>Ga0335081_10001224_pt1 | contig 40955 bp, 38 predicted proteins | sample Lox_Sample_35_FD_206713 | JGI IMG/M metagenome (GOLD analysis project Ga0335081, IMG submission 206713) | Soil microbial communities from Loxahatchee National Wildlife Refuge, Florida, United States - Lox_Sample_3.5 | ecosystem: Environmental > Terrestrial > Soil > Wetlands | place: USA... | reverse complement strand
TAATGCGACATGCCGCCGCTGGCGATGATGGCGACCTTCTCGGGCCGCGAGTCGATTACTTTCTTGATCGCCTTGCCCAGCGCCTCGGCGCGCCGCGGACTGGGCAGCGGGGGCAGGTAGGTGTTGACGAAAATCGGCACGATCGGGATGCTGCGGCCCCCGAGGACCCATTCGAATACGGCGGCAAAAGAGTGGCCGAGCACGGCATCTTGCGAATAGGCCATGTCGAAGCCCTCGTCTACCAGCGATTCCAGCATCTGCTCGGCAAACGGCAAGTGCGTCGGGATGCTGTAATCGCGACCGGCGAAGGTGGCGTTGGTGCGCTCGCCCGCGATCACGGCGAAGGTCGGGACCGAAGAGAGGAAGAACGTCTCCAGGTGGTCGCTGCCGATGATGATCGCCAAATCCGGCTTGGTCTCATCCAGCGTCTTGCCGAGTTGCCGCATGGCGGCGATATCGGCGTCGAGTTGCGCCGGGTCCTCGCTTGGAGGACGCGTGAACAATTGCGGCGCGTGCACCGTGGCCATTGCCGCGACGATCTTTCCCATAAGCTTTTGCCTCCTGCTCCTTAGTGGGGCAGCCCGGAAGGGCTGCCCCACAATTCACTTCGACGACCCGATACTCTTGCTCTCGGCCTCATCCACGAACTCGACACCGAGTTCGGCAAGTTTCGCCCGGAGGCCGTAAAAATCCAAACCCAATTCACCCTTGCGCAAGCGTTCGCGCGTCTTCTCTTCCTTAGCGATGCGCGCCTCGCTGGCCTTGGCCACGTCAGCCGCGGCCTCGCGCGGCACCACCACTACGCCATCGGCATCGGCAATGATTACGTCGCCGGGATTCACCATGGCGCCCGCGCACACCACCGGAACATTTACATCACCCGGCACGTTCTTGACGGTACCCTGCGACGAAACCGCCTTCGACCAGACCGGAAACTTCAATTCCGTCAGCTCGGCCGTATCGCGTACGCCGGCGTCGATGATCAATCCCGCGATCCCATGCGCCTGGCAGGAGACGCCCAGCAGTTCGCCGAAATAACCGTCCGTACATTCGGAAGTGGGCGCAACTACGAGCACGTCGCCCGGTTTGCACACCTCGATCGACGCGTGGATCATGAGGTTGTCGCCGGGAGCGATTGAGATCGTCACGGCCGGCCCGGCCAGCCTCGCCGCCGGGTAAATCGGCCGCATATAGGGCCGCATTAGGCCAGTGCGTCCCTGGGCCTCGTGCACCGTTGCGACTCCGGCAGTTCCCAGCACCTTCACCATGCCGGCATCCGGCCGCGCAATCTTGCGTACGATTTTGTGGCTCATGACAACTGATCCGTCACCTGCGGATAAATCCGCTGGAAGGCCTCCGCGTACTTGATGTGCCGCTTGCCGGAATTACGCACGGCCTGCACGCCGCGGCGCTCGCCCAAACCAGTGTAGTACCGAACCAGGTGCTCCTGGGCCGCCATTGACTCCATGGCCTTCAGTTTGCGCTCCCAAACCGGGGTGATGTCGAGCAGCACCTGCGGCTTGAAATTGCACTGCTCGGGTTGGTGCGGTTCAAAGATGAATACCGGCGGCGCATCGTCCTGGCTGCCCTTGCCCTGGGCCGGGTAGCCCGAGGCTTGTGCGTACACGCGTGCTTTCAGTGAAAGGTCGTTGCACATCGGGTGATCCATGTTGTACGGATCTTCGAAACTGTGCGTGAGCACGATCACCGGCTTGTGCTCGCGGAACTCGTTCACCAACTCCACCATGTCCGACTCTTTAGGCACGATGGGATAGTCGCCCATGTCGAAGAAGCGTATCTCGGCGCCCAGGATTTGAGCGGCGCGCCCCGATTCGGCGAGCCGATCTTCCTTCACCTTCTCGACCGTCATGCCGGGGATTTTCCACAGCCTTTCGGATTCTCCGCGTTCGCCATAGGACAGGCAGATGATGCGCACGCGATAGCCGCGATCGGCGTAGAGCGCGATCGCCCCTCCGGCACGCCAGACGAAATCCGCCGCGTGGGCGCTAAACACCAGGACAGTCTTCTTCTCTTCAGCCATACGTTTCGCAATCTTATATGGTACGCTACGCGACTAATGCGGCGGAGTTGGTGGCAGCCATCCGGTGGACCTGAGCCACGGTGAGCCCGCCATCCAGCAAGGTCTGCGCAAACAGTGCAAAACCTTCCGCCACCGGGGGGTTGATGGTCTGCCCGAGGTCGGTCGAGAGCAGGCACCGCTCCGGACCGACGGCATGGATCGACTCAATTACGCCCGCCCACGTGGCCTTGCCGGTGTGCATCGTGGTGAAGCAGTGTTCGATGGAAGCGCCCATGTCCGCGAGTTGCGCCTGCTCCTCGGCCGACAGGTTCTGGGAAGGGAACTCGGCGTGGGTCACCAGCACCTTGCGCACCTTCATTTCGCGCGCCGTCTTCACCAGTGGAAAAATCTCGTGGCGGCCCAGATGGCCGGTGGCCAGGATCATGTCGTGCTTGGCGATGAGTTCGATGCAGGAGCGGGTGGCTTTGGAAATCTGGCCGTCGCCATCGAGCACCGTCATGCGCGGCGGCGCGATCCCCATGGCGGAAATCTCGCGCTGAATTTCGGCCCAGAAGGGCAGCTTCTTGTTGCCGCCCGTCGGCAGGCCGGCGGTTTCGTTCTCGGCGTCGACCGTCGGGAACCAGACAATCTTGGCGCCCGAGCGTCCCGCGATATCCACCGCTACCGGGTTCAGGCCGCCCACGGAATGGTTCAGCGTGATCGCGCCATACGCCTGGATGCCCGGAACCGCTGCGGTCACCACCTTGGCGCGCTCGGCCGTCGACATGTAATGCGACTTCAGCACGAAGCCTTTCAAGCCGCGCCCTAGGAACTCCTTCGCCAAGCCCAGGTCGTCAATGCGCCGCGCGATGATATCCGGCGCGACGTGCACTTGCAAATCGTATGCGCCCCGGATCGCTTCCCAGGCAGCCTCGGACGCAGCAGCAGCGGTAGCAGTAATGGTTGGTGTCGTCATGCGGTCTCGAAAAGGCGAAAGTACAGAGTATGACAGGTAGCCGATTGCTGGGTCAATTGGGTTACTTGCCCAGGGGAAGGAACCGGTAAGCCTCAAAAGTAGGGCGGCCATAGGAGTCGGCAATCACCGTCAGCAGCTCGCGGCGGTACCCGGCGCCTTCGGCGAATTTGAGCAGACGGGCGCCGGAGCCCTCGAAGAATTCCATGCCGGGAGGATGTGAGAGGAAAAGATTGCCGCCGGCCGCCAGTGCCCGCGCCATATCTTGCCGCTCTTCGGGGGAGGGATCGGAGCCGGACAGCGCCAGCAGCCGCAGCGGCAATCTGCCCCGGTTGAGGAGACGCAGGCTATCCAACATCCCCCAGTCGACACACACCACTCCGGGCGTGGAAACCGTCTTCAAGTAATCCGAGAGGGGGTAGATGGCGTCACTGAAGTTGATGGCGCCTCCGTTCCGGACGATCTCGGCATAGTATTGGTTCATTACGGCCAGACTCGAACCGAGAACCACCACCAGCACGGTGGTGAGAATGGGGACGCCGCGAGCCAGACGCCGTGAGGCGGCCGCAAATGACACTGCAATGATCATTTGGGGCAGCGGCCAAAGCAGAATGCTGTGGTGAACGCCGGTTCCCGCGCCTGCCGTGAACAGCATCTGACACCATGCCACTGCCATGGCGATGAGCGCGAAGCAGATGACGCGCAGGTCCGGGCCGCGGGCCAGCGGAGCCAGCAACAGCGCGGCGGCAAAAGCATACAGCAGAAGGTCTTCCCGCGGATGTCCGGTGAGCGCGGCTAGTCCGGCCGATGTAGTCTCCAGCAAGCCTCGCGGCTGGTGGGGATGCTCGGTAAGCGCGTCGGGAGCTGTCATCCAGCCAAAGAGTCCGGAGCCATTCAACGTCGCGCTCAGGATGGTCAACTTTCTGGGCAGCCTCGTGGCATCGTAAACCGCGGTCCCCTGGAGGGTTCCCAGGCGACTGTCCACGTTATAGACGATCAGCGGCAACGCTCCTAGCGCGAATCCGGCGATGGCGAATAACAGCCGTCGGGTTGACCAGACGTCGCGGATTTGACGCTGCAGGACGATCAGCGCGGCCACCCCGAAACCGCTCAGACTCCAGACCGCGACGGCCTTATCCCAGGCAGCCAACCCCCACAGGAAGAAACCGGCAGCGATGAGGAAATCCCTCCGTTCCTGCCAGAATCGCACCAGCAGCAACAGCCCGCCCACCAGTAGAAGATGCTGCAGGGCCACCGGTCCCCAGTCGAAGCAGATGCAGAGCAAATAGATTGCATCCGCAGCGAGCAAGCTGCATCCAACCAAAGCGGCTCGCTTTCCGGCTACCCGGAACAACAACCGATAGAACAGGTACAGGCTGGCCACGCCAGCCAGCAGCACCGGGATCCGTGTGACCAGACGGCCTACGCCAAACACTCGGAACAGCGGCCGGTAAATCCATGCTTTGAGAGTGCCCAGGTAATTGGCGAGCATCAGCGGCACTCTCGTGTGGCCGATTTGCAACATGTAAAGTTCGCCGCGGGGTTCGAACAGCGGCGCGGCGAACAGGGCCTCGTCGTTCTGCATCCCGAGGCGCGGAACGAACCCGATCCCGGCGAGAAAGAAAAACGTACATGCAATGAGAGGGAACGAGGTGCCGGACCACCTAGAGCGCAGGCTGAATATTTTCTGCCGGAAATCCAAGAGAGATGGTAGCACCGGACGATAAGAGGGAGAGTCGCGAAATCGAGTGTTGGAACGCACCGAAAACCGGGTCAAGCGACTTTGGCACGTTGATTGCTCATCCTTGGACTCGTGAAAACGCCACTGGGTGAAAACACGGCACGCGGAATGGCCCTAAAGAAGGGGAACCGGCGTTGAAACTTTTGCAGTAAATCTCCGTCTATACGGATGCGGAAAGATCGAGTAAGAGTAACAAATATCAAGAGAAACCGGTTGACGAAGGAGGGATGAAAATGTCACACACCGAGCTGGAAAAATACAGGAAGATGCTGGAGGCCAAGCAGGCCGAATTGTCGATCGGTCTCCTCAATCGCGAGGATATTGCCATCGAGAAGTCCGCAGATGCACTGGACGAGGTGCAGTTGGCCGGCGAACGGGAGCTTGCCATCCGCAATCTGGATCGCGAGTCGAACCTGCTGCGGAACGTCCGTGGTGCCCTAAAGCGAATTTCTGACGGGAGTTACGGGACCTGTCTGCACTGCGAGGAAGATATCAAGCCGAAACGGCTCGATGCGGTGCCGTGGACGAAGTATTGCATCCGGTGCCAGGAAGCGGCAGACCGGCACGAGTTTGAGAGCGAGCCCGGCGAGTCGATCGACGACTTCCTGGCGAACGCCGCCTGACCTTTGCCACACCCCGGGGCGCGGAAGGAATTCCGCGCCCTTCGTGTTTTTTGGGGGGGTGTGTGAAAGATCGATGCGAAGTACTTGACCCGCGCAATTTCACCCCATCGGACACGCAACTCGCTTGGCGCCTGAAACTCACTGGCTACAGTCGGCGGTGGGCGGAACGTAGGGCACCGGGCTCACCAGCGGGAACGTCACGATGTTGCTCAGGTAAATATCCTGCGCGATGTGCAACTGCGTAAACGGGTCGGTAGGCATGTTCGAATTGAGTTGCAGCAGGATCTCATACACCCCGACCGTTCCCGGTTCCATCCCAGCCCGCAGAATATTGGCGGTACTGCCGCCTGCGAGGGAAGAGACGAAGTTGATGGGCACAGTGACCGGGCCGTTCGCGGGATAAGCGACACCCGTATTGATGAAAGGCTGAACGTCGGCATCGAGCACCGGCAACCCGAGCCCGGTGGCGTAGATCAAGAGTGTCTCGCCGGGCACGGCGGGGTTGTCGTTGGTCACCAGGCTGCCTTTGACATTCGAGCAGCAAAGCGTGGAGTTGGTCGGCGTCAGAATCAGCGTGGCGGAGGTGCTACCTCCGGCATGCGTGGTGAGGGACGACAAAGTAATGTTGTTCCCGTCCGGGCCTGGAACCCGCGCCTGGATGATCACGTTTCTCGCGAAGGTATTGCTCGTGGTGGCGGTTACCTGGGGGTCCTGATTGAGCAGACGCGTCAGGGCCAGCCGGATGGTATCGAGGGTGTCGCCAGCCTGGACCGTGTAATTATAAGACCGGCCCCCAACCGTGATGGTAGCCACGTCATTGGGGGTGGCGGTGCCATCGATCAGCACGACTCCATTGGCATAGCTGGAGCCGTGCAACACCACGCCCGGTTTCAAGTTTCCCGTGGCGGGCACCTGCTGCGTAAAGATTCCTGGGTTCTGCGTCACGATGGTTACGGCGACTGGTGTTGTCACCATGGTGTTGCCACTCGAATCGACCGACCGCACGTAGGCATTGATGCTGGTTTGATCCTGCACTTCCCATGGGATCTGCGCGTTGACCTGGTTGGGGGATACGTAGAAAAGCGGTGCCGCGATGCCATTGAAGAACACTTTTGTGCCGCCCAGATTGTTGGGAAGCGAGGGTGCTGTCAGATCGGCGCTCACGGTATTGAACGAGAGGTTGGTTCCCAGGATCGAGACGATGGTCCCCGGGCCGATTTGGGCGGCGTCGGCGCCGCCGGATAGAGTTGCACCGCTGACCGTGGCCGTAACCGTGGCATTAGTCGAAACCGTGGTGCTAATGGTGACGTTATTGCCGTTCGTCCCTTCCTGTTTGGCGGTCAGGATGATTTCCTCATTGGGGAAATCGGCGGTTGCGGTGACGCCGGGGTCGCCGCTCCCGGCATTGATCTGGTTCACCAGCCCCGTCACGATGCTGTCGAGCGTGTCATTGGTTTGCACTTCATACGTATAGGCCGGGCCGCAGTTGGTAGAGGTAGTGCCGGTGGTCGTGGCTGTGGGAGCCGTACAAGTGGTGGCGTTGGTCGTGGAGTTGCCGATCACGAGAGAAACGGCGTTGCCCGCCGTGATCGAAGAGCCGGAGTTCAGGGTGATCGACACGGCGCCGACGGCATAGATCGCCAGGCTGGCTGCGTTGCGAACGCCGGTGTACGGAATGGTATTGGCGCCAATCGAGTAGACGTTGATACGCCGGTTGAACGTGTCGGCCACGTAAAGGTTTGTGCCATCCCAAGCAAGCGCGCCCGGCGTGCGTAGGGAATCGACCCCGTCGTATGCCTGGTTGATGTCGCCCCCTAATTGGCCAATGACGACGTCGGCCCCCGCGGCATTCTGCGTGGGGATGTGCTCGTACACCAGTACGCGGTCGTTGCCGCCATCGGAGATGAACAGGCGCTGTCCGTCCGAGAGAGCGAATCGCGGGAAATTCAACGTGTAATTGCACTGCGGGGGATACGTCGGGTTGCCGTTGACATCAGTGCCGTTCGAAACGGTACACAGCTCCGGGGACTCAATCGTTTGTCCTGCCGCATTTGTAGAAACGTTGAAGGCGTAGTTTGGCGTGGAGCTCACCATGTCCGGCTGGCCGATCTCTACATCCGCCGGGGCCTGGTTGGTGGTGGGGATGGTGTTCCAGATCAACACCCGGTTGTGGCCCAGATCGGTCACAAACAGCCGCGTTCCATCGGATGTTACGGAAATCGGATTGAGCAGATTGTTGGCTAGGGCGCCGGATTGTTGTTGGGTAAGATCGGGCTGAACGAAGGTGGTAAGGTTTGGCTGGCCCAGCACCAGGTCGGCCGCCGCGCCGTTGGTGGTGGGAATGTGGTTGAAGATCAGGATGCGGTGATTCTGCGTGTCGGCGACGTACAGCTTGCCGGCCTGAAACCAGACTCCCTGCGGGCCCCGCATCGACTGTGCATTCGGAGTGTCGCCGGGCACGGCAGCGCTGGTGAAATTCGGCTGGCCCACGACTACGTCCGCGGGTTGATTGTTGCTGGACGGGATGCTGTTCCAGATGAGGACACGGTTGTGATCGGTGTCGGCCACGGCCAGGTGCACACCATCGGACGCCACGGCCGTAGGCGTGCGCAGATTGCTTTGCGAAATGACCGGGGTCGGTTCGGCGGTGGACACAAAGTCGGGCTGGCCGAGCACGACACTAGCCGTGCCCACGCAGACCGGGCACTTGATGAGGTACGGCAAGTCGGCAGTGGGCGCCGGAAGCGTGCCGGAAATGTTCTTGAACAGCAGCACCCGATGATCGCTCGGTAAGGCCGAGACCCGATTGGAGTCTGCCACAAACAGGGTATCGGTGGCGGCGTCGTATGCGACACCGGCCATGGCGCCGAGCACACTGGCGCTGGGCTGATCGCTCTGCGTGGTAAAGGTCGGCTGGCCGACCATCGCTCGGGCGGCCTGTCCTGTGGTGAAATCGTCGGCCATCAGCGCCGATACGGTCAAAAGCAAGAACGGAATACACTTCATGTGCGGTCGTTTGAAGGACGCGAGACGTTTAAAGAATTCTCAATTATAGCAAGGGCTTACCCATGCGCTCCCCGCCCACTGATGCCGCTCCGACACACCCGTGAGTCCACAGCACGCGAAGCCCTGAGGCGCACCGCAGGAAAACCCAAGTGTCTGCATGATGAATGCGAAAGACTGACGGGAAACACGCGGAGGCGTTTTGCACGCGCGTTGCCAACGTGGGCGGCCGCAACAGCTCCCCACGCTCGTGGTAGTGTTTGCTCAGGAGCAGTCGAATGGAATATCGCCGCTTAGGAAGAAGTTCGTTAGTAGTTTCAGCCCAGGGCCTTGGCTGTATGGGAATGTCCGAGTTTTATGGCGAGGCCGACGATCGGGAGTCGATCGCCACTATCCACCGCGCCATCGAAAGCGGCATCACGTTCCTCGATACGGCCGACATATACGGCATCGGAAGGAACGAGGAACTGGTGGGCAGGGCCATCGAAGGGCGGCGGCATGCGATCATCCTGGCGACAAAATTTGGCAATGTCCGCGGGGCTGACGGGGCCTTTCTCGGGGTGAACGGGCGGCCGGAATACGTCGAGCAGGCGTGCGAGGCCAGCCTCCGCCGGATGCGCATTCCAACCATCGACCTCTACTATCAACATCGCGTCGATCCCAAGGTGCCGATTGAAGAGACCGTGGGCGCGATGGCGCGGCTGGTGGCGCAGGGAAAGGTCCGTTATCTGGGGCTCTCGGAAGCCGGCGCGCAGACCATCCGGCGTGCGCACGCTACTCATCCGATCGCCGCTCTGCAGACCGAATACTCGCTGTGGACGCGCGATCCCGAAGAAGGCATTCTGTCCACGTGCCGCGAACTGGGCATCGGCTTCGTGCCGTACAGCCCCCTGGGCCGCGGCTTCCTCACCGGCCGGTTCGCAACGCAGGCGGACCTCGGCCCCAGCGATTTCCGCAAATTCTCGCCGCGGTTCCAGGACGAAAACATGAAAAAGAACATGCTGATCGTGGAAGGCATCCGGCAACTCGCGGCACACAAGGGCTGCACGGCGGCCCAACTGGCGCTCGCCTGGGTGTTGGCGAAGGGCAACGATCTGGTGCCGATTCCCGGGACTAAGCGGCTGAAATACCTGGAGGAAAATATCCGCGCTATGGACGTTGCGCTTTCGGCCGAGGACATGAAGCGCTTGGAGGAAATTGCGCCATTGGGGATGACGGCGGGCACGCGGTACCCGGAACAACACATGCGCGCAGTGGGGATCTGAGCGCTTGCCGCAGCGGCGGCTATCAAAGGATACTGGAGTCAGCTCGCTATCACCGGGCGATGAGAAAAACCCATGACCCTGAAACAGAGCGTTGACCAGCACGACCGCGAGATCGCCGCCATCCGCAAACTCCTCCTGACGGGCATGAAGATGCTCAACCAGGTGATCGTTGTGCAGAAGCGCAGCGAAGCAAGGCTGGAGCGGCTCGAAACGGGCGTGGCTCGGCTCGAAGCCAGCGTGCAGCAGCCTGTGGACAGCCTGCGGCGCGGCGGCAACGGGCACACCAAGCGCAAAGTGGATCTGCAGTAGCCTGCGTCAGCGCCCTCTGTGGGCCAATTCCACAGGCTGATGGGTTAGAATCTCGCTTATGCCCAGCGAGCCTATCACGGACCTGGCCCACCTCGGCCACCTGGAATTACTCACGCCGAAGCCCGATGAGAGCCTGAAATTCTTCGTCAATATTCTGGGAATGACCGAGACTGGCCGGGAGGGCGACTCCGTCTACCTGCATGCATACGACGACTACGAGCGCCACTCGCTGAAGCTGACCGGGTCGAAACTGCCCGGTTTGGGACACGTGGCGTTTCGTGCGCGGAGCCCGCAGGCGCTCGATCGGCGCGTGGAAGCGTTGAAGGGGTCCGGCTTCGAAGTGGGTTGGACAAAAGGCGACCTGGCGCACGGGCCGGCCTTCGTATGCTGCGATCCGGATGGGCACAAGATCGAGTTGTATTACGAGACGCAGTGGTATGAAGCGCCGCCTGAGCTGCGGCCGGCGCTGAAGAACCAGGCCCAAAAATTCCCGGCGCGCGGGGTCAACGTGCGGCGGCTTGATCACTGGAATGGGCTGGCGGTGGATATCGAAGCCAACCGCCAGTTTTTCGAGAAGTACCTGGGCTTCCGGCTTACCGAGCAGATCGTGTTAGACACCGGTGTAGAAGCTGCCATGTGGATGACCTGCACCAACAAGAGTTACGATTTCGCGTACACGAAGGATGCCACCGGGACGAAGGGGCGGTTTCACCATCTGACGTACGCGGTCAACAGCCGTGAAGAAGTGCTGCTGGCCGCCGACATCTTTCTGGAGAACGGCGTGTTTATCGAGACCGGCCCGCACAAGCACGCGATCCAGCAGACGTTCTTCCTGTATGTGTACGAGCCCGGTGGCAATCGCATCGAGGTCGCCAACGCCGGCGCGCGCCTGATCCTGGCGCCCGATTGGAAGCCGATTCGCTGGACGGAAGCCGAGCGCAAGAAGGGCCAGGCGTGGGGGTTGAAGACCATTGAGTCGTTCCACACTTATGGGACGCCGCCGGTGGAAGTGAAGCACTGAGTGGCGTAGGGCCGACGGTCGTTTTATGCCATCTGCCGCGGCGTGACAGACGACAAAAGGCGATCGGCTGTCCCACATGTATAATCCTGATGTGCTCTCGCGCAGAGGTTTTGTTGCGGCCACGGCTGGCCTAGCCCTGAGGCCGGCCTTTGCACAACCCTCGGATCTAACCAGCCTCACGCTCAAGCAAGCGTCAGACCTGCTCCGTACCAAGCGTGCTTCGCCGGAAGAACTTACGGAAGCCTGCCTCAAGCGCATCGAGAAATACGATCCGGCGTTCCACGCCTTCATCACCATTACGGCCGAGCAGGCGCGAGCCACCGCCCGCGAAAGGGAAGTGCGAACCGGCCGCTGGCGAGGCCCACTGCACGGCATACCGATCGCACTGAAGGACAACATCGACACCGCGGGCATCCGCACCACGGGCGCAAGCGAGCTGTTCAAAGATCGCGTCCCGGCCGAGGACGCCGAGGTAGCGCGCCGATTGAAGGACGCCGGGGCGGTTTTGCTGGGCAAGTTGAACCTGGTGGAATTCGCGTACGGCGGCAATCCAACTGTCACCTACTTTGGCACGGTGCACAATCCCTGGGCGTTAGACCGCACGCCGGGCGGATCGTCCAGCGGTCCGGGGGCCGCAATCGCCGCTGATTTGTGCTTCGGCACCCTCGGTACGGACACCGCAGGATCGGTCCGAAACCCGGCCGCCAATTGCAGCATCGTGGGACTCAAACCGACGTATGGGCGCGTCAGCATGCGCGGAGTGATTCCGCTTTCATGGACGCTCGACCATGTCGGCCCCTTGTCGCGAACGGTGGAAGATACCGCGATTCTGCTCAACGTGGTGGCGGGGTATGACGAGCAGGATCCCACCACGGTGGATGTGCCTGTTCCCGATTACACGCGAGCACTGAAAATGCCGACTGCCAAATTGCGTCTGGGCCGGCCCGCGGCGTTCTTTGAAGGCGCCGATCCGGAAGTTGGAAAGGCGGTCGAGGCAGCCATCGAGGTGCTTCGCAAATTGACGGCTGGTGTGACCGATGTCGAGTTGCCGTCAATCGGCAACCCGGCGCAGGTGTGGGGTCCGGAGGCTCTCGCGTATCACGCCAAGTGGTTTGCCGAGTCGCCGGAAAAATACCAGCCGGCCACCCGCCGGCAGCTTCAACAATCCACCGAAGAGAAGGCCGCAGACTATGCGGAGGCGGTGCGGCAGGTGGAATTGGCGCGCCGCGAGATCCGCAAAGCATTTCGCAGCGTGGACCTGCTGATTACGCCGAGCACCCTGACGCCGCCCGCTCTAATTGCCGAAACCCCGCCGCCGGGAGGGCGCGGCCCAGGTCCGGGCCGCAACAACCACGTGCCGTTCGACGTGTTCGGGCTGCCGGCGATCTCGATTCCGTGCGGATTCACCGCGGCCGGTTTGCCAATCGGCCTGCAAATCGTTGGTGCGCCTTTCGCGGAAACGACGGTGCTCGCGCTGGCGCATGCTTACGAGCAAGCGACCGAGTGGCACCTCCGGAGGCCGCCGTTAGTTTGAAGACGGCTTTTCGACGCGATCGATCACGAGCACTTCGACAGGCGCTTTGGTCGATTCCAGCTTCAAGCCCAGTTGCTGCTGGAACGCGGCGAACAGATCGGGCGGTGGGTCGTCATCACCCGGAGGTGGTGGAGGCGGGGCGCCCGGGGGAGCCCCCAGCTGGCGCTGCGACGGATCGGGCGTCCACCTCAGTTGGAAGTCCCACCGTGCGTCGCCGAGCCCGGTTTGATCGACGACGGGCTGTTCCACGATATTCGCTTGCAACATACTGGCAAATTCGGCGATCGTGGCGTTCCGGACCATCAAGCCCCGAGGTCCCCCGCCAAAGCCAGGTAGGCCAAGCGTACTCTCGCTCTTTTTGAGCTTCGACCCGTTCTTGGCAATCGAGATTGCGTAGACAGACAGTTCTTTTTTGTCGCGATGGAACGTCAGCTGGAAGCGTTCAGTCAGCAGCTTCTGGACCATAGCCTTTAACTGTTTGGGGTTGGGCATACCAGGAGTGTCGGGCTTGCCCGTAATGTCGTACTTCTCCGATTCGAGCCATACGGGGCCACTGGTGATTTGCCGGGGATGCAAGTCGTAGGCGAACTTGATCAGATCGCTGAGCGAGGTCGAGGTGGTGTTCAGCATGCCGCTCCGGTTCACCAACAGGGAGAAGCGCCCCTCGGGTTTGGCCGGCTTGATGGTGGCAACTTCAAACGAGGGAGTGGCGTCGGCGGCCATCAGCTTCGGCGGGGGTGGCGGCTCCGGAATGGTCCACGTGGTCTCGGGCGTTGCGCGCACCAGGTTCAGCGGCATTGGCATTCCTACTTGAGTCCACGTTCCGTTAATCGTGTTGCCGTCTGCGCTCAGACGGCCTTCATACCCGCCCCCGATCATGTCAACCTTCATTTTGATGATGGAGCCATCCTTCGAGATGGAACTGCCGGGGATGGGCTGCCCGCCAGCTTGATCGATGCTGTACATGACAGCCTTGAGCTTGTCATCTTCCAACGAGATCTTGACTACGATCCGCAGGTCTAGCGGCCCGGCCTTCAACGTGCCCTGCCAGGCGCCTGTTATGTTTTGGGCGTGCAAGCCGCCCGCCAGCGATGCAATTAGAGTGGCCATCCACAGAATTGACTTCTTCATCGGACGTTCCCCCTCTTGAGTGAATTGGCGATCAGGATCTATTTTGACACCGGAACGGCCAGAGAAGTTCCGATGCGCACAGATATAACGCCCGCGGGCGGCCGGTTTTAGCAAGCTGCCGTAACGATTCGGTTACGGCACGAGGAGGTGGTCCCGGTGATTTCGAAGCGCCAAAAGACCGCTCCTTTTAGTCGCAGCTCGGTAAAGACGCTGCCTGACATTACCGAGCCGCGACCAAAGGGAGCGCGGTCCGAAACGCTTTCGAAATGACCGGGACAGCCCAGGACGAGGGGGCCACGCCCGGCCAGAAGCAAGTCTTGGATACAATCGATGATGCCGTTTGCGAAACGCGGAGGTTCCCGAATGAGACGACCAGGATCAAAGCGCATACTGACTGTAACGGCGGTGATGGCGGCAGTGTTCGCTGCCCAATCCGCCCAAGCGGAGTTGCAGGAGAAGACCAAGAAGGTGGGCTCCACGACTGTCCAATATAAGGTTGTTCTCCCCAATGGATACGATCGAGCGAAGGCGTATCCGGCGATTCTGGCTTTGGGCGGCGGCCCGGAGACTATGAACACGGTGGACAGTGTTCTCAACCGCAACTTCCGCGCCGAGGCGGAGAAACGCGGCTACATCGTGGTCGCACCCGCTGCGCCCGACGGCGAGTTGTTCTTCGAGGAAGGCGCGCGGATCTTCCCGGAGTTTCTCAAGTTGATCCTGGCGGACTACAAGATTCAGGGCAACAAGTTCCACATCGCCGGACCGTCCAATGGCGGGATCGCCGCGTTCCACATCGCGGCCGCGAACCCGCAGTATTTTTTGTCCGTTACCGCCTTCCCGGGATATATGTGGGAACCGAGCATGGCCAAACTCCAGGCGATTTCGAAGATGTGCGTCTTCATGTATGTCGGCGAGAACGACGAGTACATGTGGCACGACGAGATGAAGAAGGAAGCAGCCTTCCTGCGCTCGAAAGGAACGGTAGCCCGCTATACGGTCGAGGCCGGCCAACCGCACCGGATGGAAACGCTGGCGGGCGCCAATGCCGGGCGGCTGTTCGACGGATTTGAAGAAACCCAGAAGGGTTGCAGCAAATCAGACTGAGGTTCGCGGGTTCTACTGGCGCTCGATCTTGACGCCCTCTTTCAGCAGTTGCTCGTAGCGATCGAGGTCCGTGTTGTTCTCGGCGCAGACGGACTCGTGGATGCGGGTGCCCTCGCGCAGCATCATCGTGGAGTGGTAAGTCCAGGGCTTGGTCAGCACTTTGGGGTCTTCCATCACCACGTCGTAGTTGATCTGATCTTTGTCCACGCGCGTGTATCGTTCGACAATGTGCAGTTGATCGCTGTGAAAGGTCCCTGCTCCTAACAGCCACGTCTTGTCATTGAAGTTGGTGATGTCCACCACGAGCGTGTTGCCATCCCAATGACCAACGGAATCGCCCATGTACGTGGGCTCCGCGTCATCCGGATGTTTGGCGTTCAGCGGAATAATGCGGAAGACGTTCATGTATTCGTATAGGATGATGATCTGCTGCGGCGTCTGCACCATCTGCAAGGGGAACAAGCCGAACGAATGGAGGCGCGGAATTCCGGCGGGAAGGCAGCGCGCGGTGGGATCATCGATGGCGCGTTTATTGTACGACTCGAGCACCTTTTGGGCAGCCCAGGGTTGATAGGGCGCACCCTCGCCATGGCGGTCGGCGGAAGCGCCCGCTACCGGCGCGTTTGGGTTCTTTCCCGTTCCTCCGAGTCCGGTGCCAGAATTGGCTTCTTCCCAGGATCCGCGGATGGTGCTGGCCGGCTGCCAGACTCCCGTGAGATCGGGTTTTCCATCGGCCGCGCGGGGAACGGCGGACTTCGCAGGCGCGGTGCTTTGAGGGCTGAGCGGGACGGTGGTGAGCAGCGCGGCTATCAAACATAGCGCTGGGTGGATGGGCTTCATGAGTCGCCTCGGATTCTTGTGTCCCACAGTATACTGCGCGCCAGGGAAAGACTGCGCGCCGCGCCGGGCAGCCCGGAAGGCCTTTGGTCGCGGAAACGGACCCACGGGCGGTCATAGAATGTTCACTGCCCGCCCGGCCAGGATCACCACCGTTCCCAGCGAGATGGATGATTGGACCATCATCATCACCTTGGCCCAGCGCGAGAGCACCGGCACATCCGTGGGAGAAAATGCGGTGCTGGTGTTGAACGCCAGAAACAGGTAGTCGACGAAGCCGGGCTTCCAGCCCTTCTGGCGGATTTGCATCTGCGGGAACAGGAATGCGCCATTCTCGTGAACGGCGATGTGATCGCGGACGTTCGGGCCGCCGGCGTCCAGGCGCCAATACCAGGACGCGAACACCAGCACGTTGCTGCTCCACAGGCCGACGGCAGCGACCAGTAGTTCGCGCGGCGACTCCTTGTGTACCGGCAGCCGCGCAATCAGCAGCGCCAAAGAGGCAATCATATCGGCGGTGACGATGACGAGCAGCATGTAACCCAAAATCTGGTTGGCGCGGTGTTGATGCCGGTAGTGCATCACGACACTGGGGATGAGCAGCGCCCCGACCATCGGAGCGGTGACCCAATCGGGGCCTAACGTCAGCGCCGAAGGCAGGAAGAGTCGCAAACCGACAATGGCAAGCATGGCAACCGCAGCGGGCCAGCGCGGCTCGTAAGACTCTTCGCGGACGGTTGCTTTGTGGACCGAGATGAATCTAAGATTATCAGGACTCGCGCCGGGGCGTGCCGTCACTAGTGCCGTCAACGGTTTGACATCAGGCGGGCTTGAAGAATAGGATCGAAAACGTCGGTCTGCTGGAGGTTTTGTGATGAGCCATCGATTCCGTTCTGCCGCTTATGTGGGGCTGGCGCTGCTGCTTGCGGCAGCATTGGCCGCCGCCCAAACGCCGAAATCCGGCGCGAAGAGCTGGACGCCGCCGCGCACCGCGGATGGGCAACCCGACCTCGAAGGAATCTGGACCAGCGCTACGATCACGCCTCTCGAGCGGCCGGCCGATCTGGCGGGCAAGCCAACTTTGACGGAGAAGGAAGCCGCTGAATACGAAAAGCTGCAACTGAAGCAGAACAATCGCGACCGGAGGGATGGCGGAGCCGACGCCGACCTGGGACGCGCCTACAACGAGTTCTGGTATGACCGCGGAACCAAGATTGTCGGCACACGGCGAACGTCGCTCATCACCGATCCGCCGGACGGGTTGGTGCCGGCCTTGACTCCGGAGGCCCAGAAGCGCATCGAATCCAATCGGGAGCATGCCCGGCTGCATGCCTTCGATGGCCCCGAGGACCGCCCCTTACCAGAGCGGTGCCTTTCCTGGGCGACCGCCGGCCCACCCATGCTCCCGAGCGCCTACAACAACAACTACCAGATCGTGCAATCGCCGGGATACGTGACGATCCTGAGCGAGATGATCCACGACGTGCGCATCATTCCGTTGGATGGGCGGCCGCACCTGGGAAGCAGCATCCGGCAGTGGATGGGGGACGCGCGCGGGCACTGGGAGGGCAATACGCTTGTGGTGGACACTATGGATTTCAATGGCAAGGCGCCGTTTCGCGGGTCCGATCAGAAGATGCATCTCGTCGAACGGTTCACGCGCGTGGATCCCACGACGATGCTCTACGAATTTACGGTGGACGACCCGACGGTCTTCACCAGGCCTTGGAGCGCGCAAATCCCCATGACCAAAACGGAAGGGCCGATCTACGAGTACGCATGCCAGGAGGGCAACTATGCGCTGAGGGGCGTGCTGGCGGGGGCGCGGGCGGAAGAAAAAGCCAAGTAAGTAAGTGGGGCGGACGATCGTTTTTTGTCGTCCGCCAGGCAGACCACAAACTGCGATGGTCTGCCCCACGTCTATTTCGCGTCCTCGATCGTCAGATCCACCGGCGGGTCATCGCCCGAGTACATCTTCGCGGAATCGAAGAACCCGGCGGTGGTCAGATGTATCCTCACTTCTTTCTTGCCTTTGTTCTCCCAGAACCAGCCGTGAATCCCCGTGGTGGGCGCCGTGAAAGCGCCAAATGAGTGGTCTTTGCCGATTTTGTCGTCCAACTCGTAGCTCTCGAAGTAATCCTTGTTCGGTTTCTGGTCCGGCTCGCCGTGGAATTCGTAGGTGACGTTGGCATCCGCTTTCCATGCGTAGACCATGCCCGCGCCTTTCTGCATGTGATACTTGATCTCGACTCCTTCGCCCGGCATCAGGCTGAGATCTTCAGAATCGGTTTTGTAAATGCCGGGTTGAGCGGTGTAGATTCCCGTTTGCGCGGGCGTGGCGCGGCCCGCGGTGGGTTTTTCCGCGGCCTTCGACAAGTCGGTCAGGCCGAGCGCAGCTCCCGTTTTCAGAGGATCGATGCCGTATTCGGCGGGCAGCACGGCCGTGAACAGAATGAGCAGCGCCGCGGCCAGAGCGATGCCGGTAGCCTTGATGAGTTTGCCTTTGGAGGGACCTTCCATCATGATTTTCCTGCGATCAAATATCCGGTGACCTGGTACCCGACCAGAACGAAACCCACGGCCATTAACGCGGTGTTGGTGGTGAAGGCATAACGCAAGAAGCCGTTCTTGGTTCGCCAGTAGCTCAAAGCGATGAGAATGGCGCTCAACGCCAAGACCTGGCCGATTTCCACGCCGACATTGAAACTGACAATGTTGGTGACCAATCCGTTGCGCGAAAGGTCGAGTTCCTGGAGCTTCGTGGCGAGGCCGAATCCGTGGAACAGGCCGAAGAGCAGAACGGCCAGCTTCGTATTCGGCTGGAAACCGAAAAGACGCCGGAAGCCATCCATGTTGTCGAAGGCCTTATAGACCACCGACAGGCCGATGATGGCATCGACAATATAAGAATTCGCGTGGATGCCGCCCAAGACACCGGCGAGCAGGGTCATGCTGTGGCCGATGGTGAACAGGCTGACGTATTGGACAATGTCCTTCAGCTTGTAGAGAAAGAAAATCACGCCGACCAGAAACGCCAGGTGGTCGTAGCCGGTGACCATGTGCTTGGCGCCGAGATAGACGAAAGGGGCGATGGCGGCGCCTTTGGTCGATTGCACAAAGCTGGCATCGCGCTTGGAAACGTTGTGGGCGCCGGCTGGAATGGCGAAGAACAGCGTGGCGAGGAGAATCGCTATGGTGAAGACCAACGTAGCGCGGCGCAACATGATCGACAGCAGTCTAGCACGCTGACGGGTCAGGACCCGGTCACGGATGGTCAACTTGCGGTCAGTGACTGGTTTTCTAAGCCCTTTTCAGCAGCGGCCGCAGTTCGCGGACGCTCTTCAGATTTTCGGGATTCAGGATGCGCTCGATCAACTGCGAGCAACGCGCCGCGCCCAGTACCGGCGACATGAGGTCGCGGCACTTGGCCACCACCTCATCGCGGGTCATTGGATTTTCAGCCGTGCCGCGCACGGCGGAGACTCGCTCCGTCAGCTTTTCGCCGCTTTTCAGCGTCAGCTCCACGACGCCCTCGCGGAGCGGAACCAGCTTTTCCAATTCTTCATCCGGCACCAGTTCGACTTTGGCCCGCTCGCGCAAAACGGCCGGATCTTGCATGCGCGGCTTGTCGTGGGCGGCGCGGAAAGTAACCGTCTTGTCGATCAACATCACGGCCACGAGGTGCTGCAGCGAAATGTCGGGCATCTCGCGGTTGTTTACGGTCTTGGCTTCACTGGTAGCGACACGCACGATCACCTTCTGCACGTCAGCCGCCTCGAATGGCCGTTTCTTGCGCAGGTTCTCGATGGCATCGAGAGGCGCTTGCACGGGCGACCCCACCGTCCACTTCTTGATATTGGTGCGCGCGATTTCGTAGCGTTCGCCGAGCCGATCGATCAGCCCGGCCGGGTCGGCCTTTGGAGAGAAGGTCAGCAGGAAATTATCGGCGCCTGAGAAGATGTCTTCCACGCCCGTCCCACCCAATTGAATGATCAAAGCGGCGCTCACGCCATCGCGCGCGGGCATACCCGCGAAGACCAGGGACTTCTCGATGTGATCGGTGTCTCGCTGCCAGGCAGCTACACCGGCGGCTTGTTGTGCCGCGTAATCGAGCACCCAGCGCATTTGCTGCGCGTTGAGGCTGGCTGCGCAACCGGCGGCGGCGGCCGCGCCGAATGTCCCGCAGATGCTGTGCGTGCTGTGGTGCGTGGCCATTTGCCACGGAAGGGCGCCCAGCGTCATACCGACGCGCCCGCCGACGTCGTAGCCGAGAGCGACCGCGCGCACGAATCGCGTGCCATCGATGTCGAACTGCTCCCCGGCGGCGAAGGCTGCGGGCACCACCGCACATCCGGGATGCGATTGGGACGGCGCATGCGAGTCGTCGGTCTCATCCGAATGAGCCAGCATGCCATTCACCATGGCGGCCTCAATGGGTCCGCACAACTCGCCCCAGACGACCACCGTCGCGACCTTTTCTCCGGCATGGGCGCGCGCAAACTTCAGCGCGACCTGCGCCGGCGGGAGATCGCAGCCCGAGACCATGGCGGCAAACGTGTCGAGGATGTGCTGTTTGGTCTTTTCGGCGGCCTCCTGCGGAAGCGGGCGCGTGCCGGCTGCGCCCATATATTCGCTGAGCTTCGCCGTTACACTGCTGCCGGCCTCGGCGCCTCTCACGCTGCGTGCCGACAGGGCCGTAAGTACACCGCCCGCGCCTGCCAGCAGGCTGCGGCGGGTCATTCGATGTGCCACAGAAGACCTCCCTATTTCAGATCGTTTCGAAACACCACGCCACCCTTCATCACGAACGTCACGCGCTCCATTTCGGTGATGTCAGCGAGCGGGTCACCCGCAACCGCAACCAAGTCGGCGAACCGGCCTTTTTCGACGACGCCGACTTGCTTGCCCAGATCGAAGTTCAGCGTCTCAGCAGCGTCGCTCGTGGCCATGCGAAGGGCCTGGACCGGCTTCATCCCCCACTTCACGTAATAGGCGAATTGAAAAGCCTGAACGCCATGGCCGACCGTGTACGCTCCGCTGCCGAACATCTCCGGGACGCCCGCTGCAACCAGTCGCTTGAAGCTCATCTCGGTAAGCCGAAAGCGTGTGTTGCGGCCTCCGGTGGCCTTTAAGTCACGCGCCTCCAAGTCGCCGATCAGATCCCAGAGAGTCTGAATCACCGAGCGCGGCTTGCCGTCTGCCATGGGCTGTTTGAGGAGCCGGAGTGTCTCATCGTCGAGACCTTCCGCTCCGGTGACGCCGACCGTGAGATGCATGGGCAAATCGACGCCCGAAGCGAGGCAGTTGCGCAAACCCTCGCCGCCATAGGCATGGCAGGCCACTTTGAGGCCGCGGCGGTGAGCCTCATCGACGATCGCCTGATTCTCTTCGAGCGTTAACGAAGGGACCAGGATCATTTTGCCATCGGGCTTGAATGCGCCGGCGCCGGCCGGTTGGGGATAGCCGCCGCCCTCGTAGTCTTCGGTTTCGTAGATCTTGATCCAGTCGGTGCCGTAATGCGAACGCTCGCGCACAGCGGCACGGGCGAGCCAGGGGGAGTTGACGTCGCTGGTGAGCTGCCAGGATCCCGTGCCCTGGCCGAACGGCGCCGGAACCGACGGAGCAGGGTAGTACGCGTTGCCGCGCGGATTGATCTGCGGCCCGGCCACCTGCAACCGCGGCCCGGGTACCGTTCCTTTGTTGATGGCGTCGCGCAATTCCACGGTGGCGTAGGTGAATGCGGAGCCCATGTCTTGCAGCGTGGTGAAGCCGGCCAGCAGATCCTTCATGGCGTAGTTCCAGCCGATGAAGGCGGCGCGGGAATCGTTGGGTTGCTCCTCCTGGAAGAGGTGAACGTGCCGATCGATCAATCCGGGCAAAACGGTGGCGCGGCTGAGGTCGATCACGCGGACGCCATTGGGAATCTTGACGCTGTCCGCGGGGCCGACTTCGGCGATGCGATCGCCTTGGATCAGGATTACGTAGTTGCTCAGGTTCGTGCCGGAACGCGGGTCGAACAGGCGGCCGGCGCGCACCGCGGTGCCTTGGGGCGGCGGCGGCAGCATGTTGATCTGCGCGGCGTCGAAAGGCGCCGCCGTCGGCCGCACCGATTGCGCCTGCAGACAAGCGCAAGCGCACGTCAATACTACGCCAAGCGTGGAACGCACGGATGCCAGTATATACTGGCGGAGCGACAGTGGGGTCGGCCCTTCCGGCGGCAGGCCGGAAGGCCTGGCCCCACGATACTTTCCTCGCTGGCGAGGTCGGGCTATTCCTGCTGCTGCTTGCCCTTCGCCAAAAGAGTGTGCAAACTCGTCGAGAACGCCTGCCCCGCCCGCCGTCCATTGGGGCGTTGGGCCAACACGCGTGTCTCCAGAACGTCGGGCGCCCGCAACTGGAAGTTTGCGACCACACTAATGCCGATCTTCCACAACTCCACCACGTGATTGTATTCGCGGGAGTACACCCAGATGGGATGCGCCCAGGACGGGTGGTCGGCCATAGATTCCAAACTGGCTACGAAGAACTGAGAATCGGGCGTCCAGGCGCTGTGGACCACTCCATGTCCGTGTGCGCCATCCTTGGATCTATCGTCGCGTACCAGCAAGATAGCGCCGCTTCGCCGATCCTCAATCTGCACGCTCGACTCACCGTTGGCGTCGGTATGGACACGTGCCCGTAGCGCCTTGTCCGGCGAGCTATGTTCGATATCCTCATCGGGCCCGGCGCCCCACCCTTGGGTGGCCCCGAGAGCCAAAAGCGCGAACGCAGTCAGCCTGCTCCGGCAAAATTTCCGGTGTGCCATGATCTCCCCGGTACCCCGGCAATCCGCCGCAGGCACCCAATGATCTATCGTCCGGGTGGTGAGAAACCTGTAGTGCTCACAGGCAAGGATGACCGGGTTACTCGGCGCGCTTCAGAATCAGAATGGTCAGGTCGTCGGCGCGCTCCGCTCCGCCGAGGAAACCGGACAAGTCCGCCAGACACTGCGCCACCATTTCTTTCGGGGCGCGCTCCTTGCCTCTCTCCAAAACACTCCGCAGCCGTTCGGCGCCGTAATCCTGCTCGTCAGGATTCGCGGCCTCGGTCAGGCCATCACTATAGAGCACGAGAGCATCGCCTCGATCCAAGTGGATCCGTTCGGTGCAATATTGTGCTGCTGGAGGCGCCCCGATGCCCAAGCCGAGCGGTAAACCGGTCGCCTGCAACGGCTCCGACAGGTCTCCAGACCGTACGAGAATCGGCGGGCAGTGACCCGCGTTCACGATCTCGATTTCTCCGGACGTGCTCGCGCGTCCGCACACCATCGTGGCGTAGTGTGAGGCCAGGGAACTTTCCGCCAACAGGCGATCGGCGCGTTGCATCACTTCGAGAGGCGGAAGACCGGTGCCGGCAAGGGCCCGCAGCGCGGCGTTCAAGTGCGCCATCAACAGCGACGCCGCCACCCCCTTACCGGAGACATCCCCTACCATGAAGTAAAGATTGTCCTCGCTGGGGATCAGGTCGCAATAGTCACCGCTTACTGCGCCATGAGGCAGATAGCGGTAGTATGTCTGCCACGCGGAGTTCGCCAGTCCCGGCGGGGGAAGAAGGGCCGACTGGACGTGCCAAGCCAAATCCAGATCGCGTTCCAGGGCGCTCTGCCGCTCTCGAGTCATTTGGCAGAGGCAGTATCGGGCCATCGGGTTGGCCAGCAGGTCTTGCTCGTCTATATCCGTTTCGCACACGGCGCACAGGCCATAAGTGCCGCCATCCAGCCGGCTGAGCGCAGAATCCACTTCGGTCAATAGCCGAAGGAGCTCTTGGGGGCGATCGAGTTCCGCAATCGCGGATTCCAGCCGCGCCCGCCGGTTGACCAGTTGATTTCGTACTTTGGTCTGAAACGCGGGAGCGTGCAATGCCGAACTCATAGTCTCCATTCTCGCGCGAATTGCCCGGCGGCCACGCCTTGTGGCTCACCCCAACCTCGCGACCGGTAGCAGCCACAAATTCCGCGCGGACAAGGTGGGCGCGTGTACGAGGGCTTGCCGGAGATGCCCCGGCACCCACATCCCGACGAGTGACAGTACTACATGAAAGGCCGATCCCGGGCCGGCGTTTCTTGGCTCGCAGGGGCGCTCCCGCATCGAAGAATTCGAGCTTGGCCAAGTCGCCTTTATCAAGGCAGGCTCCGGACGCTATATCTAGCAGATGGGCGACGAGGCGACGATGCTTGAGACCAACTTCCCCGGAGTGCCGCGCGACGTGATTGACCGGCTCCCGAAGAAAGAGACCGGCATCCTGGGCCGCGCCTGAAGCACCGGGTTCGCTATAATCAGACGCACATGCGCGCGTCTCGGCTTGCTTTACTTTTGTGCTGCGCCGGCGGGCTGTTCGCCGCGGAAGCCACCCTGGCCGTTCCCGGCAATTTGAAGGCGGACGGTCTGCCCCCTATATCGAGTACGGTTTACGCGGACATGGCGCGCTACAACGAGTCGCGCTCCGCGCCGCTGGTGGACTGGCATCCCGCGCGCCGAGTGAACTACACCGAAGGCCAACAGATGACGGCGGCGGTGCGCGCCAACCACGTGCCGGGCTGGTATCTGCTTGCCGATGACGAGGGCCACGGTTTCGCCAAGAAGAAGAACCGCGATTTCTTAAACGCGGCCACCGTCGAGTTCGTTGAGAAATATTTGTTGGGAGAAAAATGACACCTCCGCAGGAGCAGGGCCGCCACCGGCCGTATGTGCCGGAGAACGTCAAAATGCGGGAGTTCACGCTGCGCGCGGTGCTCCTGGGGCTGGTGATGACGGTGGTGCTGGGCGCTGCTAACGCGTATCTGGGTCTGCGCGCCGGACAGACGATTGCTGCCACCTACCCGGCTGCTGTAATCGGCATGGCGGTGTTGCGGCTCGGAAAGGGCTCGATTCTCGAAGAGAACATCGCACGGACTGCGGGCTCGATCGGTGAATCCGTGGCCGCGGGAGCCGTGTTCACGCTGCCCGCGTTTGTGATCGCGAAGGCGTGGCCTTCGTTTCGCGTGGGCGACGCCTATTGGAAGTCAACGGCGCTGATGCTGGTGGGTTCGGTTCTGGGCGTGCTATTCGTCTCCATGATCCGGCGGGTGATGGTGGAGGACCGCGAGCTGCCATTCCCCGAATCCGTGGCCGCCTCGGAAATTCACAAGGCCGGACAACACGGCGCCCGGGCTGCCAAGTACCTGTTCTACAACATGGGCTTCGGCGCGTTTACGTTTCTGATGGGCGCGTTCAATCTATTCGCTCCCGACCGCGACTTCTTCTTTCGCGTCGGGCAGCTTGGCAAGAGTACCCTGCGCCTCGGGCCGATTGGCACGACGCAGGTGCTTGGCGCCGGCGGCGTTTCGACGTGCGCGGCCCCAACCATCAGCCCGGCTTATGTTGGCGTGGGATACATCATCGGGCCGGAATTGGCCGCCCTGAATTTTTCGGGAAGCGTAATCGCCTGGGGCCTACTCATTCCCCTATTGATCTTTTTCCTAGGCCCACAATTGCAGAACTATCTTCCGGCTGGCGCTGCCGGCGACGACAGTTGGCTCGGCCTCGCGAATGGCGTTTGGCGTTTTATTGTGCGACCTATCGCGGTAGGCGGCATGATGACGGGTACTTGCTACACGCTCTTCCGTATGCGAAAGAGCTTGATGGCAGGGTTGGCGAAGGCGTTTGCGGAATTGCGCCCTGGCGTCGTCTTGCACGAATCGGCCATCCGGACCGAACGCTACATGAGCTTCAAAACGGTGTTCGCGCTGATCGGTGTCACGTTCTTACTCATGTGCGTGCTGTACGTTTATTTGAGCGGATTGGTTTCCGGCGGGATTGCTGCAGCGCTGGTGATGTTGATCGTCGGTTTCTTTTTCGCCACGGTCTCAGGCTACTTAGTGGGAGTCATCGGGTCATCGAACAACCCGATTTCCGGGCTGACCCTTTCGACACTTGTGATCGCCGCCCTCCTCATGGTTTCGATGGGCGTGTCGGGCGTCGGCGGGGTTGCCGTGGTGCTGGGCGTCGCGGCCGTGGTCTGCGTCTCGTCGGCTGTGGCCGGCGAACTATTGCAGGATTTCAAGGTCGGCTACATTCTGGGTGGAACTCCGCGCACGATTCAGATAGTGGAGTTGATCGCGGTTGTGGTCGCCAGCCTGGTGATGTATTTCCCGCTACTGGTTCTCCACCAGGGAAACATCAACAAGGGCGGTACCGGCTTTGGGGACAAGGCATTGTCAGCGCCACAGGCGGGGCTCATGGCATCTCTCGCGCAAGGAATCGTGGGTGGCGACATGGCTTGGCCGCTCGTGATCGCCGGAATTCTCATGGGCATCGCGATGATCATGTTCAAAGTGAAGAGTCCCATGCTGGTGGCGATTGGAATGTACCTGCCCTTCGGGACTACATCGGCGATCTTCGTGGGCGGCGTGATCCGCTGGGCAACGGACAATCTTCGCAAGCGCGCGCGGTGCAACGAAGCGCAGAGCGCACGGGTTGAAAACGTGGGCATTCTGATCGCCTCTGGCCTGATAGCGGGTGAGGCCCTGGCCGGGTTGGTGACGGCTACTTTCAATTTCCAGGAGTGGCCTCTGCCGGTGATTTTCAAGGACCCCTCGTATTACGTGGGACTCATCTTCATGGCCTTGATCGCTTATTTCCTGGTCAAGATTCCGCTCGAGAACGCCGGCGACCCCAACGAACCGGCGCCGCCGGTTGCGATGATGTAAGCACGAAGCCGGACGTCGAGACAAACCGGCGCCGCCGGCCGCGATCATGTAATCAGGAGCATTGATGAACTACTTCCAGCAACAGCAGGCCGCCTTCTTGGACGGCCTGAAGGCATTTCTCCGGATTCCGAGCATCAGCGCGCTTCCCGAGCACAAGCCGGATATCCAGCGCGCAGCCGACTTCGTTCGAAACGAGCTGCGCGGGGCGGGGATGACCGCCACCGAATTGATCGAGAGCGCGAACGGCGGTAACCCGCTGGTCTACGCGGAATGGTTGGGGGCGCCCGGCAAACCGACCATCCTTTTCTACGGCCACTACGACGTGCAGCCGCCCGATCCGCTGGATGAGTGGAAGTCGCCGCCGTTTGAACCCGAGGTGCGGGGAGAAAACATCTACGCCCGTGGCGCGGTCGACGACAAGGGGCAAGTCTACCTGCAGATCAAGGCCGTCGAAAGCCTGATGAAGAGCACCGGAAAACTGCCGGTCAACGTCAAGTTCCTGCTGGAAGGCGAAGAGGAGACAGGCGGCGAACACATCGAGGCTTACGTGAAGACCAAGCCGCCGCGACTGAAGGCGGATGCGGTACTGGTGTGCGACACCGAGATGTTCGCGCCGGAACTGCCTAGCATCTGCATCGGGCTGCGCGGGCTGGTGTACTACGAACTCGCGGTGCAGGGGGCGGATCACGATCTGCACTCGGGCGTCTACGGTGGTGCGGCGCCCAACCCGATCATGGCTATCGCGGAGATCGTCACTGCGCTTAAGGATCGCGACGGGCGCATCCTGGTGAAGGGCTTTTACGATCGCGTGGCGCCGCCGGCGGCGAAGGAGCGCACTGCGTGGTCGCGGCTACCGTTCGACGAGAAGGAGTACACCGAAAAGGAAATGGGCGCGAAGGAGCTGACCGGCGAGCCGGGCGTGCCACTGTTCGAACGGGTGTGGGCGCGGCCCACGCTGGAGGTGCATGGCATCCGCGGCGGCTTCATCGGTGAGGGGGCAAAGACGGTGATCCCCGCGCGCGCGGTGGCCAAGATTTCGACGCGCCTGGTGGGCGATCAAAACGTGGACGAGTCGATCGCCCAAATGCAGGCGGCGGTGAAGGCGGCGACGCCCAAGGGAGTGACCGCGGAACTGCGCGTGTTGAGCGCCGGGGCCCCTTCGCTGACGAATCCGGACAATCGGTTCATTCGTGCGGCCGCGGATGCGCTCAAGGACGAGTTCGGCAAGGAGACAGTGTACATTCGCAGCGGCGGCTCGATTCCGATCGTCGGCGTGTTCGACCGCTACCTGGGTATCCCGAGCGTGATGATGGGATTCGGTCTGCCGGACGACAACCTGCACGCGCCCAACGAGAAGTTCCATCTGCCGAATTTCTACCGCGGGATCAAGACCGTGGCGCGGTATTTGGAGATACTGGGCGCGTAGGCTGGCACCATTGCGGCGCTTCGGTTACGATGATGGAGGATGAGGCCGGCGGATACATCTCTGGAAGCGTGGCGAGTGTTCATCGAGTTGCAGCGCCGGATGTCCCCATCGGACAAACTGCGGCGGACGCTCGAGTTTTCGGATTTGGTTCGGAGGTTCGCGATGGCGGGTCTACGGCGCCGTTATCCAGCCGCGGACGACCGTAAGTTATTCTTATGCATGGCGCGCCTTAACTTGGGCAGCGACTTATTTCGTAAAGTGTATGGCGATGTAATCCCCGAAAATGGATCCGATAGCAAACGCACTTAGGCTCGTCTCAGTGGCCTTGGAGCATTTCCACATCCCATATCTAATCGGTGGTTCGATCGCTTCTTCGAGTCGTGGAGTTGTCCGGGCGACGATGGATGTAGATCTGGTGGCTCAAATCGACGCGGGTCAAGCGGAGGCGCTGTGTCGAGAGCTCGGCCACGACTGGTATGCCGACCCGGAACAAATCAAAATTTCAATCGCGACAGGGCGATCCTTCAACCTAATCCACATTCCGACGAGTCAAAAAGTCGATATTTTTCCAGCGAGGGACGCGTTTCATCAGTCGCAGCTGAAGCGTGCAACCCGGGAAGAGCTGGATTTTTTGGATGAGAAAGTCGAATATCCGATCGCGACCCCGGAAGACATCCTGCTGGCAAAACTCCAGTGGTACCGAGACGGTGGGGAGATCTCCGATCGACAGTGGTCGGACATTGGCGGAATCATCGCGACGAACCCGGAATTGGACCGCGGCTATCTTAACGCATGGGCGGTCCGTCTTGGCGTAATCACCCTGCTGGACAGGGCTCTCAAAGAGTCCGCGGGTTAGCCGTTCGACTCCAGTGTTTCAAACAGCGACTTCACTGGCAGCCGGAAGTCTGGAAGAAGTTCGCTCGATAGTTCGGCGTCTTCGCGCAGGATGCGGTCGCCACGTTCGGAATATATGTAAACTTCGCGGGAATCCGGTGAAATAATCCAGACTTCGCTGGTACCGCAAGTTCGATAGCGGCTTCTCTTGCGAAGCAGCGCTGCAAAGGTGTCATTGGCAGAGACAATTTCGATGGCCAGATTCGGCACAAACCGCTGCACGCGCTTGTCAGGATCGATCAGCGTTTGTTTCGCCCCCAGTAAGAAACTGATGTCAGGACCGTGGGCGTTGCCATTGAAATCGTATTCCTGCTCGGCGAGCACAGTACCTACGCGGCTTTCGCGGGCAAAAAGCCAGAGTTGCGTAAAGAGCAGCCCAAAGACGAAATTGGGTTTTGGTGTATTGCCGGACACCGGAATCAGTTCTCCGTCCACCAGTTCGTGATTCTTCGCCTGCTCCTGAGGGAGCCGCTCGAAATCGTCAATGCTCAGCCTGGTGACAGAGGCCATGAGACTAGCTTACCCGCTCATGGATGCCAGGAATTCGGCGTTAGTCCGGGTCTTGCCTAGCTTGTCGAGCAGCAGTTCCATCGTCTCCACCGGGGACAGCGGGTTCAGCACACGCCGCAGAATGAAGACGCGGTTGAGCTCGTCCTTGGGCAGGAGCAGCTCTTCCTTACGCGTGCCGCTCTTGTTGATATCGATGGCCGGGAACACGCGCTTATCCACCAGCTTGCGCTCTAAATGGATTTCCATGTTGCCCGTTCCCTTGAACTCTTCGAAGATCACGTCGTCCATGCGGCTGCCGGTATCGATTAGCGCAGTCGCAATGATCGTCAGGGAACCGCCTTCTTCGATGTTGCGCGCGGCCCCGAAGAACCGCTTCGGCCTCTGCAACGCGTTCGAATCAACGCCGCCCGAGAGCACTTTGCCCGAAGGCGGAACGATCGTATTGTAAGCGCGCGCCAGGCGGGTAATCGAGTCGAGCAGGATAACCACGTCGCGTTTATGTTCGATCAGCCGCTTAGCCTTTTCGATGACCATCTCGGCCACCTGCACGTGGCGCGTGGCGGGCTCATCGAACGTCGAGCTGATCACTTCGCCGCGCACGCTGCGCTGCATGTCGGTGACTTCTTCCGGGCGTTCATCGATCAACAGCACGATCAGAGTGACTTCCGCGTGATTGGCCGTAATCGAGTTGGCGATGCTTTGTAACAGCATCGTTTTGCCGGTGCGCGGCGGAGAAACGATCAGCCCGCGCTGTCCTTTGCCGATCGGCGTGAGCAGGTCCATCACGCGGCCCGAGTAATTCTCGCGCGTGGTCTCGAGCTTCAGCCGTTCGTTGGGATAGAGCGGCGTCAGGTTGTCGAAGAAAATCTTGTTACGCGCTTCCTCGGGCGGCTCGAAGTTGATCGCGTCCACCTTGATGAGCGCGAAATACCGCTCGCCTTCCTTGGGCGGGCGGATCTGTCCGGAGATGGTGTCGCCCGTCCGGAGATCGAAACGGCGGATCTGGGAGGGCGAGACGTACACATCGTCGGGTCCCGGCAGGTAGTTGTACTCAGGCGCGCGCAGGAAACCGAAGCCATCCGGCAGGCACTCCAGCACGCCTTCGGAAAAAATCAGGCCGCTCTTCTCGGCCTGGGTCTGGAGGATCTTGAAGATCAGCTCTTGCTTGCGCAGGCCGGCCGCCCCGGCGATGCCCATGTCTTTGGCCACCTGATTGAGCTTCTGAATGCTCATGTCTTTCAGTTCCACCAGGTCGAGCGTGGGTGTGCCGTTCTTGACGCCTTGTGCCTGGCCCTTGCGGCGCTGGCCTGGGCCTCCGGGGCCCGGAGCCGTTGGCGGCGGCGCACCATCCGCCACAGCCGCGGGAACGGCCATTGCCGGGTCGGCGGTCTTCGCGTCGCCCCCTTTCGCCTCGGCGGCGGGTGCGGCGACTTTCGTCTTTTCGGGTTTTTCGTTCTTTTCCGCTTCTGCGGTGGTGGGGGCCGACTGCTTTTCAGTCGCCTTTTCTTCTGGCGGGGTGTTTACCGCGGTTGGAGTGTTTTCACTATTGCTTGCCAAATTTCCCTCACTCCCCGGCCCGTTAGGGCCGAGAACGGCAGCGGTGTCACGCCTTCCTGGCGGATGGCGTCTAATCCGTGCTCTAACTCAGTACGATTCAGTTTGTCTGTCTTGGTTGCGATTACCTGGTATTGCCTGTCATGATACTCGAGCCACCGCTTCAGATCCAGATCTTTTTCCGTCCATCCGCGGCGGGTATCCAGTATCAGACACGAGAACTTCAAATTCTCCCTCTTCTGCAAATAGTCCTCTACCAGCTTTTTCCACTCCTGGGAGATTCGCTGCGGCACCCGGGCGTAACCATACCCAGGAAGATCGACGAAATAGAACGCGTCATCGATACGATAAAAGTTGACCGTTTGTGTGCGACCCGGTGTGTTGCTGGTGAACGCCAGCCTTTTCTGTCCGACGAGGGTATTAATCAGGCTGGACTTTCCTACGTTACTTCTCCCCAAAAACGCAATTTCCGGCAGCCGGTCGGCGGGGAACTTCTCCGGCTTGGCCGAGCTTACTACAAATTCGGCTTGCAAATCTCGCATCCGCGCTGGACACAGGCAAGTATGCCTGCGCTACTAGTGCGGCCGGTTCTCTTCCACGGGCTGTAACTCCACCGCCGGCGTCGTCCCCGGCAGCGGCAGCGCCACGATCTCGCTCTCCAGCGCGATCCTCAAGACCTCGTCCATCGATTCCACGAAACTCAGGCGCATGGTCTGCTTGATGGCGTCTGGAATGTCGGGGAGATCTTTTTCGTTTTCTTTCGGAACGATCGCTTCCATAATGCCATGGCGGTGTGCGGCCATCAACTTCTCCTTCAACCCACCGATCGGCAGCACCCTGCCGCGCAGCGTGATCTCACCGGTCATGGCAACGTCGCCGCGCACCGGGATTTTCGTGAGTGCGCTGGCAATCGTCGTCGCAATGGTAATTCCGGCAGACGGTCCATCTTTGGGAATAGCCCCTTCCGGAATGTGCAGGTGGACGTCCAGATTGCGGTAAAAATCTCGCGGCAGACCGATTGTGTGCGCGCGCGAGCGCAGATAGCTCATGGCGGCCTGCGCCGATTCCTGCATCACCTCGCCCAGCTTGCCGGTGATGGTCAGCTTTCCTTTGCCTTCCATCAGCGTGCACTCCACCGTCAGAATCTGTCCGCCCACTTCGGTCCACGCCAACCCCACGGCGGCGCCGACTTCGTTCTTCTTTTCTGCGTCGAGATCGCGGAACTTCCACGGGCCGAGCAACTCGGGCAACTTCTCGCCGGTGATCACGTTCTTGGGCAGTGTCTTCTTTTCCTTGCTGCTCTGGTTGTTGACCACCTGGCGCGCCACCTTGCGGCACACGTTGCCGATTTCCCGTTCCAGGTTGCGCACGCCCGCCTCGCGCGAATAGTACTGGATCAGCCCGTTGAGGCCGCCGTCGGTGAATTCGATTTGTTCCCCGGTTAGACCGGTCGCTTCCGTCTGTTTGCGAACCAGGAAGCGCTTGGCGATCTCCATCTTTTCGAGCTCGGTGTAACCCGATAAGCGGATCACTTCCATGCGGTCCTGCAGGGCCGGCGGAATGGTGTGGAGCACGTTGGCTGTAGCGATGAAGAAGACCTGGCTTAAATCGTATTCCACATCCAGGTAGTGATCCACAAACATGTAATTCTGCTCCGGGTCGAGCACTTCAAGCAGCGCGGCCGATGGATCGCCGCGGAAATCCATGGACATCTTGTCCACTTCATCCAGCATGAAAACCGGATTTCTCGTGCCGGCCTTCTTCATCATCTGGATGATCTGCCCGGGCAGCGCACCGATGTACGTGCGCCGGTGGCCGCGGATTTCGGCCTCATCGCGCACGCCGCCGAGCGACATGCGCACGAACTTGCGGCCAGTGGCTTTGGCGATCGACATCCCGAGCGAAGTTTTGCCTACTCCGGGAGGTCCGACGAAACAGAGAATCGACCCCTTGGGATCCTTCACCAGGCGCCGCACTGCCAGGAATTCCAAGATGCGCTCTTTGATCTTCTCCAGGCCGTAGTGGTCGGCTTCCAGCACGCCTTCGGCGAAGCGCAGGTCGCGGATTTCCTTCGACCGCTTCTTCCACGGCACCGCCAGCAGCCAATCCAGGTAGTTGCGCGAGACGGTGGATTCGGCCGACATGGGCGGCATGTTTTCAAGCCGCTTCAGCTCGGCCGTCGCCTTGTCTAAAGCGTCCTTCGTCATGCCGGCGGTTTCGATGCGCTTCTTCAGCTCATCGATCTCGCTCTTTTCGCCGCGGCCCAGCTCCTTCTGGATGGCCTTGATCTTTTCGTTGAGGTAGTACTCTTTCTGCGCCTTCTCCATCTGGCGCTTCACGCGGCCCTGAATGGTGCGATCGACGTTGAGCTTTTCGATCTCAATGTCTAGCATCTCGGCCACCCGCGTGAGCCGGTCGATGGGGTCGAAGATTTCGAGCAGCTCCTGCTTTTCTTCGATGGTCAGCTGCAGATTCGCGCCCACCGTGTCGGAAAGCTTGCCCGGATCGTCCACCCGGATGGCGGCGATCATCGTCTCGTAGTTCAGGTTCTGGCTCAGCTTGACGTACTGCTCGAACAAACTTGTAACGCGGCTGATGAGCACATCGAGTTGCGGCCCCGGCTCTACCTTATACGATGCCGTCTTGACTACCGCCCGGAAAAATCCCTCCTCGTCGGAAACCGAAACCACCTTGGCCCGCTCGACGCCTTCCACCAGGACTTTGATGTTGCCATCGGGCAGCTTGAGGCTCTGCACGATGTTGACAATCGTTCCGACGCTGTAGATTTCGTCGGGTTTGGGCTCATCGATGGAAGCATCGTGCTGCGTGGCGAGGAAGATTTTCTTGTCGGCCGACATGGCTTCTTCGAGCGCGCGCACGCTCGATTCCCGCCCCACCACGAACGGCGTCATCATGTACGGAAAGATGACCACGTCCCGAATGGGCATCATCGGCAGACGTCGTGTATCGGATTTTTCCTTTGAAGTCAGCATTGTTCTCCGCCGGGAGGATTGTTTTTCCGGCTCCTGTTCCCCGTGCGGCCGGAAGCCGAGGAGTCGCCCGGCCAATAGAGCCGGTTGCTAACCAGCCTTTTCTAATATTGTAAGACTGATCTTTTGGGTCAGGACCATCTCTTTGGTTACCTGAAATTCCCGGACCTTCTTGTACGAAGGTAAATAGTACATCAAATCCAGCATCAGGTCTTCCAGGATCATCCGCAGCCCGCGAGCCCCCACGCGCCGCTCCATCGCCAGATCCGCGATCGACTCGAGTGCCTCGTCACTAAACTTGAGCCGGACGTTTTCGAATTCGAAGAGTTTCTGGTACTGCTTGATAATCGCATTTTTCGGCTTCGTCAGAATCTGGATCAGTGCGGAACGATCCAAATCTTCCAGCACCGCGTTCACGGGAAGCCGTCCAATGAATTCCGGAATGAATCCGAACTTGATCAGGTCGATCGGCTGCGCCTGCGAAAGCAGATCGATATCACGCCGTCCGCTGATGCCCGCGACCTTCCCACTCTTGTCTTCTTCCTGCAGGAACCCCATCGACTTCTTGCCGGTGCGCCGCGCGATCACTTTCTCCAAACCCACGAATGCGCCACCACAGATGAACAAGATGTTCGTCGTATCCACAGGTGTAAATTCCTGATGGGGATGCTTGCGGCCGCCCTGCGGCGGCACGTTGGCCACTGTGCCTTCCAGAATCTTCAACAGCGCCTGCTGCACGCCTTCGCCGGAAACGTCGCGCGTAATCGAAGGATTCTCGTCTTTGCGGCAGATCTTATCGATCTCGTCGATATAGATGATCCCCTGCTGGCACTTCTGTACATCGCCATCGGCCGCCTGCAGAAGCTTGAGGATGATGTTCTCGACGTCCTCGCCCACGTAGCCCGCTTCCGTCAACGTCGTCGCATCCACGATGGCGAACGGCACGTCCAGGATCTTCGCCAGCGTTTGGGCCATCAGGGTCTTGCCAGTGCCGGTCGGACCGATCAACAGGATGTTCGACTTCTGTAGTTCAACCTCGGTGTTCCGCAAGCGGTTCATGTGAATCCGCTTGCAATGGTTGTACACCGCTACAGCCAGCTTCTTCTTCGTAGCCTCCTGCCCGATCACGTACTGATCCAGGAACTCCTTCACCTCAAGCGGCTTCGGGATCTTGTTCGGGGTGCCGGATGGCGGCTCGGCCTTGTCATCCTCGAGGATCGAGTTGCAGACGGCGATACACTCATCGCAGATGTACGCCCGCGGGTAGTCGCTCGGAGAAGAGATGAGCTTTCCGACTACGTCCTGACTCTTATGACAAAACGAACATCGTAAAGCATCATCAGATCCGGGTCGCTTCACGCATTCCTCTCCTCTACCGCCGTCGGCTTATCGAGCCGGGGGGTGCCGTCGGGGTGGGAAACCACATTGAGATCGTTCCTATTATCACCTGAAGCCAGTGGTTAAGGCAATCTCGCCAACGGACTAGGTAACTCCCCCGCTGGCTAGATCTACTAACCCATTGTAATCACGCGGTCTTGCGGGCATGCTCGAACAGATAGTTCAGCGTCTTTTCCGTCTGTATATGGGAAGCGATGCGCCCCAGCGTTCCATCCTTCTCAAACCGCATCTGCACCGCCGCCTGTGGCTCCCGTTGCTGCCGGGCAATCTTCTCGACTTCCTTGTCGACCTCATCGCGCATGGCCGCAATCGATTCCCGCTCCGCGATCCGCGAAAGCAGCATAGAAGCTTTGACTTCCCGCACCGCCTTATCGCGCTGCGATTCCTTCACTTTCTCCCAATCCAACTTGAGGGAGCGAGGATCCATGCCGTCGGCCGCCATGGTCCGCAGCGTTTGCTCTACGCGGTTCTTGATTTGCCGCTCGACATACGTCTCCGGCACCGGAAAGTCGTGTTGATCCACCAGCTTCTCAATGAGCCGGTTTTTCGCCTCCTGCTGCGCGTCATGCTGGCGCTGCGCGAAGAGCGCTTTCCGTACCGCGTCCCGTAACTCCTCCATGTTGCGGTAATCGCCCATATCCTGCGCGAACTCGTCGTTCAATTCCGGCAGTTCCTTGCGGCGAATGCCCTTCACCGTGGCATGGAAACGAACCGTTTTTCCTGCCAGCCGTGCCGACCCGTAATCCTCGGGATACGTGACCTCGAAATCCTTCTCATCGCCCGGCGACAGTCCACGCAGGTTTTCCGTGAAGGCTTCAAACGTATCCGCGCCGCCGATTTCGAGCACCATCTCGTCCTGCTTGACGGGCTCACCCTCCACCCCTGAGACGCTTTCGAGCGCTACCACGGCATGGTCGCCATCGGCGATCGGCCGCGGATCGATGTTGACGTATTGCGCCTTCTGTTCCTGGATCTCCGCAATCCGTTTCGAGACATCTTCATCGGTAACTTCGGGGTCCTGGTACGCCACTTCAATGCCCCGATAGTCCCCCAACTCGATCTGTGGAACCACCTCGAACTCCGCCTTAAAGCGCAGCGGCTCGCCACTGTGGAAGTGGACGTCGGTGATGTCGGGCGTGCCCACCACGCTCAGGTTTTCGGCCTCGAACTGTTTTTGCAGGTGCTTGGGAATCAGGCTCTCCATCACCTGCTGGCGGATCTCGCTGGCGAAGTGTTGCCGGATTAAAGACGCCGGCGCCTTGCCGGGCCGAAAGCCGGGCAGCCGGGCGCGTTTTTGCACATTTTCGATTGCGCGGCTGGTCTCGCCTTCGACCTCGTCGACGGGGATCGAGACCTCCAGCGAATGCTTGCAACCCTCTAGCAACGCCAACTGGAATTTACCTCGGAAGAAGTGTGGTGAAACTTCATCTTACCATGGGGCAACAGGTGAGGCAGACGATCAGTTTTTGTCGTCTGCCCTGGCGTTCGCGCCGTCGACAGGCCACCAAAGGCGATGGCCTGTCCCACATTGCTGCTAGCATCTATTCTGTGGATGACCAGGAAGTATATTTGGCGATCGGCGAGGCTGGTTTCGAACGCCTGGTAGCCGCCTTTTACCGCCGCGTTCCCGCAGACGCCATTCTGGGCCCCATGTATGGCGAAGCGGATCTGGGCGGCGCCGAACAGCGTCTACGCGATTTTTTGATCTTTCGTTTCGGCGGACCTCCGCGGTATATTCAGGAGCGCGGACATCCCCGCTTGCGCATGCGGCACGCGCGGTTCACCATCGGCCAAGCCGCGCGCAACCGATGGCTGGAACTGATGACGAAGGCGATCGACGAAGCCATGCTGCCTCCGGAAGCCGGGGAGCTTCTGCGGACCTTTTTCGACTCTACGGCCACGTTTCTCATGAACGCAGGTGAATAAATGGCGCAACCCTCCATACCCTTGGGACGAGTCGGCATCTGGACTCGCCAGTTCGAAGATCACCCCGGAGCGAAAATACAGGAAGCGGCGGCGGAATTGGAATCGCTCGGCTACGGCGCCATCTGGTTTGGCGAAGCCATCGGCCGCGAGGCGTTGACCCATGCCGGCATCCTGCTGGCCGGCACACGGCGAATTGCCATCGCCACCGGGATCGCCAATATTTATGCGCGCGATCCAGTGACTATGGTGGCCGGCCACAAGACCCTGAGCGAGGCCTACCCAGGCCGCTTTGTGCTCGGGTTAGGAGTGAGCCACATCCCGCTGGTTGAACAGGTGCGCGGCCATCGCTACGTAAAGCCCATCGCCACCATGCGCGCCTACCTGGATGGCATGGACCGCGCTATCTATCGATCGGTTGCTCCGGCCGGGAAACCGGTCCGCATGCTGGCGGCGCTGGGGCCGAAGATGCTCCAACTGGCTGCCGAACGAGCCGACGGTGCTCATCCCTACAACACCAACCCGGAACACACCGCGCAAGCGCGCGCGATTCTTGGGCCGAAACCGTGCTTGTGCCCCGAGCAGGCGGTGCTGCTCGAGACCAATCCGGCCAAGGCGCGCGAGATCGGCCGGGCGTTTCTCGGCATCTATCTCGGCCTTCCCAACTACACCAACAATTTCCTCCGGCTAGGGTTTACAGAAACCGATTTCGAAAATGGCGGCAGCGACCGGCTGATCGACGCTGTTGTGGCCTGGGGCGATGTGAAGGTGATTCAGGATCGCGTGCGTGCGCATCATGCAGCCGGCGCGGACCACGTGTGCATTCAAGTGCTGACAGCCGATCCGAAGGCGATGCCGCTCCCGGAATGGCGGGAATTGGCGCCAGCGCTATTGGCTGGGTAGCTTCAGTGGGGTCAGCCCTTCTGGGCTGCCGCCGCCTTTCCAGGCGGCGCGCCGGGCGGAAAGCCCGCTCCACCTCACCGGAACAGATCCATCCCCGGAGGCCGCACGAGCGTCCGCGCCGACCCCTCGCCCGCCCGCCACTCAAAGCCGCCAACCAACACCACCGGACTCCCACTCGCTTTTCGCATAACCAACCCCGACGCCGCTGCCAATTGATCCGCCACAGCAATGATGGTCGCCGAAAGCGCCCGGCCGCGCCGATCTTCGGAGCCGCGCAGGTCATCGAGCGGCTCCAGGCCCGCTACCCCGATGGCGACGTCCACCAGCCCCTCACGCCACGGCCGTCCGAACGTATCCGTCACCAGGACGGCCCCGCAGCCGAGATCGGCGCGCAATCGCCGCGCCGACGCATCCGGGTCTTCCGGCAGCACCGTCGCAAAGTCATCGCTTTCGGTGTTCGATTGATCCACTCCCGCATTGGCGCACACCCAGCCGTGGCGCGTTTCCGTGACCAAAACCCCCCGATCCATTTTCACGATGCGCCGCGATTGCGACAGGATCAGCTCGATGAGCCGCGGATCCTTGCCCCATTCCGTGGCCCACGCGCGCGCCAGCGCCGATGGCTGCATTTCGCGCAGATCCACCACCGCCCCTTCGGCCTTCGAGACCACCTTCTGCGCCACCGCTAGAATTACCGTCGCGTCCACCGGCTGCTGTTCCCGAGCCGCGGCCACCCGTATCAGCGCGCCCAGGTCATCGCCCCGGCGGACCTCCGGGAGCGTCGCGAGCGCCGTTATTTCAATGCGCATGCCGATCGCAGAAACTGCGCCACCGGGCTTTGTGGCGCGCGTTCCAAGAGCTCCGCCACGTCTTCCGGCGTGTCGATATCGAACATGAGGCCCGGCAGGCGCAGAACGTCTGCCTCGCAGCCTCGCAACCGCGCTTGCTCGAGATGCGCGCGAAAACTACCGGGACCGAAGCGGCTCTCGATCACGTCCGGCGGAGTGCGCACGAGCGCGTTCGTTCCCGTGCCGTCTGCCGAAGGCACAATCGTCAGGCCGGGCCGCGCGGCCGCTGCGAGCCGTTCGAAATCGCCAGCCGTCACCAGCGGGACATCGATCGGTACCAGCAGCGCGGTAGTAGCGCCGAGTTCCATGGCGCGGAGGCAGGCCGCGTCCGCGGATGCGCTGTGGCTCAACTGTTCGGTCTCCGCAAACACCATCGCGCCCAGGCGACGCGCATGCGCCGCGATCTCAGCGTCGCTGGTAACCACAACCACCCGATCGATGCCGCCCGCCTGGCACAACACTCCGATCGTTTGCTCGTACAGCAACCGGGCGAGCGTCTCCCGAAACTCCGCCGGAAGAAATCCGTTCAGGCGCTGCTTGGCATTTCGCGGGTTCTTCACCGGCAGGATGGCAAAAATCACAGCGAGATCCCCATCTCCCGCACCACCACGCGCGCCAGAGCTTTCCGCTCCCGGCGGCCGTGCATGACCGTGCCCGTCACCACGGCGCGCATTCCCAGGTTCTCCACCGCCGCGATCTGCTTGCGGTCCGCCTCGTCCATGACGAACAGGCCCACAAGCCGGGTGTACAGCCGGGCAACCTCGGCTGCGGAAGGCCGCATGTTCATGCTCTTCATCATCGCTGCCGCCGGGCCTTTCAGCGCGCGTCCGCCGACAATCGGCGACACCGCCGCTACCCGGTCGCGCCGCCGCTCCAGCGCCTCGCGTATGCCGGGAACTGCGAGGATCGGATGAATGCTGATGAAGGGGTTCGAAGGACAAAAGAGGATCGCTTCCGCCTCGGCAATCGCCTCCAGAACGCCGCCAGCCGGTTTCGCTTCCGCGGCCCCTTCGAACCGAACAGAAGCCACCTTGTCGCGCGCGCGGCGCTTTACAAAGTAGGTTTGGAATTCGAGCTCGCCGGCGGCCGTGCAGATCCGCGTCCGCACACGCGCATCGGACATCGGCACCAGCTTCGATCGCACGCCCAATCGAGCCGTGATCTCCGCCGTGATTTCTGTAAGCGTCGCGCCCTGCCTCAAGCGATCGGTGCGATACAGATGAGTGCCCAGATCGCGGTCTCCCAACTGAAACCAAGTCTCGCCGCCGAGCCGCCCGAGAGCCTCCAGGCACCCGAAGCGGTCGCCGCGAATGCCCCAACCGCGCTGCGGGTCGGCCAAGCCCGCCAACGTATAAGTCACGGTGTCCAAATCGGGCGAGATATGTAAACCGTGAATCTCGGCGTCGTCGCCGGTATTGCCAATGATGAACAGCCGCGCGGGCGGGACCACGCGGGCCAGCCCATCCAGAAACCGCGCCGCTCCCACGCCCCCGGCCAGGGCCACTACAGGCCGGCGCTTCATGAGTTACCGCCCTGAACTGGCAGGCCCGTGATGCGCATTCCTGAATGCTTCACCTTGTAGCGCAGATTTAGCGAAATGAGTAGTGCAGCGGCATTCTCCAGCAGGCGGGCGTTATCCAGCGCTCCCGCGTCGACGGCCTTCACTCCCGGAATCATCTCTGCGACCTCACGCACCACGGCCTTTGCTTCAGGGTTGTCGCCGCAGATCAGCGTGTCGCATTCGACCGGCAGATCCAGGTGGCTCAGCGCCTCCGCACTCAGCGCATGGAATCCGGCTACGACCGGAACACCCTGGGGCGCGAGCCGCGCCGCTTGCTGCGCTGCCGATCCATCCCACAGCGTGAGCGTTCGCGAGAGCCGCCCGCCGATGGCGATCTCAAGCGGCACGGTGGCATCCACCAGAATCGCCCCCGGCCGAAAGCTATTGCGGATCGACTTCAGAATTTCGACTTGCGCGGCGAGCGGTACTGTGAGAACCACAACCTCCGCCCCGGCCGTGGCATCCGCATTGGTATGGCCGGTCACTTTGTCCGAACCCGCGGTTCCAGCAATCTGTTGTGCCGTTTCTTGGGCCCGCTCCAGGTTACGCGAGCCGATCCGCACCGGCAGACCGGCCTTGGCAAAGCGCAGTGCCAGTCCACTGCCTTCCGCCCCCGTCCCACCTACGACTGCGATCGTTGTTTGACTGCGCACTCATCCTA
>Ga0335081_10001223_pt1 | contig 40956 bp, 32 predicted proteins | sample Lox_Sample_35_FD_206713 | JGI IMG/M metagenome (GOLD analysis project Ga0335081, IMG submission 206713) | Soil microbial communities from Loxahatchee National Wildlife Refuge, Florida, United States - Lox_Sample_3.5 | ecosystem: Environmental > Terrestrial > Soil > Wetlands | place: USA... | reverse complement strand
CGGCTGCGTCCGCCAGAATGCCGCGGGCGCGGAGTTCCTGCAGGTTCGCATAAGAAGTCGAGGTCGAGCCGCCGATCGAAATCAGCACCAGCCGATCGGGATCGGCGGCCGAGGCTTCCGCGAAAAGGAGCGCCTTGATGGCGCTATAGAGGGTCGTGTTGACGCCGATTCCCAGCCCGAGCGACAGCACGGCCACGAGCACCAGTCCGGGACTGTGGCGGAGCGACCGCGCGGCGTAGCGGAGGTCCAGGCTGAGCGTCCGCATGCCATATGGTTAAGCAATTGGGTTGCCATAGCCCACAGGGTCGGATGGGGAGGATTACGGCACCAGGCCGTCCCAAATTGGGACAAATCCGTCCGAAAACGGGCGGCGGAGCTTTTGCAGTACCATGGAGTCAATTCCTATGTGCCTGGCGGTTCCCGGCAAGATCACAGAATTGCGCGATGAAAGCGGCGTCCCCATGGCGCGCGTGGATTTCGGCGGGATCACCCGAGACGCCTGCATGGCCTACCTTCCGGAGGCCGGGTTGGGTGACTACGTTCTGGTGCACGTCGGGTTCGCCATTACCAAGGTGGACGAAGAGGTGGCGCAACAGACGCTGGCGGATCTGAAAGAACTGGGTGAGCTGTCCGAGTTGGAATGAAGTACGTCGACGAATTTCGCAATCATTCCCTGGCGCAGAAACTGGTGACGGAGATCCGCCGGACGGTCACCAAGCCGTGGGTGATCATGGAAGTCTGCGGCGGCCAGACCCATTCCATCGTGAAGTACGGACTGGACCAGCTTCTGCCGGGGGAGATCGAACTGGCGCACGGCCCGGGCTGCCCGGTGTGCGTGACGTCGCTCGAACTGATCGACCGGGCGCATGCGTTGGCGCGGCGGCCGGACGTGATCTTCTGCTCGTTCGGCGACATGCTGCGCGTGCCGGGTTCGGCGGGCGACCTGTTCCAGATCAAAGCGCAGGGCGGCGACGTTCGGGTGGTCTATTCGCCGCTCGATTGCCTGAAGATCGCACGAGCGAATCCAGAGAAGCGCGTGGTGTTCTTTGCCATCGGATTCGAGACCACCGCTCCGGCGAATGCCATGTCGGTTTGGCAGGCGCGGGCGCAAGGAATCACCAACTATTCCATCCTGGTTTCGCACGTCACGGTGCCGCCGGCGATGATCGCGGTGCTGGATTCGCCGAGCAACCGCGTGCAGGCATTCCTGGGCGCGGGGCACGTTTGCGCGGTGATGGGCTGGGAAGAGTACGAGCCGCTGGCGGAGCGGTTTCGCGTGCCTATCGTGGTTACAGGTTTCGAGCCGCTGGATTTGCTGGAAGGCGTGCTGATGGCGGCGCGGCAGCTCGAACAGGGCCGGCACGAAGTGGAGAATCAATACGCGCGGGCGGTGGCGCGCGAAGGAAATCAGGAAGCCAAGCGCATGATTTTTCGCGTGTTCGAGCCGTGCGACCGGGCATGGCGCGGGATCGGCGTGATTCCGGGAAGCGGTTACCAGCTCCGCGAGGAGTTCGCGGCGTACGACGCGGCGCGGCTCTTCGATCTGGGGGGCATCGTTTCGGTGGAGCCGGAGAATTGTATCAGCGGGCTGATTTTGCAGGGCGCGAAGAAGCCGAGCGACTGCGCCGCTTTCGGAACTTTGTGCACGCCGGAAACTCCGTTGGGCGCCACGATGGTATCGGCCGAAGGCGCCTGCGCGGCCTATTACAACTACGGAAGGCACCTGGTTTCGTGATGGAGTTTGCGCTCACCTGCCCATTGCCCATGGCGGACCGTAAGACCGTGGTGCTGGGTCACGGCAGCGGGGGCAAACTGACGGCGCAATTGATCCGCGATCTGTTTCTGCCGGCGTTCGACAATCCGCTGTTGAACCGCCTGGACGATCAGGCCGTGCTGGATGCGGGCCCGGCGCGCATCGCTCTTACTACGGATTCCTTTGTAGTGACGCCGCTGTTCTTTCCCGGCGGCGACATCGGCAAGCTGGCGGTGAACGGGACAATCAACGATATCGCTATGAGCGGCGCGGTCCCGCTCGCGCTGAGCGCGGCCTTCATCCTGGAGGAAGGTTTTCCCATGGAGGAATTGGCGCGCGTGGTGGCGTCAATGGCGGAAGCGGCGAAGGCCGCCGGGGTGCCGATTGCAACCGGGGATACGAAAGTGGTGCCCCGGGGTGCGGCAGACCGGATGTTCGTGACCACATCGGGAGTCGGATTGGCGCCAGAGGGCGCGCACATTTCGGCATCCAACGCGCGTGCAGGGGACAAGATTCTGCTGAGCGGAACAATCGGCGATCACGGGATGGCGGTGATGGCCAAGCGCGAGGGCCTGGAGTTCGAAGGCGCCATTGAATCCGACACGGCGGCGCTGCACCGCCTGGTGGCGGCGATGCTGGCGGCGGGCGAGATTCACGCGTTGCGCGACCCGACGCGCGGAGGGCTGGCGGCTACACTGGTGGAGATTGCCGCGGCGTCGCGGATCGGCGTGGAGGCGGTCGCCAGCGCCATTCCGGTGAGAGAGCCGGTGCGCGGGGCGTGCGAGTTGCTGGGCCTCGATCCTTTGTTTGTGGCCAACGAAGGCAAGTTGGTGGCGTTTGTGCCGGCGGAATCGGCTGAGCGCGTGCTGGCGGCGATGCGCTGCACGGTGGAAGGGCGCGATGCGGTGGTGATCGGCGAGGCGGTGGAAGGACACAAGGGGATGGTGCTGCTCAAGACGGAAGTGGGCGGGACCAGGATTGTGGATCTGCCGTTTGGGGAGCAATTGCCCAGGATCTGCTGATTTCACCCCGCCTGCCACACCCTTCTCTGTCTGGATCATTACAAAGAGGACAAAAAGAACAAATAAGGCGCTTGGCCAGGCGGAGAGGTGTATACTGGCGGGGACCTGGGTTCTCATTTCTTGGTCTTGTGACACTCACTCGGAGGATCAACGTTTATGTCTACGCCCGTTCAACTCGTGACTGGCCTGGGCGGCGCCATCGGATGCGATTTTCGCCGCACGCAGAATCAACTCGTCTTCGTCGAGTACAGCGGCAAGCTGTCTCGGCTCAACCTCTACCGAACCGGAACCGTGGTTAGTTCCGGCAGCACGGTACTCAAGGGCACCTTTACCTTTGATCTCGATACCGGAGTGCAAGGTGGGTCGGGGCCTACCGTCGACATCTGGTGGGAGCAGGAAACCTCCGTCATCCGCACGATGACCCCGCAGAACACCGCCAGGATCGTCAATTTGGGGACGGTGGACTTCGCTTCCATCACCCCCGACACACTCTCGAGCCTCACCTACTCGACGACGCCCATCGACGGCAACAACGATGCCAGCAACAAACTGGTCACCGGGGACGTTTTTGCCGTGCTGACCACCAGCGGAAATTACGCCAAGGTGAAAGTCGTGGCCTACGGCTACGACATGTCGATCCAGTGGACGACGTACAAGCTCGATCCGCTCTACGCCGTGCTTGGAACCGGCTACACCAATCCGGAAGACGTCAAAGCAAGCGCCGACGGCGCCCACGTGTACGTGACGGAGCGGAGCGGCGACCTGGTGAAGGTGGCTCTGGCCACGCCGAATCGCGGATCCGCCACGGTGGTGTGCTCGGGGATGAACGCTCCGCAGCAACTGTACCTCGATGAAGCCGGCGGGTACGCGTACGTCGTGGAATACGTGACCACCGGCGGGAACCTGTGGAAGATCAAGCTCAGCACGGGGGCCAAGACGTCCCTGCTCAACAGCCTGCAGTACGCGGTGGGCGTGGTGATCACCGCCGACGGGCAATATGCTTACATCAGCGAGCAGACCACGGGGCCCGACAAGGGCCGCGTCAGCCGCTTCCAGCTCAGCACCGGCACGCGCGTGCCGATAGCCACGGGACTGACGGCGCCGTTCTTTCTCACCTGGCTGGATGCAACACAGACGTCATTGCTGGTTCCGCAACGCGACCCCGCCAACTCCATCGTGCTGATCAGCCTCACTGCCGGCACTGCGCAGGTAATCGCCAGCGGCGTGGCCACTCGTCCTTCGAGCGTGGCCGTGGTCTCTCCCGCACAACTGCTGATCTGCACCGACCAGACCGTCGAGGAGTTCGACTTCTCGCTCGCGTCGTCGGGACCTCTGTTGATGGGGATTGGATTCATCCCGTTCGACAAAGTGGTCACGGTGGTGGGCCCCAACCAGGGCTTGGCAGACACGACGGTGGATCCCACGTATTTCTACCAGGTGAAAGACACACCGTTCGGCGGGACGCTGCCGCTGATGATTAACCACCAGCGAGCCGCCAGCGACGGCGACGTCCACTACCGGGTGAAGGTGGATGGCGTGGTGCACACAGACGCCTGGACGGATGAGTTCTGGAACGGCGCGGAGTATGTCGCTGTGACGACGACGCCGGTCACGATCGGCGGGAACCCCGGTTACTATCCGGTGCGCCCCATCAGCCAGCTTTTTCTGTGGATGAACCCTTCGTTGGGCGACCTGCTCGATACGACCGGCCTGAGCAACGCACTTCACACCATTTCAGTCGAGTTCTCGAACGCGGGCGGGACCGTACTCGAAACCAGCACGCCGCTGACGATCCGTGTGGACAACAATTCGTGCGGCGCGACCATCGCGACTCCGGTTCTCGAAACGGCGCCTCCGACAACTGCCGACCCGACCTGCGGTCTGCTGCACTACGTCACCAAGGGTCCGACCCTGGTGGCGATGGGTTTCACGGCCACCCACCCCAACGGCTATGCCACCTTCGCGTGGGAGTTGATCAAAGGCGTCAACCCGGTTGCGCTGCCACCGGGCCCGCCACCGCCTCCGCCAACCAGCGGGCCGGTGAGCGCCGTGGTGTCGCCGATCACCGATTCGGTCGCCAATCTGCTGGGCACCTGCAACATTGCCGCCTATGCCGAGTATGTGTACGTGTACGCGATGGCAAACAACGGCTGGAGCCGCCAGAGCCAGTACGACGCATCGGCCGCCATTGCATTCGTGCTTGCGCCGTAGCAGGAAAAAGCAGCCCCAGCTCCCGGTTGAACAGCCGGCCGTTCACAGCGGCGGCAGCGGTGTGCGCTGGTGGCCGCGGAAGACTTCCGCAAAGGCGGCCAGGATCTCATCGTGCAAGGAGCCGTTGTCCGCCAGCACGTGATCCGATTTCGTCAGGCTGTGCGGCGCGCCGTTCATGTCGGAAACGCGGCCGCCGGCTTCCCGCACCAGAAGGCTCCCGGCAGCCATGTCCCAGGGCTTCAGGCCAAACTCCCAGAAAAAATCCAACCGGCCGCAGGACACGTAGGCCAGGTCCAGCGCCGCCGAACCGGTACGGCGCACGCCGTGCGAGGCCATCGCCAACTGGTAATAGAAGTGGATGTTCACGTTGTGATGGCGTTTGCGGCTGGGGAAGCCGGTGGAGGCCAGGCTGTCGGTGAGACGCCGCGCCTGCGAAACGCGAACGCGATGGTTGTTCAGGAAGGCGCCGGAACCGCGCTCGGCGGTGAAAAGCTCCTGGTGGATGGGGTCCAATATTACGCCGGCGATGACCTCGCCGGCACGCTCCACGGCCAGCGTAACGGCGAACGTCGGGAAGCTGTGGGCGAAGTTGGTGGTGCCATCCAGGGGATCGACGTACCAGCGGTAGTCGGAGGAAGCGTCATGCCCGCCGCCCTCTTCGGCAACGACGGCGTGAGTGGGGAAGTGGGAGCGCAGACGCTCAACCACGAGTTTTTCCGAGGCGCGGTCGGCTTCGGTGATCAGGTCGAATTCGCCTTTGGCCTCGAAGGCCACGCGCCGCTCAAAATAGCTGGCGAGGAGAGCGCCAGCCTCGCGCGCAATCTCGACGGCAGTTTCGAGGTAGTGCATGGGCGCCAGCGCCGGCCTTATCCCTCTTCCTGAAGGTACTTGATGTCGTGTTTGAAGATGAAGAGATTGGGCTCGCCGCGGCGGGTCAGGCGAATGAAGGACTGATCGTAGTATTCGATGATGCCGGTCACCTGTTCTCCGTCCTGCATTTTTATGCGGACGGGGGTGGCGTGCTCGATGAGGCGTTTGAGGTACCTGGCTTCTTCAAACGTCTGGGCCGGCGCGCGCGCGGATTTTCCGCCCTGCTGGGATGGTGTGTTCACGTTAAGGCTTCTTCTTTCTGGCTGGATCGACCGCGATCGAGGCGTCTGGAGATCCGCCAGCGGTCTCCGATTCCCCATAGTAACCGTTGCGCGCGGACACCCGCAAATCCGGCGCGTTCACGCGGACTTCGAGCGAGTGGAAGGGGTTCTTGGGCGGCGGGACCCCGTGCGGGTAGAAACCGAGGAAATACTGGGTGCGCAACTCGCTGATGATGTCGGCGAAAGCCTTGTCGAGTTCCTTGGCGGCGCTCGGAAAGAAGGTCCGGCCGCCGGTGCCGCGAGCCATGAAGGTGAGGGCGTTTTCACCGCCGGTATTGCGGCCGGCGTCGTTGGTGATGGGCACGTCCACCACGGGATACATCACCGCGTCGGCGAACTGGGCAGCCTTGAGGGCTTTCTGGATGTCGACGGAGCTGGTGGTGTTGCCGCCGTCGGTGACGATGACGATCACTTTGCGGCCTTGGCGCGGCTCCAGCGCCCGCGCCGTCAGGTAGATGGCATCGTACAGAGAAGTTCCGCCGGAACCGTGGACGAGCTTCAGCGCGGCTTCGAGCGATGCGTAGTTGTGGGTGAACGAGCGCATCTCGATCACCTGGTAGTCGAACGAGTAGAGCGCCACGGCATCCGCCGGATTGCCCTCGGAGAGCAGGGCGTGCAGGAACCTCCCGGCGGAGTCGGTCTCGTACTTCAAGTCTTTAGCGGTAGAGCCGCTGGTATCGATGAGCAGGGCGATGGAAAGAGGCAGTTCGGTCTGCCGCTCGAAGACCGCGACTTCCTGGCGGACGCCGTTGTCGAACACTTCGAAATCCGATTTCTGCAGCGCACCGACCAACTGACCGGACTGGTTCTTGACGGTGGCGATGACGTGGACTAGGTTGACGTTGGCGCGGAAGACCGTGGGCTGCTGAGCCAGGAGCGCTCCGCAGAGAAGGGACAGCAATGAGTATTTAGCCAGCCACCGGGACATTCCGGTCCCACTCTCCTTCCACCCAGACCGCGCCGTCTACGAAGTGTTCTTTCTTCCAGATGGGGACGGTCTTCTTGAGCTGGTCGATGGCTTCCAAGGCCGCTTCGAAAGCCGGGCGGCGGTGCGGAGCGGTGACGATCACGACGACGCTGGTTTCGCCGATCAGCAGGCGGCCGAGCCGGTGCACGATGGCGATGCGGCTGATCTCGCGAGAGGCGGCGATCTCTCCGCCGATCCGGGCCATCATTTTGAGCGCCATCGGCTCGTAACACTCGTAGTCGAGACAACGGGTGGCGCGGCCTTTGGTGTGGTTGCGGACCGTGCCCTCAAAGGTGACCACAGCGCCTTCGGCGCCGCCGAGAAGCCGGGTGGCCAAGGCACGGGGATCAATGGAGCGGCGGGTGAGAGCGAAGTAGTGGCCGTTCTGGTGAATCTCCGGTTCTCCCGAGGAGCCGCCGCTTACAGGCGGAAGGAAGGCCACTTCATCGCCGTCGGCCAAAACCGAGGACAGCTCCGCAAACTCCTGATTCCTGGCGACAACGATGCTCGGCGCCAGCTCGCGCAAACCCGGAAATCGGGACGAATAGGAATCGAAGACCGAGCGCAGGTCGGCGCCTGGGGGGAAGTCAGCATCGTCGCACGGCCGGCCCACGAGTTCCCCGAGCATCCCGAAAAACAGCACACGCACGCGCATTTTTGGCTTGTAACGTACAGTCTAACAGACGGTTGCGAACGGGCCGGGGTTGCAGTAACAATTGGCTCTGCGACAGCGTCCTTCCCCCGAGGAGGCCTGCATGAAACTGAGAATCGTGGTGATGGCGGCAGTCGCGGTGGCGGGTGTGCCGGTGGCCGCCCAACAGGAACCGGCATCGGCGGCCGCACGAGCGGCCGCCCAGACGCGCCTGTTGGCGTTATATCTGGACACGGGCGCGATGTCGAAGGATGACCTCGCCCGCGCGGTGAGTACCGCAAAGAGGCTTCTGCAGGCGCCGCGAGTCGAAGGCCAGCAGGTGGCGATCCTTACGAACAACGGGCGCGCGGTAGCGGTGCAGCAGGATTACACGGCCGACGTCGAGCAACTGAACAAGGCGCTCGACCGCATCGGCGCGTCTCCCGAGAGCGCCACGCCAACCGGCGAATCGGGGGCGGCTCTACAAAATGCATTGCGCCTATTGGGAGCGCTGCCCGGTAAGAAAGGGCTGGTCTGGTTGGGTGGGACGATGGCGTCCGGCGCGGAGCCGCCCGAAGCCGCCGTCAAGGCGGCCACCGAGGCGAATGTAGCGGTTTATTCGATCGACATCAGAGGGTCGAAATAGGACACGCGCCGCCGGACCGGTCTGCCGGAGCAACCATTCCCGCGCCCACGTTTCGCGGATCCCCAGATGCTAGCCGGTAAAATCTGAGAATCGGTCCCTCAGAATTGCCGCCGTGAGCGCAAGGCGCGTGGCGGGCAAGCTGTCAGCGATCAGCGCTCAGCGGTCAGCCAGCGATCAGCCTGCGGGTTGGATTTGGGATTCAGGGTTCATGGCTGGCAGCGGTTAGCGAAATCCTATGCCGCGACGAGATCGACGAACTTTTGAATGGCGGTATCGGCCTTGTGGTACGCGATTTCGATCTTGGCCGGCGGCTTGGATGCCGGTTCAGGCCGATGATGAAACAGGGAGTTGGCCAGCGGGCCACAGATGCGCTGTTGGAAGAGGACGAACATATCGGCTCACCGATAAAGGCAAGCGCGTGGCGGCCCTAGTGGCACCCCAGGTTACAATGCAGGTTCCCGCATGAAACCAGTCAACGAGACGCGCATCCGCGTTCGCTATGCCGAAACCGACCAGATGGGCGTGGTCTATTCGGCGAATTTCTTCATCTGGATGGAAGTGGGACGCGTGGAACTGTGCAAGGCGTGCGGCTTCAGCTACCGCGACATGGAGCAGGACGACGGCGTTTATCTGGCGGTGGCGGAGGCCAGTTGCCGGTATCGGTCGCCGGCGCGGTTCGATGACGAGGTCATCATTAAAACGTGGATTGAAGAGGCCAATACGCGGATCGTGATTTTTCAATACGAGATGCGGATGGCGGACGGCGACCGCATACTAGCTACCGGGCACACGCGGCATGTGTTCGTGAATCGTACGATGCAGCGGACGAGGCTGCCGGCGAAATACCACCAGATGTTCGGGCTGTGAGCCGTTGGGATCCGCCGGCGCGCCTGCTTCCGCGTACCGCAGCGATCAACCGTTCTTGCAGACTTGAATTCGTCCCGTGACCGCCTGGCAAGGCGCCAATTAAACTCCGCGAGAGCGATTGCGCCCGGGCGCTTCGGCGCCTCCGTAGCGCAACAAACCAGGCGGGCACGGGACTAGCACATTTGCCGCACTAGAATCATGGTACCGGGACCCTGGTAAAACCAGCCAGCCCTCGCCAGGAGCGATGCACGGTGGTCGGTATTCTGCCGGCGACGTTTCATTTCGCAAAGGGCACCGGGCTTTGGATGCCGCGGAATCGGTGAGATCGGGCTCGCAGGTTGAAGCAACGGGCGCCGCGAGGGGATCTCCGAGCAGCGGATCTCCGCGAGCAGAGCTTACTTTTTCAGCACCGCCTCAAAGCTTCCGCGTATCGGGATCGTCCGCGCTACCGGGGCGGACTTTGGCCTTGACGAACTCCATCTCGGTTTGCTTGGGGATACCGGGCTCGAAACAGCGGCGGCAACGGGCTTCGTACATGTCGGCGCCGGCGACTACGATCAGATCGTCGGAGCCGCGGAGGCGCTGGGTGTGCTTGGCGGGATTGCCGCAGCGCACACAGATGGCCAGCGTCTTGGTGATGGACTCGGCGTGGGCCAGCAAATCGGGGATGGGCGCGAAGGGGCGGCCTAGGTAGTCGGTATCGAGGCCGGCGATGATCACCTGCTTGCCGCTGTCGGCGAGGCGCTGGGCGACATCCACCAGTTGCGGGCCCATGAAGTTGGCTTCGTCGATGCCCACGACTTCGGTGCGCCAGTCGATGCGGTCGACGATGGCGGCGGCGTCCGCGACCACTTGCGAGCGCATGCGGAGGTCGCCGTGGGAGACGATTTCATCATCGGAATAGCGTTTGTCGATGGACGGCTTGAAGACTTCGACCCGCTTGCGCGCGATCATGGCCCTGCGGAGCCGCCTGATCAGCTCCTCGCTTTTGCCCGAGAACATGGGGCCGCAGATCACTTCGATCCAGCCGACGTTGCCGGTGATGATATCCATAGGAACCGTTCAGGATGGCACAAAAATGGGGAGGGAATCCAGGGGGAGTAGAGGGGAGGTACAAGCTAAAGCCGGCCGAAGAAAGGGACGCCGCAGGGCGGGGTAGCGACTCCGGAAGAGAACGAGGCAGGGTTGCGCCGGAGTCGATTTCGGCATTTGCGCTTTGAAGGCGGCTCACCACAGCAGGCGGCCGGAGTGGATCAGATGGCTCATCCACAGCGCGGATCCCGCTGCAGCCGGTACCCGGATAACGAGAGCCAGGAGGTCCAGCAGGCAAAGGTTGATATGCCCGGCCACTACGGTGTTCGTTACAAAATGAACGACGCAACCGAGAACGAGGCTGGTATGGGCCTGCACTCCGCAAATGTTAGCAACCCAGTACGTCACCATGCCGGCGCCGAAACCCGTCAGGATACCGGCCGGTTCGGAAACAACCAGAGAATGTAGCTGCACTTGAGACCCTTCCGCGCTTTGGAACCGCGTTGCGCTTTTAAAGGTAAGGATCATCCGGCGGCGCGCGTTCTTACGCCCCGAGGCGGAATCATTCGGGCTCAGGAATGCAGGCCCGCACCGCTCCCGGATAGCCGTGCGGGACGCTCATCAATTCGATTGGCTTCGTGCAGTGGAGGGTACGCGAGGCTCGAAAGGTCACTCCCGCCGCGCGAAGCCGCTCCGCGTATGGCTCACGGAAGTATTGAAAGTCGATTTCGATTTCGCCCTTCTGCCGCAGCAAGGCCATCTGCACGTATGTGGTTCGCGTGGCGTCGCGCTCCCAGACGAAATGTCTGATCTCTACCAGCACGGCGTTCACCAGCAAGAGCACGGTCAGGCACCAAGCGCTCCAGCGGACCCCGCGCCACCCGGGGACTGCAAGGCCGGCCACGACCGCCATAACCGGCAGCCACCAGAGTTGCGGCCCGTATCGCGCCCACCACAGGTGCAATCCAACCAGCAGCGAACCCGCCACCGTTGCTACCGCCAGGACCACCACCCAGCGCGGCAGCCCGGGACGCACGAGCGCTGCCCCCAACAGCACCAATCCGATGAGGAACGCGCCGCTGAACAGCGGCCCGAACCCTGCTATTCGCACGTCATGGAAGTAGAACATCTGGAAATCCCGCCACCGGACATCGAAAGGCCACATGAGGTGGGCATCGGGCCCCGGGAAAAAGGGCTGGGCGCCCGGACGGCCAAACAGCGCGTAAGAAAAGCGGACGAGGCGATTCCGACCAACCAGGTTCTTCGGTGTCTCGTACATCTCATTAGGGTCTCGGCCGCGCTGCGCATAACTGGGGTATGCCGCCGTTCCAAACCAAGGGTAAAACGGGTGCCCACGATGTACGGTGTTCGTCACATACGGATTGAACCCGAAGAGACCGGTGGCCAGTGCGAAGGCGCAGACGTTAATGGCCAAATACCGCACCAGCGACCGGCGCTGCCTCAAAAGCAGGTACACACCCCCGGCCGCACAGAAAAAGCAGAGATACACGAATCCGGAGAACTTGGTGTTCGCGCAGAGGATCGCCGCTGCCACCGCGACCGCGAGCATTAGCGGGCTCGGCCGCCGGATGTAGCGGACCATGGCAACGACGTAGCACGTCAGATAGGAGATCAACAACCCATCCACCAAGTACGTGGCAAGTTCGAACACTGCCACCGGGTTGAGAGCCACCAGGGTTGCGATCACCAACGCTATCCGGCGGCGCATTCCAAAGTCGAGCGAGGCTGCTAGCGTCGCAAGGAACATGGCCGCCAGCGCCATCCATGGCGCCGGTTTGGCCCACTCGATATGCGGCGAAAACTGAAAGAACGCCAACGAAACGTACCAGGGTCCTTTGGCATAGTGGCGGACGTAATCTTGGAGCGAAGGCGTGAAGTTGTGCAAGGGGTCCCGGAGAGGGTTCCAGCCGTGCGCCATCTGGTAAATGGCGGTTTGATGGTACCAGAGACCGTCCCAAGACATGTCGAAAAAGGTCCCGGACAAGATGAGAGATAATCCCAGAATCGCCAGCGCAGCCGCTGGCGGAACAGTCCTCAGACGGCCCTGTACACCTTCCAATCGCCCGAGCCAGTCGCCAACCGCCAGCGCGCCCAGCAGCGCGGCTGGCGCCAAATAAGAGGGAACGCGCCAGCCAAAAGCGAAGCAGACGATCACGCCCAGGTGTGTAAAGCAGAAGAAGTTCAGCAGGTTCGCGGCGGTCGCCCAACTCATCCCAGCAAGCTCACGGTCCAAGGTCATCGCGGGATCCGCGCCGCTCGCCTGGAAATCGCTGCCGCGGCAGGTAACTGAAGTCATGTTTGCGGCACATTCTAGCATCGCGATCCAAGAGTACGGCAGCCGACCGGATGATCCATGATCCGGCGGCGCGGTTCCTTACGCTGCCGAATTTGTTCGACCGGATACAGATTATGGGTCGGTTGGCCGGACCCGCACGGCGTCAGTTACGGACGGAGCGCTAAAATCGTACCCATGAAGAACCTCGTTGGTCTACTTGCGATCACCATCCTCATGCTGGGCTTCGGCACACCAACGTTGGCCCAGGAAAGGCACGGATCGGAGAAGGGCGCTCCGGACCGGCATGGTTACACCCCGGGACGGCCTCCCTCACGGGGCCCGGCGCCAGTCCGGAGCGCCCCTGCGAACCGGGCTGCACCGCAGCACTTCGACCACGCTCCTGGACATCCTGACGCCCCGCATGTTGACAACGGGAAAACCTGGATCGGCCACGATACCGGCCGTGACGACAGGCGTTTTCACCTCGACCGGCCATGGGAACATGGCCACTTCACCGCCGGATTCGGGCCGAAACACGTGTGGCGCCTGGCCGGAGGCGGCCCGTCGCGATTCTGGTTTGGCGGCTTTTACTTTAGCGTCTTCCCTGAAGAAGTACTCTATTGCAATGCCTGGCTCTGGGATTCCGACCAGATCGTCATTTACGAGGATCCCGATCATATCGGCTGGTATCTGGCCTACAACGTCCGCCTGGGAACTTACGTGCATGTGACGTACCTGGGCAACGGGTAACCCGGCCGCGGCCCTTCGAAGCAGGCAGTTACGAACGCACGCCAGGCGCAAGCTTCTCCGTGCTTCTGGCACATTTCGCGCCAACTTGCCAGGTGTAGAATGCTCAGAGCCGGACGACTGAAATCACCCGTCATAAGGAGCAAGAATGCCGAAGACCCGTGTAACAAAAGAGCGGTATTCCCGAGTTCGGTTCTCCCGACACCTCATCGCGTTCTTCCTCGCGAGTTGCTTCGTGCTCGCCGCGCAACCGCGCAGCGTGCGTCTTGCCGACCTCACCTGGAAGGAAGCGGCCGAAGCGCTCACGCCGCGGACGATCGTCATGATCCCGCTGGGAGCGGCTTCGAAAGAGCACGGGCCGCACCTGAAGCTGAGTAACGATTTCGTGATGGCGGAGTACCTGGCCAACGAAGCGATGAGCCGGACTTCGGTAGTGGTGGCGCCGACCATCACCTACAACTACTACCCTGCATTTGTGGACTACCCGGGCGCGACTTCGCTGCGGCTGGAGACCGCGCGCGACCTGGTGGTCGATATCTGCCGCGATCTGGCGCGCTTCGGCCCGCACCGGTTCTACGTCCTCAACACCGGCGTCTCGACGCTGCGCCCGCTCGCTCAGGCTGCCGAGCAACTGGCCCGCGACGGCATCGTGATGCGCTATACGGACATCCTCCATGCTTCCCGCGAGGTGGAGGACCAGGTCCGCCAGGAGAAGGAAGGCACGCACGCCGACGAAATTGAAACGTCGATGATGCTATACATCGCGCCGCAGTCCGTGGATATGAAGAAAGCTACCAGAGATTTTCCCGTCGGAAGTCCGTTGCAGTGGCGCGACCCGAACGCGCCGGGCTATTCGCCCAGCGGCATTTTCGGCGACGCGACGCTGGCCACGCGCGCCAAGGGAGAGAAGATCGTCCGCGCGCAGGTGGAGTTCATCGTGAAGGAAATCGACGGGATGCGTGATAAGTAAGGAAAGAGGCAGGGTTGCTGCATTCTGCTGACCCCGGCGCCGCGTCATACCACAGAATCCCGGCGGGACGAAAAAAGGCGCGAGCATGACCGTATGGGGTTTGAGGTTGTATGCCGCTCGGGGTAGCCGGAGGTTGAATAGCGGACAGATGGAACAACTGTCGACCTGCCGGCGGTTGGTTGCGATCGATCTGCTGGGCTTCGGCCAGAGCAGCCGGCCACAGGCGGGGTGCTCGGTTGGTCTCTGGGCCCGCAGCATCGCCGCCGTGCTTGATGATTTAGGCGTCGAACGCTCCGTTCTCGTCGGGCACAGTAATGGCGTGGCGGTGATTCGGCAGTTCTATCGGTTATATGGGCGGCGGGTTGACGGGTTGATCGCGGTAGATGACGCGCTGTGGCTGCCAGAGAGCTTCGTTCAACGGGTGGGAGCGGAGGTGACTTGACGACTTGGGCTGGGCGCCTTTTTCATTCCCCCGCTTCCGGCGCCACCGAACTCGCACCGCCCAGCCTACCGGGCGCCATCGGCAACGATCGGATCCGTTGTCCGGTCGCGTCGAAGATGGCGTTCCCAATCGCCGGAGCGACGCCCATGATCGGCGTCTCGCCCGCGCCCGCCGGCGTGATGTCCTTGCGGTCCAGTAGCACTGACTCGATCACCGGCATGTCCGTGAAGCGCGGCACGCGGTAACGCGACAGCCGGTTGGTGACGAGTTTGTTCTCCGCGAAATCGATGTGCTCGAAAATCGCGCCCCCGATCCCCATCGCCACCGCGCCTTCCAACTGGTTGCGCAAATGCTCGGGGTTCACCACCGCGCCGCACTCGAAGGCTTCCACCACGCGCACCACTCTGACGGTCCCGTTGACTACGCTCACCTCGGCGCAATTGGCCACGTACGAGCCCTTCTCGAAACCGGCCGAAATGCCAAAACCGTGCCCTGGGGTCTTCTTGCGATTCTTCCAGCCGAACTTGTCGGCCGCCGCCAGGATCACCCCGCGCAGCCGCTCGTTCTTCGCGTTCTTCAGGCGGAATTCCAAAGGATCCATCTTGACCGATTCGGCCAGTTCATCCATGTAGGACTCGCGCACGAAATGATTCGCCGTTCCCGCCAGGCCGCGATATGAACCCTGCCGTAACGGTGTCTTCGACTGATGGAACTGCTCCTTCTTGTTCGGTATATCGTAAGGCGTCTGCAGAGCCGAGGGTCCGGAGTTGTAATTGTGGAACTCCCACTCCGCGATCGTCCCGTCCGGATTCACTTTCGCGCCGACTTCGATCAGCCCGCCCGGCCGGAAGTACGCCCAGGTCATTTCCTCTTCCCGCGTCCAGTTGCGCTTCACCGGCTTTCCCGCAGCCTTCGACAGCCGCGCTGCTTCATACGCCGCTTCGCCGTTATGCTTGCCGCCGTAGCCCGATCCCGTGTCCGGCATGAACACGTGCACGCTTTCTTCCGGCATGTTGAAGTGCCCGGCCAGCTCGCTGCGCACTCCGAAAGGCCGCTGCGTGCCCGTCCATACGGTGAGCTTGTCGTCTCTCCACTGAGCAACCGCCGCGCGCGGCTCGAGCGGCACGTGCGCGATGTAGGCCACGGTGTAAGCTGTCAGATTCGAGCTGTCCGCCGCGCCGTCCCGGCTGGTCTTCTTGAAGTAGGCGAAGACATCCTTGCTGGAGGCTTCCGCTGTGAGCGGTTTCCATTCCGCTTTCAGCGCGGCTACCGCCTTTTCCGCGGTCTCAGGGCCGGGCGCCGTGACACCAACGAAATCCCCTTCGTGGACCACTTTGACCCCCGCCATCGCCTCCGCCGCTGAACTGTCGAGCGAGCCCAGCGTGGCGCCGTATGAAGGCGGATACAGTACCTTCCCGTAAAGCATATCGGGGACTTTGACGTCGTAAGCGTATTTGTGCGCGCCGGTCACGATCTCGCGCCCGTTCACCTTGGGAACGGACGTTCCCGCCACCTTCCATTCCGTGGCCGGCGTGAGCGCCAAGCTCGCCGGGATCGTCTTGGTTAGTTTCTGCCCGTTCGTCAGTTCGCCGAAGCCGGCCGAGTGGCCGTTCGCCGTCACCTTGCCGTTGGCCACCTGGATCGAGGCCCGCTCCACCATCCACTTCTGAGACGCCAGGTCCACCAGCATCTCGCGCGCTGCTGCCGCCGCCTTGCGCATCACCGGCCACATCTGCGGCGTGGTCTGGCTGCCGAACGTGCCCATGTCGAAGGGCGTCAGATCCGTGTCGCCCATCACCATCGTGATCGATGCCGCCGGCGCCCGCAGTTCCTCGGCCACCGCCTGGGTCAGCGAGGTGCGGGCGTTCTGCCCCACTTCCACCTTGCCCGTGTAGACCGTCACCGCGCCGGTCTCGCCGATGTGCAGCCACGCGCTCAGGTTCTGTGGAAGCGGCTCGCGCATTCCGCGCCGCTGTCCGCCGCCGGTCTCCTGCGCGTCGGAGTCATCGGCGATCAGCACCACGATACCGCCGCCCAACACCGCGAAGAAGTCGCGCCGTCTCATGCCCGGCCTCCTTTCTTCGCCGCCGCTTGAATCGCGCGCACCACCCGCGGGTACGTCCCGCAGCGGCAGATATGCCCGTTCATACCGCTGACGATCTCCGCCTCGCTGGGGCGCGGCGTCCGTTCGAGCAGGGCCACCGCGCCCAGGATCATGCCGGGGGTGCACCAGCCGCACTGCATGGCGTCGGATTCCAGGAACGCCTCCTGCACCGGGTGCAGCTTGCCGTTGGGCGCCAGTCCCTCGATGGTGACGATGCGCTTGCCTGCCACCGAGCCCACCTTAGTCAGGCACGATTTCGTAGGCGTACCGTCGATCAGGACCGTGCAGGCCGCGCATTGCCCTTCGCCGCAGCCGTACTTGGTCCCAGTCAAGTCGAGATCGTCTCTGAGGACGCTCAACAGCATGCGGTCGGAATCGGCATCGATCCTGCGTCGCGCCCCATTCACATCCAGTTCGGTGACCCTTGCCATATTTCTATTGTCCTGCTGACGGCCGGGTTGCCGCCCGGCCTTACTCCACTACGTTTCCGTTCACATCGTAAACCGTGACCTTCCCGTACTTCTCCAAAACGGTCTTGATCTTGGTCGCGTCTCCCACGGCTACGATCTGAATGTTATCCAGCGTCAGATATTTCTGAGCCACGCGCTGCACGTCTTCGGCGGTCACCGCGGCGATCTTTGCCGGATAGGTGTCCCAATAATCTTCCGGCAGGTTGTAGTCCTTTCGCAGCATGGCATAGTTCAGCAGCGTGGCTGGGCTCTCCAACGACAGCGCAAAGCTCGCCACTACCAGGCGTTTCTTCTCCTCCAGCTCGCCCGCGGGCACTTTTTCCTCGCGCATACGCCGCAGCTCGTTGAAGAACTCGCGCATGGCGCCCTCGGTCACATCGGTGCGGACCTCCGAATTGGCCTGCCATGGGCCTGGCAGCATGCCGGCTGAGAAGTTGCTGTAAGCTCCGTAAGTGTACCCTTTGTCTTCCCGCAGATTGTTAAACAAGCGCGCGGCTGAACCGCCGCCCAGCACCTGGTTCATCACGTTCATGGCGAAATAGTCCGGGCTGCGCCGGTCGACGCCTACATTCCCCATCACGATGTTGGTCTGCACTGATCCCGGACGGTTCACAATCGCCACGTGCAGTTCCGGATTGGGGGGCGCATTCGGCGGCTGAACAGGCTTGTAGTCGGTCTTCTTCCATGCTGCGAACGCCGCCTTCAATTTGGGAAGGACCTCGGCCGGCGTGATATCTCCGACGATTCCCAGTATCGTGTTCTGTGGCGCCAGCCGTTCGTCGTGCCATTTCTGCATGGCTTCCGGATTGATGGCCTCTACGGTGGCCGGATTCGCCCCTATCGACGACAAGGGATGGTCGCCGAACACGAGCTTGTTGAACCGCTCGGAGGCCAGGAAGCCCGGATTGGTGCGCTGCTGGCGCAGGCCCAGCAGTGTCCGCTGTTTCAGTTTGGCCCACTCATCGGCCGGAAACGAGGGATGCAGAAACACATCCAGGCCCAATGCGAACCACTTGTCGAAGTTGTCGCTCAGGCCCGACATGTTGAAGGCCGACGACATAGTTGTAGCGCCGGCGTTTCCGCCGACGCTGGCCGCCAGCAGGTCCACCTGCTCCGCGATCTGCTTGCTGGCGAGCGTGGCGGTGCCCTCGCGCATCAACGTGGCCGAAAGGCCGGCCAACCCCTTCATCCCCGGCGGGTCCAGCAGTCCGCCGCCGCCGCGAATGTCCATCGAGATGAAAATCTGCGGCAGCCGGTGATCCTCCAGAATGAGGACCGTCATGCCGTTGTCCAGGTGCGCTTCCTGGGCCTTGGGTAACTTGACCTTGAGGACCTCCTTTGAAACCGGAGCCAAATTCTTGAAGGCTTCTTTCTTGGCGGCGGGTTGGGCGCCCGCCGGAGGAGCTTGCGGGGTCTGCGCCCACGCGATCCAGAGACCAACCGGCAGCAGGAAAATCGATGCTCTTTTCATGTCCGTCTCCTCTTCTTTAGTTGCCTGGCGCTCCCGTTGGCTTCGGTTTAGGCGTGGTGATGATCACCGATCGATTGGTCTCCACCAGGTACTTCTTCGCCACCCGCAGGATGTCCGCCTTGGTAACCGCCCCCAGTTTCTGGTACTCGGTGTTCACCAGGTTGGCATCGCCAAACTCCACCACGGTCACCGCGAGGTTGGCGGCACGGTTCAGGGTGCTTTGCGCGCCCGAGACCTGGCTCCTGCGCAGGATCATGTGGACTTTGTCCATCTCCCAGTCTTCCGCGGGCTGATTTTGGAGTTTCGCGACTTCGTCGTACACCATCTTCTCCACCGCCGCCAGATCCTTACCGGGCCGCACGGTCACGCTGATCTGGAGCAACGCCGGCCCCGGCCGTTGATTGGCGAACGCGTTGGCGCTGGTCGCCACTTCCGCATCCCTCACCAGCTTCTGATAGAGGCGCGACGATTGACCGAAGGAAAGAACCCGGCTCATCACGCTCAACGCGTAGTAGTCCGCCGCATCGCCCGGCGGGATGCGGTACACGATGTCGATGCGGGGAAACTGGGCGAACTGATCTTCAAGGGTTTCGCGGCGCTCGGCCTTCTGTTCAGGCTGTGAGACGTCCGGCTTCGGCGGCGCCGGCTGCGCGGGGATGCCCTCGAAGTATTTCTTCAGCTTGGCCAGCGCCTCGTCGGTCTTGAAGTCGCCCACGATGGCGATGGTGGCGTTGTTGGGAGCGTAGTAGCGCTTGAAGAACTCCTGCACATCTTCCAAGCTCGCCGCATTCAGGTCCGCCATGGAACCGATCACGGAGTGCTTGTACGCAAAGGTGTCGTAGGCCAGGTCGTCTACGGCTTCGAACGTCTTCCCGTAGGGCTGGTTGTCGACGCGCAGCCTCCGCTCCTCCTGAACCGCGTTCCGCTGGTTGTCCAGGTTCGCCTGTGTCACCGCCAGTTTGCCCATCCGGTCCGCTTCCAGGAACAAGCCGAGATCCAGTTGGTTAGCCGGAAGGGTTTCGTAGTACAAAGTGCGGTCGTTGTCCGTGGTGCCGTTGAGCGAGCCGCCATTTTGCGAGATCAAGGCCGAATACTCCCCCTTGGCGACGTTTTCCGAGCCTTGAAACATCATGTGCTCGAACAAGTGCGCAAAGCCGGTTCGCCCCGTCTTTTCATCGCGCGAACCCACGTTATAGACCACTGCAATCGAATAGGTGGGAGCCGCATGATCCTCCGACAGGAGGACCGTCAGGCCGTTCTTCAGCTTGAACTGCTTGAACGGAATGCTGACTTCCTTGGTTGCTCCAAATAGCAGGGTGGCGAACGCCAGCCCCAGCGTCCACATGAGTGTTTTTCGCATCAATTTATCACCTCTTATCAGCTCGGAAACTCTTCATATCATATCCCGCCTCACAGGTAGGGAGCGGTCCGTATCCCGTCCCAAAAAAAAAGCCCCACGCCAGGGCGGCGTGGAGCATGAAGTTCTACTTCAATCTGTCTCGGAGGATGACAGACCGGTGACGATATTAGCACCGGAACGTCCGGAAAATCAATCGAAAAACTGGGTGAAGGGCCCGGAACCTTTGCGGGTGACCTGCAAAATAGTATTGGTTAGCGCAATTCCTCCATTACTTGCTCTAACACTTGCTGAGACGGCCGCACTTTCGATTCTGGCAGCGTAGCGATAGGGTCATCCCCCAGATTTAGTAGTTCTAGGAAGGTTGGTCTGTTTGTGTTCAGGTATAGGATGCCGGTCAGGACTTCACCCCTCGCCTCCGATTCTTCCAGCGCGACCAGCGCCTTGAAGCGGTCTGTCGGATCGAAGTCGCGTTGCAGTTTCCGAATGCGAATATGTGAGCCGTCGTGCATTTGCACGTCCATCACTTCGCCCTCCGGTATTTCCACCGAAATCTCCTCGAAAGCGGGCACGAAATCCAACTCCTGCAGAACCGACTCATGTTCTTTCATGTAGGAGTAGCTCTTAGTGGAGCCGACGTGGTCGTTAAATGTGACACAAGGCGAAATGACGTCGATAACCGACAGGCCACGGTGGGCGATCGCAGTCTTGAGGATGGCCTGCAACTGCTTCTTGTCGCCGCTGAAGGAGCGGGCCACGAATGTGGCGCCCCATTTGAGCGCCAGCGCGCAGCAATCGAATGGCGGCAGGTCGTTGGGGATGCCGGATTTCAGAGTGGAGCCCAGATCCGCGGTAGCCGAGAACTGTCCCTTGGTCAGCCCATAGACGCCGTTGTTCTCAATCACGTAGATCATGGGCATGTTGCGCCGGACCAGGTGCATGAACTGGCCGATGCCAATGGAAGCCGTGTCGCCGTCGCCGGTGACGCCAAGGCCCAACAGCGTTCGGTTGGCCAATAGTGCTCCGGTGGCGATGGCCGGCATTCGGCCGTGAACTCCGTTGAATCCGTGCGAGAGTCCCAAGAAGTAAGCTGGCGATTTTGACGAACATCCGATGCCAGAGAACTTAGCGACAGTGTATGGATTCACACCCAGATCGTAGAAGGCTTCGATGATGCGCTCCGAGATCGAATTGTGGCCGCAACCGGCGCACAGCGTGGTCTTACTGCCTTTGTACGGGAGGACCTCCAGCCCGATGTGATTGACTTTCTTGGGTGGCGGGGGAGCGGTGGTGCTCATTTACTTGCCCTCCTGTCGGATGATCTCGTCGGTGACGGTGCGCGCGTCGAGCGGCAGCCCGCCGTAATAACGGAGGCTGCGCAGTTTCGCGATCAGGTCCGGATCGAATTCCAGGCGCATCAGGCCGAGTAACTGGCCGTCGCGGTTCTGATCGACCACGTAGACGCGGTCGTGGCGGCGGATGAAGTCCGTCAGGTGATGCGTGAACGGGTAGCCGCGGAGCCGGAGGTAGCTGACCTCGATTCCGTATTCGGCTTTCAACTGGTCGCAGCTTTCGCGCACGGCGTAATCCGACGTGCCGAAGGCTACAAAACCGATCCTGGCGTTTTCGGCGATGCGGACCACCGGTGCGGGAATGTGCTTCCGCATGACTTCGAACTTATGAGCCAGGCGGTCCATGTTGTTTATGTAGTCGTCTTCCCGCTCGGTGTATTGCGCCTTTTCGTTATGGCCGCTTCCGCGCGTGAAGTACGACCCGGCGGGGTGGTTGGTGCCCGGCAGGGTGCGGTAGCCAACTCCGTCTCCGTCCACGTCTTTGTAGCGTGCGAAACCGCCGAGCTTGTCAAGATCTTCCGCGGTGAGAACCTTGCCCCGTTTGATGGGCTTGCCGGGATACTGGAACGGATCGGACATCCAGTTATTCATCCCCAAGTCGAGATCGGTCATCACGAAGACGGGAGTCTGGAACTTCTCGGCGAAGTCGAAAGCCTCGATCGCCATCGAGAAGCATTCCTCGGGCGAGCACGGGAAGAACAAGGGATGCTTGGTGTCACCGTGCGACAGCGTCGCGGTGGTGAGCACGTCGCCTTGCTGCGTGCGGGTGGGCAGACCGGTGGAAGGACCGACGCGCTCCACGTCGAAGATCACGGTGGGAATCTCAGCGTAGTAGCCCAGCCCGACGAATTCCGACATCAGCGAAATACCGGGACCGGCGGTAGCGGTCATGGAACGCGCGCCCGCCCATCCCGCGCCCAGCGCCATCCCGATGGAAGCCAGCTCGTCTTCCGCCTGCACGATGGCGTACGTGGCTTTGCCGGTCTCGGGGTCGTGGCGGAAGCGTTTCATGTAGCCGATCAACGATTCGACCAGCGAAGACGACGGCGTAATGGGATACCACGTCACCACGGTCACGCCGGCAAACATCGCGCCCAGCGCGCACGCCGCGTTGCCATCGATGATGATCTTGCCGGTGGTGGCGTTCATGCGCTCGACGCGGTAGGGGATTCGGTTGCTGAAGGTTTTGGCGGCGTATTCGAAGCCGGTTTTGCACGCGCCCCAGTTCAGCTCGGCGGCCTTGGCTTTGCGCTTGCCGAACTGTTTCACCAGGGCACCGTTTACTTCCTCCATTTCGATGGAGAGCAACTGCGCGACCACGCCGTCGTAGATCATGTTGCGGACCAGTTTGCGCAGCTTGGCGTCCGGGCATACCGGCGCAACCAGCTTGTCGAAGGGGACGGGGAAGAAATGCAGGTCGCTGCGCAGCGCGTCGAGCTTGAGGGGCTCGTCGTAAACCACCACGGCGCCGCGGTCCAGCTTCATGACGTCTTCGCGCGCGGTTTCCGGGTTCATGGCCACCAGGATGTCGATTTCCTTGCGCCGCCCGATGTATCCGTGCTTGCTGGCGCGAATGGTGAACCAGGTAGGCAGCCCGGCGATGTTCGAGGGGAACATGTTCTTGCCGGAGACGGGAATGCCCATCTGGAACAGAGAGCGCATCAGAACCGTGTTGGCGGTCTGGCTTCCGGATCCGTTGACGGTTGCGACCTGAATGCTGAAATCGTTGACTACCGAACGGCTCGGCTGGCCCGGCACAGCTTCCGCCGGGGACACCTCTAACGTTGACATCGATAAGGAATCCTTCTGAAGGGGAATGTGACCCAGTTCACTGCCTTTTCAATTATATGCAAAAAGCGATTGGCGTGGAGAAAAGCCGCCCACTCAGTCAGTCAATGAGCGCCTGCATCACAGCGTTTTCGAAGTCGCGCTGCACCAGCGGAACCTGAGTCTGAATCATCACGATGGTGACCATTTTCTCCTTGGGATCGATCCATACCTGCGTGCCGAAAGCGCCGTCCCAACCGAAGCTGCCGTTGGACAGGCGAAGACCGGCCGCTACGGAATCCTGCACCACGGCGACCAGAAAGCCGAATCCCATCCCATGTGACGGGCGTCCCAGTTTGCCGTTGAACATGTCGCCGACATGGTTTGAGGCCATCAACTCGACTGTCTTGGGGCTCAAAATACGCTTACCGTTCAAGACGCCGCCATTCACCAGCATCTGCGCGAATTGCAGGTAGTCTTCGGCCGTCGACGTCAGGCCGGAGGCACCCGAGAAATACGTCTTGCTGGAAAGCGCCATCTGATTGGCAGCTTTCTGCAGACCGTTGGGAGACCGCTGGTACAGAGTGACCAGCCGTTGCTGGCCGCTCTCCGAAGGGTAGAACGCGGTGTCTTTCATCTCGAGCGGATCGAAGATCCGCGTCTTCAGAAACTGATCGAAGCTTTGGCCGGAAACAATCTCGACGATCCGGCACAGCACATCGGGCCCGGCGAGTCCGCTATAGGCCCACTGGGAGCCGGGCTGGAACTCGAGCGGGGCGGCCGCGATGCGCGGGATGTAATCGGCAAGCGTGTCTGTGGGCCCGCGCGGCGCGATCCGGTTCGATTCACTGTTGCTGATGACGCCGCTGGCGATCCCGGAGGTGTGCGTGAGGAGGTCCAGCACCGTCAGCTCGCGGAAGGCCGGCACCGTGTAGAACTGAGGCACTGCCCCGCGGCCCGGCGTCCCGCCAGGCGTCCCTGGAATCGCGCCCGGCATTCCCGTCGCCGGGTTCGGGACCGCGACCTTCATGTCCTTGTACTCGGGGATGAACTTGGAAACCCGGTCCGCCAGGCGGATCTTGCCTTCCTCGATCATCGTCAGCACAGCCACGGCGGTCACGGGTTTCGACATCGAGGCGAGACGGAACACGGCATCTTTGACCATGGGCCTTTTCGATTCCAGATCCATCAGCCCGTGAGCCTCGAAGTGCACGATGCGGCCGCGGCGCGCGACCAGCGTCACCGCGCCGGATATCTCGCCGGCCTCGATGTGGCGCATCATGGCTTCGTGAATGCGCGCGAGGCGCTCGGTGGAGACGCCGACAGATTCCGGAGAGCCCGCCGGAACGTTGGCGGCGCAGAGCGGAAAAACGCCCGCGAGCAAGAGCGTGATGGTCAGATGGCGCCTTGCGCCAGGTAGTTTAGTGGCATGCTGCTGCATACAGATCCTCCCGTTTCAAGAACTCAAACAGGTGCTGAACTTTGCCTTGTCCTAACGGTTCATCCTAGCGTCGGACAAGCCTGCATGCAAGGATGACCCTTTGAGGCGCGGATGGGCCGGGCAACCGATTCGGAATGGTTATCGAGGACATGCCTTCGGGAGGATCGAAGAGGCAGGGCAGGCTAACCGTTATCGAAGGACGCCGGCGCCCGGCACTGGTTCGCCGGATTCTCCTCTCGCCGGCTCTTTCAGATGGCTGCACTGCGCCATGACGGCGAATAGTTCCTTGATCTCGACGGGCTTGGAAATGTAGCCATCCATCCCGGCCACCAGACAGCGCTCCCGATCTCCCTTCATGGCATGAGCTGTCATGGCGATTATCGGCATGTGGCCACCCGATATCCGTTCCCGTTCGCGAATGGCGGCGGTCGCCTCGAATCCGTTCATCTCGGGCATCTGCACATCCATGAAGACGAGGTCGAACGACTCGCGTTCCAGAGCTTCCAGCGCCTCGCGCCCGTTCGGTACCACGAAGACCCTGTGCCCTTTCTTTTCCAACAGGCGGGACACCAGGCGCTGGTTCACGCTGTTGTCCTCGGCCAGCAGAACGTGGCGGCTGGCCACTTCGCAGCGGTCGGCTGTCTCCTCGGTTTTGGGAGCGCCCTCGATACTCGGGCCGCCGCACAGGGTTACCAGCGTATCGAGCAGGTGCGATTGATTGGTTGGCCTGGGCAGATATGCCGAGATGCCGATCTGCTCGCAGCGGGCTGCGTCGGCGGCCATTGCCGCCGAGCTCACCATGATGACTCTGGCCTTCGAGCCCGGCATCGCCAGAATCCGCTGCGCCAGTTCGAAGCCGTCCATCACCGGCATGTGCGCATCGACGATCACCAGACGATACGGCGTGCCGGCAGCTATGGCCTTCTCGACCAGCGCCAGGGCGCTGGGGCCGTTCGAGACCGACTCGGGCCGCATGTTCCAGCCTGCCAGCTCTTCGATAAGAATGCGCCGGTTGGTGGCGTTGTCATCCACAATGAGCACGGGGATATTGCGCAGTACGCTCGCGTCCGGCGCGGGCTCGCGATTCGCGGGAGGAGCAAACGCGAATCGGGCGTTGAAGTGGAACGTGCTTCCGCGCCCCACCTCGCTCTCGACCCACAGGCGGCCTCCCATCATCTCGACCAAGCGCACGGAGATGCTGAGGCCCAGGCCAGTGCCGCCGAATTGCCGAGTGATGGAGGTATCCGCCTGGCTGAACGGGTCGAAGATGTCGTCGAGCTTCTCCTTCGGGATCCCGATTCCGGTGTCCTTCACGCTGACGTGCAGGCAGACCTCCGAGTAGTCCGCCGCCGGCGGCTCCATCTCCACGCGCAGCCTGACGCTCCCCTGGTTGGTAAACTTGACCGCGTTTCCGACCAGGTTCAGAACGGTCTGGCGCAAGCGGCCGGCGTCGCCCACCAGGGCCTCGGGCACGTCCGGCGCCACATCGCACAGCAAGTCGATCTGCTTCTCGCGGGCCCGCGTCGCCATGAGACGGATGACCTGGCCCACACACCTGCGCACATCGAAGACCACCGGATCGAGAGTCAGCTTGCCGGCTTCGATCTTGGAGAAATCGAGGATGTCGTTGACTACGCTCAGCAGCGCTTCGCCCGACTCCTTAGCGGCGGTCATATATTCCCGTTGTTCGGGGGAGACGTCGGTGTCGAGCGCCAGATTGGTCATCCCCAGGATGCCGTTCATGGGCGTGCGGATTTCGTGGCTCATGTTGGCCAGGAACTCGCTCTTGGCGCGGCTGGCCTGCTGGGCGGCCTTCTTCAGGCCCTCCTCTTCCGCGAGCTTCTTGCGGATCACCGCAGTCTGCTGCGACACCTTGCGGCGCAGGACGGCCACCCACGTGAAGGCGATCAGCACGATGCCGCACATGAATCCCAAGGCCATCAGGGCGCGGCCGGTGGTGAGCCAGGGGGCGTGCTTCAAGACCACTACGTCCGCGGGCGACCGCAGCAGCAGTGCGAACGTCTGGGGCGCCGCGCCGCTGCGGGTTGCCTGCGTCATGGAGCAGATGCCAGTCAGCCGGAGCGAGGCTCCGCGCTCCAGTTGTGCGAACTGACCCTGCTCGATCTGAGCCGGAAACAAGGTATTGCCGGATTGCACGACCAGGGTGACGCCGGTCTGGTTTTCGATGCGATCCACCAGCAAGCCATCGATCTGGATCAGCCGGGCATCGTAGCCGTCCTCCACGATGTCGTCGGCGCTGATGCCTGACACGCCGGGCGGCGGCCCGGAGCGGATCTTGCGGATTTCACCATCCCTCATCACGGTGCTGAAATCGCCGGGCGCGGGGAAACCGGCCACGTCCACCAGGTCGCCGGGACTCAAGGCGATCCTGCCGTGGTTCTGAACGACCATGGCTCCGGTGGCGTCCATGATGTAGGTCGGTCCCTGAGGTTGCGACATGGTCACCGCGCCCTGGACTCTGAGCCGGTGGCCCGGCTCGGCGGATGGAGAGAACTGCAACAGCCCCTCGATCGGCGTCACCGGCGCGGAGAACGGATCCGGGGGCTTTTCAACCACCTGGATGAAGTTCTGGCCGGGAACAAACAGGATGATGCCCGTCAATTGACGTTTGGCGCTGTAGTTGACGCCGCAAGCCCCCCGCACCCGAACTTTGGCATCCGTCAGCGGGACTTTCTTATCGAGCGCGCCCACCACGAGCGCGGTAAAGTTGTGCGTCCCCCAGGTGAGTTGGACGACCGAAAACGCCGGCATGGTGAAGACGGTCCGGACGACCCCCGGCAAATCCACCCAGGCCGAGTCTTCCTTGCCGGAAAAGATCTCCTCCATGTCCGTGGCGGAAGGCTGCGGGAGTTTGCCTTCTCCCAGCACATTGACGTGCGCATGCTTGACGGACGGCGCGTAATCGCCCCGGCGGCTGACGCCGGTAACTTCAACTGACTGCCCGGTGTGAAGCGGCGTGGGGCCTTCTGTTTCCACGAAAACAGCGCCGGTGGAATCCTGAAGGAATATCATCCCGGGCGGCATGAAGTACGTAATGACGCCGCGAAGCGCGACGGGGATCTCCTGGGCAGCCTCGTCCTGCGGCAGCGAGTGGACGCCCGCAACCGTACGGATGACGCGGGAGTCGTTCGATCGCGCGCTGGAGGCGTCAACGTGCGCGGGGTTGACGGCGGCGCCGGTCAGAACCAGCGATCCGTCCTGCACCTCGAGGAATCCGACGGCCTCCGCCAAGTTCCCCGTCCGGGCCGAGATCGCGGTGGGCGAGACCAGAGGCAGCGCGCCGCCCTCGTCCTTGAGCGACAGCCGCGTGCCGGCCGCGTCAGACGCCATGGTTCCGCGCATTCGCACGCGGTGCGAAGGAAGGGCCTTGAAGTCGATGCTCTTCGCCCAGGCAACCGTGCGAAGCGGAAGAGTGGGAGGATCCGGAGCTCGCTGCTCAACCACCAGGTCGGCTGGACTATGGACCCACAGCTTGAAGCGCCCGCGCGCGCCATGGGCGTCAAGGCTCGTGCTCAGCACGCCGCGGACGGTCATCACAGAATCTACCGGAACATCCTGCCAGCGGGCGTTGTTGCACAAGAGCCGGACCTGCTGCCCACCCATGTCGAGGATGGCGCTCATGCGCTGGTAGCCGGACAGAGCGGCGGAACGCAGAACCCCACGAACCTCCACGCGACGGTATTCTACCTGCGGCGATGCCAGATCAGGTGGCGCCAGTTGGGGAGTCTTCACGGTCCCCTGCTGCTGCACCACGCGCACGTGGGGCAGGATGATCAGCGGGTCCGGTGCACCGGCGCCGGCTACCCCGGTCACTTCAACGATTTGACCAGCATCGACGTTATCCGGAAAGGTGGAAAAGGCCACCCGCGCGCCGCCCGTCGAGTCCTGGATCACGATCTGGTTCCAGCCGTAGTCCGAGTAAGACACGTAGCCAACGATGCGTACACGGTGTCTTTGCTCGACTTCCCGGGACGACAGGCGCCGGATCTGGTTCACGCTGGTCAGAACCCGCTCGGATGGGTGCTTGTGGAATGCGCCGCATCCCATAGACAACAGGGTGGTTATGGCGCATGACACGAATGCCGCCCGGACTCTCCTCAAGCGCGGAGATAACACAAATCTCTTATCGGCGATTCCGGGATGGGTTTCGAATCGAAACCACAGAAGATTGGGGGTTCTGCATGCAGCCTCGGCTCGGTGGGTCCGAGATAGGCCGTCAGGGTGGGCCCATCTGCCGCGCGATGGGTATTTGAAGGAACAAAACCAATTCGAAGGTAAGCGGATTTGTTTGCTATGGGTTGCCAGCGCGTGCCGCATCCGACGATGAGCGCCAATCGCCGCTTGCCTCACGAGAACCATCGATACTCTCTGGGTGCAGGTTTGTCCCGAAACCACCTTAACAGCTACACTTCCGTTGGTCAGGGGCATTTGGCGGGAAGTGGATGGAAATCAACTCAACAAATCTGTGGAAATCCAAAAACCCGCGAATCCCGGTCCGCCATGGCTTGGGTCGCACCGAGTGTGCCTCGGGCGGTGTAGGATGGAAATCGCATGAAGAAAGATAAGCGGGCCGGATTGCCGTTGCTTACGGCCACATTGGACCGAAGGACATTTCTTGGCGCCGCCGCTGCTTTGGCGGTTCCGGCGTTGGCTGCTGCGCCGAACGTCGTGGGAGTACAACTGTATACGGTGCGCGAAGTCCTGCCGCGCGATCCCCTGGCGACGCTCCAGGCGCTGGAGCGCATCGGCTACCGGGAGGCCGAGCTCACTTCGGACCGGCTGGACGCAGTGATGGCGGCAATCCAGAAGACCACGCTAAAACCGGTGAGCCTGCACATGGATTTCATGCTGTTCATGCATAACCAGGACCGCCTGCCTGCCGCGCTGGCGGACGCCACGAGCCGCGGGTTCCAATACGTGGTTTGCCCTTACGTGCTTCCTGCGGACCGGGGCGGCGCGGAAGTGGCGAAACGGTTGGCGGAGACGCTCAACAAGGCTGGCGAAGCGAGCCGGAAGCTGGGCATGCGCCTTTGCTACCACAATCACGCATTCGACTTTGCGCCCGCCGGCGATCAGACGCTGCTCGACGTGCTGCTTTACGGCTCCGACCCTGACCTGGTCGGGCTGGAGTTGGACATCATGTGGGCGGCGGTGGCGGGGGTGGATCCGGTGAGCGTGCTGAAGACCTACGGAAAACGCGTCTCCATGCTTCATTTGAAGAACGTGGCGCCGGGGATTGCGAAGCGCTACAACGAAGACCTACCGCCGTCCGCTTTTCGCGAGGTGGGCAACGGGGTGGTCGACGTGCCTGCGGTGCTGGCTGCGGCCGCACAGGCGGGGGTTCAGCACTATTTCGTGGAGCAGGACAAGACTCCGGGCGATCCGCTGGTGTCGTTGACGGAGAGCTACCGGTATCTTGAGAAGTTGAATCAGTGAGCGCGTGCGGCTGGAATCGGAGCAGGTGCGCCCATCGCGCGACGATTGCCAATCGTCGCGCGGGCTGACGGGCAGTCAGCCCGCAGGTTGCCTTCGGCCAACCTGCCCCACTATCGCGCCATGGGCAGCGGATAGCTATGGCTGAGGTGCATACTAGTACAATCAGAGAACAGATGCCCGATCAAAAAAGCGGCCCAAACACCGGGTTGCGCGGGGATGCGCTCCGCGAGGCCGAGGACCTCGGCGGCGATAATATCAGCTTCGTCAAAGAAGCTTTCAAGTGGCAGTACAACTGGATTGGGTTGGCAGGCGCGGGCGCGTTCGCGCTGGTGGCCGGCTCGGGTTTTCCGCTTGTTCTCGCGGCCGGCGTCGAACTCATCTACCTCGCTCTCGTCCCGCAGAACAAGCGCTTTCAGCGGTTGGTGCGTTCGTGGCAATTCGCTGAGGAGAAGCGCAAGATCGACGTCAAGCTGCGCGCCATGTTCGCAGAGATTCCTCCCGACATGCGCGTACGCTATGGCAAGCTGGACCTGCTGTGCCGCAACATTCGTGAAAACTACAGCAAGCTCTCCTCGACCTCCCAGATGTTCGTGAAGGAGATGCAGGACCGCCTGGACGGGCTTTTGCAGGGCTACTTGCGCCTGCTGCACGCCGAGCAGCAACACCTCGAATACCTGCGCAGCACCGATCCGGACAAGATCAAGCAGGAGGCGGCTTTGCTCGAACGGTCGATGGGCTCCGAGCCACCGAAGGTGCAGGAGATCAACCGCAAGCGCATCGAGATCCTGAACAAGCGGCTGGAGAAATTCGCCAAGATCCACGAGAACTGCGAGGTGATCAACGCGCAGTGCGCCGCGACCGAAGACGTGCTGCAGTTGATTCGCGACCAGTCCGTGACGCTGCGCGACCCGCAGCAGGTGAGCGATCAACTGGAAGGCCTGGTGCATGACGTGGAGCAGACGGAGGCGACTGTCCGCGAAGTGGAAGCTATTTTCGAAATGGCCACGCCGGAGACCAGCGCCACGTTCAACGCGATGCCGAACGAGGCGCCCAGCGCCCCCCGGCAGCAGAACCGCATCCGCAACTGACATGACTGCCGCTCCCACCACCAAGAACTCGCACCTCGACTCGCTGCCCGCCTGGGCGAAGGAGCTCTCCGAGAAATACTACTCGCGCACGATCGTGATGTTCGTGCTGCACGGCAACGTGCGGGACCTGGTCCCGTTCCGGCAGGCCGAAACCACCGAGTTCTGCTCACTTTCGCGGTTCCTGCGCACCGGGCTGTTCGGCAAGCGCGACCTGGTGATCACCTACGATCGCGGCGGCGGCCTGTCATTCGCCGAGCCGCGAATGCAGGAGGATTTCCGCCAAGCGCTTTCCGGCTACGACCAGTTTCACGGCACCGGCTACGCCACGGCCCTGCCGCGCAACCCCGATGGCGTGTTAAACCTGCTGGACAACTACCTCCGGCTGCGCATCGCCGATGGCCGCAAAATCGCTCTCATCCTCGATTACGCGGAAACCATCGCGCCGGCCGGCGACGTCTCCGGCCTATCGGCGGACGACCGCAACGCACTGGTGAATCTGAAGCGCTGGGCGCAGCACCCGTCTTTCATGAGCGCCGATATCACGATCTGCCTGATTGCGGAGAACCTGGCGGAGTTGAACGGCGGGCTGCTGCAGAATCCGGGCGTCGCCGCGATCGACATTCCTTTGCCGGACGAGAGCGATCGCCTGGAGTTCATCCGATCGGCGGGCGCGTTCCCGACCGAAGAGGGCGTCACCGACGCTACGCTCGCCAAGCTCACGGCCGGGCTGAAGCGCGTGCAGATCCATAACCTGATCGGGCAGGCCGTGGAAAACCATCAGCCGCTCACGATGGCGTTCCTCACGTCGCGCAAGAAGGAACTGATTGAATCGGAGTCAGGCGGTTTCCTCGAATTCGTGCAGAGCCGCTTCGACCTTTCGATGGTTGCCGGTAACGACGCCGCCAAGAACAAGCTGAAAGACGCGGCGTCCGCTCTGCGCGCGGGCAAAACGGAAGTGCTGCCGATGGGCTATGTGATCTGCGGCCCGGTGGGAACCGGTAAGACCTTCCTGACTACGTGTTTCGCTGGAGAGGTGGGAATCCCGGCGGTCACGCTGAAGAATTTTCGCAGCATGTGGCAGGGCGTTACGGAAGGCAACCTGGAGCGGGTGCTCAACCTGCTTCGAGCCATGAGTCCCATTGCGGTGATCGTGGATGAAGCCGACGCGCAGTTGGGTTCACGATCGAGCTCCGGCGACAGCGGCGTGAGCAATCGGGTGTTTGCGCAGATCGCCGCGTTCATGGGCAACACAGAATTGCGCGGACAAGTGATCTGGTTCCTGCTGACCTGCCGGCCGGACCTGCTTCCGGTGGACCTGAAGCGCCAGGGCCGCGCTGAAGAGCATATCGCCCTGTTTTACCCGGACACGCAAGACGAGCGCGCCGCTTTGCTGCGCGCCATGCAAAAAAAATGCGGCGTCCAGCTCACCGCGGAAACCGCGGACTATTTCGCGAACCACAGCACGGGACTGTCAGGGGCGGATATCGAGGCCGTTCTCACCCGCGCGCGCATGCAGAGCGTGCTGACGAAATCGCCCTCCGTGACGCCCGATCACGTGAAGACAGTGTTAGACGATTTTGTTCCGCCGTCTTATCCAGCCGAGATGGAATTGCAGAACCTGGTGGCCGTGCTGGAGTGCACCAGCCGGAATTTGCTGCCGGAGAAGTACCGGACGGCGGACCGCATCGAGCTGGTGCGGCGCATGAGCGAGTTGCAGGCGATGCTGGAGCGGTAGGGCGGTACATGCGCTCCCTAACCCGGCGGAGCCGGAACCAAACAGGGAGTGCGGAATAATTCACCGCAGAGACGCGGAGACGCGGAGGAACAAGACAAAAGTCAAAACCTGAGAGCACGGAGGTGGCGGAGGAGCTTGCCCGTGGCGGTCGACGCGATGGAAGTTGGAGCCAATTTCGGAGTGCAGATGACGCCGGGCCCGGCGCTGCGGGGGCCATGGTTATTCGATGGCCGGTTTAGCTCAAGAACTCTTCGAGCGCGGATTGCCAGGCCCGCATTTTCGGCAGTTTCGTGTTCAGAAGAACGGCCCTTCCCGGACGCAACGCCTTCCGTGGAAAATGGGTCGATGGCACGGGCATCACTTTCACTTTCTTCCCTGCGATGCGGAAGATCTCCCGCGCGAAGTCGAACCAGCTTGCGGCTCCGCTGTTGGTAATGTGATAGATGCCGGGGGCGGGTTGCGCTTCGAGCAGATCGCGCGTGCGCGCGGCGAGGTCCGGGGCGTAGGTGACGCTGTTGACTTCGTCCGATACCGCCTGGATGGTATCGCGCTTGGCCGCCAGGTCGAGCATGAGATCCACAAAGCTTTTCTTGGAAAGCTCGCTCTCACCCTTGGGTCCGAACAGCACGGCCGTTCGCACGATATAGGTTCGCCCGCAGCTTTCCGCGATCAGTTGCTCGCCGCGCCATTTGGAGCGGCCGTACACCGAAAGCGGTGACGGCGGGTCGGATTCCAGGTATTCCCCTTTCATGCCGTCGAACACATAGTTGGTGCTGTAGTGCACGAGCGGCACGCCCAGTTCCTTGGTGAATTGTGCGAGCGCTCCAGCGAAGTCGGCGTTGAGGGCGAACGCCTGCTCCGGGCGGTCCTCGGCGCCGTCGACGTCATTGAACGCCACGCAGTTGATGACTGCGTCGGGAACGAATCCGAGACCCTTCACGCGCGAACGAAGCGCCGCCAGGTCAAGAACGTCCAGATCTTCGCGGTCCCATCCGACGGCGTCCGGGTAAAGCTTCATAAGCTGGCCGCCCAGGGTGCCTTTCGCCCCCAGAATCAGTGCCCTTTGAATCGCCATACGAATCAACTCCCACCCTCTAACGCCGTCACGGGGTCCAGAAATATCCAGCACACAATCCCCATCAGATAAACGGCCGCCGAGACGTAAAAGGTCACGTTCCAGTTTCCGTGCGACCAGGTAAGCAGGTATCCGTTCACGATGGGCGCCATCGCGCCTCCGGCGTTGCCCCACATGTTCATCGCCCCGGAAACCGTGCCGGCGTGCGTCCCGCCGATATCCATGGTGGAAGCCCACGAACCCGGCATGGTCAGGTCGTTGGAGAAACTGGCGAGGGCGATCGCCACCACGGCCATCGCCGGGTTTTGCAGCCTGGTGGATAGCAGCAGGAACCCGCTCGCTCCCGCGAAACCCAGGTAGGCAACGAGGCGGCGGGCGCGCGCCACACTGCCGGTAATTCGCGCCAGGCGCGCGCCGATCGCTACTCCCGCGAGATCCCCCAAGCCGCCGAAGAAGAGCGGCAGCACGCCGAACCATGCGGTGGCCGCGATCTCCATGTGACGGCCGCGGCGCAGATAGGTGGGCAGCCACGTGATGTAGAAATACCAGCCGTACGAGAGGCAGAAATACTGCCAGCACAGCAGCCAGACGTGCGGCGAGAGGATCAGCCGCAGCCAAGGCACATCGCCGTGGCCCGACGCCCTTCCCGCGCTGGCGCGCAGCAGGTCCCGCTCCGCCGCGTTGAGCCGCGGGTTCTGTAGCGGATCGTCGCGATACCACCACCAGAAAACCACGGCCCACAGAATTCCCAGGCAGCCGAAGATCTCGAATGCATGACGCCAACCCACCAGCTTCATCACCAGTGTCACCAATGGCGGGGTAAACGCTCCGCCCCACCGTGCGCTCAACCACATGGTCCCCTGCGCGCGCACCCGCTCCTTTTCGGGCAGCCAGGTGGTGAAGGCTTTCGTGAGGTTGGGGAAGCAGCCTGCTTCGCCCATTCCGAAAAGGAACCGCGTCACGGTCAGCGTGGTAACGCTCCGCGCCCAGCCGGTGGCCGCCGTGAAGAACGACCACCAGGTGACGATGCGAAGGAGCACCTTGCGCGGTCCCATCCAATCGCCCAGGAAGCCGCCGGGGATCTCGAACAGCGCGTAGGCCCAGGCAAACGCTCCGAAAACCCAACCCATCTGCACATCGCTGAGCCCCAGGTCGTTTTGCATGGCGGGTGCGGCGGACGAGATGCAGACGCGGTCTATGTAAGTAATCACCGCCAGCGAAATCGCGAAGACGATCACCCAGTAGCGGACGCGGCTCGGATGCGTTGACGGCGGCGGCACGATTTCAGGCGCGCGGGCGCACTCCAAAGTGATAGAGAAGAGCGCCGGCGCCCACCGTGCCGAATGCCGAGAGCGATGCCCAGGGATGCTGGATCAGTCCGAAGACCACCATGCCGCTGCCCACCAGAATGTAGGCCGCGGGGATCAGGGGCCATGCGAATTCGAGCGCGCGCAAGCGCTGCCAGCCGGGCCGTGCCCGGCGAAACACGAACACCGACGCCACCGACAGCACGGTGAACACCGTCAGGCTCATCCCAATATAAATGACGAGATCCGGAAACGGCGTGGCGGTCATGAGGATGGCGCACAACCCCTGGCACAGGATCGCCACCACGGGGGTTCGCCAGCGCGGGTGCACCCTGGCCGCGGCGCTGAAAAACGCGCGGTTCTTGGCCATGGCGTAGTACACGCGCGGCCCGATGGTCACCTCGGCATTCACGGTAGAAGCGAGGCACAACGCCATGAGCGCCGCGAACGCGCCGCCCACACCCTCTCCAAACAGCCGCTGCGCCGAGATCGCTCCGACCGCGATCTCCGGGTTGGTGCCCAGCTTCATGGTCTCAAGCGGCGTGGCGTAGATGAAAACCAGGTTCAGCAAGAGGTACAGCACGGCTACGATCGCCGTACCCGTCGCCAGCGCGGCCGGCAGCGTGCGCTCCGGCCTCCTCACCTCTTCGGCAACATAGGTCGCCGCATTCCATCCGCTGTATCCCACCATCACCCAGAGCAGGCTCACCAGAAACTGCGTCGGCAGCGCGGCGGTGGATGTGCGGACCGCCGGTTCGGAAAAATGGCTCCAGTTCCCGTTGCCGGAAGCGAATCCGAGAATCACGAAGCCCACGATGATGATCAGCTTGGAGGACGTGAGCGCGTTCTGGACCTTGGCAGTGCGCCCCACCCCCAGACAGTTCAGCAGCGTGAAGGCGGCGATCAGCCCGGACGCCGCCAGTTGCTCCGCTCCCAGACGGAAGGTGAAGTTTCCGGAACCGATCACGAGCGCGGCGTGGTCATGCCGCAGGACCGGAAACAAATGCCCCAGATAATCCGCGAAAGCGAGCGCGGCGGCGGCGATGGGAGCGGAAAAGCCCGCGAAGAAAGACACCCACCCCGTCATGAAGCCCCACTCCGGCCCGAAGGCGTGCGTCAGATAGACATATTCGCCGCCCGAGCTCGGAAAGTTGACGCCCAGTTCGGAGTAGCTGAGAGCGCCCGCCACGGCAAACAGGGCGCCCACGGTCCAGCAGGCAAGGATGAGGCCGGCGCTTCCCAAATCGGCCGCCATGAAGCCGGTGTTGGTGAAGATGCCCATTCCCACCATGTTCGAGATCACCAACGCAGTGGCGCTGAAGAACCCGAGCTGGCGGACCAGCCCCGGCGCCTGCATCTGCAATCTGGGCATGAGCTATTGTAGGCACATGCTTGATGGAGTGGGAGGGTTGCGTTTTGTGTCACGGAACCGACAGTCCGCGGTGTGACCGCAGTCACTGATGAGGACGACCGGTGGATGCACCATTAAAGTCAGATGGAACAGTCAGGCACTGCATTGGTTTCAGATGGCCAGTTGCTCGTAGAAAAACGGCTTCACGCCATGCGCGATAGCAACCCGATCCAGATTGAGGTGGCGCTGCAGCGATTGGTAACGGTCTACATCGCGACCGGCCTGCTTTACCTGTTGCTGCCGGGCACGTTCCTCGGAGTCTGGAATCTGGTCTCGATCAGCGGCCGGCATTCATTGGCCGGCCTCTCGCCGGCGTGGCTCCAGGCTCACGGACACGCCCAGATCTTCGGTTGGATCGGGACGTTCATCATCGGGATCGGCTACTACTCGTTGTCGAAGATGGGCCGGCTCATGCCTTTTGCGGCCGGCCGCGGCTGGGCAAGCTGGGCGTTGTGGACTGGCGGGGTTGCGCTGCGATGGGCGGCCAATATCAGCGAGTGGAACTGGCGGGTTCTGCTGCCGGCATCGGCGGCGCTGCAACTCTCGGGCTTTCTGATTTTCTTCGTCACGGTGCGACGCCATCGTTCCAGGCCCGCGCAGTTGGCTGGCGCAGCCCCTCCAGCCGGGCGGCCGGGAATTGAGACCTGGATGAAGCTGGTAGTCGCTTCCACCGTCGCTTTCCTGCTGGCGCTGGTGATGAACCTGGCGGTGAGCATCGATCTCGCGATAACCAGCGCGCATCCGGCGATACCGCACTGGTTGGACCAGCGCTACCTGTTTCTGGCGGCGTGGGGGTTTCCGGCGCTGGCGGTGTGGGGTTTCAGCGCCCGATGGTTGCCCGTATTCCTGGGGCTTCGCGAGCCATCAGGCGCCGGGCTGATGGGCGCGCTGGGCGCCTGCGGTTGCGGCATCATCGCGGCGCTTCTCGGACAGTTCGGTCTCGCGACGCCGCTGTTGCTGGGTGCTTGCGTTTCTGCCGTCATCGCCTTGCGAGTTTTCCAGCGGTCGCAAAAGCCGGCGAAGACCAAGGGCGTGTCGCCCGCGTTCCCCTACTTCGTGCGCGGCGCTTATGCCTGGCTGTTGGTTGCCTCGTTGCTCGGTGTGTACGCGGCTCAGTCCGATTCGAACGGCGGCATCTGGGGCGCGTCGCGCCACGCGCTCACGGTCGGGTTTCTGGCCACCATGGTGTTCTCGATCGGCCAGAGAGTTCTTCCCGCGTTTTGCGGGATGCGGCTGCTCTACAGCACGAAGCTGATGTTCGCGTCGCTGGCGGTGCTGAACCTCGGGTGCTTTTTGCGCGTGGCCTCCGAGATTCCGGCTTACGAGGCGAACCTGCAGGCCGCGTGGAGGATCCTGCCCATTTCGGCAATAACGGAGTTGACCGCGGTCACGTTGTTCGCGCTCAATCTCGGGATCACGTTGGTGCTGCCGCCGCCATATCCCGCGGTCTTGCCACAGACGTCTTAGCCTTGTCTTAGCCTGAATTCCGAAGTTGGACGGCATGTAGCAGGTCACGGCTTCGAGCCGGGCCGCAGACCGCCGACATTCTCAGGGCTTCAGCTCCTGCACGCCGACGCCGGTGGCTAAAGCCCATTGGATGATTCCAGTTCGGCACGGCTCGAAGCCGTGCCCTGTTACAAGGCCGTTACTGGATGGCCCTCGACTTCGCAAATCCAAAGTGCGCGAGAGCTGATTTCGGAATTCAGGTCTAGCGCAGCCCTGCTGCTTTCACTCCACGTGCCACTTGTCGATGCCGGCTGACCAGTTGGGCTGAATCACCAGCTCGAGGCGCAGGGCCTGGGTGGTGACGGGTTTGAAGCTGACCTGGTTGTAGGCTCCTTTTTGCGTGTCGTAGGGTGAAATGTTCTCCACGGGCTTCCATTGGTCGCCGTCCTGATAGAGCAGACGCCAGGAGGCCGGAACCGCGCAGCCGCCGCCGGTGGTGCTGTCGTCGAACCAGAACACCTCGCTGCGTGAAATCCGCTGCGGCTTCTCGAAATCGTATTGCACCCACACCGTGGCACCGCGAAGAGGCCACCAATCGAAGTGCGTGCCGAGTTCGCCGGCGGAAGGCTCCTCGCCGTCCTGAAGCGCTCCGGTTGAACGGTTGCCGCCTTGAGGCGGGCGGGACGTCGTGATCTTGGCTGTGTCGGTGATGGTGGGAACGGCGGCGGGCTTGGCGCTGGCTTCGTTGGTGGGGAGCCAGACGATCATCTCGCCGCGGCCGCGATTGGCCCAGGCGTAGTAGGGTATGGCGGTGAAGGACTGTTCGGTTTTGATGGTGTTGCCTTGCGCGTCCTTGTTTAGCGCGACCGCCTTACCCTCCAGGACCTCGACGCCTTTGAGCAGGTCCGGCTTGAATTCGGCGGTAAGCACTGCCGAATCGGGAAGCATCAGGTTGCGCACTTTGCCGCCGGGATTGTCGGCGAATTCGGCGGCGTAGACGATCGGCCCGCGCTCCAGAGCCACACGGCCGCGGTCGGGAGCCACCTGGTTATTCGCCGCCACGCGGCGGATCGGCATGGGCAGGTTGAGCTCGACGAGGTCGCCCTTCTTCCAGGTGCGGTTCACCGCGACGTAGCCTTTATCGAGCTTCATTGGGACGGACTTGCCGTTGACTTTGAGTACCGCGGCTTCCGTGTTCTTGTCGGCGAAGCTGTAGAGGTCGCTGGCGATGGGTTGATTGCGAGCCCAGCCGGGAATGCGGACGTTGATGGTCATGGCCGCGGCCTGGTCGGGCTCGATGGTCATCTTCACGGTGCCGTCCCAGGGGTAGCGCGTCTGCTGCGTGAGCTTCACGGTGCGGCCGTTGTCCATTTTGATGTCGGCGGTGCTGCCCATATAAAGGTTGACCCAGAGAGCGTCGCCGCGCTGCGCGTAGACGTAGCCGGGGACGGAGGCCATAAAGCGCGTGATGTTGCCGGGGCAGCAGGCGACGCCGAACCACGGGCTGCGCTGGTCTTTGCCGGCCTTGCCGGTGGCTTCGAGGGGGTTCTGGTAGAAGAATGTCTTGCCGTCGAGTGCAACCCCGGAGATGAGGCCGTTGTAGAGGGTGCGCTCCATGACGTCGATGTACTTGGCGTCGGCGTGGAGAAGGAAAAGGCGCTGGTTCCAGTAGTCGTTGCCGACGGCGGCGCAGGTTTCGTTGTAGGCACTCATGTTGGGCAGCTCGTAGTCGGCACCGAAGGCTTCGCCGGCGCCGCGCGCGCCCACCCCGCCGGTGACGTGGAGCTTTCTGCTGGCCACGTTGTCCCAGATCTTGTCGAGCGCGTTGACGTAGCTGGAATCGCCGGTCAGCGCCGCGACATCGGCCATGCCGGAATACATGTACATGGCGCGGACGGCGTGACCTCCGGTGACGGCCTCGGTCTGATCGACCACGCGCGCCTGCGCTTCGACGTACCGGTTGCCGTGGCCTTCCTCCTGGCTCTGCGGACCGCGCACATCGAGCATGAACTTAGCGAGGTTGAGGTAGCGCTGGTCGCCGGTGACGCGGTAGAGCTTGGCGAGGCCCATTTCGACGATCTGGTGGCCCGGCCAGATTTCACGCTTGCCGGGGCCGAAGGTCCGGTCGAGGAGATCGGCGGTGCGCAGGGCGATGTCGAGCAGTGTGCGCTTGCCGGTGGCCTGGTAGTGCGCTACGGCCGCTTCATAGAGGTGGCCCAGATCGTACAGCTCGTGGCTGTTGACGCCTTCCAGTATCCAGCGCTCGCTGCCGGACCACGGGTGCGGATGCAGCGGATCGATGGTGCGCGCGGTATAGAGATAGCCGTCGGGCTCCTGCGCGGCGCCGATCTTCGCGATCAGTTCGTCGAGGTAGGCGTCGAGCTTGGGATCGGGATGGACGCTGAGCGTGTAGGACGCGCCCTCGATCACCTTGTAGACATCGGTGTCGTCGAAGGGGTACCCGGGCGGCTTGTGGTTTTCGAAGGGCATGCCCTTGAGAGCCTCCGCGGCGCGGATGAAGTTGTCGACGCGGCCGGTCTTTTCGTCCTGCTCGAAGGCGAAGGGAATGGTGACGGCGCGGTTGATCTCGATGCGCGGCGCCCAGAAGGTATCGTTCACATGGACCGCCGTGAAGGGCACGGGCTTGACCGGGTAGTCGCGCTGCGGCGTCTGGGCGGGCGAACGCGGGCAGGTTCCGAGCAACAATAGCGCGGCAAGTGGTGCAATCGCTTTCATGATG
>Ga0335081_10001222_pt1 | contig 40979 bp, 43 predicted proteins | sample Lox_Sample_35_FD_206713 | JGI IMG/M metagenome (GOLD analysis project Ga0335081, IMG submission 206713) | Soil microbial communities from Loxahatchee National Wildlife Refuge, Florida, United States - Lox_Sample_3.5 | ecosystem: Environmental > Terrestrial > Soil > Wetlands | place: USA... | reverse complement strand
AAGGTGACGCCTGGGCTCAATTTAAGTTCAGATCAAATAATTCGTTACGATAAACCTTACTCAGTACTGATCGTGTTCTGAGCTAGTCTTTATCGCTTTGGCATATGGCGCCGCTAAGCTTTGGCAGCTCAACGATACTACGGACGCTAAGACATCAGCTTGCTGCCGATGGCGAGGCCGATGACCAGCGCGGCGAGAAACAACACGAGGAAAATGCCGAACAGCCATTGCGCGATGGTGGCGGAGGCCTGCTCGACGCCGGTGAAGCCGAAGATACCGGCAACGATGGCGATGATCAGGAAGATGACGGCCCATTTCAGCATCGGCGGTTCCTTGCTTGTGCTGGCGACAATGACTTCGGCGGCAGGCTAGTTCCAAGGCGCCGGGCGGGACTGCGGCGCGCGCGTGCGCGGATCACGGGGTCCCCAGCGGCCGGCTTCGACGCGCGCGAGGAAATCGCCGACGACGGCATTGAACAGGTCGGGCTCCTCCAGATTTACCACGTGACCGGACTTGGGCATCACCACCAGACCGGCGGCGGGCAGCGTGTCCTTGAGAAACAGGCTCGGCTCGATGCAGCGCTCGTCTTCGTCGCCGACCACGATCAGCGCCGGCGTTGCGAGCTTCCTGATGTCATTGGCGAAATCGTAAAGCGAGGGCCGCGCGCCCTGAAAGCCGCGCGAGGTCAGCGCCGAGCCTTTGGCGTCGTGCTCGGCCAGGCGCGCGGTGAATTCGGCAAAGCCGCGCGGATCCTTGAGCAAAAACGGCACGCGGCTCGGTCCCATGCCGTAGGTCTCGGCCACGCGCGCCGCGCCGTCGCGCTCGAATTGATCGCCCAATTCGCGCGAATGCTTGTGGAAGTCGTCCCTATACCAGCGCTCGGAGCCAGAGCCGGTGCCGGCCAGCACCAGCGAGCGCACGCGTTTGGGGTGATTGAGTGCGGCCTGCAACGAGGTATAGCCGCCCATCGACAGGCCGACGAAATGCGCGCTGTCGATCTTGAGATGGTCGAGCACGGCCACCGCGTCGCGCATCACGTGCTGATAGGTGTAGACGCTTGGATCGACCGGCACGTCGGAGGGCGCGTAGCCGCGCGCAGAGTAGGCGATGCAGCGGTAGCGTTTGCCGAATTCGCGCATTTGCGGCTCCCAGCCGCGGTGGTCAGAGGCGAATTCATGCACAAACAGAATGGGGGTGCCAAATTCCGTTTTTTGCCCGACCTCTTCGTAATAGAGCCGCACTTTGTCCGGCGTGGTCGCGTATGGCATCGCAATGGTCCCCCGTACCTAAAAGGCGCGGGATCATACGCAAAGTACCGCCCATGAAAAGCAAAACGGCCGGCAAAGTCGGCCGCGCGTGTTGCCCGCGGGAAATCTCAGCTCGGCTGCCGCGCCGCCCAGCCGGCATCCATGCGGCGTCGCCAGGCGGTCTGCCTGAGGCCCAGCAAGCGGTGCGCGGCGGTCTTGGCCTCGGCGCGGCTGGCCGCGGCGCAGGTGCGATATTCGAGATCGGAAACGCGCGAAACCAGCGGCTGCTTGCGGAAAAGGCGGGTGAAGGCGCCGGCGCCGCCATTGATCTTCAGCTCGGACAGCGCCTGCGCGACGTTGCCGGCCGGCCCGAAGGCGATTACCCGCCCGGTCAGCGTATGGCGCACCTCGTAGACGCCCGGCCCGATCGGCGCCTCGACATTGTCGCCGCTTTCGACATCGGGAAAGCGCTTCCAGCTGCTCCAAGTCTGAACCATGAAAATATCCTTCAAATCGGCACGAAACGTGCACCGAGAACGCGAGAACTACCCATCGGTTCCGCCCGGTCAACCGGGCCTGTTGAAAAGTTCCATAGGCTTAGGTTGCGTCAAAGTCCCGACCGGTTCAATGGCCTGGCAGGACCAGAACCTTGGGCTTGGTGGGCAGGGTCGCCTTGGACAGCACAATCGATGGTACCTCATCGATCTGCACGTCCCAATCCTGCCGCACCCGCGAGAGGAAGCGGTCGAGCGTATAGGCGCTGAAATAGTGCATGGGGATGATCAGGGGCGCTTTGAGCGCATGCAGTACCTCGACCATGCCCTCTAGATCGAGCGTCATATTGCCGTCCACCGGCGCCATCACCACGTCGATGCGGCCGATCTCGTTGAGCTGCTGTTGCGTGAGCGTGTGGTGCAAATGGCCGAGATGGACGATGCAGAGATTGGCCATTTCGAAGATGAAGATCGAATTGCCATGCCGCTCGGTGCCGCCGTCCCAGCGGCGGATATTGGTCGGAACGTTACGAATACGTACGTCCTTATAAGTCATATCGATCCGCGCCGGCTGTTCGTTCTCGGCCCAACCGCGCAGGACGCGCTTGATGCCCGGGTCAGGATTGTCGGTGTAGTGACTGGTGTGCGCGTGGTTCATTGTCACGATATCCGGCAGCACCGGTGGCTTCACATAGTCGTTGTAGTCGGTGGCGATACGCACCAGTTGCGGGCTCTCGAGCAGGAAGGTCGAGTGGCCTGCATAGGTAATGCGCACCTGGTCGGATTGCAGCGCGGCGAGCCGGAACGCGGCGGGAATAGCCAGCGGTCGCGAGGCGATGAGGCCTGGGCAGCTTTGCATCATTTCAGGCTCGGCCGCCGGCGGGGCAACAGCTTGCGCCTGTGCCCGGCCGGCAGCGAGCACGAATGCCATCGCCGCCAAGACGAACTTCAGTGACGTGCGATCCATGACAAACCCTGACGCCACCCCAAGGTCAAGAATCTGGCACGGTTTGCGGCGGCCCGCCACTGGCGGCGCGCGTGGCGCGGCATGCAAAAAAGCGGCGTCCTTGCGGACGCTGCCGGACTGTCAGCGCTGAAGTGATCGCTTAATTCGGTTCAAAAAAGCGTCGGTCGCGCTGCGAGACGATCAAGCCGTGTGGGGTAACGACCATCCAACGACCGTTCTCGCGCTTGATCTGCTCGACGGGGCCGAGGCCGGGCAAGGGCGCTCCGATACCAATCTCATAGATTTCGCCATGCCCCTCGACCGCGACGATTCCGTCGCGCACGTTATAAATGCGCCAGTCGTGGACCACCGTCGCATGCATATCCGGCCGTGGCGTTGGTGTCGGAACTGCCGCCAGCGGAGCGATCGAGCCGGTCGTCTCCGGCTCGGACGAGTGATTGAGCCGCTCACTTATCTTTGCGATCTGGCTGCGCGCCGACTTGCTGCCGGCGTCGATATCGGCCTTCAGCGCGGCAATTTGCTTGTTCAGCTGCGTGATCGATTGCTGCATCGCCTCAGGCTCGTGCAGCGCGGTTTTGTCGGGCGTCGGCGTGCTCATGCCGCTCATCGCCAACGCGCCGATGACGGCGCCGATGCAGGCGGCAATCGTGACCGAAGCGGCGAGCACGGCCTGGCGCCGGTGGCGCGCTCGCATGCGTCGGCGCCAGGCTGGTGGCAAGGCAGCACTCGTCTCGTCGGGCTCGGGTTCGATGGTGGGTTCGACCCTGGGCGCAGGCAGCGGGACCACCTCGCCGGCGGGCGACAGCGGCGGCGATTCGACCGCCGGCAAATCGCTTTTGGCTTCGGGTTTGGATTCGGCGCTATTGCTGTCTTTATTGTCGTCGGCCATGACCCGCTCCGCGAATATCCATTCACGAAGCGGTAACCATGTTCGGTTACCAATCAGTTACCAATAACGGCCGGCTAGAGCGCGAGCCCATTTTCTGCGGCCAACGCCTTGAGCGAAATAGCAGGCCTTGCCCCGACATGCTGGATTACCTCGGCGGCGGCGAGGCTGCCTAGCCTCGCTGCGGTGCGGTGATCTTTGCCGTGCGCGAGCCCAACCAGAAAGCCGGCGGCGAACAGATCGCCGGCGCCGGTGACGTCCACCACCTGCTCGACCGGCATGGCCTGCACCGCCTCGAGCGCATTGCGGGCGACCACCACGCAGCCCTTTTCGCTGCGCGTGACCACTGCGAGCTTGGCGTCCTTTTGCAGTGCCTTCATGCCGGTGTCGAAATCGGCGGTCTGATAGAGACTGCGCAGCTCGTGCTCGTTGGCAAAAACGATGTCGACGGTGCCGCGTTTGATGAGGTCGAGGAATTCGGAGCGATAACGGTCGACGCAGAACGCATCCGACAGCGTGAGCGCAACGCGGCGGCCGTGCTTGTGCGCGATGCCCGCCGCTTTCACGAAAGCCTCTTTGGCCTTCGGCGGATCCCACAAATAGCCCTCGAGATAGATGACGCCGGCATTGGCGACGGCGGCCTCGTCGATGTCGGCGGGCGTCAGATCCTGCGCGGCACCGAGAAACGTATTCATTGTGCGCTCGCCGTCCGGCGTCACCATGATGTAGCAGCGCGCGGTGGACGGGCCGGCGCTTGCCGGCTTGGTATCGAAACTGACGCGGGCGGCGCGGATATCGTGCGCGAAGGTGCGGCCGAGCTCGTCGTCCTTGACCTTGCCGACGAAAGCCGCGCGCGCGCCAAATGAGGCGACGCCGACAATAGTGTTGGCGGCCGAGCCGCCAGAGCTTTCGGTCGCCGGCCCCATGGCCTGGTAGATGGAGGCAGCGCGCGCCTCGTCGATCAGCGCCATGCCGCCCTTGTGCATGCCCTGCGCTACCAAAAAATCGTCCTCGGCGCGGGCGATGACGTCGACGATGGCGTTGCCGATGCCGAGCACGTCGTAGCGGGGAGCAGCCATAAGCGACCTCGTAATTTGCGCGCGCACTATAGCGGCGACCGACGCGCTGGCAACGCTGGCCGAGGCCGCTGATACCGCTAGTGAGGGGGTGGAAGCCGGTTCAGTATTTCCAGGCTCCACCAGAGGAAGTATCCGCCGATCAGAATGCCGAGCGCAATCTTCAGCAATTGGATGATCAGTTCGTCTTTGCTCATCGAAGGCCCATCCATCCGCTCGCCGTGCACGATCTCCGGCGGGTTATGCCTGATCTATACCGGAACGGCGCGGCCTTTAATATTCCCATCCCGTGATGGCCCGAGGCCCTGAAAGGGCGCGCAGCAGGGGTTGCGCGGCAAACGTCATCATGCGATGTGGCCCGCCACAGTCGCAGGGTAAAGAGGCCATGGCCTTCAAGGAGCGCGTATTTTCCGGCGTGCAGCCGACCGGCAATCTGCACCTCGGCAATTATCTCGGCGCCATCACCAAATTCGTGGCGTTGCAGGAGCGTTACGATTGCATCTATTGCGTCGTCGACTTGCACGCCATCACGGTGTGGCAGGATCCGGCCGAGTTGCCGCGCGCCACGCGCGAAGTAACGGCGGCGTTCCTCGCCTGCGGCATCGATCCGAACAAGCACATCATCTTCAACCAGAGCCAGGTCGCCGAGCACGCCGAGCTTGCCTGGGTGTTCAACTGCGTCGCCCGCATGGGCTGGCTCAACCGCATGACACAGTTCAAGGAGAAGGCCGGCAAGGACCGCGAGAACGCCTCGGTCGGCCTCTACGTCTATCCGAACCTGATGGCGGCCGACATTCTGGTCTACCGCGCCACTCACGTGCCGGTCGGCGAGGACCAGAAGCAGCATCTCGAGTTGTCGCGCGACATCGCGCAGAAATTCAACAACGACTTTGCCGAGTCGATCAAAGCGCACGGCTATGGCGAGGCATTCTTTCCGCAGCCGGAGCCGATCATCCAAGGCCCGGCGACGCGGGTGATGAGCCTGCGCGACGGCTCGCGCAAAATGTCGAAGTCGGAACCGTCGGATTACTCGCGCATCAATCTGACCGACGACGCCGACGCCATCGCGCAGAAGATCCGCAAGGCGAAAACCGATCCCGAGCCGCTGCCGAGCGAAGAAAAGGGACTGACGCCGCGCCCGGAGGCCGACAACCTGGTCGGCATTTACGCGGCGCTGCAGGGCGTCAGCAAAGGTCAGGTGCTGAGCGAATTCGGCGGCGGTCAGTTCTCGACGTTTAAAAGCGCGCTGGTTGATCTCGCCGTCGCCAAGCTCGGGCCGATCGGCGGCGAGATGAAGCGGCTGGTGCAGGACCCGGTGTTCATCGATTCCGTGCTGGCCGACGGCTCGCAGCGCGCGCAAACGATCGCCGCCGAGACCATGAAGGCGGTCAAGGACATCGTCGGCTTCGTGCGGCGGTAACCCGCGCCCGTTGAAGTTTGCACTGCGCAATAATCGGGCAAGTTCCCGCTTGTCGGCGGCGCGGGCGCCATGCAACCATTCGCGGCTTGTGCGCCTATTGTCGCGCATAGGGACGACGCGGGAGGCCTCATGAGCACCAAGCGCCGCAGCTACGAGAAAGGGCACAAGCGCAAATATCTGGTCGTGATCGACGACACCGAGGAGTGCGACCGCGCGCTCTATTGGGCGGCCAAACGCGCCGGCCGCACCAAATCGCAGATTGTCATGTTGCGCGTGATTGAGCCGGGCGAACGTAATCAGCAATGGCTCGGCGTCGCCGATATCATGCATGCGGAGGCGATGGAGGCCGCCAACAAGGCGCTCGATAAATACGCCGAGCGCGCCAAGAATCTCACCAAGCTGGCGCCCGACCGCGTCATCCGCGAGGGGGTCACGTCGGAAGAGATCGTCAAGCTGATCGACGAGGACCAGGACATCGGCATTCTGGTGCTGGCTGCCGGCACCAGCAAAGAAGGCCCGGGGCCGCTGGTGTCCAATATCGGCAAGAATGCCGGCACTTTCCCGATTCCCGTCGCCATCGTGCCGGGGCACCTGAGCGACGAAGACCTCGATACGATGTCGTAAAGGCTTTTGCGGCAGTTGACCGCAGCCTGCGCAGGGGTCATCTATTGCCTATATTCATGCCATCCGCGGACCTTGAACCCGCAAGGAGAGCCAACGTGTTCATCCAGACCGAATCCACACCCAATCCGGCGACCATGAAATTCCTGCCCGGACGCGCCGTGCTTGAGGCCGGCACGCTCGACATGCGGACGCGCGAGGCGGCGGCGCAATCGCCGCTCGCCGAGCGGCTGTTCGATGTCCCCAATGTCGGGGCCGTGTTCTTCGGCTCGGACTTCATCTCGGTCACCAAGACCGACGGCGAATGGCAGCAGATCAAGCCGGCCATCCTCGGCGCCATCATGGAGCACTACATGTCCGGCGCGCCGCTGCTCGCGAGCGGCGGCGAGCAGGCGACCGATGACGAGTTCTTCGACGCTAAGGACGCCGACACCGTCGCCACCATCAAGGACCTGATCGAGACGCGCGTGCGCCCGGCGGTGGCCGGCGACGGCGGCGACATCACCTTTAAGGGCTACAAGGAAGGCGTGGTGTTTCTGCATATGAAGGGCGCCTGCTCGGGTTGCCCATCCTCGACCGCCACGCTCAAGCACGGCATCCAGAATCTGCTGCACCATTTCGTGCCGGATGTCGTCGAGGTGCGGCCGGTCTAGCGAGAGCTGTCATGCCCGCGAAAGCGGGCATCCAGCATCCTCCGCGCCTCCTGTATAATCTCAGCGTTCGTGATTATTGGATCACCCGCCTTCGCGGGTGATGACGGTCCATAAATGCGTGTCCTTGCCATCGATACCGCGCTCGGAGCCTGTTCGGCTGCCGTACTCGACACCGGCGCCGGCGTGGTGGCGGCACATGACTCGATCGCCATGCAGCGTGGCCACGCCGAGGCGCTGATGCCGCTGATCGCGCGCGTGATGGAGCGCACCCACAGCACCTTCACAGAACTCGACCGCATCGCGGTCACCACCGGGCCCGGCAGCTTCACCGGCCTGCGCGTCGGTATCGCGGCGGCGCGTGGCATCGCACTCGCTTCGGCCAAGCCGGCGGTCGGCATCACCACGCTCGCTGCCTACGCCGCGCCCTTTATCGCCGCCGACGACTCGCTGCCGGTGGTGGCGGTGATCGATGCGCGGCATGAGCATGTCTACCTGCAAGTGTTCGGCCCGGGCGGCCGCACCATCGTGACGCCGCGGCTGTTGCCCCTTCGCGAGGCGCTGCGGGTGGCGGCGACCGGTTCGCCGCGCCTCACCGGCACCGCTGCCAGTATGCTGGCGGCGGCCTGGCCGCCCGGCGAACGCGCGCCGCGTGCCGTCGAGCAGCGCGCCGCGCCCGATATCGACTGGGTGGCACGGCTCGGCGCGCTGGCAAGGGACACCGAGGCGCCGGTCAAGCCGTTTTATCTGCGCGCGCCCGATGCACAGCCGCAAGACGCCAGCCAGCTGGCGCGCCGATGATCGGCCTCTTTCGCACTTTGTTTGGGCGCGCGCAGCCGGTGCTGTCGGAGGCCTCGAGCCGCGACGCGGCGGCGATCGCCGCGCTGCATGGCGCTTCGTTCCGGCGCGGCTGGAGCGAGCAGGATATGGACGGGCTTTTGCTCGACCACCACGTGATCGCGCATCGCGCCGTCGCCGGCGGCAAGCTCGCCGGCTTCATCATGTCGCGGCTCATCGAGGACGAGGCGGAAATCCTCTCGGTCGCGGTCGCCGCCCGTCGCCAAGGCCGCGGGCTGGCGCGCAATCTACTGACGCTGCATTTGCGGCGGCTGGCGGGCTTAGGCTGCCGCGCGGTGTTTCTGGAGGTGGATGAGCACAACACGGCGGCGATCAGACTCTACGACCGGGCCGGCTTTCGCGAAGTCTCGCGCCGCCCCAATTATTATCCGGGCGCCGGCGGCAAACCGACGGCGGCGCTCATTCTGCGCCGCGATCTATAGCGCATAGACACGAGGACGACACGGTCCCTATGATAAGAACGGCGCAACGAGAACGATGATGGCGACCACACCGGCTACCAACAAAGGACACATCGAAGCGCTGTGCGCGGCCAAGGGCATGCGCATGACCGAGCAGCGCCGCACCATCGCGCGCGTGCTCGCCTCCTCCGACGATCATCCCGACGTTGAGGAACTTTACCGGCGCTGCATCAAGGTCGACGACCGCATTTCGATCTCGACCGTCTACCGCACCGTGCGGCTGTTCGAGGACGCCGGCATCATCGCGCGTCACGATTTCCGCGAGGGCCGCGCGCGCTATGAAACGACGACTGAGGCGCATCACGACCATCTGGTCAACCTGCGCAGCGGCGAGGTGATCGAATTCCAGTCGGAGGAGATCGAACGCCTGCAGGCGGAGATCGCGCGCAAGCTCGGCTACAAACTGGTCGATCACCGGCTTGAGCTCTACGCGGTGCCGCTCAAGGACGACAAGAGCGGACGATAAATGATCCGCGCGCTGATTATCGCGGCGTTCTTCTTCACGATGACGCCGATCCTGATCTCGATTCAGTGGCTGCTCGGCAAGCTCGGTTTGCCCGGCTGGGGCTTCATCTCCTGCAATTACTACAAAGTGCTGCGCACGCTGCTGCGCATCCGCGTGCGCGTGAACGGCAAGCGGGTCACCGGCCGCGCCGTGCTCTACATCTCCAATCATGTGTCGTGGGTCGATATCGTGGTGATCGGCTCGCTGTCGCCGGTCGCCTTCGTCGCCAAGAGCGAAGTACGCAAATGGCCGCTGGTCGGCATCACCGCCGAAATCCAGCGCACGGTGTTCGTCGACCGCGCCCGCCGCCACCAGACCAGCGACGCCATCGGCGAGATCGTCAAGCGGCTGGCGTCGGGCACCTCGGTGGTGCTGTTCGCCGAAGGCACTTCCAGCGACGGCAACCGCGTGCTGCCGTTCCGCTCGGCGCTGATCGGCGCCATCAAGCACGCCGCGGATCACGGCGGCGCTCAGGGCGTCCTCATCCAGCCGATGTCGATCTGCTACACCGGCCTGCACGGCATTCCGATGGGCCGCCAGCACCGCCCGCTGGTCGCCTGGTACGGCGATCTCGACTTCATACCGCACATCAGGGCCTTCATCGAACGCGGCGCGGTGGATGCCGTGGTGAGTTATGGTGCGCCGGTTGCCGCCGACGGCGCGGCCGACCGCAAGGAAATGACCAGAACGCTGGAAGGCGCCGTGCGCGGACTGACCACCGCCGCCCTGCTGAGGCGGCCGCGGCCGGCGAAAGCCGCCGAATAGCGCCTTAAAATCGTTGTAAAATCAATTATATGGTCTCAGGCGACAAAGCCCGCTTGGACGGGTAAAAATAGGCTTCGCTTCGCGCGCAACGGCATGAGCAGACCCCGCAAAGTCCACGTCAAATCGTTTGGCTGCCAGATGAACGTCTACGATTCCCATCGTATGGCGGACACGCTGGCGCCGGGCGGCTTCCATGAGACCGCGGCGCCCGAGGACGCCGACCTCGTCATCCTCAACACCTGCCACATCCGCGAGAAGGCGGCCGAGAAGGTCTATTCCGAGATCGGCCGCATCCGCGTCATGAAAGAGGAAGCCGAGCGCCAAGGCCGCAAGATACTGATCGCGGTCGCTGGCTGCGTCGCGCAGGCCGAGGGGCAGGAGATCATGCGCCGCGCAGGTAGCGTGGACCTGGTGGTCGGCTCGCAGAATTATCATCGGCTGCCGGAACTGGTCGCACGCGCGGCCAGCGGCGAGAAAATCGTCGATACCGAATTTCCGATCGAGGATAAGTTCGAGAAGCTGGCGGCGCCGCGGCGTGACGCGATCCGCGCGCGCGGCATTTCGGCATTCGTCACCGTGCAGGAAGGCTGCGACAGGTTTTGCACTTTCTGCGTCGTGCCCTATACGCGCGGCGCGGAAGTATCGCGGCCGCTTAAGCAGATCGTTGCGGAGGTCGAGCGGCTCGCCGCTGCCGGCGTGCGCGAGATCACGCTGATTGGGCAGAACGTCAATGCCTATCATGGCCTGGGCGAGGATGGCGCGTCCTCCTCGCTCGCAAAGCTCTTGCGCCGATTGGCGCGCGTGTCCGGCATTTGCCGCCTGCGCTACACCACCAGCCATCCGCGCGACATGGACGACGATCTGATCGCCGCGCATGGCGAGCTCAACGCGCTGATGCCTTACGTACATCTGCCGGTGCAGTCCGGCTCCGACCGCATGCTCGCCGCGATGAACCGCCGGCACACGCGCGAGGACTATCTCGAAGTCATTGCGCGCCTGCGCCAAGCGCGGCCCGATCTCGCCTTCACCTCCGATTTCATCGTCGGCTTCCCCGGCGAAACGGAAAGCGATTTCCGCGATACGCTTTCGCTGATCGAGCACGTCGGCTTCGCCAGCGCCTACACCTTTGCCTATTCGCCGCGCCCGGGTACGCCGGCGGCCGAGATGGAAAACCAAATTCAGGACGAAGAAAAATCCGAGCGCCTGCAACGGCTGCAGGCCGCGGTTACCCGGCAGTGGCGCGCGTTTAACGCCTCGTTCGCCGGCCGCGAGCTTGACGTGCTGCTGGAAAAGTCCGGCAAACTCCCTGGGCAACTGGTCGGCCGCTCCTCATATTTGCAGTCGGTGCAGGTCATGGCACCGCACTCACATATCGGTTCGGTCGCGCGCGTGATCGTCACCGACATCGGCAGCAACAGCCTGTTCGGCGCGCTCGCCGACAATGAAGCCGCCCCGCAACTGACCGCAGCAGGAGCTTGAAGAAACCCTTGCGCACACAGGATCCCGTGATCCCGCCCGCCGCGGCGTCGGAGGAAACCGCCACTACGCAGACCGTGCTGGCCTTCGAGGACAACCGGCTCGCCTCCATCCTGTTCGGCCAATACGGACAAAATCTCGCGCTGATCGAGCGCCGGCTCGCCGTGGTGGCCGAACAGCGCGGCAATCACGTCACGCTGGACGGCTCGCGCGGCGCCTGCGAGCAAGCCCGCCGCGTGCTGGAAGGCCTCTATGAACAGCTCAAGCGCGGCCGCGATCTCTCCCAAGGCGACGTCGAGGGCGCCATCCGCCAGGCGATCGCGCAAGGCTCGTTGTTCGATTACGACCCGGCGAGCCCGCGCCCCGCCTTCGAGGAAATCAACTTGCGCAAGCGGCCAGTGCGCGCGCGCACCGCCGCACAGGACGCCTATATCCGCGCTCTCAAACGCCATCCGCTGGTGTTCGGCACCGGCCCGGCCGGCACCGGCAAGACCTGGATCGCGGTCGCGCAAGCCGTGCAGATGTTCGAGCGCAAGGAGATCGACCGCATCATCCTGTCGCGGCCGGCAGTGGAGGCGGGCGAGCGGCTCGGCTTCCTGCCCGGCGATATGCGCGAGAAGGTCGATCCCTATCTGCGCCCGATCTATGACGCGCTCTACGATCTGATGGACGCGCGCATCGTCGAGCGCGCGCTGCAGGCCGGCGAGATCGAAATCGCGCCGCTCGCCTTCATGCGCGGCCGCACTCTGTCGAACGCCTGCGTCATCCTCGACGAAGCGCAGAACACCACCTCGATGCAGATGAAGATGATCTTGACCCGGCTCGGCGAGAACAGCCGCATGATCGTCACCGGCGATCCGAGCCAGGTCGACCTGCCGCCCGGGCAGAAATCCGGCCTGGCGGAAGCGGTCAAGCTGCTGGCCGGTATCGAGGGCATCGGTCACGCCACCTTCACCGCCGAGGACGTGATCCGCCACGAGCTGGTCGGGCGCATCGTGGACGCTTACGACCGCGGCACGCCCAAGCGCGAGAGCAAGGAATGACGCCATTGCCGGGCCGGCGCGACACTGCGCCGGAGATCGATATTCAGGTGGCTTCGCCGCTGTGGGCCGCGCAGCGGCTCGCTGTCGAGACGGTGCGCGCGGCAATCGCCGCCGCTGCCTCCGCGCGCAAGGCGCATGGCGAGGTCAGCGTGCTGCTGACCGACGATGCCACCATCCGCGCGCTCAACCGCGATTGGCGCCAGATCGACAAACCGACCAATGTGCTGTCGTTTCCGGCCGCCGAACAGGCGGACGGAAAACTTCTCGGCGACATCGTAATCGCCTACGAGACCTTGGCGCGCGAATGCGCCGACGAGCGCCGCGATTTCCCGCATCACCTCGCCCACCTCACCGTGCATGGCTTTCTGCATCTCATCGGCTACGATCACCAGACCGACTCGCAAGCCGACGAGATGGAGGGGCTGGAAAGCCGCATCATGCGTTCCATGAACATGCCCGATCCCTATCTCGCGCGCGATCTCGAGCGCTCGTGACCATGCCCGACGACAAGCCAGCATCATCCTCGTTCGAACCGCGCAATTTGCCGGTGCCGGTTCCGCCCGCGCGCGAGAACGGCGAGAGCTGGTTCATGCGCACGCTGCGCGCGCTGTTCGGCTGGAAACAGGGGTCAATCCGCTCCGATCTCAAGGACGTGCTCGACCTGATGCCGCCCGGCGAATCCGGATTCTCGCCGGACGAAAGCCGCATGCTCAAGAATATCCTCGGCCTGCGCGAGCGCCGGATCGGCGACGTCATGATCCCGCGCGCCGACATCATCGACGTGCAGCAGGACATCACGCTTGGCGAGCTGGTGCGCGTGTTCGAGCGCGCCGGTCACTCGCGCCTAGTGGTTTATAACGACACGCTCGACGATCCGGTCGGCATGGTGCACATCCGCGACCTGATCGCTTTCATCACCGCGCGCGCCGCGGTCGATCCGGAAAAGAACGCCAAACGCAAGAAGCCGTTCGCCGCCGGACTCGACTTCAAGGCGATCGATCTCTCGATGCCGCTATCGGCGGCCAAGCTCGTGCGCGAAATTCTGTTCGTGCCGCCGTCGATGCGGGTGATCGACCTGCTGGCACGCATGCAGGCAACTCGCATCCACCTCGCACTGGTGATCGACGAATACGGCGGCACCGACGGGTTGGTGTCAATCGAGGACATTGTCGAGCAGATCGTCGGCGAGATCGCCGACGAGCACGACGAGGACGAGCTGCCGGCGGTGGTGCGCCAGCCCGACGACAGCTATATCGCCGACGCGCGCGCGCATCTCGAGGACGTGGTTGCGATCGTCGGCCCCGATTTCGACGTCGGCGACGCGGCCGAAGAAGTCGACACGCTCGGCGGCTATCTGGTGACGCGCGCGGGTCGCCTGCCGGCGCGCGGCGAGATCATTCCCGGTCCCGGCCTGTTCGAGTTCGAGGTGCTGGATACCGACCCGCGCCGGGTCAAGCGCATCCGCATCGTGCGGCTGAAGGAGCGGCGCGACCGCCCGCGCGTCGGCGAGCGCAAGCGGCAGGAGCCGGACGCGGTGCTCGCCGGCATCACGCCGCCGTCATTGCCGCTCGACGACACGCCGCAAAAAGACGATGGCCGCGCGCCGGCCGCAACGCCCGCCGGCGCGCGCCACCCGTGACGCCGATCACGCGCCTTGCGCATACGGTCGTGCTCGCCTCCGGCTGGCGGCGTGCCCTCATTGCCTTCGTCGCCGGCGCCGCCTCCGCGCTGGCGCTGCCGCCGATCAACGGCTGGCCGGTGCTATTCATCACGTTTCCGATCCTGGTCTGGCTGGTGGATGGTTCGGCGGCCGACCGCCTCAGCGGCGCCTGGCGCGCGGCTGGCGCTGGCTGGTGCTTCGGCTTCGGCTATTTCGTGGCCGGACTTTATTGGACCGGCTACGCCTTCCTGGTCGATGCCAAGACGTTCGGCTGGCTGTTGCCGTTCGCGGTCGGCGGACTGCCGGCGGCGCTCGGCGTCTACACCGCGCTCGCGCTTGCCGCGGCGCGGCTGATCTGGGTGCGCGGGCCGGAACGCGTGCTCGCGCTCGCCGTGACGCTCACCGTCACGGAATGGCTGCGCGGCCATCTGTTCAGCGGATTTCCCTGGAACGCGTTCGGCTACACGCTGACCGAGCCGCTGGCGCTGGCGCAAAGCCTGTCGTTAGTCGGCATCTGGGGGCTGACGTTTATCGCCGTCGCGATCTTCGCAACACCCGCGGTGCTCGCCGACGACCGCAAGGATACGCCGCATCCCTATCGCGCGCCGGTCGCCGCGCTCATCGTGCTGGCCGCGCTCGCCGGCTATGGTCTCGCGCGCTTGCGCACGCATCCGACGTCTTATGTGAACGGGGTGCGGCTGCGCATCATGCAGCCCAACCTGCAGCAGGACGAGAAGTTCAATTACACCGCTAAGAACGACGTCATGACGCGCTATCTGCGCCTGTCCGACCGCGCCACCGGGCCGCGCTCGAACGGCTTGCGCGACGTGACGCATCTGATCTGGCCGGAATCGGCCTTTCCGTTCTTCCTCGCGCGCGAGCCGGACGCGCTGGCGCAGATCACCAATCTGCTCAAGCCGAACACCGAGTTGATCACCGGCGCGGTGCGCGCGGCGGAGCCGGCCGCCGGCGAGCGCGAAGTGCGCGCCTATAATTCGATCTACGTGATCGATCCCGACGGCTCGATCCGCGGCATCTACGACAAGGTGCACCTGGTGCCATTCGGCGAATATCTGCCGTTCCAGCGCCTGCTTGAAAGCATCGGCTTGCAGAACCTCGCCAAGCAAGTCGGTGGCTTCTACTCCGGCAGCCGCAGGCGCGCGATGGATATTCCCGGCGCGCCGAAAATGCTGCCGCTGATCTGCTACGAGGCGATATTCCCCGGCGAGGCGGTGCCGCGCGGCGAGCGGCCGGGCTGGCTGGTCAACGTCACCAATGACGGCTGGTTCGGCATCAGTTCCGGGCCCTACCAGCATTTCCAGCAGGCGCGCGCGCTCGCCATCGCCGAAGGCCTGCCTTTGGTGCGCGCCGCCAACACCGGCATTTCCGGCGTCATCGATCCGGTCGGCCGCGTGATCGCCTCGCTGCCACTCGGCGCCGAAGGCGTGCTCGATGCGCGGCTGCCGGCCGCGAGCGCGCCGACGGGTTATGTGAAATATGGCAATTACACCTTGATTCTATTTCTGGTCGTAAGTTTGATGGTAGTTGGTCGTCGCCGTCTGCATCCCTAGATTGAATATATACTGTGGATGATCGGTCGGAGGCGGCTGCTACTTACCGCTGCAACCGAATTGTGACCCTGCGAAAACCTCTGATAATTAGAGGCAATTTTCACTCTTCCTTGAGGCTAACTTTCGTCCGCGCGCAAATGACCGATTGCATAACCGGGTTCAGATGTGACATTACGCTAAAGAATAAGGGCATAGGAGTTATTTATGGCTAAGAAGGCACCCAATCCGATCGACAAGCATGTCGGTTCGCGCGTGCGCATGCGTCGGATGATGCTGAGCATGAGTCAGGAAAAGCTTGGCGATGCCCTCGGCCTCACCTTCCAGCAAGTTCAGAAATACGAGAAGGGCACCAACCGCATCGGCGCGTCGCGGTTGCAGCAGATCTCCAATATACTGCAAGTTCCGGTGTCGTTTTTCTTCGAAGGCGCGCCGCATATCGGCGGCGAGCCTCGCGGCATGAGCGAAGCGCCCTCACCCGCCTATGTGTCGGACTTTCTCGCCACCTCCGACGGCCTGTCGCTGACCAAGTCCTTCATGCGCATCAAGAACAGCAAGATGCGCCGACGCATCGTCGATCTGGTCGAACAGATCGCCGGCGAGGATTAAGCCCATCGGGCTTGAGACTACTGCCCACGCTGCCCGCATCTTGACCTCGCTCCCCGCCACTGCAAGAACCACCCCCGACCGTAAACGGCGCGGTTGAAAATCCGCGCGTGGGGAGGAGTTTCAGTGGCGCACACCAATTTCCTGTTCACCAGCGAGTCGGTTTCCGAAGGGCATCCTGACAAAGTCTGTGACCAGATCTCCGACGCCGTGCTCGATGCATTTCTCGAAAACGACATCAAGCTGGGCATTGCCGACGACAGCCAGGTGAATACGCGGCTCGGCTGCGAGACGCTGACCACGACCAACAAGATCGTGATCGCCGGCGAAGGCCGCGGCCAGGCGCCGTTCTTCAAAAAGCACGGCGACAAGACGGTGGTGAACCGCGAGATGATCGCGCAGATCGCGCGCGACGTGGTCAAGGACATCGGCTACGATCAGGACGGCTTCTCCTACTATGGCGCCGACGTGGAAGTGCTGCTGCACGGCCAGTCGCCCGACATCGCCATGGGCGTGAACGCCAAGCAGAAAAAAGGCGGCGAGGAAGAAGGCGCCGGCGATCAGGGCATGATGTTCGGCTTCGCCTGCACCGAGAGCGAGGTTTACGAAAAGAATTCCTTCATGCCGGCGCCGATCTATTTCGCGCACAAGATCCTGAAGGTGCTCGCCGAGAAGCGCCGCTCGGGCCAGCTCTTCGATCTGCAGCCCGACGCCAAGAGCCAGGTCACCGTCAAATACGTCAACGGCAAGCCGGTCGGCTGCACCAAAGTGGTGGTGTCGACCCAGCACAATGCGCAAAGCCGCAACGGCAAGAAGTACACGCCCGGCCTAATCAAGGAGATGATCTCGGACGCGGTCGAGTCGGCGCTGCCGAAAGGCTGGATGCCGGCTCGCCCGTCCGACTTCCTGGTCAACCCGACCGGCAATTTCGTGATCGGCGGCCCCGACGGCGATTGCGGCCTCACCGGCCGCAAGATCATCGTCGATACTTACGGCGGCTACGCCCCGCATGGCGGCGGCGCCTTCTCCGGTAAAGATCCGACCAAGGTCGACCGCTCGGCGGCCTATGCTGCGCGCTATCTCGCCAAAAACGTGGTGGCCTCCGGCCTTGCCGAGCGCTGCACCATTCAGGTCGCCTATGCGATCGGCGTGGCGGACCCGATGTCGGTGCTGGTCGACACCCACGGCACCGGCAAGGTGGAAGAAAAGAAGCTGGAAAAGGTGCTGCCAGAGTTGTTCCGTCTCACCCCGACCAACATCCGCCGCACCCTCAAGCTCAACCGCCCGATCTACCGGCGCACCGCGGCCTACGGTCATTTCGGCCGCGCGCCCGATAAGGACGGCGGCTTCTCGTGGGAGAAGACCGATCTCGCCGCGGCCATCAAGAGCGCGGTGAGGTAGGACTTTAGTGCTGCAACATTCTCTGCTGTCATGCCCGCGAAAGCGGGCATCCAGTACTCACGGCGCTCTCCTACTCGCTAAGCCGGCGTTTACCGGATCGTCCGCTTTCGCGGACGATGACAGCATGAGCGAGCCGCACGAAAAGAATCCGACGCAGCGCGCCTTCTTCGGCCGGCGCAAGGGACATCCGCTGCGGCCGCGGCAGGCGGCGCTGTTCGACACGCTGCTGCCGCGCATCGCCATCGACACAGCCAAGCCTGCGCCCGCCGATCTGCGCGCGCTGTTCACCACTGCCGATGCGGTACGCCTGGAAATCGGCTTCGGCGGCGCCGAGCATCTAATCGCGCAGGCCAAGGCCAATCCACGCACAGGGTTTATCGGCTCGGACGGCTTCGTCAACGCCATCGCCAAGGCGCTCGCCGCTATCGAGACCGATAACCTTGGCAATATCCGGCTGCATCACGGCGACGCCAGCGAATTGCTCGACTGGCTGCCCGACGGCGCGCTGTCGCGCATCGATCTGCTCTATCCCGATCCCTGGCCGAAGCGGCGGCACTGGAAGCGGCGCTTCATCCAGGATGAAAGTCTGAAAAAACTGGCGCGCATTCTGAAAAGCGGCGGCGAACTGCGCTTCGCCACCGACATCGCCGACTACGCGGCCTATGCGCTGGCACGCGTGCTGCGCTCAACTAATTTCATCTGGACCGCCGAGGTGGCCGCCGACTGGCGCAAGCCCTGGCCGGATTTTGCCGGCACACGCTACGAGGCGAAAGCCAAGCGCGAAGGCCGCATGCCGGCCTATTTTACTTTCTGCAAGGTTTAGTCATTCGCCGGTGGCTTATTCGCCAGTACCCTGCCGCACCTGCCAGAAGCGCACCACGCGCTGCGCGGTGGCCGCGGTGAGCCGCTCGAAATTCTCGTAAGCCGCATCGAGCGTCTGCGGCGCCGGCTTAGCGCCGGGCCGCGCGCTGATGATCTCGCGCACGGTCGGCCAGCCGAAGCTGGCCGCGCGCGCCAGGATGAGCACCGGGTCGGCGCGCTCGCCACTCATCAGCCGGTCCACCACCTCGACCGGCACCGCGCAGAGCGTGGCCAGCGCGGCGATGGTTTCCTCGTAGCGGCCGCTCTTGGCGTATTCGGCGATGTCGGCCTCGGTGAGCTTGCGCTCCTTGTGCAAAGCGCGCACGGCGGTGAGCGCCGCGGTGTAGTTGCGCGGGCTGGCGCGGGCGGCGACTTCGTCGGTCACCTTCGCCAATACGCGGCGGATCTCCACTTGCGTTTCGGGCTTGGCCTGCGCCAGCAGGCGCTTCTGCACCACCTCGCTCGCCTGTATCAGAAGCTGGCGGAACAGCCGCGGCGGAATATCGGTTCGCAGGCCGACCTTCTCGGCCAGCACGCCGTCCTGCTCGGCGCGCTTGACCAGCGTCGAGAAGGCGTTCTCCGAAAGCTTGGCCTTGGCGTTGGTGGCGATCGAGCGCACCACCTCGCGGTCGCCGCGCGAAACCAGGATCTCGGCCAGCGCCTCGCTGACGCTCGCGCGCTCCGCCAGCGCCAGCAGATGCGCCTGGCTCTTGTTTTCGGCGATCTGCAGCAGCTCGGGATCGTCAAGTCTGGCCTGCTTGAGCACGGGACCGGCCACCGCGATATCGTCGCTCTCGGCGAGCGTGCGCACCACGCGTTCCGGCGCGTTGGCGACCGGCGCGATGCGGCGCGCGAGCTCGGCCAGCGCCTTGGCCTCGATCTCCTCGATCAGATAGCCGATAACGTCGTCGAACAGCGCGACGTGCTCGTTGCTGAACGCGCCGGCGCTGTCGATGAACAGCGTAGTGATACGGCGCAGCGTCTCGGCCCGTTTCTCCGCCGAGCCATGCTGGACTACGTCTTCCAACTCGGGAAGCAGCGAGGCGGGAACACCCATTGCCAAAACCTACAGAACGGCCTGTGAAATCCGGTGGAAGCGGCGGCTTTACCAAATTTAAGGGCAGATTCTGAAGGAACTGTTAGCCTTGTAGACGGCCCGCCGGCCTTGCACGGAGGCCGAAAATGGCTATATTCCCGCATGTAATTAAGACACCCTCATAACCGAACGGGTTTTGAGAGTGGGTCCTCCCGGACCCGCTCTTTTTTGTTACCGAAATGGCCACAAGCCAGAACCTTGCAATGCCCGCGGCACATACCGCCGCCTTTGAGACCGAGCCGCGGCTGATCGCCGAGCCCGGCCTGTCGGCGCGGGTCGCCCATGTCGCCGAGCCGGTGATCGAGCAGCTCGGCTACCGCCTCGTACGCGTGAAAGTGTCCGCCGCCGACGGCTGCACCGTGCAGGTGATGGCCGAGCGGCCGGACGGCTCGATGACGGTGGAAGATTGCGAGACCGTGTCGCGCGCGCTCTCGCCGGTGCTCGACGTCGCCGATCTGATCGAGCGCGCCTATCGGCTCGAGGTGTCCTCGCCCGGCATCGACCGGCCGCTGGTGCGCAAATCGGATTTCGACCGGTTTGCCGGCCATCTGGTGCGCATCGAGATGGACGTAGCGGTCAACGGGCGCAAGCGCTTTCGCGGCCGGCTCGCCGGCACCGAAGGCGAGGCCGCGCGGCTGCATCGCGACGATGCGGGCGAAGGCGAGGAAGCGGATGTGCTGCTTCCGATTGCGGACATGAGCGAGGCAAAGCTCGTGCTCACCGACGAACTGGTGAGAGAGGCTTTACGACGCGAGAAGGCCGCCAAGCGCGAAGCGAAAGCGGCAAGGAAAGAACAACGGCAGCGACGGCACGCCCACAGCGGGCATGCCATTCACAAGGGAGACTGAGCTATGGCTGTCAGCGCCAACAGGCTCGAACTATTGCAGATCGCCGACGCGGTTGCGCGTGAAAAGGCGATCGACCGCGGTATCGTCATCACCGCCATGGAAGACGCCATCGCCAAGGCGGCGCGCTCGCGCTACGGCGCCGAGACCGACGTGCACGCCGAGATCGAGCCGAAAACCGGCGAATTGCGGCTCACGCGCCACATGCTGGTGGTCGAGGCGGTCGAGAACCCGTCCAACCAGATCACCATCGAAGAAGCGCGCAAGCGCCATCCGGCGGCGCAAGTGGGCGACACCATCGCCGATCCGCTGCCGCCGCTCGAATACGGCCGTATCGCCGCGCAGTCGGCCAAACAGGTGATCGTGCAGAAGGTGCGCGAAGCCGAGCGCGACCGGCAATATGCCGAATACAAGGACCGCATCGGCGACATCGTCAACGGCATCGTCAAGCGCGTGGAATACGGCAACGTAGTTGTCGATCTCGGCCGCGGCGAGGCCATCGTGCGACGCGACGAGTTGCTGCCGCGCGAAGTGTTCCGCAATGGCGATCGCATCCGCGCCTACATTTACGACGTGCGGCGTGAGCCGCGCGGCCCGCAGATTTTTCTTTCGCGCACGCATCCGCAATTCACCGCCAAGCTGTTCGCGCAGGAAGTGCCGGAAATCTACGACGGTATCGTCGAGGTCAAGGCAGTCGCCCGCGATCCCGGCTCGCGCGCCAAGATCGCGGTGATCTCGCGCGATTCCTCCGTCGATCCGGTCGGCGCCTGCGTCGGCATGCGTGGCTCGCGCGTGCAGGCGGTGGTGAACGAATTGCAGGGCGAGAAGATCGACATCATTCCGTGGTCGTCCGACATCGCCACCTTCGTGGTCAACGCGCTGGCGCCGGCGGAAGTCGCCAAGGTGGTGCTCGATGAAGACAAAGAGCGCATCGAGGTGGTGGTACCGGACCAGCAGCTGTCGCTGGCCATCGGCCGGCGCGGCCAGAACGTGAGGCTGGCCTCGCAGCTCACCGGCTGGGACATCGACATTTTAACGGAACAAGAAGAGTCCGAGCGCCGTCATGCCGAGTTCGAGAGCCGCACCAAGATTTTCGTCGAGGCGCTCAATCTCGACGAGGTGGTCGGCCAATTGCTCGCTTCCGAAGGCTTCGGCTCGATCGAGGAACTGGCGCTGGTGGACGAGAAGGAAATCGCCGGCATCGAGGGCTTCGACGAGAGCACCGCGCATGAACTGCAAGAGCGAGCCAAGGAATATCTTGCCGCCCAGGAAGCCGAGCTCGACGCCAAGCGCAGAGAGCTGGGCGTCGCCGACGAACTCAAGGAGGTGCCCGGCGTCACCACCAAGATGCTGGTCGCCTTTGGCGAGAACGGCGTGAAGACGGTGGAAGATCTTGCCGGCTGCGCCACCGACGACCTGACCGGCTGGACCGAGCGCAAGGACGGCGAGTCCAAGCACGAGCCGGGCTACCTCGAAGGCTTCGGCATATCGCGCGAGGATGCCGAGTCGATGATCATGCAGGCGCGGCTCAAAGCCGGCTGGGTGACGGAAGCCGAGCTCGCCCCGCCGCCGGCGGAACCGGCCGAAGGCGAAGCGGCCGCGGCGGAAGCGCCGCAGGCCTAAGGGGAGAATACGACCGGCATGCTGGCAGTGACGCAGAACAATGAGCTCGATGGCGGGGGGACCAAAGTCGCCGCCGGTGTTCAGCGGCATTGCGCGCTCACGCGCCAGCTCCTGCCGGTCGACGATATGATCCGCTTCGTCGTCGGGCCGGGAAGCCACGTCGTGCCCGACGTCAAGCGCAAGCTGCCCGGCCGCGGCCTCTGGGTGACCGGCACCCGTGAAGCCATAGCCGAGGCGGTCAAACGCAATGTCTTCGCCCGCGGCTTCAAGCAGGACGTGCGCGCGAGCGCCGACTTGGCCGGCACGGCCGAGCAGATGCTCGAGCGTTCGGCGCTCGATGCGCTGGCGATCACCGGCAAAGCGGGTCGCCTGGTGACGGGTTTCGCCAAGGTGGAGGCTGCGATCGCGCAAGACGACATCGAGGCGCTGATCCACGCCAGCGACGCTTCAGACGACGGCACGCGCAAGCTCAACGCTGCCTTGGCCGCCCTGCAGCGCAAAATGGCGGAAAAACCGCGCGAAACCGCGACCATCGACTTATTTTCCGGCGGGCAATTGGATTTGGCATTGAACCGCCCAAATGTGGTACATGCAGCGCTGCTTGGCGGGCCCGGAAGCGAGACATTTCTCGCTCGTGTTACGCGGCTGCGGCGCTTTCGGAATTCGCCCGCGATCGCACTTAAGACAACGCCGGCGGACGGCGCGCGAGGACAAGTTACGGAATGAGTGAAACGAAGAACCCTGGCGAAAAGAAACTCGGCGTCAAGATGACGCTGCGGCCGCGGACGGAAACGGGCGTCGTACGCCAGAGCTTCAGCCATGGCCGCAGCAAGCAGGTCGTAGTCGAGAAGGTCAAACGCCGCTCGATCGGCGGCGCGCCCGAGGCCAAGGCCGAGCCCGCGCCGGTGGAAGCGCCGAAGAAACGCGCGGCCGCGCCCGCTGCTCCCGCGCCGGCGCCTGCTCCCGTTGCCGAAGCGCCGAAGCCGTCCGGCGTCGTGCTGCGCACGCTCACCGACGAAGAGCGCAACGCGCGCGCCCATGCGCTTGCCGACAGCCGCCTGCGCGAAGCCGAAGAACGCAAGATCGCCGAGGAAGAGGCCCGCCGCCGCCAAAGCCGCGAAGTGGTGGACAAGACCGAGCGCGAAGCCGCCGACGCGCGCAAGCGCGAGGAAGAAGTTCGCCGCAAGCACGACGAGGAAGCCAAGCGCAAAGCCGACGATCTCGCCAAGAAGCGTTTCGGCGAGGACGAAGCCAAGCGCGCCGGCCCTGGAGCCCGTCTCGCGCTCGAAGCCGACGAGGAAGAAGCTCCGCGCGCGCGCCGCGGCGCCGGACGTCCGGCGACGGCTCCGCGCGCGGCGCCCCGAGCCGGCGCCGAAAAGCAGCGCGGCCGCCTCACGCTGGTCACCGCACTGCGCGCCGACGAAGTGCGCGAACGCTCGGTCGCCTCGTTCCGCCGCCGCACGCAGCGGCTCAAGGGTCATGCCTCGGCCGAGCCGAAGGAAAAGCTGGTGCGCGAAGTGACGATCCCCGAGGCTATCAGCATTCAGGAACTCGCCAACCGCATGACCGAGCGCGCGGTGGATGTCATCCGTCTGCTGATGAAGCAGGGCCAGATGGCGACCATCAACGACATGATCGACGCCGACACCGCCCAGCTCATCGCCGAGGAGATGGGCCACACCGTGCGCCGCGTCTCGGAAGCCGACGTCGAGGAAGGCCTGTTCGACACTGCCGACGAGCCGGGGGAACTGCAGCCGCGCGCACCGGTGGTCACCGTCATGGGTCACGTCGACCACGGCAAGACCTCGCTGCTCGATGCCATCCGTTCGACCAACGTGGCGGGCGGCGAAGCCGGCGGCATCACCCAGCACATCGGCGCCTATCAGGTGACCGCGCCGTCAGGCGCCAAGATTACCTTCATCGATACGCCCGGCCACGCCGCCTTCACTGCCATGCGTGCCCGCGGCGCCAAGGTCACCGACATCGTGGTGCTGGTGGTCGCCGCCGATGATGGCGTCATGCCGCAGACGGTGGAAGCGATCCATCACGCCAAGGCGGCCAAGGTTCCGATCATCGTCGCCATCAACAAGATCGACAAGCCGGATGCCAAGCCGGACCGCGTACGCACCGATCTCTTGCAGCACGAGATTCAGGTCGAATCGATGGGCGGCGAGGTGGTGGACGTCGAAGTGTCCGCCATCAAGAAGAAGAACATCGATCGCCTGCTGGAAATGATCGGCCTGCAAGCCGAAATTCTCGACCTCAAGGCCAATCCGGAGCGCCCGGCCGAAGGCACCGTGATCGAGGCCAAGCTCGATCGCGGCCGCGGGCCAGTGGCGACCGTGCTGGTGCAGCGCGGCACGCTGCGCGTCGGCGACCTGGTGGTGGCCGGCGCCGAATGGGGGCGCGTGCGCGCGCTCGTCTCCGACACCGGCGAGCCGATCGAGAGTGCTGGGCCCTCGACCCCGGTCGAAGTGCTCGGCTTCTCAGGCACGCCCGACGCCGGCGACCGCATGGCGGTGGTCGAGAACGAAGCCCGCGCCCGCGAAGTCACTGATTACCGCGCCCGCCAGAAGCGCGAGAAGACGGCGGCGCGTGCCACCGGCATGCGCGGCTCGCTCGAGCAGATGATGGCGCAGGCCAAGACGTCCGGCCGCAAGGAATTCCCGCTGGTGATCAAGGCCGACGTGCAGGGTTCGCTCGAAGCGATCATCGGCTCGCTCGACAAGCTGGCCACCGAAGAAGTCATGGCGCGCGTGCTGCACGCCGGCGTCGGCGGCATTTCCGAGTCGGACGTGACGCTTGCCGAGGCGTCGGGCGTTCCGATCATCGCCTTCAATGTGCGCGCAAACAAAGAAGCGCGCGAGGCGGCCGAGCGCGCCGGCATCGAGATCCGCTACTACAACATCATCTACGATCTCGTCGACGACGTGAAGAAGGCGATGTCCGGTCTGCTGGCGCCGACGCTGCGCGAGACCATGCTGGGCAATGCGCAAATATTGGAAGTCTTCAAGGTTTCCAAGGTCGGCAACGTGGCGGGTTGCCGCGTCACCGACGGCACCGTGGAGCGCGGCGCCAATGTGCGGCTGATCCGCGACAATGTCGTCGTGCACGAGGGCAAGCTCAGCCAACTCAAGCGCTTTAAGGATGACGTGCGCGAAGTCGGCGCCGGCATGGAATGCGGCATGGCCTTCGAGAACTACCAGGACATGCGGCAAGGCGACGTGATCGAATGTTACCGGGTGGAGACGATTCAACGCTCGCTGTGAGTCCAAGTCTCAGGCGCGCGGTCTTCTCCTCTCGGCATTGACCAAACAATAGACAGAAAGGCGCCATCGCCGGTCCAATTCCGGCATGACGCGATTAAAATGCCACGACATAAACCAAAACATCGCGACAGCGCTCCCGGCGGCGGCTCGCAGCGCCAATTGCGTGTCGGCGAGTTGGTGCGTCATGCGATGGCCGAGATGCTCACGCGCGGCGACGTGCACGATCCGGTGATCGAGGGCCATCTCATCACCGTGCCGGAGGTGCGCATGAGCCCGGACCTGCGGCTCGCCACCATCTACGTGATGCCGATGGGTGGACGCGACGCCGACGCGGTGGTCGCCGCCTTCGACCGCCACAAGAAATTCCTGCGCGCCGAGATCGCGCACCGCGTCAATCTGAAATTCGCGCCCGACATCCGCTTCCGCATCGACGAGCGCTTCGCCGAGGCCGAGCGCATCGACAAGCTGCTGCGCTCGCCCGAGGTCAAGCGCGACCTCGACGACGAAGGTGAAGACGATGAGTGATGAGAGCGGCACGCTTTCTTCACCTCCCCCGCTTGCGGGGGAGGGAGATCAAGAGGGGCGCGGGCGCCCTCAGAAGCAATTCAAACGCGACAAGCGCGACGTGCACGGCTGGATCGTGCTCGACAAACCGATCGGCATGACCTCAACCCATGCGGTGAGCGTCATCAAGCGGCTGTTCTCTGCCAAGCGCGCGGGCCACGCCGGCACGCTCGATCCGCTTGCCTCCGGCGCGCTGCCAATCGCGTTGGGCGAAGCGACCAAGACCGTCCCCTTCGTGATGGATGGCCGCAAGCTCTATCGCTTCACCGTGCGCTGGGGCGAGGAGCGCGATACGGATGACGCCGAGGGCCGGGGCACGGAAACGAGCACTCAGCGCCCTTCGGCCGACGCCGTCAGCGCGCTGCTGCCGTCCTATACCGGCGTCATCCAGCAAATTCCGCCACGCTTTTCGGCCATCAAGGTCGAGGGCGAACGCGCTTACGACCTTGCCCGCGACGGGGCGGCGGTGGAGCTGAGTCCCCGCCCGGTTGAGATCGCCCGGCTGGAGCTGGTTAACACCCCTGACGCCGACCACGCGGTCTTCGAGGCGGAATGCGGCAAAGGTACCTATGTACGCTCGCTTGCCCGCGATATGGGCCGCAGTCTCGGCTGTTTCGGCCATGTCAGCGCGCTGCGCCGGGTCGCAGTCGGGTCCTTCGGCGAAAAAACCATGATTCCACTGGAAGAATTGGAGGCTCTATGCCATAGAGCCGTCACCGGCGAGGGTAGCCTCGCCGATTTAATCCTGCCCGTTGAGACCGCGCTGGACGACATCCCGGCGCTGGCTGTCAGCCGGGCAGACGCGGCAAGGCTGCAGCGCGGCCAAGCCGTCATAGTGCGCGGACGGGACGCTCCCATTTTCCGTGGGCCAGTCTATGTCACGGTCGCGGGCCAGCTCCTGGCTCTCGCCGAAGTGGACCACGGCGAAATCGTCCCCAAGCGCGTGTTCAACCTCGCCGGCCTCACAGGGAGAGCCGGCGCAATGAAAGGATGACCGATGTCGGTGACCACCGGCCGCAAGGCCGAAGTGATTAAGGCATATGCCAAGAAGGCCGGTGATACCGGTTCGCCCGAAGTGCAAGTGGCGATTCTGTCCGAACGGATCAACAATCTCACCGAGCATTTCAAGACGCACGTCAAGGACAACCATTCGCGGCGCGGCCTGCTCAAGATGGTGAGCCAGCGCCGCCAGCTGCTCGATTACCTGCGGCGCTCAAATGAGACGAGCTACAAGGATTTGATCGAGAAGCTCGGCATCCGCCGCTGATTTTTTTGCGCGCGGGGCGAAAGCGCCCGGCGCGTTTCACCCGAAGCGAATGCGAAATATGCGTTCGCTGATTTGGTCCGGCGGTTACCGCCGCGACAGACAAGAGCCGATAGTGATCGGCGCTTGTGTATGCGAGCAAGGTTCGAAACGTATATGGGCAGGATCGCCAGACGCTGTTGCTTCCCGCGCAGCCTCTCGCCGTCTTGCTCATGGCTTTCGGGACTTGCCGAGAACCATGAGAGAAAATGACAATGTTCGATATGCATCGCATTGAGCTCGATTGGGGCGGGCGCAAGCTTACCCTCGAGACCGGCAGAATGGCGCGCCAGGCCGACGGCGCCGTGCTCGCCACCTACGGCGAGACCACCGTGCTCGCCGCCGTGGTGGCGGCCAAGCAGCCGAAGGAAGGCATCGATTTCCTTCCGCTGACTGTCAACTACACCGAAAAATATTATGCGGCCGGCCGCATTCCGGGCGGCTATTTCAAGCGCGAGCGCGGTCCGACCGAAAAGGACACGCTGACTTCGCGCCTGATCGACCGCCCGATCCGTCCGCTGTTTGCCGACGGCTGGCGCTGCGATACCCAGGTCACCATCACCGTGCTGTCGCACGATATGGAAAACGATCCCGACATCGTGGCGATGGTGGCGGCCTCGGCCGCGCTGACCATCTCCGGCGTGCCCTTCATGGGCCCGATCGGCGGCGCCCGCGTCGGCTTCATCAACAATGAGTATGTGCTCAATCCAGCGATCGACGAGATGCCGGAAAGCCAGCTCGACCTCGTCATCGCCGGCACGCAGGACGCTGTGATGATGGTGGAATCGGAAGCCAAGGAGTTGTCCGAGGAAATCATGCTCGGCGCGGTGATGTTCGGCCATCGGCACTTCCAGCCGGTGATTGAGGCGATCATCAAGCTCGCCGAGAAGGCCGCCAAGGAGCCGCGCGAACTCACCGCTCCCGACCACAAGGCGCTGGAAAAGGAAATCCTCGGGCTCGCGGAGAAGGACCTGCGCGCCGCCTATTCGATCGTGAAGAAGCAGGACCGCCAGGACGCCGTCGCCGCCGTGAAGGAAAAGGTCATGGCGCACTTCTTCCCGGAAGGCGCCGAGCCGACCTACGACAAGCTGGCGGTGGCCGGCGTGTTCAAGGAGCTGGAAGCCAAGATCGTGCGCTGGAACATCCTCGACACCAGCAAGCGCATCGATGGACGCGATCTCAAGACCGTGCGCCCGATCGTGGCGGAAGTCGGCGTGCTGCCGCGCACCCATGGCTCGGCCCTGTTTACCCGCGGCGAAACCCAGGCGCTGGTGGTGGCGACGCTCGGCACCGCCGAGGACGAGCAGTTCGTCGATGCCCTGCAAGGGACGTATAAGGAAACGTTCCTGCTGCACTACAACTTCCCGCACTATTCGGTCGGCGAAACCGGCCGCACTGGCGCGCCGGGACGGCGCGAGATCGGCCACGGCAAGCTCGCCTGGCGCGCGATCCACCCGATGCTGCCGACGGCGCTCGAGTTCCCCTACACCATCCGCGTCGTCTCGGAGATCACCGAGTCGAACGGCTCGTCGTCGATGGCGTCGGTGTGCGGCTCCTCGCTGGCGCTGATGGACGCGGGCGTGCCGCTCAAGCGGCCGACCGCCGGCATCGCCATGGGCCTGATCCTGGAAGATAAGCGCTTCGCCGTGCTGTCCGACATACTCGGCGACGAGGACCATCTCGGCGACATGGACTTCAAGGTCGCCGGCACCGAAAACGGCGTCACCTCGCTGCAGATGGACATCAAGATCGCCGGCATCACCGAGGAGATCATGAAGGTCGCTCTCGCCCAGGCGAAAGACGGCCGTCTGCACATCCTCGGCGAGATGGCCAAGGCCTTGACCGCTGCGCGCGCCGAGCTCGGTGAGCACGCCCCGCGCATCGAGATGTTCAAGATTCCGACCGACAAGATCCGTGAAGTGATCGGCACCGGCGGCAAGGTGATCCGCGAGATCGTCGAGAAGACCGGCGCCAAGATCAACATCGAGGACGACGGCAGCGTGAAGGTTGCCTCCGCCGACGGCGAGTCGATCAAGGCGGCGATCAACTGGATCAAGTCGATCGCCTCCGATCCGGAGCCCGGCCACATCTATGAGGGCACGGTCGTCAAGGTGATGGACTTCGGCGCTTTCGTGAACTTCTTCGGCGCCAAGGACGGCCTCGTTCACATCAGCCAGCTCGCCCCGCACCGGGTCAACAAGACCTCCGACGTCGTCAAGGAAGGCGACAAGGTGAAGGTCAAGCTGCTGGGCATGGACGAGCGCGGCAAGGTGCGTCTGTCGATGAAGGCGGTCGATCAGACGACCGGCGAGGACATCGAGCACAAGGGCCGGCCGGCGCAGGCCGCTGGCGGCGGCGCGGAGTAGCAGGCTTGTCCCGGGCGCGGCGCAGCACCCCAGTGATGCGCTGTAGACCCGGGACCGTTCCAATCCGTAACTGTCCCGGACCAGCGGTGCACCGCAAACGCCCTGCACCGCGTCCAGGACACAAAACACAACGGGCGGCCCCCAGGGCCGCCCTTTTTATTGACCGCCAAAGGCCTTTGAAGAATCCGCCCTTTTGTGACCCCCGTCACAGCCGCCCGCCGGCCCTCCCCCTAGTCTGCCAATCGTTGGGAGCGAGGATCTCCCAGGCCTTCAGGGAGACGGGTCATGCGTAAAACCACCATTCTCGCCATTGCCACTGCGGCGCTCGCGGTCGTCACGGTCGTCACCGACCTGATCCGTGCCGATGCAGGTTTCAGCGGCAAAGTGTCGGTGAATTCGGTCTCGCATGTGCGGACCACCGGCGCCCTGAAGGCCACGAATTTCAACGCCACTTAAGCCGCGGCCCTTCGGGGCCCCGGTTACCCACCCCAACCTCCAAAACTTTTAAGCGGCCCTTCTGGGCCGCTTTTTTCTTGTTGAATCAATTGGATAGGTGAAAAGCACTTTATTGTGACCCGAGTCACAGCAGCCATGCGGCCGAGCCGCTAGGTTAGCCATAAAAGAGCGAACAGCTCCAGCGTCAGTACAGAGATTACGGGAGCCCATCATGACCAGCACAATCACCACCGCCGTCACGGTCTTCTTCGTGGTCTTCGGCGTCTATGCCGCCAATCTGGTCGTCTATCACCCGCAGCCGGGTGGACTGAACCCGACGACCCCAGTGACCCAGATCGTCGACTGGAAATAGCGCGCCAGGACCACAATCGAAACGGCGACGCTTTCTGCTAGATTGCCCGGCGGTCGGCCTTTTGGCCGGCCGCGTTTTCTTTCGCGGGCGGCGCAATGGCTTCTCCGAGCTCGGTCAATCTGCTGTCGGACCTTCCGGACCGGCTGTCCGCTGGCTTGCTCGATCACGCCATTTCGAAACACCTCACCGCCGACGAGGTGCTGTTTCTTGCCGGCGATCCCGGTGACGGCTTCTACCGATTGGATGAAGGCCTGCTGAAAGTGTCGATCGCTTCGGCCACCGGCGCCGAGCGCATCCTCGCCATTCTCGGGCCCGGCGCCATCGTCGGCGACCTCGCCATCATCGACGGCTTGCCGCGATCGGCTTCGGTCTCCGCGCTGCGCGATTGCAAGTTGCGCTTCGTCAGCCGCAAAGCCTTCGAGGCCTTCGCCGGCAAGCAGCCCGAGATCTATCATTACCTCGCCAAGGTGCTGGCCACGCGCCTACGCGACACCGATCAGATCGTGGCGGCGGGAAGCTTTCTGCCGCTCAAGGGCCGCGTCGCGCGCGCGCTGCTCGATCTCGCGCACGCCTTCGGCAAGGACGTCGGCGCCGGCCGCGTCGTCATCCGGCAGAAGGTAAGCCAGGGCGACCTCGCCGCCATGGCCGGCATCGCGCGCGAGAACGTCAGCCGCATCATGAACGACTGGATGCGCGCGAAAATCATCACCCGGCTGTCGGGCTATTACTGCCTGGAAGATCCGGCCAAACTCAGGCACGAGATCGAACTTTAGCATCCGATCCGAGCGCTTTTATGATCATCGCGCCGAGCGCCGCGAAATCTTTCTTGCGCGGCGAGGTGCGCCGCCAAGCAAGTCCGACGGTGCGCGCCGGCTCCGGCTCCGAGAAACGCAGCAGCTTGACGCGGCGATCACGTAATTCGGCGTCGACTGCCACTTGTGGCAGCAACGTCACGCCATAGCCATTCGCCACCATCTGCATCACGGTCGCGAGCGAAGTGGCTCCAAGCCCGGCTCCAGCATCGCGCCGCGGTGCGCCGCAGAAGGCCAGCGCCTGATCGCGCAGGCAGTGCCCCTCCTCCAGCAGAATGAGCCGGCTCTGGTCAACATCCTCGACGCTAACCCGCGCGCGCGCCGGTCGTGGATCGCCGGCCGGCACCGCCAGCAGGAATGGGTCGGTGAACAGCGCCAGCATCTCGACGTCGGCGTCTTCGGCCGGCAAGGCCAGCAGCACGCAATCGAGCTCGCCGCGCGCCAGCTCCTCGAGCAGCAGCTTGGTCTGCGTTTCGCGTACTTCGAGCCGCAAGCGCGGATAGGCCGCCTGCAAGCGCGGCAGCACACGCGGCAGCACGTAAGGAGCGAGCGTCGGGATGATGCCCAAGCGCAAATTGCCGCTCAGTAGTTCGCGGTGGCGGGCGAAATCGACCAGGTCGCGGCTGGCGGCGAGAATATGTTCGGCGCGTTCGGCCACTTCGCCGCCAACATCGGTGAGTATGATGTCGCCCGGTCGCCGCTCGACCAGCTCGGCGCCGATCTCGCGCTCGAGCTGCTTCAACTGCATCGATAGCGCCGGTTGGCTGATCGCGCAGTCCTCGGCGGCGCGGCCGAAATGCCGGTGGCGCGCGAGGGAGGTCAAATAACGCAACTGTCGCAAAGTGATCATGCTGATAAGCTAATCTTATCGATAGCCGCATTCAATACGATTAGACCTGATCGCGCGCTTTGGCCTACAAGCAGGCGCAAGAGCCGCCGCAATGGCGCGTGTCCTTAGAAAATTACAGACCACGATCGGAGAGAGCCATGGACGCAAAGACCGATGACAAGAGCGCGGGCAAGTGCCCGGTCATGCACGGCGCAACGAACCGTGACTGGTGGCCGCAGCAGCTGGACCTCCAGGTTCTTCACCACAATTCTTCCCTGTCGGATCCGATGGGCGAGGCGTTCGACTACGCCAAGGAATTCAAGAGTCTCGACCTCAAGGCCGTGATCAAGGACCTGCGCGCCCTGATGACGGACTCGCAACCGTGGTGGCCGGCCGACTTCGGCCACTATGGTGGACTGTTCATCCGCCTGGCGTGGCACGCAGCGGGCACCTATCGCATCACTGACGGCCGCGGCGGCGCTGGCGCCGGCCAGCAACGCTTTGCGCCGCTGAACTCGTGGCCGGATAACGCCAACCTCGACAAGGCGCGCCGGCTGCTGTGGCCGATCAAGCAGAAGTACGGCCGGAAAATCTCCTGGGCCGACCTGTTCGTCCTCGTCGGCAATGTCGCGCTGGAGTCGATGGGCTTCAAGACCTTCGGTTTCGCCGGCGGCCGCGCCGACGTGTGGGAGCCCGAGGAGCTCTTCTGGGGTCCTGAAGGAAGCTGGCTCGGCGACGAACGCTACAGCGGCGAACGCCAGCTCGCGGAGCCGCTCGGCGCGGTACAGATGGGCCTCATCTACGTCAACCCGGAAGGTCCGAATGGCAATCCGGACCCGGTCGCGGCGGCGAAAGACATCCGCGAAACCTTCTTCCGCATGGCGATGAACGATGAGGAAACCGTCGCGCTGATTGCCGGCGGCCACACCTTCGGCAAAACCCACGGCGCCGGCGATCCCTCGCTCATCGGTCCGGAGCCGGAAGGCGCGGCAATTGAGGATCAGGGCCTCGGCTGGAAGAGCAGACACGGCACCGGCATGGGAGCCGACGCCATCACCGGCGGCCCGGAAGTCACCTGGACGCAGACGCCGACGAAGTGGAGCAACTTCTTCTTCACGAACCTGTTTGAAAACGAATGGGAGCTGACCAAGAGCCCGGCCGGCGCGAAGCAGTGGAAGGCGAAGGGTGCGCAAGCCTCCATCCCGGACGCCTTCGACACGTCGAAGAAGCATGTGCCGACCATGCTGACGACGGACCTGTCGCTGCGCTTCGACCCGGCCTACGAGAAGATCTCGCGGCGCTTCTACGAGCATCCGGACCAATTCGCGGATGCGTTCGCCCGCGCCTGGTTCAAGCTCACGCACCGCGACATGGGTCCGCGCGCGCGCTACCTCGGCCCGCTGGTGCCCAAGGAGACGCTGATCTGGCAGGACCCGATCCCGGCTGCCGCGCGCAATCGGATCAACGACAAGGACATCGCGGCTCTCAAGCAGAATATCCTCGCCAGCGGCCTGTCGGTGTCGCAACTGGTCGCGACGGCCTGGGCGTCGGCCTCAACGTTCCGCGGCTCGGACAAGCGCGGTGGCGCCAACGGCGCGCGCATTCGCCTGAGCCCGCAGAAGGATTGGGACGTGAACGATCCGGCTGAGCTGGCGAAGGTGCTCAAGAAGCTCGAGGCGATCCAGAAGGCGTTCAACGACAAGGCCAAGGGCGGCAAGACGGTCTCGCTTGCCGATCTGATCGTTCTCGGCGGCAGCGCCGCGGTTGAAAAGGCCGCCAAGGCCGCCGGCGTCGCCGTGAAGGTTCCCTTCGCGGCGGGCCGCATGGATGCGTCGCAGGAGCAAACCGACGTCGATAGCTTCGCGCCACTCGAACCGCGTGCCGACGGCTTCCGCAACTACGCCAACGGCAAGAAGCCGCAGTTCATGGCGCCCGAAGAGGCGCTGGTGGACCGGGCGCAATTGCTGCGGTTGACGGCGCCGGAGATGACGGTGCTCGTCGGCGGCCTGCGCGTGCTCGGCGCCAACGCCGGCGGGTCCAAGCACGGCGTCTTCACCAAGAAGGTCGGGGCGCTGACCAACGACTTCTTCGTCAACCTGCTCGACATGAGCACGCACTGGCAACCGGCCGGCGACAACATGTACGAGGGCCGCGACCGCAAGACGAAGGCGGCCAAGTGGACCGGCACCCGCGTCGACCTGATCTTTGGTTCGCACTCGCAATTGCGGGCGTTGGCCGAAGTCTATGCCTGCGCCGACTCGAAGGAGAAGTTCGTGAAGGACTTCGTGGCGGCCTGGACCAAGGTGATGAACGCCGATCGCTTCGATCTGGCCTGATCCCGGCACCGAGATGAAATTGAAACGGCCGGGGATTTTCCCCGGCCGTGTTTTTTTTTTATTACTGCCCCGGTTTGGGGGGTGGGTGGGGTGGGATATGGGGGTTTTGGGGCGTCTTCGACGCGCTATGGCGAGCCGGGTGGGGGCGTCGTCAGTAAATCGAAAGCCAACCCCACCCCGGCGCTCCGCGCCGGACCCTCCCCTTTCAGGGGAGGGATAACTACTGTCCGCCGTTTTCCACCGACCCGCCCGCGTGCTTGAGCGTATCGGGCTGCGGCATGGCGATGACGTTGTAGCCTGAGTCGACGAAGTGCACCTCGCCGGTCACGCCGCTCGACAAATCCGACAGCAGATAAAGCCCGGCGCCACCCAATTCCTCCAGCGTCACGCCGCGGCCGAGCGGAGAATATTTCTGCTGGAAGGCGAACATATAGCGCGCGTCGGTGATGCCGGCGCCGGCCAGCGTGCGGATCGGGCCGGCCGAGATGGCGTTGACGCGAATCTTCTGGTGGCCGAAGTCGACCGCCAGATAGCGCACCGAGGCTTCCAGCCCCGCCTTGGCCACGCCCATCACGTTGTAGTTCGGCATGGCGCGGTCGCCGCCGTTGTAGGTGAGCGTCACCATGGCGCCGCCGTTCGGCATCAGCGCCGCCGCGCGTTTTGCCGCCTCGGTGAAGGCGTAGCAGGAGATCACCATGGTGCGAATGAAGTTCTCGCGCGTCGAATCGGCGTAGCGGCCTTTGAGCTCCTCCTTGTTGGAGAAGGCGATGGCGTGCACGAGAAAGTCCATCGTGCCCCATTGCTTTTTGATAGTGTCGAACACCGCATCGACCGAAGCGATATCCTCGACGTCGCACGGCAACACGATCTTGGAGCCGACGGACTCGGCGAGCGGCTTGACGCGCTTGGCCAACGCATCGCCCTGATAGGTGAAGGCGAGCTCGGCGCCGTGCTGATGCAGCATCTTGGCGATGCCCCAGGCGATGGAGTGGTCGTTGGCGACCCCCATCACCAGCCCGCGTTTTCCGTCCATCAATCCCGGCATTTTTTCGTCCTTGTCATGCCCGACCTTGTGCCGAGCATCCACGTCTTTCTTGCTGATCACGCCTTAAAGGCGTGGATGGCCGGGACGAGCCCGGCCACGACAATCTCAAGGTTAGGCGTCCAATCTTTTGAAAATGACCGATGCATTGGTGCCGCCAAAGCCGAACGAGTTCGACAGCACGGCGCCGAGCTTCACGTCGTCCTTGCGCGCGCGCGCGATCGGCATGTCGGCGAAGGCCGGATCGAGGTTCTCGATATTGGCGCTTTCACAGATGAAGCCGTTCTGCATCATCAGCAGCGAATAAATCGCCTCCTGCGCCCCGGCAGCGCCGAGCGAATGGCCGGTCAAGGACTTGGTGGCCGAGATCGGCGGGCATTTGGCGCCGAACACCTCGCGGATCGCCTCGATTTCCTTCAGGTCGCCGATCGGCGTCGCGGTGGCGTGCGGGTTGATGTAGTCGATCGGCGCCTTGCAGGTCGCCAGCGCCATTTTCATGCAGCGCACCGCGCCCTCGCCCGACGGCGCCACCATGTCGTAGCCGTCGGAGGTTGCGCCATAGCCGGCGACCTCGGCATAGATCTTGGCACCGCGGGCCTTGGCGTGCTCGAGCTCTTCCAGCACCAGCACGCCGGCGCCGCCAGCAATGACGAAGCCGTCGCGGTCGACATCATAGGCGCGCGAGGCTTTCTCCGGCGTGGCGTTGAACTTGGACGACATCGCGCCCATGGCGTCGAACAGCACGGACAGCGTCCAGTCGAGCTCCTCGCAGCCGCCGGCGAAAATCATGTCCTGCTTGCCCCACTGGATGGTCTCGGTGGCATTGCCGATGCAGTGGTTGGAGGTCGCGCAGGCCGACGAGATCGAATAATTCACGCCCTTGATCTTGAACCAGGTGGCGAGCGTCGCCGACGCGGTGGACGACATTGCCTTCGGCACGGCAAAGGGGCCGACACGCTTGGGGCCTTTGGTGCGGGTGATGTCGGCGGCATCGACAATGGCGCGCGCCGACGGGCCGCCGGAGCCCATGATGATGCCGGTGCGCTCGTTGGAGATATCACTGTCCTCGACGCCGGAGTCGCGGATCGCCTGCTCCATGGCGACGTGGTTCCAGGCTGCTCCCCCACCGAGGAAGCGCATGGCGCGGCGATCGACCGAGTCGGCCGGATTGAGCGTGGGCGCGCCCTGCACCTGGCAGCGGAAGCCGAGCTTGGCGAATTCCTCGGCGCGGCTGATGCCGGACTTGGCCTCGCGCAGGCTGGCGAGAACTTCCTGCGTATTGTTGCCGATGGACGAGACGATGCCCATCCCGGTAACCACGACCCGACGCATCGCCACACTACCTCACGTTATTTGCTGATTGGGCCACAGATTGGCCGGCCGAGGCAATTCCGCAAGGGGCATCAAGCGCCGCTTGGCTGTAGCGCTTCGTCCTGCTTGAACAGGCCGACTTTAAGGTCGGACGCCTTATAGATCACGCTGCCATCCGCCGACAGCCAGCCGTCGGCAACGCCCAGCACCAGCTTCGAGCGCATCACGCGCTTGAAGTCGATGCCGTAGATGACCTTTTTCACGGTCGGCAGCACCTGCCCGGAAAACTTCAGCTCGCCGAGACCGAGCGCGCGGCCCTTGCCCGGCGCGCCCAGCCAGCCGAGGAAGAAGCCGACCAGCTGCCAAAGCGCATCGAGGCCGAGGCAGCCCGGCATGACCGGATCGCCCTTGAAGTGGCAGAGGAAAAACCAGAGGTCCGGCTTCACGTCGAGCTCGGCGCGGACCATGCCCTTGCCGTGCGCGCCGCCCTGTTCCGAAATTTCCGTGATACGGTCGAACATCAGCATCGGCGGCAACGGCAATTGTGCGTTGCCGGCGCCGAACAGTTCGCCGCGGCCGCAAGCCAACAGGTCTTCATAGTCGAAGCTGCTGCGCCGGTTTTCCATCGCTCCGATCGACCCGCTCGGCGGGCTTGCCTGAATATCCATCTGAAATGCGTAACATAACGGGGCTGACCGGGGAAAGATGCCGCCGCCGGTCGTCTGTTCCAGCCGCAGTTTATGACGGGGGCTGTGACAACTTGACCGGCGCACCGCTGGCCGAAGATCGGGCGTTATTGCGAGGGAGTTGCATCTAGGTGTTCAATTGCGTATATGTTGCAAATGTAACGGTTTTTGCCGGGCACCATCCGAGTGTCCGGCTTATGAGGCGTGCCGATGAGCTTTGCCCGTAGGGTGACACTGCCGGCTGCCAAGCAGCCCGGCGCCGAATTGACCGGCTGCCCGTGGCACGACGTCAAGGCGATGCTGCGCCAGGTCGGCCTGCGCCCGACGCGTCAGCGCATGGCGCTCGGCTGGCTGCTGTTCGGCAAAGGTGACCGCCACCTCACCGCCGAGATGCTTTACGAGGAAGCCTCGCGCGCCAAGGTGCCGGTGTCGCTGGCGACGATCTACAACACGCTGCATCAGTTCACCGAGGTCGGGCTGCTGCGCCAAGTCGCGGTCGACGGCTCGAAAGCCTATTTCGATACCAACACGTCAACGCATCACCACTTCTTCGTCGAAGGCGAGGACGAACTCCTCGACATCACCGGCGCCGATGTCCTGGTCGGCAACAACCCGACGCCGCCGGAAGGCTACGAAGTCGCGCGTGTCGATGTGATCGTGCGGTTGCGGCGCAAGGCGTAACGAAGCGTGTCATGCCCGCCAACGGGTCCGCGCGCAGCGCGGCCCGATGATAAACTCCGGCGGGCATCCAGTAATCACTGAAATTCCGAGGAGTACGGAATCGTCGCCTTCGCGGATGATGACGGCAGAATTTTACTCAACCTTCTCGTTCGGATAAGCGCCCCACAGCCGGTCTTGGCGGATCCAGCCGTCGAAGCCCTTGCCACGGAATTCGCACCACGAGCCGCTGCAGGATTGCAGCGCGCCCTGCACGCCGCCTTGCAGCTTCGCCACGACCGCGGACTTCATATCGGCGCTCTCATAGAGCGGCACCAGCTCGTCCTTCAGGTTCGGAACCACGACCGCAGAGCGCTTGCCGGACAAGAGCGAGTGATAGACCCAGCCTTCCGCCCCTTCCCAGTCTCGGATGCGCCGCCAGTTCTCGAACTCGGCGGTGATCTCCACCGGCATGCCGGCGCGGGTATAGACCCAGCGCACCTCTTGGTCCTGGTTGGGGCCGCCGCGGACATTGACCTTGTCGGACTTGAGGCTGACGAAGCGCGGCACCGGCAGGCCGCTGACCGAGCCGGTCGTCAGGTCGCCGGCCGCACGGGCAGACAGCGGCAGCGCCGCCAGCAAGGCTGCGAGCGCCAAGCCACCCAAACGTTGCTTAAACTGCCCCCTGCTTTGTGTTGTCACTGCCATCTGGTAGGAAAATGAACGGATTAACGCCCCTCGACGCTTCAGCCGGGAGTGTGGGGGAGCAGGGTTAAAGAGGGCTGAATCCGCACATGCGGAAGGCCAAGAAGCCGCTGGTCATCGTCACCCGCAAGCTCCCGGACACGGTCGAGCTGCGTATGCGGGAACTCTTTGATGCCAAGCTCAACCCCGGCGACAAGCCGATGAGCCATGCCGAGCTCATCGAGGCGGTGAAGACCGCCGATGTGCTGGTGCCCACCGTCACCGATGAAATCAACTCTTCCGTGCTCAGCAGGGCCGGCGAGCAGCTCAAGCTGATCGCCAATTTCGGCAATGGCGTCGACAACATCGACGTCGTCACCGCCATTCAGCGCGGCATCACGGTGACCAATACGCCGGGCGTGCTGACCGAAGATACCGCCGACATGACCATGGCGCTGATCTTGGCGGTGCCGCGCCGGCTGGTGGAAGGCTCCGCGGTCCTCACGTCCGACAAGGACTGGGCCGGCTGGACGCCGACCTGGATGCTCGGCCACCGCATCTGGGGCAAGCGCTTAGGCATCATCGGCATGGGGCGGATCGGCCAGGCGGTGGCGCGCCGCGCCCGCGCCTTCGGCCTGCAGATTCATTATCACAATCGCCGCCGCGTGCCGCCGCGCATCGAGGAGGAGCTCGACGCCACCTATTGGGAAAGTCCCGACCAGATGCTCGCGCGTATGGACATCGTCTCGATCAACTGTCCGCACACGCCCGCAACATATCACCTGTTGTCCGCGCGCAGGCTCAAGCTGTTGCGGCCGGAGGCCTACATCGTGAACACGTCGCGCGGCGAGGTGATCGATGAGAACGCGCTGGCGCGGCTGCTCGAGACGGGCGAGATCGCCGGCGCCGGTCTCGACGTGTTCGAGCACGAGCCAGCGGTGAACCCGAAGCTGGTCAAGCTCGCGCGCGCCGGCAAGGTGGTGCTGCTGCCGCATATGGGCTCGGCGACGATGGAAGGCCGCGTCGACATGGGCGAGAAGGTCATCATCAACATCAAGACCTTCATGGACGGCCACCGGCCGCCGGATCGGGTGTTGCCGAGTATGTTGTGAGAGGTCCGTATCCCGGGCGCAGCACAGCACGAAGTGATGCGCTGCGCCGCGTCCGGGGCACGAGTCAGTAGCTACGCGACAAATCCCCGATCGTCGGCTTCTTCCCTGACAGCGGATTGTTCGGGTCCCACGCATAGTTCAGCGTCTCGAATCGCATCGAGCGCGCGTCCACCATCAACAGCCGCCCGACCAGGCCTTCGCCGAAGCCGACGATCTCGCGGATCACCTCCAGCGCCATCAACGAGCCGAGCACGCCCGGCAGCGCGCCGAGAATGCCGGCCTCCGCGCAGGCCGGCACTGTGCCTTCGGGCGGCGGCTCGGGGAACAGGCAGCGATAGGTCGGGTTGCGCGCGCCATCGGCGCGCTTCTCGTGCGCGCGGATGGTGGTGAGCGAGCCGTCGAAGGTGCCGACCGCGGCGGTGACCAGCGGCTTCCTAGCGAAATAACAGGCGTCGGACACGAGGTAGCGCGTGGCGAAATTGTCGGAGCCGTCGGCGATAATGTCGTAGCGCGCGATCAAGTCGAGCGCGTTGCTCGCATCGAGCCGCATCATATGCGGCTCGACCGCAACGTGCGGATTGAGCCGCGCGACGACCGCTTCGGCGCCGTCCACTTTGCGTTTGCCGACGTCGTCGGTGGCGAAGATCACCTGGCGCTGCAAATTCGACAGCGACACCACGTCGTCATCAACGACGCCCAGCGTGCCGACGCCCGCCGCGGCGAGATAGAGCAACACCGGCGCGCCCAGGCCGCCGGCGCCCACCACCAGCACGCGCGCGGCCTTCAGCTTCGCCTGGCCGGGGCCGCCGACTTCGCGCAACACGATGTGGCGCGCATAGCGTTCAAGTTCGGGAGCGTCGAGCATGGTTAACCCTATGGCGGGAAGCGCTTTTGGACCAGAGCCTTGGCGTCATGCACAGCGCGGCCTTGGGCGCCCGCGCCGCCTTGCGCGACCTCGGCGATGGGCTAAGGTGGCCGCAAAACTATGGTTAAGGCGGCGTTAATAACAATGCGTTGGGGTTGCTCACTGGCCGTGCTCGCGCTGCTTTGCGCCGCCGCTCCGACGTCGGC
>Ga0335081_10001221_pt1 | contig 40985 bp, 46 predicted proteins | sample Lox_Sample_35_FD_206713 | JGI IMG/M metagenome (GOLD analysis project Ga0335081, IMG submission 206713) | Soil microbial communities from Loxahatchee National Wildlife Refuge, Florida, United States - Lox_Sample_3.5 | ecosystem: Environmental > Terrestrial > Soil > Wetlands | place: USA... | reverse complement strand
CGTACAAAGCAACGCAAGGGCAGAAATAGACATTTGCAATTTAAACATTGCCATCCTCCTTTCTTAGTACCTCGATTGCGCGGTTGCCTGCACGTTGACCGAGCCGTCAGGGTTAAGATAGATGCGTAGATTTGTTACGACAGGGAAAACTGGTGCGTCCGGTCCGCCATAATAACCCATGTCGGAACGTGTTCCATCAGGGTCGTAGATATCCGGCTTACCAGCATCAATGCAAGGAGATCCGCCCGAGAGAGTGAAATCGGTGGAGGATGCAAATTGCGGATTAGACGAAATGTTTCCTGTTCCCACATACGTGCCGCCTGTCCCGACCACGCAATAAAGGTCATTGCTGGTGCCAGAGATATCTATGACAGAGTAAGCATTCGTATTACTGGCAGTATTTGCCCAAATTATGCAATTAATAAATGTGGCGGTTGTGCTTGAAGAGACATGGGCTTGAGAACCGTTTGAATTGCTATTTACCAAAACACAATTCTGAATGATTGCCGTGGTTCCACCGGTGGCGTCCAATCCATATTTGGCGCAATTCCATACCACACAATTCGTGAGTGTTCCACCGGACATCGCAACTCCGCGTCCTGTGTTGCTCGAAATTGCAAACCACATCACCTTGCCCGATGACATACTGACGGCAGGATCGCTGTTCGAAACAATTTGCGTGTACTCGTATCCTGATCCTTGTACCACAATGTTAGTTGAAATGTTTACCTGCTCATTGTAAACACCGGGATACACCTTGACTGTATCTCCGGCAAGAGCGGCGTTGACGCCGGCTTGAATGCTCGTATAAGAACCTAAGCCGGACTTGTCAACGATAAGAGTTCTTGCAAGTGTAATTTGTGTCGAAAGCATAATCACACATGCTGCAAGCAAATGAATTCTAATAGACATTTTTAACTCCTTTTAAAAGTTTTAAACTTTGTCATTTTCAATTGCCAAAAATGCGGGTGACCAGGACTGTGCCATGGTCACCTAACATTACCCCATCCGTATCTTAACTGACCTTCTATTAATGGCTTTATCCAGATCTGTGCTTCTTGAAGCAAGCAATCAAAATGCCTTTTGATACCTGTGAGTCTTAACGGTTCCAGAGGCTTTGTCGAAGGTCACAGTAAGTTCGTTGCACTTTTCTACACTCTTCGTCTGTCCGAAGTAGCCTGTATATAAACCTGAGCCGCTAGTTTTGCAGTACTTATAGATATACAAGACATTATCGCCAAGTTGCGATGTGGTTGTAGGGGCACCGAACCATGAGATGATTTGATCTTCGGTAGTTTGTCCATCCACGATCTTGGTGACCGCTGTTTCATCTATCGGATTGCCAGTAACTGCCTCCGATGTGGCACAAGATGAAATCGCCATCGATATAGATGTGGCGAATACGATGATAAGTAAGTATTTCATTATTAATTCTCCATGTTTTTTGTTTTTAAAAGATTTGACTTAAAGTCTGAACGACAGTCCCACCCTGATCACCGCAGTATTGCCATAGCCGACTTCGCCGTTCAATCCAAAGCCATGAGAGAGGTAATAGGTGGCACCGAAAAAGCCGCCGTAAGTTGCAAAATCAGATTGTGTACCGAAGTTCTCTGAGCCTAATCCAAACGATGAAGCGGACACTATCGCATAGCCAAGATATACTCTTCCATATAAATCCAGATTGGGCGAGTCTGGGTTGAAATGATCTGACAAACTAATGCCGATCAACATATATCCATAGTCCAAGCCATAGTCACCGTTGAACTGCCCTATTACATCATGGTATTGAGCATATCCTGCATATGCACCGACTGCCAAATTGTCGCTGATCGCTCTCTCGATTGACATGTCGATTGGTGGAACCGACATGGTTCCATCGAAACCGTTACTGATGAATCCGATTCCGGTTTGTACAAGCCAATCATTTGAAGTGAAAGAATGGTCCTGCTCCTGTGAAAATGCTGGTGCGGTTGAAAGCAGGAAAAAAGCTATTGGAAGAAATCTGAACATAATCCTTTTCATGGATCGTACTCCTTTTTCCCGATAAAGCGTTCGGGAACGACGTTTTGTTATGTTTGTTGATAGTGTTCTTCATGCAAAAAAGCTACTTTCCCAAAATGGCCGCTCTATCACTTGCTTTTACTCGCTCCTCGTTTCCGTGCATCATTCGCAATGCGAAGCTTAGCTTCTTTGCAGCGCTGTCGGGCAAAGCGGAATTCTTGGAGTACCATATTTAAGATTTGCTTCATCCTTCTTGGATTGTCCTTATCGCCGCGTAGGAGAGAGTAAATATATCCTTGCGATAGATTTAGCCGCCGTGCCACCTCACCACAGTTGATTAGATGGTTTCGCGGTTTGATTTTTGCATTTTGGTTTTGCATTTTGAAGCCGTAAAGCAAACGTAAAATAAACATATTGTTTATTATTGTCAAGTGAAAGACAACAAATTTGTGGATATAGACAAAAACTTAGTTGCCGAGAGGCTCAAAGAGTTTGCCAGGCGATTCGATAGCTTGGCTGAGTTAGCGCGCCTACTCGAAATGGAGTATCCGCAGCAACTTCAACACTATCTTACCGGCAGATCACTGCCCGGCTTCGAGTTGCTAGTTAGGCTGAGGAACTTAGGGTGTGACCCCAACTGGCTTATGTCAGGGGAAACGAAGTCTCCTTCGGCCTCTGCACTTAACGAAGAGAATCTTAAATATGATGATGAGAAAATGAGGCTTGAAGTAGAAGAAGAAATTGATCGTGTTTCAACGATAATTCAGCTCTGGCGAGATGTGGAACCGATCTCGGCTCGCGAACTTCGTCAAATGTTACGACGCTGGTTCATTAGAGTTATACGCAAAGAGCGGGAGAAAGCTGGGAAAGCGAAGAAGAAAAAGGTCAGCACGAAGTAAAAGATGTTTCGGGGGATTCAAGTGTTAAAAGCCCTTGAGAAGGAGAATATTTGACGTTTGGGGGCACTCGGAGAATATTCTTAACATTATTGATTGTCGATGACAACGGGTTGAAGGTACAATTTCTTGCTGAGAAACTAAAGTTGTACAATGTTAGTGCGGTAGGAACCCCCATTTTTGCCACGGACACCTTGCGTACCCTGAAGTTCGACCTCATTTTTCTAGACTACGATTTGACTTCCACCCATCATTAAGCCTAATCGAAAATGGAACAGGTATCTACATTGCTAAACGATTGAGTGATACGATCAACGAGTCAACACTGGTTATTGTACATTTGATGAATATCAAAACTGCGGAGCACATGATAGGCCTGACGTAAAATGCTTGCATGATCCATTTTGCAAGACTGCGGGAAGAACTTAGCATGAGAGACACAGACGAATTTCTTCGGAGCATTACCAAGAAGAGCTAATGTGGATTCACTGTCGTTCTGAAGTAATCCATTATCATCATTCCGACTTCTTTGCGAGACGGCATCGGATCTTTCCGTGAAAGGTAAAGCTTCTGGACAATTCCCATAATTTGCGTATGAACTTCTGCACGCCGTGAGTTTGTGACGGGTATGCCCGCCGATTCAGCAGCTTCTTGCCTTACTCGTTCGGCATAATATTCTTTGCAGAGATTCAAAAATGCAAGTTTGGCATTTTCATTTACGAACAGCGCGAGAATATCTTTCAAATCCACGACGTCTCTCGACTTTTGACCAAGATACGTCCTCTTACTGGACAAACAAAGAGTGTCTAACAAATTCATTCGAGCCTTCTTAAAGCGGCTGCACCCAAGCATACCGCATCAAACATATTATAGAAGAACTCTTCCTTCCATCTCCGGTCCGAATGCAAATAAGGCTTCAACTCCGGGAACTGTTCCACCATCTTTGTTGCTACCTCTTGTTTTCCTGCCATTCCATCGCCGCAGATTTCTTTTCTCACGGTGTTGGCTGACAATGTGAGAGTCTTGATCCGTTTCTTTCTGCCTATGGCGACAATTTCTTTAGTGAACTCATTTAGGACAGCGCTGTCCTTGTTGTTTGCGAACAATGTTTTTTCGACAACGAGCAGACTCGGATGAAAATCATCCAAGAGTTCTTTAATGATTTTCCGTCCTTCCGTAAGGATTTCGCGGGAAGAATTTCTTTGCATGATCGTTGCCACGCCATAGTGTACCAGCGTCTTTCCGTTGAAGACGGCGAAACCCATGTTTTGCGTGCCAGGGTCTATCGCTAAGATCCTATCGGTTTTCTTTTTCGTCATTTCTTAATTGATGATTGATCGACCTTTTGATTTTCCTTCAAGCTTGGTAAGACATATCATCCCAAGAGCGACTGCCTCAAAGGCTCTGCCCAAATAGTAGCTTTTGCTTCTTCGTCCCTTTTCAAGTTCTGAATAGAGAATGGGATACCTTGCGGCCACTTCCTCCATTAGGTGGGTTTTGTTTAACCTTCCTGACGATAGAAGAAATGCTTCGATTTCCTTTATCGAGTACTCACATACTAAGAGCCCTTTTCTCGCCGCCCAGTTTTTCAATCTCTTTGTGATTTCCATGAGGTTCTTGGAACTCCTTGCGGGATGCAGCTTCTTTATAGCGAGAACTTCTGATTTGTTGGTGTCCATGATGTCACTGATCATTGCGGTTATATCATGGTGCGCTTGATCGACTGTCTTTTGTCGCATTGATTTCACCCACCAGTCGTCCAGCTCCGACTCCCTAAATACCGCGATTCCTGTATGCCTCCACCCGGGGTTAACCGCTATGATCCTCGTTGGTTTGCTTTGCATAGAATTTGACGAGATACCTGAACAATGCCACTCGACTTTTCCTGATTCTCGAATCAGGAGTAGCATTTGTCTCGGATAAGACGTGTCTCAGGAATTCTTCCGGATATTTTTGGGCATAAAAGAGATAACGCCCGAAGTGGCGTTCGTCGCCCAGTGCCTCCATCAGGTCGTTAGCCAACAGCTCCTCTCTTGCTCTTAAGTCATCCTGGTCAGGGGTATTCTTGGTGGAGTACGATTTCTTTACATAAACAATATTATTGGTATTATTTCTTGTTCCCTTATTGTTGTTTGTGTTCACTTTTGATACACCATGATTCCTTTCTTTCGACAGGTGTGTATCGTTATTCAACACGGTTACCGGCAAAAGGTGGTACACTGTGGATTTACCAGGAGTTTTCCACACACTTATTAACTTACTTTCCACAAGACTTTTTATAGCTTTGTTTACTGACCCTCGTGAGCAGCCTATCCGTTCTGCAATGTATTTTTGCGAAGGGTAACAGCTTTGGTTTTTGTCAGCCATACTGGCTAAGAAGTGATAGACACCCACGGATAAAAGACCCATTTCTCTTGCATAAATTTGGATAATTGCCTTATCCAGCCAGTACCATTCGCCGTGTTTCATGGTTCGCTGTTCCATGATGTTAATTTCTTGAAAGATGTTTCTCAGACGATCCTTTTAAACCAAAGAACTTCTCCTCTTGTTCTTTTATTTCCTCCTTCAGAGAACAAAAAAGATCAGGGAAGAGAGCGTCGAACATAAACACACGATACAGAACGGCAAGACGGAACAAATTTATGGCGCTTGGAAGGCAATGTCCTTTCTCCCATCTGGATATTCCGCTCTGGTCTTTGAACTTAAGTAATTTTGCGACATCCTTTTGCTTAAACCCCCTCACTCGCCGGTATTTCCTGAGAAGGTTTGGTATCCTACGTCTCGACCACTGCGTTGATTTAACGTGAGTGATCCCCTTCCGAATTTTTTGGTGCATACTTTTAGAATATCAATCAGAGCCATTCACAATAAGGAGGGTAAAATTGCCGGATTCGGCAAAAAACCTGTTCAAAGCCTCCTAAACGCTACCAAGTAGATGCGTGTCGAGGTGTGCCATTTTAGTATTTGATTCGATTAAGTAAATTCATGAACGAGAGCTCCAATATTTAATCACTCAGTCATAATTAACACTCTTAAATTTTACGGAGGTTATAGTGGCACATTCGATACTTAGATTTATTTTCTGGGCTGGAATTCTGGTTCTTGTTTACGGCCTTTTCGTTGCTAGTCTTTTAGGATCCAATGCGGGCTCGTCGTACCTTACCTTTGGGTTTATCATCATTATTATCGCCATCGTGGTAGCCGCACTGCCTGATGTATTGAGAACTGACCAGGTCATTGACGTTTGGGCAACGCTCATTGAAAAAGCCAACGGCAAAGCAGACGAGGTGCTTGCCACCACTTGGGCATTCCTTAAGGAAAGCAAGGCGCCCGCTCTCAATATCGTGAAAAAGAAAATATCAACCAGTGTTTTAACGGGTTTAGTGGGAAACGAGAGGGAGTTCCTGGTCCTGACCGACAAACAGAGACTGAGTTTGCGGCAGTACCAGATTTTCATTAATTCAAAGGACTATGGAGAGAATTTGGACGTATCATGGTACCTCACGCGCCGTCCCACAGTTGGACAAGCCATTGCATCGTTGATAATGAGATCCGCTTCTACAACTAAGGACATAAGCGATCTTAACGTCTTCGACCAACAGGATTTGAGGGCATGCGTTACCAACGCCCACAATTGCTTGAGGAAAGCGGTCGAGAAAATAATGTTCGACACCGGCCAGGATCCTTCCAAGGTGGACTGGAAGTCGAAAGGTTTCTTGGGTATTTCCTAACTGGACCATTTGACGAAATGGAAACGGATCACGGAGAAATAGCTTGGGTTTTGTAGAAAGATTTCTTGACCTGTTGCTCGGCGAAGGAAGGCATAGCGAGCAAAGTACGACACCGGAAGAGGTTTCCTCTGAACCAAACATCCACTATGAAGAAACTGCGGGCGCTCTCGATTTGGGCTGGAGGTATTCGGAGGATAAGAACGAATTCCAGATGGCGAAGATCGCCCAACGGGATCGTGGAACACACATGTACGTCATCGGCTCGACAGGTTCAGGCAAGACGAAGTTTCTCGAATTCCTCGTGAGCCAAGACATCAAGGAAAGACACGGTTTCGGAGTCATCGACCCCCACGGTGATCTTATCGAGGACATCAAGGGATTCTTGGCAAACTCATATGAAGAAAACGAGCTTGCTGAAAGAGTCGTTCTCATTGATCCCACCGACAAGCAGTCCACCGTCACATTCAATCCATTGGAGAAAATGGGCGATGTATCAATCGCCGATCAGGTGAACGAACTCATAAGTAGTTTCAGAAAAATATGGTCGGACTCATGGGGCGCCAGGATGGAAGATTTGATGCGGAACTCCATGATAGCCCTCGGGGAATCAGGGTACACCCTGATTGATCTGCCTATCTTCCTCTCAAGACGGGCATTCAGAGAGATCGTAATAAAGAAAGTAACTCATCCAATTACCTTGGAATACTTCACTCGTTTCGAAGCCATGACCGACCGGGCACAGGTAACATGGGTTGAGCCGGTGATGAACAAGATAAATGCACTCCTCTCGGATGAACGAATACGGCAGATGTTTTCCGCCTCACAAAGCTCGTTCAATATAAAGGATGTTATTAATTCCAAGAAGATACTTCTCATTAAGCTCGATAAGGGAAAGCTGAAGGACTCCTCTGACCTTTTGGGTTCTCTGCTCCTGAGCAAAATCCAGATGGCAGCATTTTCGAGAGGGGATGTGCCACAGAGGAAAAGAACACCTTTCTACTTGTACATAGATGAATTCCAGAATTTCGCTTCGGAATCATTTTCAGTCATCCTTTCGGAGGCGAGGAAATATGGTCTGTCGCTTATCATGGCACACCAGACGATGGCACAGATTCCTGATGAATTGAGAAGTCTCATTTTAGGAAACACCGGCTTACAGGTTTTCTTCAGGCTCAACCGCCAGGACGCCTCACTTCTGGCCAAGGAAGCTTTCTCCTATTCCGGCTACGAGGTTAAGGGCGTAAGAAATCTTAGTCCTATCTACTGGACACTCGGTGAGGAATGGGAGAAGAAAACCGAGGAGTTTCAAAGTCTCCAACCACGGTTCTGCTATGTGAAGCACAAGATTCAAGGCGGCTTGATCCTGATACAGACAGCCGAGATAGAGGACTCTTGGGGCGTAGCTGACATGCCCGAGGAGGAGTTCTACGAGTTCATGGAACGACTCCCATTCGGAAAGAAATACCTGAAGCTGAGAGATGAGCTGTCCGCCTCTGTGAAACAAAGAACGGAACAAATATATGGCGAACTTCGGACTAAAGAGGAGGAACGGAAAAAGTATTTCGAAGCCAAACCGGCGCCTGTGGGAACACCTGTTTCGGAGCCAGCATCAATTCGCGAAACACCTGTTCTATTGGAAAAGGAAGCCGTGTTAAATACCATGGAGGCTCCGAAAGAGAAGGCGGAGACGCAGCACAGATATTTGCAGAACCTCGTGAAAAACATAGCCGAGGGTGCCGGATACCGGGCCACGATTGAAGCCACGACACCGGATGGCAATGGACGGGTTGACGTACTAATCGAAAAGGATAACGAGAAAATAGCGTGTGAAATCACCGTGACCACGGATGAAGTTCATGAACTCGAAAACATAAAGAAATGTCTGTCATCAGGGTACAGCGAAGTCATGGTCTGCTCTGAGGATAAAAGGAAATTAGAGAAGATAAAAAAACTGGCATCAGATCAGGTTGATGCAAAAGATCAGCCGAACATTCTTTTCTTCACCCCAGAGGATCTCGTGTCGTACTTCACTGGAAAAGGTACGAAAGATGTGGTCGAGGAAAAGAAAATCAAGGGTTACAGAGTCAAGGTTACGCATCCGGGTTACGATGATATGGAGAAAGCGAAGAAACGGCAGTCCGTAGCGGATGTGATACTCAAATCGTTTCAACGTCTTAAGGGCAAGAAATGAATTCCTATTAGGCAGACCATAGTATTTGTTATGGACAAATAATCGCCGTTGTTAAATGAAACAATCAAAAAATAAGGAAATATTCTTATGACACTTCAAAGAGCTACTCAGTATGCACTAACAGGAATGTGGGTTTATCTTATAATATCCCTTCTTCAGTCTGTCCTGACCTTCTGGGCCCCAGCTTTTTATTATGGGAACCTGACCCTTTTCAGAAGCCTCTGGATATTGACCATCATAGTCGAAGCTGTCCCCCTCATCATATTTTTCAATGCACTTCGGAGAGGACAGAGCGGGGAATCAGGTTCGTGAAAACTCCGTAGAGCCGTACTGGAAGATTCAAGATGAATGACTTCAACCGGATTTTTGGATCAGGCCCCGTAGGTCTGTCTATAAGCATTATTTTACTTCTTCTATCAAATTACTTGAGAAACACATTCAACATTCCAGAAATATTCGCCGACCACTATGCCATTCGTCTCGCTATATTCATAATCCTGACTGCTGTTTCCATTGCGGTCGTTGGCTGGAGTTTCAAATCTTTGAATCCCATGTTGAGGGGAAGAAACTTGATAAGAACAGGAGCCTTCAAGTATTTTCGTCACCCACTATATGGAGCTTTCTTGACGTTTTTCGATTTCGGATTAGCGATCTTATTAAACAATTGGGTCTTTGTCTGTTGGGCTTTCCTGTTGCATCCGATATGGCACTTCCTTGTGAAGAGAGAAGAAAATGTATTAACGGAAGCTTTCCCGAATGACTATGAAGAATACTGCAAGGTCACGGGGAGGTTCTTCCCAAGGTTAATTACAAAAAAGCAATAGTGAGATGACCGTCGCCCGTTTAGGCGATGAGCTTTACTACCTTTTCGGGGCAAATCGTTTCTTGTGACACGAATAAGCTTTACCTTAGTTCATCGAGCATTTCCATCATCGGGCCCAGCAATTCTTCGATCTTTTTCTTGCTGCCGCCCCTGGGTTCAACTACGTCCCTTTCCCAATGGCTCAATGCGCCTTGTGAAACTTTAAGTAGTAGCGCGAGTTTTTGCTGGCTCATTCCATGGATTAGGCGGTACGCTAAGATCTTTTGCCCAGTGGTTTTTGTCGAGAAGAGGGGCGGGATATAGCCCAAAAAATTGATAATCCTGGGATAATGTATTGCAAGGATATCCAGTTTGCGGGCTTCCCATTCACAAAGGGTGTTTCTTGAAACCTTAAGGAGGCGAGCAGCTTTTGGAAGAGAGAGGCGTAATTTAAGTCGTCGATTTCTCAATTGATCAGCCCAAGTTTTGGGATTTTCAACCATTTTTGGTGCTCTTGAGGCATTGAGCGTGATCCCCACTTTGGTAACACGACCTAACCCCTTCAACCCCACAACGATGATCGATTATCAATTGCCAGTAGTCAGCCATGTCACATTGAAAATCTTTGATGTGCTTGGGAGGGAAGTGGCGACAATCGTAGATGAGAAGAAGATGCCCGGAACATACGAAGTGAAATTCGACGGAAGCAAATTCGCGAGCGGAGTTTATTTCTGCCGGATGAACGCGGGGAATTATGTATCGACAAGGAAATTACTCCTTCTGAAGTAAATTTATTCGTGCTTGAAAAACGGCGGACCAAGTGTCCGCCTTTTTGTTCTTGCTGCGCGCCTTGTTTGAGCGAGTCGTGGTGGGTAAATTCCTGTGGATCACCGGGGACTCGAACCCCGAACCCACTGATTAAGAGTCAGTTGCTCTACCAATTGAGCTAGTGATCCTGAAGTCATAATATAAAATTCGGACGCTCGAAAATCAACGTGAGAAGGGAGGCCTGTTATGACGAAGCCGAATATCCCGCGCGCGGGAAAGAAAAAAATAAATCATATGAATCGGAATCATTCAGAAAAGAATCTTGAGAAAGATTATAGCACTGAGACTCATCTTATCTATGGAAAGTTTTACACCGAGAAGTGGGACTACTCTCATCATCTTGTCCCGCCGATAACGGCCAGCGCGACATTCCGTCTCGAATCCGCGCAGCGCGGCGCGCAGGGTTTCATCGATTTCGCACATACGATCGAAGGCGAGGAAATTTCCAAGCAAACACCGATCTACATTTACGATCGACTTGGTGAACCCAACAAGGATATTCTCGAAGATAATCTCGCGCTTGCGGAATCTGGAGATGCCTGCGTGACGTTCGCGAGCGGAATGGGCGCCGTCTCAGCTGCACTGGGGATTCTTACCGCACCTGGAGATCAGGTAATTTCTCACAAGATGCTCTACGGCTGTACGTACGAGTTGCTGACTCTATGGTATCCGCGATACAGGATCGACGTAAAGTTTCTCGACCTGACCGATCCGAAAAACCTGGAGCGCACGATCACCTCGACAACTCGCGTCGTTTATTTCGAGACCCCTGTAAATCCGACACTGGATTTGATCGACATCGAGGCGATTTCGAAAATTGTCAAAGCCGAAAATATCAAGCGACGGAAGCAGAACCGGATCAGTATCGTCGTGGACAACACGTTTGCGACGCCGTTCTGCCAGCGCCCGATCGAGTTAGGTGCAGATTTCGTGGTACACTCGCTGACAAAGAACATCGGCGGCTTCGGCACCGACGTCGGCGGAGCGGTGGTCGGACCATCGTGGAGCCACGACAGGCTCTTGCTTTACAGAAAAGATTTCGGCGCAGTATTGAGCACACGAAATGCATGGAACGCTCTCGTCTATGGATTGCCGACGCTCGCGACGAGGGTTCGTCAGCAGCAGGAAACGGCAGGCGAAATCGCGCGCTTCCTTTCTGGTCACCCGAAGATCAGCCGCGTAAATTATCCGGGGCTCGAGGAGTTCAGGCAGCATCCGTTAGCGAAGAGGCAGATGCATGATTTCGACGGGAACTTTGCACCGGGCTCAATGATTTATTTTGTCGTGAAGGGAAGAAATCCGGACGACAGCAAGTGTCGCGGAGAGAAATTGATAAATTTGCTTGCGAAAAATGCCTACACGATAACGCTGGCCGTCAGCCTCGGAAACATCAGGACCCTTATCGAGCATCCGGGAAGCATGACGCACGCCGCCATTCCGGGTGCCGAGCAGATCAAAAAGGGAATCGACCCGGGCGGGATGAGACTTTCGATTGGACTTGAAAAAGTGGACGACATTTTGCGAGATTTGCAGGAAGCATTGAACCAGATTTGACAAGAACCTTCATATCATCTGAAATACTTTTGAAAGCCGGAGTCGTGAATGCAGTCAGCCTTCGTGTGAAGGACAGGCCGAATTATTTCAGCATGAGACGAACCTCCGAAAAAGTCGAGGCGGATAATCGGCGGGAATTCCTGGAGTCCATCGGATTCGATTCGTCATCAGTTGTGAGAGGTGAGCAGGTTCACGGAGACAACGTCAGCTTCGTCGAACACTCGGGGAATTATCCTGCCACCGATGCGCTCGTGACGAACAAACGAAATCTGCTTTTGGGAATCTCCGTGGCAGATTGCGTCCCGGTTTTGATTGTGGATAAGGCGTCGCGTACGATTGCCGCCGTACATGCAGGCTGGCGCGGAACGGCAAAAGGAATCGCCGCAAAAACTATCGAGTACATGATGAAGACAATTCATTCCGACCCGAAAAATATTTTCGCGTTTGTCGGACCTTCCGCGGGAGTATGCTGTTACGAAGTAGGAAAAGAAGTTGCCGGGAATTTCTCGCCGGAGTATTATATTAAGACCCATGAGGACGGAAAGTACATGCTGGATTTAAAGCGGATAAATTTTACACAGCTGAACGAAGCCGGAGTGCCGGCCGATAATGTCGAAGTCTCCGACGTGTGTACCATTTGCGATGAAAACTTTCATTCGTACCGGCGTGATGGTGCAGCGAGCGGACGAATGCTGGCCGTCATAGGATTAAAGTAGGAGGTAATGATGTGCGGAATAGTAGGCTATATCGGAGACAAGAATGCCAAGCGAATCCTGATCGAAGGACTGAAGCGTCTTGAATATCGTGGTTACGATTCTGCCGGCATCGCGCTGCTTGTGGATAATCATGTCGAGGTCTCCAAGACGCCCGGAAAAGTTTCGAAACTGGAGGATTTGATTTCGAGATCCAGAGATTCGAAAATCGGGATCGGTCATACCCGGTGGGCGACTCATGGCGAGCCGAATTCGATTAACGCTCACCCGCACACGGACTGCAACAATAAGATAGCTCTGATACATAACGGCATCATCGAAAACTTCGCTGCGCTGAAAACCAAACTGATCTCGCTGGGACACAAGTTTAAAAGCCAAACAGACACCGAAGTGCTCGTTCATCTCATCGAGGAATTTTACAAACGGCATAAGAATTTAGAAATCGCCGTAAGGCTCGCCCTCAGGGAGGTCGACGGCACATTCGGGATTGTCGTGATGTCCGCGGATGAACCCGGCGTTCTCGTTGCGGCGAGACGCGGGAGTCCGCTGGTCATCGGCCGCGGCGATTCGGAGAATTTGGTCGCATCGGATGCTTCCGCATTGATCAGCCACACGAGGCAGGTCGTCTATCTCCAGGATAACGACATTGCGGTCATGACGTGCGATAACGTGGTGTTGAAAAATCTCGACAACGAGCAGGTCCAGAGAGACACCGAAGAGATCACATTTGATATCGAGCAGATTGAGAAGGGCGGGTTTTCTCATTTCATGCTGAAGGAGATACATGAGCAGCCCGAGACGGTTTTGAATGCAATGCGCGGGCGGCTTATTCCCGAAGATGGAATTTCGAAGATGGGCGGAATCAGCGGAGTGATTGATTCGATCCTCGGTGCAAAGAGGTTTATCATCACCGCCTGCGGAACGTCATGGCACGCTGCACTTGTCGGGAAATACGTAATCGAGCAATGCGCCAGGATTCCGGTCGAAGTCGACTACGCATCGGAGTTTCGCTATCGCAGTCCCGTACTTCTTGACGGCGACATTGTCTGGGCAATCAGCCAGAGCGGTGAAACCATTGATACTCTTGCCGCCATCCGGGAATCGAAGCAGGCTGGAATTCCTTCCTACGGAATTGTGAATGTCGTAGGCAGCACGATTGCGCGCGAGTCAGACGGAGGAATTTATATTCACGCCGGCCCTGAAATTGGCGTAGCCTCGACGAAAGCATTCACCTCACAGCTCGTCGTCTTGAATCTTCTGAATCTTTTCGTCGCGCGGAGGAACGGGATGTTAAGCGAGTCGCGCGGAAGAGAAATAGTGAAGGAAATGCAGGCGCTACCCGCAAAAATCGAATCTATTCTTAAAATGGACAGCGAAATCGAAAGTATCGCCGAACAGCTAAAAGAATCCCGCAACTTTTTGTATCTTGGGCGCGGCGTGAATTTCCCTGTGGCGCTCGAAGGTGCGTTGAAGCTGAAAGAAATCTCTTATATCCACGCCGAAGGATACCCTGCTGCGGAAATGAAACACGGCCCGATTGCGCTCATCGATGAGAACATGCCGGTGGTGTTTATCGCTTTGAAAGATTCTACGTATGACAAAGTGCTCAGCAACATTCAGGAGGTCCGTGCGCGAAAGGGGAGAGTCCTTGCCATCGCGAACAAGGCAGACGACAGGTTGAAGAGTCTCGCCGACCACATTATCGAAATTCCGGAAACGCTCGAGATGCTGAGTCCTATACTTTCGGTTATCCCGCTCCAGCTTCTGGCGTACCACATTGCAGTCAAGCGCGGGTGCAACGTGGATCAGCCGAGAAATCTCGCGAAGAGCGTGACGGTGGAATAAGTTAGAAACAAGCCGCCACGAGGGGTGCAGCTACTAACATCCAGTGCCCGATACCGAGAGACTGCAGCATGTCAGTTTCTCCTTTTCCGGATTGTGCAGATGAATGTTAGAGCGCATCTTGTCAGAAGTCACGTTACTGACGCCTCCTAAAACATTTGCCACGTATCAATTTACTTTTCATGTACCACTTTGTCAAGATTTTGACGATCAGGTTTCATAAACCCGAAATAAAATTAAACTTATTGCGGCCCGGCTATGTTATTAAATCGTACCACGAATCATCTGCCACAAATTGCAAGGACGTAACTCTTTGAATCACAGATACGGGTTCCTTTTCTCCATCACTCGCCTGATCGAGATAATGGTGCCGTTCTTTGTTTTATTCATATCATTCACATTTGCCAAATCCATTCCGCAAAGCGCCTATTCCGGGATGAAGTGGCGGCTGGTCGGGCCCTTTAGAGGAGGAAGGACACTTGCCGCTGCTGGTGTGCCGGGAAATCCATATTTATTTTACTTCGGTTCGGTTGATGGTGGAATGTGGAAGACGGAGAACGCCGGGGTCACCTGGGAGTCGATCTCAGATGGGCTAACTAATTCCTCTGTGGGAGCGTTTGCCGTCGCGCCATCCGATCCGAAAGTAATTTATGTCGGAACAGGAGAAGCCGACATGCGCTCCGATATTACTTATGGAGATGGAGTTTATAAGTCAATCGATGGCGGTTCACACTGGCAGCACATCGGTCTTGAAGACACCAGGCAGATTGGGAAAATCCTTGTCGATCCCCATAATCCTGATTTAGTTCTTGTCGCAGCTCTAGGTCACGCCTACGGTCCGAATATCGAACGAGGAGTCTTTCGAACTTCTGACGGCGGGAAGAGTTGGCAAAAAGTTCTCTATCAAAATCCCAACGTCGGCGTGATAGATCTCGGATGGGATCCTGACTATCCGTCCGTTGTTTACGCTGCGATGTGGCAGGCGAGAAGAACGCCTTGGAGCCAGTATCCACCTGATGAAGGACCTGGGAGCGGAATCTATAAATCAACTGACGAAGGTCTCACATGGACCGAAATTACCGGTTCGGGTCTTCCGGCAAAACCTTACGGCAGGATAGGTGTCGCGGTAGCAAACGGCTCGCGCGGCAGGATAGTTTATGCACTTGTTCAGGATTTGAAGAAGGGATCGGGTCTTTATCGCTCAGACGACGGAGGACAAAATTGGTATCTCACCGGAACGGACAAGCGAATCACCAGAAGAATGTGGTACTTTGCTCACGTCTTTGTCGATCCTAAAAACTCCGATGCGGTTTATTGCCCGGGTATCGCGCTGATGCGGAGTACGGATGGCGGAAAAACTTTCAGCGCGATCAAAGGTGCGCCGGGTGGAGACGACTATCATTATCTGTGGGTCGATCCGACAGATGACAGTCGGATGATTGTTGCGAGCGATCAGGGTACAGTGATCAGCGTGGACGGTGGGAAAAGCTGGTCAAGCTGGTACAACCAGCCGACAGGACAATTTTATCACGTTGCCACCGACAATCGGTTTCCTTACCGGATATACGGCGCGCAGCAGGATGCTGGTACGGTTTCGATTGCCAGCAGGAGCGACTATGGATCAATAACATTCAGAGACTGGCATTCGATCGGCGCAGGTGAAAGCGGATATATCGCTCCCGATCCCATAAATCCCGACATCGTTTATGGTGGAGATGTCTACGGAGGCATGTTCAGATTCGACCGGGCAACGGGGCAGTCGCAGGTTGTCTCTCCGGCGCTTCTTCCTGAATTCAGTAGACCAATCGCCGAGAGAAAGCTACGCTTCACCTGGACATCGCCGATCGTGTTCGATCCACACGGCTCGAACACGATTTACTTTGGCTCGCAGAAAGTGTTGAAGACAAACGACGGCGGGCTTCACTGGGAATCGGTCAGTCCTGATCTCACGAGACTCGACGCCGTTGGAGAAAACTCAGACTCCGCTCACAGCGGCTGGGGAGTCGTCTACACGATTGCTCCGTCGCCCATTGAGGCAGGAATGATTTGGGCTGGCACCGACGACGGATACATTCAACTGACTCGTGACGGAGGAAAACACTGGAAGAATGTAACACCGGCAGATATATTGCCATGGAGCAGGATAAGTATGATCGAAGCATCTCCGTTCGACACAGGTGCCGCTTACGCCGCGGTGGATAGACACAGATTAGATGATATGAATCCATACATATATATGACGACAGATTATGGTGAGCACTGGACGCGGGCCGATAATGGAATCCCGTCCGGATCGTACGTTCACGTCATTCGATCTGACTTGAGAACAAGAGGATTACTGTATGCAGGAACAGAAACCGGAGTTTATGTTTCGTTCGATGACGGAACAAACTGGCAGCCTCTGCAGCTTAATCTTCCGGTCGTGTCCGTTCACGATCTTGCTGTCCACGGAAACGACCTTGTTGCGGCGACTCACGGACGCGCATTCTGGGTGCTGGATGATTTAACCCCGCTTCAGCAGATGACAAAGAATGTTCTTGACTCGGACGTTCATCTTTTCAAGCCCGAGCCCGCGGTGCGGATAAGACGAAGCGAGAATACGGATACTCCGCTTCCGCCTGAAGAGCCTCAAGGAACAAATCCGCCTGCCGGTGCGATCATAGATTATTATTTCAAATCAACACCTCGCGGGCCGATCTCGCTAGAAATAGTCGATGCGTCGGGGAACGTGGTTCGTAAATACTCAAGCTTGAGTGAAAAAATGCCTGGTCCAATTCCACAGGTTATAGCCGATTACTGGCTTCAGGAGCCGGAGCAGCTTGGCACAAATGCAGGTCACAACCGGTTTGTGTGGGACCTCCATTACACGCCTCCTCCCGTTCACAACTATGATTACGGAATGAGCGTGGCGAATCTTCAGTCTGTCAGGGAACCGCAGGGACCGCTTGTCCTGCCGGGGAAATACGAAGTCCGGTTGAGTTATGAAATGAAAACATATTCACAGCCGCTTGAAATCGCGATGGACCCTCGAGTGAAAATTTCAGGTGAAGCATTGAAAGAGCAACTAGAATTGTCGATCGAAGTCTGGAACACAATTTCAGATGCGAATTCGCTTCTGTCTACTCTTGACACGCTTGGGAAGGAGCTCGATGAAATTCGGAGTGAGACTGCAGCGGATTCGGGGTTGCTGTCGAGAGCCGCATCGCTTGTTGGGAAGATTTCTGCGCTGAAAGATTCTCTGGCAATCGACGACATGTCAGGTCTCGAAGTAGATTTAGCGAGGGCCGATCGAGAGCCGACGCAGGAGATGAAAGATGCTTGTCGAGCCATAGAGACAAATCTTTCAAGAACAGAAAACGAATGGAAGCGAATTGAAACCGGAGAGATGTCCGAATTGAACAAAGAATTAAGATCTGCAGGGATGACCGAGATTGAGATCTCGAATGAACCGGCCGTGGATTTGGCGGTTCCGTGGAATCGTTGATTTAGATTCGTTGTGAGGTTGTTTTACAACCAAATGTGTTGGTGAGAATGCGCGAAGGCATTCTGTTTAATAAAAACTAAAAAGGAGGAACAATCATGACGCATATCCACGCGCTGTGGCTGCCGATTTTGTTGTCGTCGGTCGCGGTATTTATTTTGAGTTCAATAATCCACACGGTCTTACCATGGCACAAGGGTGATTATAAAAAGGTGCCGAATGAGGATAAAGTAAGGGACGCGATTCGTCCGCTCGCAATGCCACCGGGAGAATACATGATTCCGAGAGCATCGAGCGGCAAGGAGGTCCGCTCGCCTGAGTTTACGCAGAAGATCAAAGACGGACCGATTCTTCTTGTCACCGTGAGGCCGAACGGTTTGATCCCTTCAATGACCCCGAGAATGATCTCATGGTTTATCTACAACATCGTCATCGGAATTTTCGTAGCATACATAGCGGGACGCGCACTTCCGCCCGGCGCGCCTTATCTTCACGTGTTCAGGTTTGCCGGCGCCACTGCTTTCTTCTGCTACGTCGTCGCACAGTGGGAGATGCCGATCTGGTGGTGGCGCTCCATGAGCCTGACAATCAAGGGAACTGTCGACGGGCTGATCTACGCTTTGGTAATTGCTGGATTCTTCGGCTGGCTTTGGCCGAGATAGGGTAATAAGGCTTTGTCGCCCACCCGGTCTCTACTCGATCATCGAGCTGTTCCATAATAAGTTAGCTGAGTAGAACTTCGCCTGGCAGGATGCACATAAGAATTGGCTTCAGACTGAAGATCCCCTAAACCTCGAAGACGTCTTCATAAGTCAAAAGAAGTCTTTCCGAAACTATGGGAGGTGATTTTGGGGTTGCTGGAAACGATTACGGGCCTCCGGAAAGGGGTTGCGGAGTCACCGGAAGTGCCTGCGAGGTTGCGGAAAACGGTTCCGAAGTCAGCGAAAGCAGTCGAGAACCTCCGGAAAATGGATACGGAGCTGGCGGAAGCGGTTATGGAGTCGCGGAAAATGGTTTCAGACCTGCCGGAAGCGCTCACGAAGTCCCGGAAAATGATTGTCGGGTCGCCGGAAGTCCTTGCAACATCGAGGAAAATGGTCGTGGGATCAACCGGAGCGCATGAGAAGTCGCGGAAAATGATCACAGGTTCGCCGGAAACACTTGTGGGGTCTTGGGAAATGGATGAGTCGAGTAAATCGTGTCTGGTTGGAAATGGGGAGTACGGGCGCTAAATTTGTTACCAGTTTTGGAGCAAAAAGAGCGATCAGCATTGTCAAGCATCAAGCGTCCGTCAGGTGAGCTCATTTACAACAGGAGGCAGAATTCTTGAGCGCATGTATAGGTAAGGTCGTACCATTCATTTTTCTCGTTCTACTAACACAAATCATCCTCTGATTGCGCTGTGATCGAGCGTGACTACATATTACGAATGTTCAAGCTGCTTGGCCAGGCTCTGTCGCGGATTTTATTCTTCAAGGAAATAAAAAGGTACGATGAAGCGCTCGCCGAAGTAGACAATGCAGTGAAATCAATTCTCGGTTTGAACATCGACATGATCGAACGGATGCCAATCGCCGGACTCAAGGATATTCTCGGATCCGACCCCGCACTTCTCCATTCGAAGCTCTGTGCCGCCGGCGCCCTGTTAAAAGAAAAGGGAGAGATCTCGGAGATTCAAGGGAAAGTAGACGAGAGCATGAGACTGTACATGAAATCGCTGTCCCTTTTCATGGAAGAGCTGCCGGTGTTTGAAGATCTTGAGGAAGAAAAAGGGATTCGGGCAATTGACTTTGTCATAGATAAGTTGAAAGAATATGAACTTTCACCTGAGATGAAGAAACGACTCGCAGCATACTTCGAAAAGATGGGAAGGTACGACAAGCTGGAGGATATCTTATTCGAGATTACCGAAGAGGACAGAAGCTTTCTCCAGAACGGCATATCGTTCTACGAGAGACTTCTTTTGAAATCCGACAGGGAGCTTGAGGAAGGTCACCTGCCGAGGAACGAAGTCCAGGATGGTATTACGGAGCTGCAGAAGAAACTGATCGCAAATACTTGAACATTCGTTTTGCATGGCGCTATCAAGATTTGCGTGGTTTTCAAGTCCATAATGGTTAGATTCAAAAAGATTCTGTTGAACGGGCATTGCGACGCGAACTAATGCCCGATGTCCGAAGTTCAAATTGAAAACATAAAGGAGGAGGTATGGAAGTACATGTGAATTATTTGGCCGTGATTCTCGCGGCAATCGCAAGTTATGTCATCGCCATCATCTGGTATGCCGTCATATTCGGAAAAGCATGGCAGAAGCTCACCGGAGTAACCGATATGAAGCCGGCGCCGATGAACATAGTCCTTTCTCTCATCGGTTCGCTCTTGATGAGCTATGTTCTCTACCACTCGATCGCATTCGGAGATTATTACGTTCGAATGTCCGGAATCGGCGGCGGGTTGATGGGAGGATTTTTCAGCTGGATCGGTTTCATTGCTCCCGTCACCTTGATGACCAAACTCTACGAGAAGAAACCGTGGGGGCTCTGGCTCCTCGATAACGGGTTCTGGCTGGTGTCACTGCTGGTTATGGGAATAATCCTTTCGATCTGGATGTAAAGCACCGGTTGTGGCTGTGGAGGAGGACGCCTTAATGATGACGACGTCTTCTTCCAAACTTTCATTTCAAATAATACGCGGCTGAAAGCCATCCGCACCAGTGTTTGTACGAAGCGGGCGCGGTCGTCCCCATGCCGGTATTTTTCAGCGGCAGTACACCTTCGCTGTACGAGTCGGAGTATCTGAGCACCTTTCCATCGAGGGATTTGCCGGTCAATCTCTCGATAACTTTCTTCGTTGTAATCAGTCCGAACGGGACCGAATATTTCCCGCACCACAATGTGTTCTTCATCTCCGCAGTCAGGTCTTCTACTTTCCCGGCTGAAAGAATTCCATCCAGATCGTTATGAGCGATGCGCAAATCGTTTTCGGTCGCTTCTTTATGTGCCTTCGCGTCTTCACCGTATGGAATGTTGTTGAAGTCGCGCCCATAATGGTCCGCGTCGGACGACATGAGAAAGGCGATATCCTTCCCGGGAACGAGATGATTTTGTCTAATGTATTCCGAAATGATCGATGACAATTGATTTGAGATCGTATCCATTCTTCCGAAAGGCATCTGTGTGACCATGATAGGAGTGATCTTGATATCCGGATTGTAATACTGGATGAACGGAAGCAATGCCTCGATTGAATGCTCGAGCGCGTGCGCCTTGTTACTGACGATGCAGTATGATGTGTCTAATTTGCTTTTTATGAATTCACGGAGAGGCGAGATTGAGATGTTTTGTCGAGGGCCGCGCCAGAATTGGAAGCTGTCGAGTATAACGATGTTGTGCGGGTCGCCAATTTCCGGGCGGACGTCGCCGTGCGTAACTCCAAAGATGACGACCTCCTTTGTCCGAAGCACTCTGTATAGCGGATAGTAAACTCTTGCTGCGTACAAATAATCGTCGTGTGGAGATATGGCCGCAATGACCCGGGAAGGTGGTGCCGGTGTTTTATCGACACTCCTTAGGTAATTGATGAGTCTTTTCATTTGGATTGAATCCCAGCAATAGCCTACATTGTCTCTCACCGGCCGGAGATTTCCAAGCGCGGTATCCGCGACCTGTGCCGAGACCATGGAGGTCGGGGATGAAATCATGAATGACAATGCTGCGGCTAAGATAAGGCGTTTCATTGTACCTCGCTCTTTCTGTAAATGTAAAAGAATTGACCTAAATCTTCATGATTCATTCGGTTGGTGCCACAATATTTTCAGCAGTCGTTCGTCTTAACTATTAAAAGTGCAATTAAGCTTAGTGACAGAAAACTCGACACAGATAGAAGCCACTATCGAGAAAGAAAAAGGAAGGCTTTATAACTTCATCAGGCGAAATGTGCCTAATAAAGAAGATGCAGAGGATATTTTGCAGGACGTTCTTTACCAATTTGCGAGCAGTTTCGAAAGCATTCGGTTGATGGACAGAGTTTCATCGTGGCTGATGCACGTGGCGAAGAATAGAATCATCGATTCACGAAGAAAGAAGAAGCCGAAGGCATTTGGCGACATAAAAATAAGCATTCCGAATGACGAATCGGACAGCAAGCTTTCGTTGGAGGAAATTATTCCAAATCTCGGAGAGCTTCCTGACGAAGAGTACTGGAAGAACCAGTTTTGGGATGCAATAGAAGACGCGCTTGACGAAATGCCGGACGAGCAGCGCGAGGTATTTGAAATGAACGAGTTTGAAGATATGAGCTTTAAAGAAATATCTGAAATAAAAAATGAACCGATCAACACCCTTCTTTCACGGAAACGTTATGCGGTTCTATTTTTGAGGAAACGTTTAAAAGATTTATATGAGGAGTTAAAAAACAATGTGTAGCAGATATGGACATTGGCGCGGACCGAGGAAGCCATGGTGGTTTATCTTTGGTTTGCCGTTTGTGTTATTGTTTCTTGCAATCGGGACTTTTGTACTGATGTGGCTGTGGAATTTGCTTCTCCCTGAAATATTCGGGATAAAGATGATCACTTTTTGGCAGGCTCTCGGATTGCTGATTCTCTCGAAGCTCTTGTTCGGTGGAGTTCACAGGAGACCGAGACCTTTTTACGGCCACCCGCGACATTGGGACCGCTGGAAGAAATGGCATGAAGAAGAGGAGGAGGGCCACGAAGGTGCCTCCGGTGAAGAGAAGACAGTGTAAATGAAATTGACCGACGATTGGTGGAGGCGAAAGATGTCGTGCCTCCACACCGGTCGGCGGCGCGAGAGATTGATGGAGGAGCAGCACAATGTTTTACCGATTGGTTCTAGATCTTCATTCATGGATCAGGTGGCTCGTCTTATTGACGCTTATTTTTGCCGTATATCGGAGCTTCAAAGGATGGATTACTGCTTCAGAGTTCAAGAGAACAGATAGAATCGCGAGGAATCTCGCGTCGATTACTGTACGAGTTCAGTTCGTTATCGGAGTTCTCCTTTATGTGATAAGCCCCATCACGCAGTATTTTATCTCAAATATCAAGCAGGCCTGGGGGATACCGCAGGTTGCTATGTTTGGATGGATGCACCCGGTCGGCATGATTATCGCGATTGCGCTCATCTCAATCGGAGAAGTGAGATCGAAGAAAGCGGCCGATGATCATAAGAAGTTCACAAGGGTTGCAATTTTCTATACAATTGCTTTGGTAATCATCTTTCTAAGTATCCCGTGGCCATTTATGTCGAACGTCTCGAGGCCGCTCTTCAGAACGTTTTGACGGAACGGACTGCCTGACCATGAAAGCCAATCACAAAAAGAAAAAAATAGAGGAACAAATGAAATACTTAATCGCATCGGAAGGCAACTCAATTGATAACAAGGTAAGCGGTCATTTCGGCAGGGCACCCTTCTTTCTAACTTATGATGATGAAACTAAAACTCTGGCCGCGAAAGCAAACGATGGTTCGCTCGACCCTCATCTTGTAATCAGAGACGAGGCAAAAGCCGGAATGAAAACTATGATCTGTGGGGGAATTGGCCCGCACGCTTATCAGGTTGCCGAGAAATTTAATGTCAAGGTCTGTATTGCTTCGGATATCAGTGTGGCTGAAGCAGTGAAGCTGGCCGGCGATGGAAGGCTTCAAGTGACTTCAGGGCCTACTGCTCATCACCACCACGAGCAGGGACAACACCATCATGGCACGCAGGGCTGAATCCTGTTACGATGGATGAGTTCATTGCTGCCTTATATGCCATGGTGCCCGAGCTTCATGCTTCCAAGGAGTTTAGTCTGCACTTGGGAATAAGTTGCCGGGTTCAAGTCCCCCTATCAACGGCGGCATTGCATATTTGGCAGAGAGGAGGATCTCCGGTGACTCAACATGGTTAGAATATGCTTATCTTACTTTCGGGATCGATGTAATATCTGTAAACCTTTACGTTGCAGAAGAATTCATCTTCGTCTACTCGAAAATCTTTCGGGTCAAAGTTTTTAAGTTTCATAGTCTGCCACTCTGTCGTGGGTCTTATAAACTCGAAATGATTTTTCTTTGTAGCGACCTTTATTGGCATCCTGAAATCTTTCACGTCGGCGTTCCACTTGTAGCGAAGGGCGGTGCTGTCTCCCTTTTGCGTGACGAAAACGAGCAGCTGCGGCAAAGTCGAGTATCGCAGATATTGCTCGAAGAGATAATTGTAGTCGCCACCAGTTCTCTGGTTGATATAACTAATTATGTCGTTGGCATAGACCGTTTGGTACGCAAACTTCTCCTGGATCCCCTTCAAAATTGAAAACCATAGTCTGTCATTTGCGATGACATCGCGAAGCGTGTTCAATGCGAGCTGTCCTTTGTCGTACATGTCGCCAGAGCCTTCCTGGTTCACATTATACGGCCCGATTATCGGCTTGTCGTTTTTGACATTTTGTTTTTTTGCGTTGATGTATTCCAGAGCCGCTTTGTGTCCCCAATTATATTCCACGTAAAGGGCTTCTGCGTAAGCACCAAAGCTTTCATGTATCCACATGTCGGCAATGTCTTTCGATGTTACGCTGTTGCCCCACCATTCATGAGCGCTCTCATGTATAATTATGAAATCGAATGTCAACCCGACTGACGAGCTGGCTCTTCCTTCGTAACCGAGCTGATAATGGTTGCCGTAGGCGATGGCGGTCTGGTGTTCCATGCCGTTGTGCGACGATTCGATGAGTTTGTAGCCATCCCGGTAGAACGGATATTTGCCGAAATATTTTTCATAGCATGCCAGCATTGTCTTCACTTCTCTGAATTGCTTTTTCGCTTCCCTTAAATTTTCTGGCATCACGTAATAGTCCAGGGTTAGTTTGGTTCCATCTCTGCTTTTGTAGACGTCACTGAAGTGCGCATACTTGCCAACATTGATTGTAACGTCGTAGTTATTAATGGGATAGCTGATGAACCAGTTGTACTGAGATTCACCGTCAGGCAAATCGACTTTGCTTCTCAATCTTCCATTCGAAACATCTTCGAGTCCTTTCGGAACGGTGACGCTGAGCAGCATGCTGTCCGGCTTGGCAGTTTGATGGTCTTTGTTCGGCCACCAAAGGCTCGCGCCCGTTCCCTGGCATGTGACCATCACCCATGGATTACCATGCGCGTCTTTTTTCCAGATGAAGCCGCCGTCCCACGGCGGATTCGCAGCCACCTGAGGTTCTCCGGAGTAATAGAAAATGAGCTGATGCAATGTGTTCTGCGCCAGCGCCTTTGGCATATCGATAAACACCGCCCCAAATTCACGCGAGTATTTCAGAAGTGTACCGTTTTCGAACTTTATCGAATCAACCGCCATGTTGGCGAAGAGATCAACCTGCATTCTGTCGAATGGAGTTACCACTTTGAATCGAATTGTATTCGAACCTTCTATCGATTCGGAGTCGGGATTTATCGCGACGTTGAGGTGATAATAAGTCACGTCGTAGCATGTTCTCAGAGGGGACAAATACCCGCGAAGCGAATCGGCCCTCGTAAACGGTACCCAATTGTAATGAGAAGGTTCCTGACCGGATACAATCAGTGCAGAGCTCAGGATCGAAAGGGAAAAGAACAGGATATGTTTTGTCATGGTCGTCACTGGATTTGCTGGTTTTTTAAAAACGATGGAAGAAATTTAGTTTCTTTGCAACAAGCTTGCAACAATATCAGGACGATTTAGATTATTTTTTTATCGGGATCCGATGGGGATGGAATTACGCCTGAATTCTCTCGAAGAAATAGCTTCCGACACCAAGGAGTGCAACCGTGAGCACGATCAGAACGGTGAAATCTGTCGCCATTCCGAAGGTTGTTGCCGAGTACAGGAATGAATAGCGGAGTCCATCGACACCATAGGTGAGCGGGTCAAGAGTCGCCACAATGTCTAGAGCTTTCGGCGCACCTTCCAACGGGAAGAGCGCACCGGAAAGGAAGAAAGTAGGCATAACGAGAAAGTTTATTATCAGCTGAAATCCCTGCATATCTTCCATGGTTGAAGCGAGAGCTATCCCAAGTGAAGTGAAAAGTAGAGCTACCAGAAAAACAACCATGAGACCCGCCGGCAGCATGTATAAATTTTGAGGACGAAAGCCAACGAGGAGAGTCATTACAAAGACAATGATTCCCTGTACGGTCGCCACTGTCGCTCCGCCGAGCGTCTTGCCAAACATGATTTGCAATCTCGATACGGGTGCAACCATGGTCTCTTTCAAAAATCCGAATTGTCTATCCCAGATGAGATCTATGCCGGAGAAAATAGCAGTGAAGAGCACGCTCATCAGAACAATTCCCGGAGCTAAGAATTGCATGTAATTTCCGGCGCCTGCTCTCTTGTAGATTGATCCGAAACCGAATCCGAAGGCGAGAAGGAATAGAAGGGGTTGGCCCAGCGAGCCGATTATTCTTGACCTTGACCTGAAGTATTTCTTGACTTGTCTGAGCCACATTATGTAGATGACACTCATCTTCTTCTCCCTCTCCAGAGTTGTCCCATCCTTCTCAAGCGATCCAGGCTGCTCGCTTCTTCTTCTCGAATCTTGTGCCCCGTCAGATTGAGAAAAGCATCTTCGAGAGTTTCGGAGTTAGTACGGCTTTTGAGCTCATTTGAAGTGCCGGTTGCAATGATCTTACCATGGTCGATAATGGCAATCCGGTCTGCCACTCTGTCTGCTTCCTCCATGTAATGCGTCGTGAAGAAAACCGTCATGTTTTCCTTTTTGTTTATCTCTTTCACATAGCTCCACATGTGGTTCCTTGTTTGAGGGTCGAGACCGAGCGTGGGCTCATCGAGGAAGAGGATGGTCGGGTGATGCAGCAATCCGCGGGCAATTTCCAGCCTTCGCTTCATGCCGCCTGAGAAAGTCTTGACCATGTCCTCTCTTCTATCCCAGAGTTCAACGAACTTCAGAAGCTCCTCGATTCTTTTAGCCCTGATGTCCTTCCGGACATTATAGCAGACGGCATGGAACTGCATATTTTCCAGCACCGTCAAGTCTTCGTCAAGGCTTGGATCCTGGAACACGATCCCGAGGGATTTCCGCACGCCGTCTTTGTCATGAACCGGATCGTGTCCATTCAAGATTATTTTTCCGCTTGTTGGATGAAGCAGCGTAGTGAGCATCTTGATGGTGGTCGATTTTCCGGCTCCATTAGGTCCAAGAAAAGCGAACGTCTCGCCTCTCTTCACTTCAAAAGAAATGTCGTCGACTGCGACCAGCTCGCCGAATTTCTTTACCAGGTTCGAAACCATGATTATGTTTGCGTGATCGATATTCAAACTCAAATTCGTTTCTTTCTCAATCACATCGGGAGTTTCGGTTCGCATGGATTATTCTCCGCGCAGAGCGTTTACGATATTCAACCGCGACGCCCGTGCCGAAGGGAAGAAACCCCCGAATATTCCCATCAGGATGGCAAATATCAGCGAAGCCGCAATAGACGATGGAGAAAGAGCAAAGCCGAAAGTCAAATCGGCGAAGGAGTTAAAGTTCATCGTCGATACGGAGACGAACTGAAGCGACGAGGCGATCAAGATTCCGACAATTCCGCCGGCGACCGAGATAAGAATGGCTTCGAAGAGAAATACGGTAAGTATGCTCCTCCTGCTGAAGCCGAGCGCTCGCAAGGTTCCTATTTCTTTTGTGCGATTCGCAACCTCGGCATACATGGTAATCATCGCACCTATCGCTGCACCCACACTGAATATCACCGTGACGAAGATGCCTATCACTCTTATGAATGTGGAAAGCGTTTCAGACTGCTCCGCGAAATATTCCTGCTCCCGCTTCGGCTCGAATTCCTGAAGACGCCTATCCGCAAGGAATGCCTGTTTGAATTTGTCGAAGTCGGAAGGATTATCCAGCTTTAATGTAATGGTCGAGCAGCTGCTTCCTCTGTGGAATGCGTCTTGAATCTGGCGGTAATCACACCATATTTCGGAATCGAAGCCGCTTCCATCGGTTGAAAAAATGCCGACCACTTTCCAATAGTCTCCTGCCAATTTAATGGAGCCGCCCATGCGAGCTTCCGGAAATCTCTTTGCAATCGACTGGCCTACGATCACTTCTCTTAGAGAAGGGTTGAACATCCTTCCTTCGATTATTTTGACGTTCGGATGAATGTATAAGGTCTGTTGAGTGACTCCACGGACCGTGACATTGGTGAGACCGCCGTCGGGCAGGGTAATGCTTATGACCACAACGGGCTGATATGAAATTGCCTGGCCGCCGTCCGGTGTTTTTGCGATGTACGGCAAAGTTGCCACGACATTTTGTGTTGCGCCGAGAATTATGCTTGAAATTTCGCCGTTAGACCCCTTCCTCGATATGACAACATTGTCCGGCGAACCGGTCGCGACAAGAGTTTTCCTTACGCCGTTGGCCATCATCAGAACTGCCGTGAATACAAATATGACAAGCGCAATTCCGGCAAGTGTGATGACAGTTGAGAGCCTTCTTCTGCCAAAATTTTTTATCATGTATTTGAACGGTACACTCATTTTCAAATCCTGGATTTTAAGTTTACAATTCTGAATTGTGAATCGTTGGTCGAAAATTGTTCGAGGTCATCCCACGAACCTTAATCCGTCGGCAATCCTCGTTGTCAAAGCACGTCTTATCGGGAAAACCGCCGCCGCTATTCCAACAACGATCACTGCGATCACAGCGAGGATCAAATTTTTCGGCTCGACCTCAAAGACGGGGAAGAAGCTTCTCGGGATACTATCTCCCATTCCGTTCACCGCACCGAAAGTCAGGAAAATTCCAAGTGCACCGCCGATCGCAGAGATAAAAAGTGACTCTCCAAGGATCAAACCGATCAGATGCTTTGCAGAAAAACCCAGCGCCTTGAATACGGCATATTCTCTCGTCCGCTCTCTTGCAGACATTATCATGGTGTTGCCGAGAACGAGCATTATAATTCCGACGATTATGAACGACATGTATTGCATCCCGTCGACAATCGCACTTGAAGCAGATACGAATCCTTGTTGAAATGCCCGCTCCGTCTCCGTCTTTGTCTCTGCAGGCGAATTAGCGAACAAGTCGTCGATGTTTTTTGAAACTGCGCTTGCATCGGCAGAATTATCAATTCTCACAATGTACCAACCAACCTGGTCCCCGCGTGTGGGGAAATCCTGCTTGACTTTTTCATTCAGATAATTCCATTGGAAAAACATTTGTGTGGCATCGGTCGATTTGAATTTTGGTGTGTAGATGCCTCGAACGACAAATTGCCATTTCCCGGGATAAATATCGCCGTCAAGCGTGATCATGTCGCCGAGCTTGAAGTTGTATTCCTTTGCGAGGGCGCTCCCGACAACGCAGGCGTCGCCTTCTTTTTGGAAATCTTCCAGTTCGTTTTTGCTGATCAAGTATTCCGGATAAACATCAAAGACGGTATTCGGATCGGCAGCCATGCGGGCAAAGAAATGGCTCTGGTCGATGTATGTGCCGCCAAACCAGTTCATGTAAGTCACTTCTTTCACACCGGGTACTTGTTTTATCTTCTCCAGATAGGAATAGGGAAGCGGATTGATAATCGTTACCGCGTCGCGCGTTACAAGCCTGTCAACTTCCGATGCCTCGACGCCGGAATTCCAGCTTGACACGGCGGTTTGAATCAAGCCGAATGCGGTGACGGCGATTGCCAGGCCCAGAACGGTCAACGTTGTTCGCAACTTGTGTCGGAATACGTTCTTTATGATGAGCTTTAGTACTCTCATGGTTGCTCCTTCACCAGGTCGCCCTTTTCAAGATGACGCAGAGATTTAGCTTTCTGTGCAGTGTGAGGGTCGTGTGTTACCATCACAATTGTTTTCTTGAATTCGGAATTCAGCCTTTGCATAAGCGTCATGATTTCTTCCGCCGAATTCTTGTCGAGGTCCCCCGTCGGTTCATCTGCAATAAGAAGTACGGGATCCGTAACGATTGCCCGCGCGATCGCGACTCTTTGTTCCTGTCCGCCGGAAAGCTGTTTGGGATAGAAGTCCATCCGATCTGCGAGGCCTACGATTGTGAGGGCACTTTCAACGTGATTTTTTCTTTCGGATTTTGAGAGGTTTGTCAGGAGAAGCGGGAGCTCGACGTTTTCGAATGCCGTCAGCACGGGGATCAGGTTATAGAACTGAAAGATGAAGCCGATATTTGTCGAGCGCCACTTTGCAAGGGCAGATTCGTTAAGCTTTGAAATGTCGGTGCCGTTTATGACAATCTCACCGGAGCTCGGTTTGTCGATTCCCGCAATCATGTTCAGCAGGGTTGTCTTGCCGGATCCCGATGGTCCCATAAGTGCGAGGAATTCTCCGTCTGGAACATCGAGGTCGATATTATTCAGAACCGGGACTTCGATGCTGTCGCGCCGGTAAGATTTCGTTACATTATTTATCTCGATAAGGTTTTTCATGCTATCCTTTCTCCCGAGTCTCTTTTTGAAAAGTCGATTGTTGGTAAATGGTTTTTGTTCATTGTTTCACGGTGACCTTTGCACCGTTTTTTATTTGCCCGCCCGGTGAATCGATAATTTGGTCGCCGTCGGCCAAGCCGGATTTTATTTCAGTGTAACTTCCGAAATTTCTTACAACGGTGATTGCAGTTTCGACAGCGTCGCCGTCTTTTATTTTGAATACAACATTTTGATCGTCTCTTGTCACGATAGCAGACGATGGAATAACCACGGCCGGTTTGTCGTTGTTTATACCACTGGCATTTGTTCCATTATTCTTCATGAACAAGACTTTAGCACTCATCTCCGGCAAGACACGGCTATCATATTTCTTGAAAGCAACTTTTACCGTTACCGTGGCCTTGCCGCGATCTGCGGTCGGGACGATCTTAGCTACGTAACCATCGTAGTGCACATCCGGGTATGCATCGAGAGTAATTTGACAATCCTGATTAATCTTTACTTTTTCGATGTTCGATTCGGAAACGTCTGCTTCGACTTGAAGCGAGCTCATGTCTGCGATCGTGACGACAGCTCCGCGTGAGTTAACACCGCCGGCCATAGGAGCGAGGATCTCACCGACGTCGGCATCTTTCGTCAGGACCGTGCCGTCGAATGGTGCACGAACTAAAGTATTCTCGTCGGCCACTTCTGCCGACTCAACATTTGCCTTCGCTACGTCGACGGAAGCCAGTGCTTTCTTGTATTGGGTCTCGGAATTTTCAAAAGTCGACTCGGTAATTGATCCGGATTTCAATAGCTTCTGATTTCTCTCATAATTCCATTTCGCATCTGCGAGCGTGACTTCACTCACCTCGAGATTAGCTTTCGCCTCGTCTAATTGTGCCTTAACGTCGCTGTCTTCGAGTCTCGCAATGATTTGATCTTTTTTTACTTTGTCGCCCTCCACGACTCCGAGATAAACGAGTCGCCCGGTTGCTTTCGATGCGACGGCGGCCTTTCTTTGTGCCACGACATAACCGCTCGCAGTGAGCAATGCGTCAGTCTGTGACGCTGACTGCACGACCGCGGTTGCCACCTTTATGTTCACAGGCGGATCCAAGACCGTTCTCGAGAGGGCAACCATTACGCCTGCAATCAGTACCAGTGGAACACCAATGGTAAATAGCCTCTTGATTCCACTTCCCCGTGCGGGGTTCGACTGGCTTCTCGATCTATCTATTTTCAGGCCCGATAGATCAGCATTTTTCGTTTCCACATTTGCCTCTATTAGTTTTTTAATTCACAGAAGGAGTCCGCTTGAGGCGGACAAAATTCAAAAATTAGGATTTCCTGTTTAGTCTTCGAGCTCCTCGCAAAGGAACCCGTGCCTCGTCACTTCTTCAACAATTTTGTTCATGGTAATGTTCTCACATTCGACACGTAAAACTTTGTCGCAATCTTCAAGATCTATGGTACAGGAGCGAATCCCTTGCTCCTTCTCCAAATTGCCTTTCAAACGCGAGAAATCTGATTTTTTGGCTATATTCGTCCGAAAAATGAACAAATCTGTCAACTGAGTTTCTGCAGCATGGTCTCCGGTTATCATGGTTGTTCTCACTTAGGATTTATATTTTAACGTTTATTCCGTCAATACGGTAGTCGTTCGGCTAAGTCAAAATTCGACACCGATATGAGATGTACACACAAGGTTGATTTCTCCGGTGAAATCCGGTCGAAGATTGACTCCCTCAACTTATAATGACGAACGGAAAGTGTCCAATATTGTTTCGTTAACTTATTGCTAAGTAATGAAGAAGCGGATGTTTCTTTAATACATGAAGATATCAAGATCGGATCCTCTTTTTTTCCTTCACGGTGGATCTCCCGTTGATTCGACATGCGTCCTCATATTCTAACAGGTCTATTTCGCATCCATCTCCTATCATGACGTTTTTCCCTCGGACTATTTTTGCTTTTGTGTCCTCCAGCTGTAACTCGTCGCCCTCGATGCTGTCCGCAATCAATTTTCCCTTGAAAAAGTCTGGGGGCATGAAAAGCGATTTTAGCATGTTTGCCAGCTTGGAGTGATGTCCTCGCCTTATACTGACCCTTTCACCGCCGATTTCGGCGACTTTACAACGGCTATGGATTCGGATGTCTATGTCATCGGCGCTGAGCAATCCGCCTATCGTGAGGGGACCCTCTGATCTGAACGTCTCAGCCTCACAATTCTTTCTTATCGTTGCGTAACCAGTCATCCTTAAGTCATCCGATTTCACGCCGCCTTTTATGTCAACGCCGCCGCGCAGGACAAGATCTCCGGCGTTGACGTCACCGTTTGTTTCTACATTTCCGTCGATCCGGACTTCCTCGGTTTCCAACGAGCCTGTGATTGAGACAGAGCCGACTATTCTCACGTGCTTAGACCTTAAGTTGCCCTCGATCCGGGAATTTCCAATAGACTTAAAGTTTATGCAGTCTAAGTTTCCATTAATGATGCTGTCGCCGATTATTTTTGCATTTCTATAGAGTCCACCGGATGCACTATTGTCTCCGATGATCTTAAGATCTGCCCTCGCGCTGTTTGTTGAATGAGTTTTCATTTCCACTAAACTTTCTTGTTTTCCTTTACGGAGGAGTCGCGATCTTTGTAAAAAGTATTCTTGTATTCAACCTTATCGATTTGGCATCCCGGTCCGACCTTCACATTTCCGCCACGAACCACTTTCACCGTTACATTTTCTAGATAGATGTTGTCACCCTCGATAGTCTCGACAGACAAATAACGATTCATTTGCCACATCGGGAAGAGCGAGCTAAGAAACTTTTTGAAGCCGAACGCGCTGCCGGCTTTGATTTCAATTTCCTGACCGCCAATTTCTCTTGCTCTAGACGCAACATACATCTCGATGTCTATTTTGTCGGCGTTTAGCAGGCCGCCGATCGTAAATCCTCCTTGCGACCTGAAGGTTTCTGCGCCGCAGTCTTTGTTCACCTTTAACATGCCGCGGTTCTCGATCCGGTCTGCCGATACTGCTCCACCAATTTCCGTCATCCCATCTATGATAAGGTCTTCTGCTTTGACACTCCCGTTAATTTCTGATTTGCCCGCCACTCTGGCTGTTCTGGTTTTGACATTTCCATGGATGCATCCAAGTCCGTTTATCTGGAGCTCAACACAGTCTAGGTCCCCATTGATGTCTCCTTTGCCGTTTATCTGCACGTAATTGTAGTTCCCGCCCGAAGAGTTCCCGAGCCCGTTTATGCGCAAATCATTTTTCATATTTTTAACCATTTGTTATCTCTACGTTGGACAACTTTTGTTTTAGTTCCTCTATGCAGCCTGTAATATTTTGCCTGCCAACGATCTTGGTGGCCGATTCAAAATGAATTTGATTCGGTGCGGTGACAATAAGGCAGCTCGAGACGCCGAGCTTTCGAATAAATATTAGATCGCAGTTCTTTCCCTCGAAGGAAGCGTAATGTTCGTCGAGGGTTCTGATAAGAATCTTTCCTTCATCAGAATTTATCTCGCCTGACTGGAGCATTTTGTCGAGGATATAAACGAAGAGTATCTTTTCAAAGTCGAATGAGCCGGGCTCTCCAGAAGTCTCAACAAAAATGTCCACAGCTACTGCCGAGACAATCTTCTCCTGGGTCAATTTGTCTTTGTCGGAGTGGACGTCTGCGGGATTTGGTGAGAGGATGTCCGCGACCTCGTCGAGCGAAGCGTCTTCTTTCATGTTTTTGATCTTGTCGATCCGAGACAGAATCTTGTCGCGCGGGAAGAAGGTTTCCTGTCCGGTAAAAGTTGACTTGCGGATGAACCAATCTTCGGGTATCAGTGCCTTTCTTTTCCACCTGTAGAGCTGTCCGTATGATATCCCGGTCAATTCGAGCAGGTCCTTCTTCGATATTAGATCATTTTCCATTTTCTTCAGCCTCTGACATAATATAACATAACATTGTTACGTTGTCAAGAGTCAATTTCATTACATATACGTCGATTTGCCATTCTTGTTTCGTTATATGTAATAATCTCCAAATTTTCCGTGAAAACAGGTTGTTATTCTTGCGAGGTCTTCGAAGATCACTTTTTTATCAACTTCTCAAGGACATTGATATGTTCTTCCAATGCGCGCTTTCCTTTTTCAGTGATCCTGTATTTTGTCTGTGGTTTTCTGTCGACGAATTTTTTCTTCATTGAGACATAGCCTGCGTCTTCTAATTTGCGCAGGTGAGTGCTCAGGTTGCCGTCCGTGGTCTTTACCATACCTTTCAGGAAATTGAAATCCGCTTCAATCACGCTTACCAACGCGGCGATGATTGCAACTCTTATTCTAGACTGGAGCGTGTCATTGAGTTGTTTGTAGTCGAAATCGGTCATTTCGTATCTGGATGCGCTTGTTGGTCTCGCCATTGTTTGCGGAACAGCATTCCCGGGATGACCATGAAAAGAATTATCATAACGCCGAAAATGGGCATTGTCTCGAGACCTCTTACGAGAAACATCAAAAGCGAGCCTACCCACCATGCGACGGCTACGTATAGCACCCAATTCAGTTTTTGAACCAAGGCAGTGACGGCGAAACTCACCCCCATGATGGTCGCGAATACCGGGGCAATTGCCCAGTCTTCGAGCCCTCCGGAAATTGTTCCAGCGAATCCAAGGATTGTCATGGCAATTCCACAGCTTGTCCACACGTAGGAGAGGATCTTGACCCCCAGGTTTTCCATGGATGGCCTCTTGCGTATCCCCATGACGATGGAGAATATCCATCCTGATCCGATTATCACGACCCAAATCCAGATTGCCAGATGACCGTAACCCGCAATTATCGCTCCGTAAGATGCGAAGACCGCTATGCTTATTAAGATCCCCCAGGTAATTATTTCTTTCCCGCTGTTGCACGTAAATTCCCTGCTTTCTTCGATAACCCTTTTTATGAGGGCTATCTCCTCAATCGCGCTTTGTTGATCCATTTATCCTCCGTTTATAAAGTACTTTGTATTACAGAGTAAGTTACATAATCGCGAGTAATTTGTCAAGAAAAAAGTGAATGATCTTTTGGGTCGCCATTGTACAACTCAGTCTCATTTGTTAACTTGATTATAACGAAATCAGGCTGCTGAATGAATATACTTCTTGTCTATCCGGAATATCCCGACACGTTCTGGAGTTTCAAACATGCGTTAAAATTTGTCTCGAAGAAAGCGGCATTCCCACCGCTCGGCCTCCTGACGGTTGCCGCGATGTTACCTGAAGAATGGGAAAAAAGGGTGGTCGACGTAAATGTCCGGCCGTTGCGAGACGATGACATACTCTGGGCTGATTATGTTTTCGTAAGTGCGATGTCGGTTCAGAAAGAATCTGCCAAAGCAATCATAGCGCGCTCCAAGAAACTCGATAGGAAAATAGTTGCCGGCGGACCGCTGTTTACAGCATTGCACGACGAGTTTGGGAACGTTGACTACCTTGTCCTGAACGAAGCGGAGATCACACTGAAGCCTTTCCTAGCCGATCTCGCTGCAGGGAAGGCAAAGCACATCTACACTACCACCGAATGGGCTGACATAACTCAGACTCCGATTCCTAGATGGGACTTGATAAATCTCAAGAATTATGCGTCGATGAATCTCCAGTACTCGCGGGGGTGTCCATACGATTGCGAGTTTTGTGATATTACTGTCCTGTACGGCAGGATTCCGCGCACAAAGACCAAGGAGCAGGTGATTTCCGAACTTGACAGCCTCCGTGAACGAGGCTGGAGAGCTAGCGTCTTTTTTGTGGACGATAATTTTTTGGGAAACAAGAGCAAATTGAAGAAGGAGATACTCCCTTCAATAATCGAATGGATGGACGAAAAACGCCATCCTTTCTTTTTCAATACCGAGGTGTCACTTAACTCAGCCGATGATGAAGAGCTCATGACGCTCATGGCCAGAGCGGGCTTTAATGCAGTTTTTGTCGGGATCGAATCGCCGAACGAAGAAAGTCTGGAAGAGTGCAAGAAGATTCCAAATAAGAAACGCGATCTTGCCGCGAGTGTAAGGAAAATTCAGAAGTTTGGAATGGAAGTTCAAGGAGGATTCATTTTAGGTTTCGATATGGATCCGGCGTCGATTTTCGATAAGATGACCTCGTTCATCCAGGAAACAGGAATTGTCACGGCGATGGTTGGTTTGCTGAATGCGCCGCGAGGCACGAAACTTTATAAAAGGTTGATGAAGGAGGGAAGACTTCTTCACGTCTTTTCTGGGGACAACACTGATTTTTCCATGAACTTTATTCCCAAGATGAACAGGGACGTTCTCGTTAAAGGATACAAGAGTGTAGTTAAGAGAATCTATTCGCCGAAACAATATTATGAGCGCGTGAAAAAATTCATGAAGAATTACAATCCGCCTCAGGTGAAAGTCTTCCGCATGAACCCCGGTTATACAAGAGCTCTTTTCAAATCGATTGTGCGTCTCGGCATGGTTGAGAAGGAGAGGGTTTATTACTGGCGGCTGTTTTTCTGGTCACTTTTCACGAGGCCGAAACTTTTCCCGCTGGCCATAACTTTCTGCATTTACGGTTTCCATTTCAGAAAGATATTTGAAGACCACATAATGAATTTGAAATAATCAAAGACAGAGGCGAATGCCGTGTTTCCGAGGAGCGCCTTTGTGTCATGGATAGGTACTGATTAGCGGTGGTATCAAGGGGCGGTGGGCAGCGTCCGGAACTTGCATATCGAATACTCATCATCTCAGAAACAGACTATATGTCAACACGACGAATACAATTGCCGTGAACGTAGTGTATTTATAATTCCGTTCCGCGAATGCGAAGAAGAGCATAGAAGCTGCAACGCGGACATACGGTGTGAGCATCAGGGCCGCGATGCCGAGATTGACAAGGAGTCGAGGTCTGAGGTGAAGCCGTGTAAACTGATGAATTTCGGTCAGCACGAATTGAAACAAGTTCATCCCCGCGATTGAGTAATCAAGCCCGATATGTCCCGTGTCGACATAATGCCAAATTACTCCTGACACGATCAACGTGATGCTTGTGAGGACGCCGACAAGAAGAATATACCCAACGAGTGCGTCCATCTTATATTCGATTGACTTTTCTTTCTCCTTTTTTGACTTCGTTTCTTGCGTCGTATTAGTCATGCGATAGCTCCTATCCCGCGAATTATCATCTCTACGCCAAGAATTGCGAGGATCACAAGAAAGAAAAGCCTGACCGTCTGGTTGGTTAAACGAACGAGGATCCTTGTTCCGATAAAAGCACCGCAGACGATGCCGAGTATCACAGGCGCAGCAAGTGCCGGATCGATCATGCCGGCCGCTAGGTAAACGCTTGTCCCCGCGAGGGCAGTGACGCCAATAATCAAGTTGCTCGTGGTGGTAGATACTTTAGGCGGAAGTCCCATCACAAGATCGTGGATCAAAACCTTTAGAGCTCCTGCCCCAATGCCGAGCAGACCTGCGATGAGTCCGGCACCGAACATAAGTGGTCCCCCGAAATAAGCCCGGCATCCGCGATAGTTGATCGTCTCCTTGGATGCATTATCGTAATACTCGCCCTCGAGTTCTAACCACTTTGAAAACTTGTCCTGATGCTCGATCGGGCGCCACATTTCATGTCGCTGTATCAGTAAGGTCAACCATGATCCGAGGAGGACCAGACCGAAAATTATGAACAGCGGTCCGCGGGAGGAGATAAGGGTAATCGCCGCGCCGGCGAGGGCACCCACTATGGTAAACATTTCTAGAAACATTCCGACCTTAAGATTCGTAATCCGGTCGCGCACATATGCGGACGCCGATCCGGATGAGGTGGCAATTACCGAGACTATGCTGATGGCAATCGCATGTTTTATATCCATTCCGAACAGCGTCAATGCCGGTATGAGTATCACACCGCCTCCCATACCGCTCATTGCACCTACAAAGCCGGCAACAACTGAGACTACCAACAATATTTCAAACGACATTCAATTGACTTTCAATCATTGGACACGATTTAGTGCATGGCGCCCCTAATCTACACACAAATTAAATTAGACTCAATTTGCGGGTTTTATAATTGCTTTACGTCTTTTCAGTCTCTTTTTATGCTTCCTTGATTGCACCAAGCACCATGAAGTGATCATATTTTCCCCGTTATGAAAAAGATAGAAATTTTTATACCACCTGAAAAGGTCTATGACGTCTGTGAAGGGCTCCATGGTATGGGCATTTATGGGATCGTCCTAAGTGAATCAAGAATTATTGACAAAGCGATCGAGGAGGATTCAGAAAAATTGGACGACAAAATCATAATCCCGCCCAAGATCGCACTGGTACTTACGCTGACATCCTCGCTGGTTGAGCCAGTTGTATTTACCGTTCTTTCCATCATGAAGGCTGGTTCTCCGGCAAACGGGAGAATTACCATTTCATCATTCGAAGAGGTAATTGACACGGACGACGAAGAAACAGATACGGATATGCTTCAGTGGTATCAACTCGCAAAGTGAGGTATCAATTTATGAAAAACTTTTACATCTGGACAATCATATTTGCAGTACTTATTACTTCATCATCTGCTCTTGGCGCGGATTCAACTTCGGTTGCTGCACAAATTCTCTCTAAAGTTTCCTGGAGTGGATTCGTCGATGTCTATTACAGTAAGAACTTCAATGGTCCGTCAAATCAGTGGAACCAACTTCGCAACTTCGACTTTTATGAAAACCAGTTTGCATTAAACCTTGCAAAACTGACAATCCAAGAGCAGGCTCAGCCTGTCGGCTTTCGCGTCGACCTTGGTATCGGGACCGGCAACGATATCGTTCAAGGTCTGCTGAATCCATTGACGGGAGCCACGACACCGTCCATGAGCACATTGAATCTTGTCGAGCAGGCTTATCTCACGGCGGTCATTCCTGTCGGCTCCGGTTTAACTGTCGACATCGGAAAATTTGCGACGATGATGGGTTATGAGGTAATCGAATCCAACGGCAACTGGAACTACAGCAGATCGCTGATGTTTGCATGGGCAATTCCGTATTATCACATGGGAATGAGGCTCACATATCCGGTCACAAGCAGTTTCACGGTTGCTCTCCATATCGTCAACAGCTGGAATACCGTTGTAGATAACAACAAATCAAAATCGGTCGGACTGGAATTCAGCTACTCTCCAACACCTACGACATCGATCACGGTGAACGGCATGAGCGGGTTTGAACAGCCAACCGGTGTTCCATACGGGAAGAGAGATGTTGCCGAACTTATTGCCACCCAGCAGGTCGGAGATAATCTTTCGTTTGCACTTGATGTCACCTACGGGCGGGAGAGATATCTTGGCTCCCTGCAAATCTGGAAAGGGACAGCGGTCTACGCGAAGTATAATCTCGACTCGAAATCAGACATCGCCCTGCGCGGTGAGGTCTATTACGATCCGAATGACTACACCACTTTCGTGACATTTCCCAAGGCGACATTCAAAGAGATCACCGCGACATACGAATACCGTCCGTGGGATCCGATAATCTTGCGCCTCGAAGCACGAGACGATTTTGCGAATGGGAATGCATTCGTATCCGCAAGCACGGCGGCTCCAACAAGAGCTTCGCAGCCAACGCTTCTGGTCGGAGTTATTGCAACGTTTTGAAAATTTTATGAAATCGACCGTTATGATTTCTTTATGTTTTCACGGCTTCTCTTTACGGTTTCTTAATTGCTCTTGCATAGTGGAACAGTGACATTGATGCCGTAAGGATTTAAAAATTTGAAATTTGGAGAAATGTAAAATGGAAATGAATCTTCTGATATGGTTACCAGCGATGTTTCTGTTGCTGATCTGCCTGATGGGACTATGCTATCTCTTCATGGAAGCTTGTGACAAGATCTAACCAAACACACGAGGTATGAGGAAATGATTTATTTAACAATCGTCGTAACAGTGCTCCTGTTTGTCTATTTAGTCGTTGCGCTTCTAAGACCGGAAAAGTTTTAAGCGAAACGGCAGAGGTTTAGCTAAAAGGAGATTAAGAAATGACTTTTCAAATTTGGTTCTTACCGTTCCTCCTGCTCGCCACGGCGACACTCGTCGCGTTTCCGTTGAGCCGTTATATGGCGTGGATCATGGAGGGGAATTATCGTCCACCCCGAATATTTGTATGGTTCGAGAAACGATTGGACAGCGGCCATCAGAACTGGAAACAATATCTTGTAGCGCTGCTTGTTTTCAATACCGCACTCGGAATCTTCGGATTCCTTGTCCTTGCGCTTCAAGAATACTTGCCGCTGAACCCATTGCATAGACCGATGGTTGCACCGAGCACGATATTCAACAGCGTGATATCGTTCATGACAAACACGAACCTGCAGCATTATTCCGGCGACCAGCATTTTTCGAACTTCAGTCAGATTTTCTTCGACATATCGAACATGTTTATGTCTGCCGCAATCGGGTTGTGCGCCTTGACAGCCATAATCAGAGCCCTGCGCAGCGATTCTCATCTTGGAAATTTCTTCCTCGACATGTGT
>Ga0335081_10001219_pt1 | contig 41004 bp, 36 predicted proteins | sample Lox_Sample_35_FD_206713 | JGI IMG/M metagenome (GOLD analysis project Ga0335081, IMG submission 206713) | Soil microbial communities from Loxahatchee National Wildlife Refuge, Florida, United States - Lox_Sample_3.5 | ecosystem: Environmental > Terrestrial > Soil > Wetlands | place: USA... | reverse complement strand
GATTCAAAAGCATGCGTTAATAATAGAAGCTTGCACTCCGTATTTACGGCGGTTCGTTGGACGGAGGCTCTGTACCATGTCGAACCGATCTCCGCGCGCCGATTGGGTGCGTCGATATTCAGGTACGAACTCATCCCCGCAGCCTTTCCACTCGAGTTAAGGATTACGGCGAACGGCAGGCTGGCCCCTTGGCTCTGCAGCTTGAGCCGGCGCTCGATCTCGCTGCGCATTCCCTCGGGGCTGGGGACCGGCGTGTACCACAGTTCCCACAATCTTCCGTCCTTCACGGCCTCGGCAAGATCGTCGTGATGCCTGTGAGCGAGCGGCTCCAATAAGGCGTGGTGGCCGCGCAAAGTAACGGGCGCGAAATCCGTCATGGTCGCAAGCCAGTATACCCGTCAACTCCCGCGAAACAGGCTTCTCGTCTGCTGGCGCTTGCACGAGCCGCCCGGATCAAAGCATTGACGATGTGCTTGACAGACTGTCCTACGCGCCTCTATAACGACTTTCGATCACGATTCGCCGATCGGCAGGTGTTACCCAGCCTGCCGGTGACCGCCTTTCGGATATTTTGCATGACGAACGGGACCACTTTGAATGTTCCCCGCGGTGCCTCTCGTGGCCCGCGGCAGTTTCTATTCGGCACGCTCGCCTTGCTCTCCATCCTGGTCGGCTGCAGCCGCAGGTCGAAATCGGAACAAAAGGTTGTCGAGCTCTCTATTGCGTCGGATGGCGACCTCATCGCCTACAAGCCCGACGTTCTCACTTGCCCCACGGGCGCGCTGGTCCGCCTCACGTTCCACCATACCGGCAAGTTCGTGAGCGCTCGGCACGATTGGATGCTGACCTATCCGGATAAACTGGACGCCCTGAGCAAGCAACTCCTCGATACCGACGGCGTCTTTGCCAAGGACGATCCGCGTATCATCGCCTTCACGCCTTTGGCCGATAAAGGAGGCACGGCGACGACCCAGTTTGTCGCGCCCAAGCCGGGCGACTATCCGTTCTTGTGTTCCACCCATCCCGAAGATATGCGCGGAATCTTGCACGTTACGAAGTAAGCTACGTGAGGTAAGCTCTACGCAGGTAAAGGAGAAGATATGAAACTCTCAAAACTCGCGGCCTCTCTTACGGCCATCGTTCTTTCGCTGCTCGTGGCGTTTCCGGCGCTGGCTCAGCTGAAATCGCCCGATGACGTGAAACGGGGACTCCTGCTCCTCGTGCAGGTCTCCAATGACTTCAAACGCCAGATCGGCGCCAAGCGGTTTGAACGCGTCCCACACGAAAACATGGAGTATATGGAAGCCTCCGAAGCTTTGCGTGCAGCCGTCAAAGACGAGCCTGCCGATTTCAAGGCCAAGGTGGAAACCCGGCTGAAGGCTGCCGTGGCCGCCTATCAGAAAGTTTCGGACATGAGCGCCACCACTCCCGACGTCGACAAACTGATGGCCGAACACGCCAAGGCCGTGACGGCAATGAACTCGCTCTTCGACCTGTTCCCCGCCGATCTCCGGCCCGACCCGAATGCGCCCCCAGGCGGTCGCGGCGGCCGCGGCCCCGCGAACTGAACCGCTTCGCGGCCCGGAATCGCAACAACGAAATTCAAATTGACTTCTCTCTGATCCCGGGCCTATAGTCCGCCCATCGATCGAGGCCGGCCTTCATGTTTCCACTCGGCTTGGGCGCTTGTTTTTTCGTTTGCTGCATTTCCGCAATGCAGCCCGGCGGCGCTCCTGCAATCATCACAGGAGCCGATTTCGTATCCTTGGGCTGGTTGATAAGGATTGCGCCGCACATCGCGTGAGAGGAGATTGGCAATGAAAGCAATGGAAAACCGCCTCCGCTACGGCATCGAGGGCGCCGCGGTCTTCATTGCCGTTCTGTGCCTGGCGTTTGCGCCAGCTTTCGCGCAGGGAAACCAAGATAGGACCCAACACCCGACATCCAAGGACGACTCCTGCACCGGATATGGCGAATGCGGGAAGGCTCCGAAAAATATCGCCGGCGATTTTCAGAACATTCATCGCCTGCCTCCCGGCGGGCCGGCGCCGCGCTTGTCCGACGGGCATGTGGACCTGACCGGACGCTGGTATCCCAACTCCGGCGGGAAAATGCTCCAGGTGGCCTATCCGCTCGATCCCGGAATCTTCGAGCAATTCGATCCCAAGAAAACGCCGGAGGTGGCTCCAGTCTTCAAGCCGGGCATGGCGGCAAAGTACAAGAGGCCGGTGGGATACGGCGAGTGCGATCAGGCCGGCACTCCCAGCACAACCTTGGAGCAATTGGGCCAGCACGCTCCCATGGAACTGATTGCGACCCCGCAACGCCTGGTCATGCTTTACGAATATCCGATGGATGTGCGCATGGTCTATTTCAATCGCCCGCATCCCAAGGATCCCGATCCCACGTTCAATGGCGACACTGTGGCGCGTTGGGAAGGGGATACGCTGGTTCTCGACGTGATCGCCATCGATGAGAGGATGAGGGTTTTCGGAGGCGGGGGCGGCGGGTGGTATCCCAGCGCCCAGGAGCATGTCACCGAGCGCATTGCACGCACGTCGAAAAACTATCTCACCTACCAGATCACAGTCGAAGATCCCGTCGTTCTGGCGCAATCCTGGAAGTCGGCGCCTCGCATGTGGTCGCTGGCGCAGGATCCCCATGAGGAATGGGGAGAGGTCTTCTGCACCTTGAATCAAGAGCCCGACGAGTACAAGAAAATAACCGACGCCGCGAAGAAGGCTAAATAAGCAGCCGGCTCCCCAAGAGCCATCGTACAACGACTGTCGACCCAATCAAGGAACGCTGGGCCCTCCGCTGCGGACTGCATTATTTACAAGAAGAGTGAGCGGTCTTATGCCTGAGCCGTCAACGAGACGGCAACCGCTGGCCACGCTCGTGCGCCTTACCCGACGAACCGTGAAGCGCCGCGCGCGGAGCGTCAGGAATGCGGGTGCTGCGACCACCAGGCGCGCCACGCCGCAGGGTCGGAACCCATCCCGGCCCCGGTAATATCGCGCAGAGCCTGGAACACCCACGAGCGCGTCGCGCCGTCCAGAGTGGCGTCGTCCATCATTTTCAGAAGATCGGGAACGGCGCGCATGCGCTGCGCGTCGGTGAACATTCCAGACTGCGCGAGGCTGCAAGCAGCCATCTCCCGCACGTTAGGCGCGGGATCTTCCCGGAACATTCCGATCAGCACGGGGATGGCATTGTCCGTGGCGAGCAGGCCCAGGCCGATCGCCGCATAGGTACGCGTCGTTTGGTCGGGATCGTGGATGCGGTCGCGGAAGGTCCATTCCAGACGCGAGGCCTCTACGCCTCGATTGCCCAGCACGCCGAGAATCCACAGCAGCCAGGCGCGATGCTCGGGCTCGCTTTCCAGGCGCGCCAGAATCTGGTCCACGCTGGCGGGGCTCTTGGGCAGGTTGTAGCCCGCGAGCGTAATCTCCAGCGAAGCCGCGCGCACGTTCAGATCGTTGGCGTTGATCGCCGTATTGAGCAAGCCGGCGAGCGGGCCCTTGGCCACGTCGAGCTGCCCGTACCAGGAAGGCACGTTCCTGTCGATCAGCTCGATAGCGCCTTCGTAATGATTGATGGCGCGCTCCATGAGAAGCTGCGCTTGCTGCTGCGGGCTCATCGAAGGCAGCGCCTCGATCTCGTGATCGGAAAGCTTTGGAGCGGAAGCCGCCCGCGGGCTGCTCTTCAGCTGGCCAGCCTGCGCCGCCAATGTGGCGGGATGGGCCGCCGCAAACATGGCGCCAGCGATACCGAAGCACACAAACCGGCGCACGAACGTCATCAGCTCGATTGTCATTTGAGGATGCCTCAAGCCCAGCGTAAGCATCCGTGTTGCCAGCGGCAATAGTACGGGCTTGCCACGCTGTGGGCGCCTCTGGCGGTTGGCAGAGTGCGGCGCCGCACCCCCTCCCCCCCTTTTTTCTCAAGAATATCATTCTAAAGCAGTTATTTCTTCGCGTTGGACAACGATGTGATTCTAAAAGACTTAATCGCGCGCATTTTTCGGGACCGGGATTCTTGAAAAGTGCTGATTTTGAATGCCTTATCGAAGCTGGCCGCCTTGCGCGGGTGCCGACCGGAGACGAGCTTCGCAACGATATCATTACACGGGAGTTATTCTTATCTGGCTGCAAGAGCATCAAAAGACGGTGCTTAGGCAGGATTCCGCCGGGGATAGCAGCCTTTGCGGGGGAAGAAACGTTTGCGCTACGCAGCGGACGGCGACGGCGCAATTGGAGAATGAAACGGCGCGAAAGAAGGTAAGCAAAAGGGCGGGCGTGGCGCTCTTGTGCGCGAGTCATATGCGATGTTATCTGGAGAGTAAACTGGGTTCAACATGGTTGTGATGTGGATAACTCCGGGCCTGTGGAAAACCTTCTCGACGAGTGAGGGGCGGTGAGGATAAGCAAGAATAAAGACCCCACCTTTCCAACCGCGAAAGGTGGGGCACCCGCAAAACCGTCTCGCGTCTAAGGTGGGCCACCCTCCGATTGCCACACCGCGGTCCATTGAGGCAGTGTATCCTGCCGATTTCATAGCGCAGCACGATCCTGCGGGGAACATGAGATACGGTCTAGCCATTGCGATGTTGTTGGCCCTTCCCTGCTTGGGGCGAGCCGCCTTCGGCCAAGCGAATGGCGAACGAGGCGCGGCGCAGGGCGCTTCGCGCAGTGCTGCGAATTTCCTGCCGGGACGGCGGCTAACGAATGCGGCGAAGGCTGCGCTGGCCGCGTGCCTGAAGAAAAGTCCGGGGCAGTTTTCGATCATGGCCATCGCCGACGATCGTGAGGCTTATCGTTACGCACAGGATTGGCGAGACGTTTTTCTTGGCGCGGGGTGGCGCGGCGCGAACGGCGACACGCTCATCGGGACTTTCACCATTGCCGGCGGGAAGTGGACGGGCATGCGCGTGAGCATGCGCGGCGATCCGCAAACGGGAGAAGCGCCGGGAGAGGCTTCTCCCGAAGCGACGTTTGCGCGTTGCGTGGAGGCGCGGCGGGATATTCCGGCGGGCGGCCGCATCCTTCGGTATAAGGATCGGCCGGCGGGCGCGGTGGAGATTCAGGTGAGCGCGGAGGCGGGGCGGTGAGAGGGGAAAAGCCTCAGGTCTCCCGACAAAGACCGTCGGGCGACCTGAGCTACAAAGGCGGCATGCCCAGACGTGGCTGGGCCGCCTGGGGCCGAACTGCAGATTCCTCACCGCCATCGGCAAAGAACGCCGCTAGGTTCGGAATGACAACGTGATGCGGATTGCGCGGCAAGACGCGGAGGAAAAGCCTTAGTCTCCCGCGACTTCTTTTTTGCGTGCGCCAGGGCGCGGGGCGGCGGGCGACCTGAGCTACAAAAAACGCACGGCCGGGAGCGGCTGTGCCACCGCGATCAGGCGAGGCCGGCTTTGTACAGGGCGACGAGCTTGGCCCAAGCTTTCTCGGCATCGGGCATGTTGTAGATGGGGCCTTGGGCGTCGGCGGGCATGTCCTTCACGCACCAGCCGTGTTTGGAGGAATAGACTTCGATCTCCGCGGGCACATGCGCGGCGGCAAAGGATTCGCGCAGCTTGTCTTTGGCGTCGGGCTGGCGCATGTCGTCGTTGGAGGCGATGCCGAAATACATACGCGCCTTGATCTTGGACGCCAGCAGGTGGGGACTATCGGGTTTGTCGGTCACGAGCCCGCCGCCGTGGAACGATCCGCCGGCGCCCACGCGATTGGGCACGGTCGCGCAGGTCTTCACCACCAGCGGCCCGCCCATGCAGTAGCCTTGGGTGCCGATCTTCTTGGATTTGTTCACCTGCTTTTGCATATCGAGCCAGGCGATGAAGGCCGTGGCGTCTTTTTCGCAGGCGCCCGGCGCGTTAATGGAGGCCATGAGCGGCTGAATCTTGGCCATGTCGGTCTGGAAGTTGAAGGTGGCGGTATTTTCGACCGCCGGGCCCGGCTTGACGCGATAGAAGGGATTGGGCACCAGCACGCTGTAGCCTTCGGCAGCAATACGTTTGCCGATGTCGCGCATCGACGGGCGCAGGCCGAAGGCGTCGGTCCAGATCACTACGCCGGGATGCGATCCGGCGGTGGGATAGATGAAGGCGGCGTCGCAGGTGCCGTCCGGCGTCTTGATCTGCACGTCGGTCTCGGTGACGGCCATGGCGGCCGATGCGGTGCCCGTTCCCGCGGCGGCGGCAATGCCGGCGGCCACGGACATGGCGATGAAATCGCGCCGCGAGAGGTCCGAGGACTCCTCGGGCTGGTCGGACTTATTGGGGTCGTCCATGATTGGCTCGCTCATTTGCGGAGCTCCTTTGGGGGGATGTGTTGTTTTGCAGAAAGCTCGCGGCGGGATGGCCTGGCGAGCGCTTCTTCGCGGAGAACGCTATGCCAGCGGTACGCGCGTGTCAAGGTGGCCTTGGGGCAGGCCTGTGGACATCTCCGCCGCGCTTTCGCGGTCGCTTATGGGCCGTTTGCGGACCGGGCGCGGGATCGCCTCGTAATCGCCGTTCGTTTACGAAAAGTCCGGACCGGCCCAAAAGGTGCTGGACCGGAACTTTCTCGCAACTTTGCCGCAAAGGGGGCTTTTAAGGCAGTCCCAATCGTGTAGCATCTAGCCTGTGAAAGCACGCGCCGCAACCTCGACCCACAAGAAAGTGGTCGTGGATTTAGCCGACCGCAGCTCGTTGCAGGGCTACGTCAATCCTCTGCGGCTGCCCGGCGATCCGCTCGACGTTCTCACCACACAGGGCGAGCACCGCGAAATTCCGTTGCGGGAAGTGCGGGCCGTCTATTTCGTGCGCGACTTCACCGAGGACTACGAGCCCGAGCGCAAGGCCTTTCTCAGCCGGCCCAAGCTCGACGGCCTGTGGGTGCGGCTGAAGTTTCGCGACGGCGAAACGCTCGAAGGCGTGGTCACCAACGACTTGCTGGCGCTGCTCGACTCAGGCATACAGATCACGCCGCCGGACCTGACCGGAGCGGCCCTGCGCATCTTCGTGCCGCGCCCGGCGCTCAGCGAAGTGACCGTGCTGGGCGTGGTGGGCGTGGCGCGACGCAAGCCGGCAGCGGCGGCGTTGCCGGCGCAGCCCAAGCTCTTTTCCGAATAGGTGCGCGATATGGACTTGTGGAGAGTGTAGCGATGCGCAGCCACAAACTGTTTCGCCAGGAGCGGCAGCCCGAGGACCATCAGGAGCTCTATTCGGGACTGATCCGCATCCATATCCTCTTTCACGCCTGCGAGGAGCCCATCTTCGGCCTGGGCATGATCGAGGAGCTGCGGCATCATGGTTACCGGCTCAGCCCCGGGACGCTCTATCCTCTGCTGCGCACTCTGGAGAAAAAGAAGCTGCTGCGGTCGCGGGAAGTGCACGCGGGCCGCTGGATTCGCCGCGAGTATACGGCCACGCCTGCCGGGCGCCGCGCCATGCGCGCGGTCAAGCAGCGCGTGAAGGAGCTCTTCGGCGAGATCTTCGAGTGAATGCGGCGCCGGCGAAGCGCACGAGCGGCAGGCAGGCGATGGCGGAGAGCAGGACCAGAATCGGGTCGAGGGGATGGCGGAATCGCAGCGAGGCGTGCGCCAGGTAATAGAGCAGCGGGAAAAACAGCACAAACGACGCCAGCGGAAACACAAATTTATTGGCCGTAAAAAAGAGCAACGCAAGCCCGGAGACGGTTCCGACGAGAAGAAGAGCGCTGCACAAACTGACGGCGCGTAGCAGCGGATCGTCAGTCGAGAGAAAGTCGCTCACCGGCGCAGGCGTGCCCAGCCAAAACGCGACGATGCGATCCCAGGTCAAGCGAAGCTCGATGCCGGGATTCGCGGCCATGAAGTGCAGCGCCTTGCGCATCTCCTCCTGCATGAAGGCGGACTCGCCTTCGCGATAGAAACGAAAAATCTCACGCTCGCGGGTGATGTTGAAGGGCCAAACCGGCGGACGCGGGCCGTAGTTTTCGTTGTTCCCCACGTACAGCTCCACGCCGAGATTCGAGCGCAGAGGGATGAAGCGGTGGAAAGCGCGGTAGTTGCGGACCGTCCAGGGCACGCAGGAGAGCACGACGCAGGCCACCGCGAGCGCCGGCGCGCGAAGGTTCGCGCCGCGTTCCCTTCCGCGCCAGGCGGCCCAGCCGAGGAGGAACGGCAGCACGGAGCCGAGCGCAGGATTGGTGAGCAGGGCGAATCCCCAGAGCAAGCCGTAGGCGCACCAGTCGCGCAGGCGCGCCAATTCCGCGAGCTCGATGGTGGCCCACAAAATTGTGGCGGCGAGCAGAGCGGTGAGCGAGGTGTCCCAAATCCACTCAAAGGGAAAGATCACCGCGTTGGGAAGCAGCGCCCAGAACCAGGCTGCGGCGCTGGCCTCGCCCGCGCCGGCGATACGTTTGCCGGCGTAGAAAATTGGCACGCAAGCGGCCGCGGAGAAGAGAATGTTCATGGAGGTGGCCGCGAAGAACGACCGCATGGTCTCGATTCCGAAAATGCGGTAGATGCCCGCAATCAACAACGGATAGACCGGAGGCAGCCAGGCGGTGGGGCCGGTGTCGCGGCCAAAGGGCGAGCTGAAGCCCTTGCCTTCGGCGAGCGAGTAGGCGATGTTTCCCGCCTCGACGTGAAAGCGCGCCAGCAGGACTTCGGCGGGAATTTGGCGCTGCTGGTCCCAGGCGTAGGCCAGCCGCACGCCAAGGGCGACGAAGAAAATCAGCCAGACCGATGTGAGCGCGGCTGCGAATTTGCGTTTCATGCTGGAGCTAGCCGGGCATCCAAGCGGGTGTCCAATCGGGCCTCTCGGGAAAATCTTCGCATGGATCGGCTCTAATAAGGATGCGCGCAACGAAGAATTGAGTTTCGCTCCGTGGGGAGGGGGGTATATAAGGGAAGATTCGAAAAGAGAATCGGGGCACACGGCAAATATGACAAATCTCAAGAGCATCGCCACAGCCTCGGGTGTGGCGCTGGCGTTCGCGGCGTTGGTTTACGCGCAAGGGCCCATGGGGGGAATGCTGGGGCCGCAGCCGCGCGGCATTTTCAACCCGATTGTGGGTTCGGGGGCGCAGTACGAGATCCAGCGCGGCGCGGAAGACGCCAACGGCAAGAAGACGACGATTGAGGTCGCGGCGATCGGCAAAGAGGCGGTCGAAGGCAAGGACGGTTACTGGCTGGAGAGTTCGGGCACTACGCCCGTGGGCGACATGGTGATCAAGGCGCTGACGCTGCAGGACGGCGGCGCCACCAGCGTCACGCGCACGATCATGCAGATGCCGGGACGACCCGCCACGGAGATGCCGGCGATGGGCCGCCTACAGCAGAAGCAGTCGCTGGATATTCGAGGCGAGGCGGAGAAGGTGGGCAGCGAGTCCGTGACCACGCCCGCGGGTGAGTTCACGACCGACCACTACCGCATGAAGAACGGCTCGGGCGATTTCTGGGTGAGCGAAAAGGTGTCGCCGGTCGGGTTAATCAAGTATCAGGGCAAGGACATGACCATGGTGCTGACCAAGGTGGTGAGCGGCGCCAAGGACAAGATCACGGGCACGCCGGCTCCCTTCAATCCATCGATGATGATGGGCGGCGGCGAAGGGGCAAAATAGCCGCACTTTCTCGGTGAAACGCGACTTCGCGAAACGCCATTTCGTGAAACACCATTCCGTGCAAATCTCCAGGAGGGCCTAACAATGAAGCGTCCTTGGCCGGCGGTGCTGTGTGTTGTGTCGGTGCTGAGCGGGATGGCGATGGGGGCGCGCGCGCAGACGGAGGCGGCCGAAGCGCACGTCGCGGCGGCCAAGGCCGTCTTATCGCCAAAGGGCGAGAACGCGAAGCCTTGGCAGACGTTCGCGTCCTTATTCCGGACGGTTTGCACCGCGCCGAGAAAAGACGCACGGCCCGCCAAAGTTGGCCCCGGCGAACCGGATGAGAAGGCGAAGTTGGTTCCCACGCCGCGCGAGAAGTGGTATGTGCCGCCGGTGAAGGTGTTCGACAATCTCTACTTTATCGGGACGCAAACGGAATCCACCTGGGCGTTGACGACGTCGGCAGGGATCATTCTGCTGAACACGAATTTTCCGTGGGTTACGCCGGAGCTATTGAACGAGCTGAAGACCTTTGGCCTGGACCCGGCGGACATCAAGTACGCCATCATCGTCCGCTCTCACTCGGACCAATCCTGGGGAATCAACGCTCTCAAGAAGATGGTGCCGTCGGCGCGAGTGATGATGTCGGAAAAGGATTGGGATCTTCTGGCCAAGGACAACACGCCCGCCGATCTGAAGCCGGTGAAGGACATGGTGGCCAAAGACGGCGAGAAGCTGACTCTGGGCGACACAACGGTGAGGATTTACTCGACGCCCACGTCCACACCGGGCAGCATCTCGCTTATCTTTCCCTTAAAGGAGGGAAACCAGCGCCACCTGGCGGGCATGCTGGGCGGCGACCTGATGCGGCTGGTGCAGGAAGGGGTGCAGTTATACCCGGACATGCAGACCGAGGCCAAAGCTTATATCCCGGCGGTGAAGCGCTTCAAGGAGATCGAAGATAAGGCCGGGGTCGATGCGATTATTCACATCCACTCGGAGGACGACAATTCGCTGCTAAAGCTGGACGCGGTCCGGTCGCGGAAGCCGGGCGAGCCGAATCCGTTTGTGAGCAAAGAAGACGTGGACCGGTTCATGGACGTGCATATCGAATGCGCCGAAGCGCAACTCGCCTGGGCCACCAGCGAATAGCTTCCGACGGTCCGAAACGGGCCAAAAGGTCAAAATAGCCGCGGGCTTTTTTGCGCGATCTCGGGATTGCGGGACTCACCGCCTCCGCTACTTGACACCGCAAAGTTAGTGCGATAAAACCGCCGCGCTTGCTTCGTCCCCAGGGCTCTCCGCGTACTCAAGGTTGCAGGAAACCGACGACGAGCCCGCAGTTCCGCAGAAGTGGAACGGCCGATTCCTGGGTGCAGAGCTAGTGACGAGATGCGTTCCGGCAAGTCCAATGCGCAGCGGTGGTCCCGAAGGACTCATCGCGCGGCCTCGGTCGTTCCGTATCTTCTGCCTCTTGTTTTCTACTGCTGGATACCTTTCGGTACTGCGCACGCGCAAGGCGCGACTCCGACAAATCAGGCGCTTTCTGTTCCGCCAAAAGGTTTTCGGACAGCGGCTGAGAAGAAATTGGATTCGCACCTTCTGGCGGCGGAGATGGCCGCGAGGGCAAACGCGTCGCCGGACCAGTCTTCCTCAGAGAATCCCAAGGACAACAAGGCGCCGCAGAGCGCCACAGGAGTCGAACTGGACGGGAATGGAAATGTGCACGTGGATGTTTGGGGAAAGATCGATCAGGAGCTTCTGGCGCGCATCGCGACGCTGTGTGGAACCGTGGAATCGTCGTTTCCCAAGTACGGCACTTTGCGGGCCTGGATACCGCTGCTGAAGCTCGAAGAATTGGCCGAGGCGGAACAAGTGGCGTCCGTTCGACCTGCAGAAAAAGCGGCCTTGAACTCCCAATCAGGAAGTGTTTCAAACCGGCAAAACGCAAGCTCAGCTGCGGAGGAACAGAATGGGCAAACCCAGCCCCCGACCCTCAGCGAACCCAAATCACCATCGGGCTGTCACTACCATCGATAAGGAAGCGGAAGGCATTACCGTTCCCGCGCGAGAGCAGGCGCGAGTTTGGATGGCGATGGCCGTCGCGGCGCTCGCCGGTTTTCTGGGGCTGTGGCCGGAAACTCCGGCATCGGCCCAAGCGCAGGGCAGAGGCGCGATTCCCGCGGCGGCCGCGCAACAAATTCAAACCGTGCTTCAGGACAAATCAAACCGCACGACAGCGCAAAAGAAATTGGATTCGCACCTGCACTACGCGGGGCAAGTGGCTCGCGGCCGGCTGAGCGCGGCTGTGCCATTGTTTGCGAACGCCGGGAGACACTTTGAGTATAACGACCAGGGAAACGTTCACGTCGATATCGCGGGCACGGTAAGTGACGGCCTCCTGGCGGCAATCGCTGCGCTTGGCGGGAGCGTGGAGTCTTCCTTTCCACGCTACCGAGCGATCCGCGCGTGGATTCCGCTTTTGAACGCAGAAGCATTGGCCGCGCGGGACGACGTGGAGTTTATCCGGCCGGCGGAAAAGGGCGTGGTAAATTCCGGATTGCCGGAAGGGGCACGTCCCGCGCTGAGACAAAACAAAACACGCGAGAAGATTTCCTCCACGACACAGAATAGCGGCTCTTCAAATTCGAACCCTGTGGACACGAGCGGGGTGGTTTCCGAAGGCGCGGACCTGGTTCAGGCACAGGGAATCACCGGCGCAGGCGTAAAGGTGGGCGTTCTTTCCGACGGCGTGAACTCGCTGGCGACGCTGCAAAGTGCGGGCGAACTGCCTGCGAACGTGACCGTGCTGCCAGGGCAGGCCGGACCGGCCGATGGCGATGAAGGCACGGCGATGCTGGAGATCGTGCATGACCTCGCGCCTGGAGCGGATCTTTACTTTGCCACGGGAGTGGTCAGTCGAGCGTCGATGGCCACCAACATTCAGGCCCTGGCCGACGCGGGATGCAACATCATTGTCGACGATGTGACCTATTACACCGAGGGTACATTTCAGGACGGGATCATCACACAGGCCGTAAACAACGTGACAGCGAAGGGAGCGCTTTATTTTTCCTCCGCCCAAAATTCAGGGAATCTCGATAGCGGCACATCCGGGACGTGGGAAGGAGATTTCAACGGCACAGGGGCTGACGTACCGTTCATCGATCAGGATGAGCGTCGGGTGGTCGCCGTACACGCGTTTGACGCTACGCATAACTATGACACTGTGACGGCCGTATCGCCAGGTCAAATGCCCACATCCCTTACCTGGGCCGATGTTCTGAGCGGCCCTTGCAACGATTACGACCTGTTTCTGTTTGACAGCGCATTTACGTTGTACGAGGCGTCCACCAATACGCAAGACTGCAGCACGGGGGCAATCCCCTACGAGTCGGTTTACCCGTCAGATACCGGCGTGAACAGCCGGCTCTACATCGTGCTGTACAGCGGCTCACCGCGCGCACTACATCTCGACGGCGAAAGAGCGCGGTTCTCGATTGCGACAACCGGAGCCACATTTGGTCATAATGCGGCCGCAAGCGCCCAGAGCGTAGCCGCGGCTCCCGCGCAAACGACAATTTTCACCGCAGGGCAGCAAGCGCCTGAACTTTATAGTTCGGATGGGCCCCGGAAGATGTTTTTTAATGCGGACGGCACGGCGATTACGCCGGGCAATTTCCTCTTTGCTACGAACGGAGGCACAACGCTATCGAAGGTGGACTTTACGGCGGCGGATTGCGGCGAATCGGCAGTGCCGGGATTTTCACCTTTCTGCGGCACATCGGCTGCAGCGCCCACGGCTGCCGCGATCGCCGCGCTGGTCTGGTCGGCCGATCCATTCTTAAGCCCGGCGCAAGTGATTACGCTCATGAAGAGCAATACTCTGGCCGCGAAGCCGTCATTTACGCCGAATTCAGTCGGGGCTGGAATTGTGATGGCGAATCTGGCCACTAGCGCCAGTTCCGTCGAGGTCACCATTGCGAGCAGTCCAACGAGCCAGCCGTTCACAGTCTCCGGCGGACAATGCCAGGCAGGCAGCTACCTCACGCCGCAACCGCTCAAGTTGCTGGTTGGCAATAATCAGTGCCAGATCACATTCGCGTCCGTCATTCCGGTGGGGACCGGCAGCCGATTGAAGTTTGCGGCATGGGAAGATACATCGGTCAATCCCGTGAGAACGATCACCGTGCCCATTTCGGATGCGGTGTTCACCGCGACTTTCCAGCAGCAGTATCAAGTTACGCTGACCGCCAGCCCTTCGTCCGGCGGCACGATCGGGATCAGCCCGGTGTCCGCCGACAGCCCCTGGTATAACAACGGCGCTTCGGAGACGGTTACGGCAACTCCGAACGCAGGCTTCACGTTCGTTAATTTCAGCGGCGATCTTGGGGGCGGCACGAATCCAGCCCCGCTGACCGTCAGCGCCCCTGTGAACGTCACCGGCGACTTCGCGGCACAGGCGCAGGCGCGTGCTTGGGGTGATTTTGATGGGGACGGAAAATCGGACGCCGCGGTTTTTCGTCCTGCGAACGGCGGCTGGTTCGTGATGCCGTCAGGCAATCCGGGCAGTCCGATCACTCAATTTTGGGGGCTGACCGGGGACATTCCCGTGCGCGGGGATTACGACGGCGACGGAAAGAGCGACTTCGCCGTGTGGCGGCCCTCAACCGGAGGATGGTGGATCGTTCCGAGCGGAAACGCGGGCAGTCCGATCACTCAGTATTGGGGGTTGCCTGGGGACATTCCTGTGCCCGGCGATTATGACGGCGATGGCAAGACGGATATCGCGGTGTGGCGGCCTTCCACCGGAGGATGGTGGATCGTTCCGAGCGGAAATCCGGGTAGTCCGATCACTCAGTATTGGGGACTCGCCGGGGATATTGCGGCGCCCGGCGATTACGATGGCGACGGGAAGACGGACTTCGCGGTGTGGCGGCCTTCAAGCGGCCAGTGGTTCGTCATCCCGAGCGGCAATCCAGGAACTCCGATCGTGCAGTCGTGGGGCTTGAATGAAGACATTCCGGTGCCGGGCGATTACGACGGAGATGGGAGGACCGACTTCGCCGTATGGCGGCCTTCGAGGGGCCAGTGGTTCGTTATCCCGTCAGGCAATCCGGGCACGCCGATCATTCAGGCATGGGGGCTGAACGCGGACATTCCGGTGCCGGCCGATTACGATGGCGATGGGAAGACGGATATCGCCGTTTGGAGGCCCGCGACCGGGCAGTGGTTCGTTGTTCCATCGGCAAATCCCGGGACACCCACTGCGACCTCGTGGGGGCTGGCGGAGGACATTCCAGTTCAAAAGCCGATTGGCCAGTAATGCCAGGCCGCGTTTTTGCCCAACTCGTCGCCGATCAATAGAGGCTTCAAAGGACCATCAAAGCGGCAGCGAACGGCGGGCGTTGAGGAGCGCCCGGCAAGTAATACGCAAACAATTTGGTTCACTCGGAAGAGGCTCGGGTGTATAAGGGTGCGCATCCGGGGGACCAGGCTGGGAATTCCAGCCGTAAACTTCTGTGGGGTGGATCGTGGATAAATTTTTGTGTGGCGTGCGCTTGAATGGGACCGGCGCGGGGAAGATGTTCCCGCTGCTGGCGGTGTGTCTGGGGCTGTTGTTTTGCGCGCCGGCTCACTCTCAAACGCTGGGCCGAATCAGCGGCATCGTGACGGATTCGAGCGGCGGCGCGATTTCTGGCGCCACGGTGACGGTGACCGACGTGGCGCGCGGCATACCGCGAAACATCACCACAGATAGCAGCGGCGCGTATGCCGCCCCCAATTTAATCCCCGGGGCGTATTCGGTTCACGCCACGTACATGGGCTTTCAGGCGTTCGATCGGCAAGGCATCGAGCTTGGCGTCGGAGGGGATGTTCACGTCGATGTGACCCTGCAACCGGGTGCGCAAACGCAAACCATTACGGTCACGGAAGAGGCGCCCGCGATTACCACGACGAACGCGCAACTCGAGGGAACCATCGCCGCCAACGCGCTCAGCGATCTTCCCTTCTCCGGCCACAACTACGTGCAACTGATCGGCCTGCTGCCCACGTTTCAGCTCAAGCCGGGATCGGGCGCGGGGCGAACTCAGGACAATTCGAACGGCTTGCCCGGTGAATTCAACGTCTTTGTGCTGGATGGCGTAGCCGACCAGATGTCTTACAACTCGACTTCGGCGGTGAATGGCGGGTATCCCGCCGGAGGGCCCGAGCAAGCGGTGATGCTGCCGACCGACGCGATTCAGGAGTTCAACGTCGTGCAAAACGGCAAGGCGGAGTACGGCTGGAGACCGGGAGCGCAGCTGAACGTGGCGATCAAGTCGGGGGCCAACGCGATCCACGGGACGGCCTTCGCCTTGGGGCGCGACGCGGCAACGATGGCCCGGAACCCATTCTTCAGTATCAAGACGCCGACGCAGTTTGAAAACTACGGCGGGAGTTTCGGGGGAGCGGCGAGGAAAGACAAACTGTTCTACCTGCTGGGATATGAAGGACAGCGCTACACCGTCGGGAACCCGCGGACGTCAACGGTGCCGACGACGGCGAGCGGGCCGGGACCATCCAGCAGCCTGCCGGATGCGATCAATGACCTGCTGAGCCACGGAGTGCAGCCGAGCCCGCTCAGCTTGAATCTGGCGGGTTGCACGATCACGCCCACGGTGGCGTGTACCGCAAACAAAGGCTTGTTCCTCAACGGGACAGGGAGCACGAGCCTTCCTGTGGACTTCCTGACGAGCGGGGGAACAGATAACGGGGTGGGGCGACTGGACTACCACCTCAACGAGCACCACAACATGGCGGCTTACTTCTTCGACGGCGACGGGCTCGCGGTTGCGCCGGTGAGCAGCGTCAACCAACCCTACTGGTCGTCGCCCATGGAAGTTCACACGAAAGTAGTGAGAGCCTGGGAGACCTGGGTGCCGAATTCCGCGTGGGTCAATGACGTCCGAATCGGTTGGGACTGGACTCGCAGCAATAACGTGGGGTACTACGACTGCGAAGCGCAGTCGAACGCGCCGAATTATGCAAGCCTGGGCTTCATTTCCGGAGCGCCTGTGTGCGGCTTCCCCACCGTTACCATCACGGGGTTCACCGGCAGCGTGCTGGGCGGCGCGGGAACGTTGGACGAGAGCGGCGCGATATCGCGGCTGTTGGATAACGTTTCGTATACGCACGGGAACCACATCTTCAAATTTGGGGTGGAGTTCCTGCACGCGGCCTTGAATTTCCAGAGCTACATCAACGGAGGCAAAGGCACGTTCGCATTTAACACCAACACAGCCGCCCTGAATGCTTTTCCCAACGATACGGCCCTCGATAATTTCATGGCTGGTTTTGTGAGCTCGGCAACCGTGCAAACCGGCAGTGTTCCGCGAAACTTTACGAACTTCAGCTACGCCTTTTTTGGCCAAGACGACTGGCGAATCTTCCCAAGACTCACGGTGAACCTTGGGTTGCGATACGAGTACACGCAGCCCATAAGCGAAGTGAACGGGCTTATCGGGAACGTCAATCTAAACGCCCCATCCGGGGTCTGCCAGGTGGGGGTCAATGGCTGCCCCTTCTACAAGATGAACCGCCTGGACCTTGGGCCGCGGGTTGGGGCAGCCTGGGATGTAACCGGGAAAGGCACCACGGTGTTGCGAGCGGGCTTCAACATCATGTACGAACAGCCCTGGGTGGAACATTTCATCAACACCCAAACGATGCTGCAACTGGTGCCCACGGGACTGACCTTCAAAAATGGCAACACGGTGGTCACCACCCCCGGCGGGCTAAATACCCTGACCAGTTTGAATATCAGCCCGCCCGGTTCGCCCATACCCTGGAGCCTGAATACCCCGATCTTCGGCAATTACGTAGCTACAACGGCGAGTTGCAGCAGCACGGCTGCCTGCTCGGCGCCCGGCGTAGTGCAGCACCTCGAATATCCCGAGGTCATCAACTGGAATTTGGGAATCCAGCACGCGATCACCAACAACATTACGCTGGACGTGGCCTACGTGGGAAACCGAGGGCAGCACCTGAATGGCGCGCGAGACCTGAACGAACCCACTCCCGGAGCAGGGGGAAGCACCGCTGAAAACGGGAGGCGGCCGTACGCCGGACAATTCCCGTGGTTCTCGTCGATGCCGGTGTTCGGAACGTTCAGTAACGTTTCGAACTATCATGCTCTGCAAATGATCGTGAGAGGGCGTGCGTACCATGGGTTGAACTTCCTGGCCACGTACACCTATGCGCATGTGCTCTCATCGGTGAATCCCACGCAAGTGGCTAATCCGAAATCGGAGTACGGCAATGCTCCATCCGATGTTCGCCATAGATTCACGTTTGGACCTTCCTACCTGGTCCCAGGTAGAAAAGGTTTCGGGCAGATGTTGCAGGGCTGGCAGGTTGCATCCACCGCCTCGGTATATTCGGGGCGAGCATTTAATGCCACGGACCAGGCCGACGATTTAAGCGGAACCGGACAAGGGACGGCCGACCCGGATCGCTGGACGCTGGTGGGCGATCCTCACGATTTCCATGGATTCGGGTCACCGGGGGGAATCCCGTGCTTTGTAACGTCCGCCTCCACCAACACGAGCGCTTTTGCGTCAAAAGTGAACGGCCGAAACATCTGCACGGTGGGGCTGCCGCAAGCGTGCATAGACGCCGCGAACTCGGAGCCGAACGGGCCAGCGGGAGTTACCAACAATACGGGCATTCTGGAACTGAACCGCCTAGGCTGCTACATGATGGGCAATTCGGTGATGGTTCCCCCGGCCCAAGGAACGTTCGGAGATATGAGCCCTTACGAACTGTATGGCGCCGGGTTCTGGGAATGGGACATGTCCATCATCAAGAGCTGGCGTATCAAAGAACGGCTGACGACACAGTTCCGGGCCGAGTTCTACAACCTGACCAACACGACGCAGTACGCAACTCCCAGCAACACGCTCAGCGCGCCGTCCACGTTTGGGCAATCCACGGCGACGCCGGACGTCAGCGCGAACAGCACGATTGTGGGGACCGGCGGACCGCGGAAGATTCAGCTGGGGTTGAAGTTCCTGTTCTAAAGGCTGGGCTCGCCGCGACATTGGGTGAAAAGCAGCTCCCTCACCCCCGTTCGCAAACAACGCGACCGGGATTCGGGATGACGGCGGGTAGCCGGGCGACGCGCGCCGTCCACGTTTGGGCAATCCACGGCGACGCCGGACGTCAGCGCGAACAGCACGATTGTGGGGACCGGCGGACCGCGGAAGATTCAGCTGGGGTTGAAGTTCTTGTTCTAAGGGCTTCGACAAAAGGAAAAGCACAAAGCAGATTCCTCGTCGCCCTGCGGGCTTCTCGGAATGACACTGTTTGGTCTTGTGGGGGCGTGACGGGGTTACGTGGGCAAAGCCGCTGCACTAGCGCCCGCACAGCCAGGAGTGGCTGTGCCACAAACGGCCTGCGCTGAAGAGCTGCGAGTCGCCAACTTGAGATTCAAACAGGTAGAGGAAAAGCAGCTCCCTCACCCCCGTTCGCAAACAACGCGACCGGGATTCGGGATGACAGCGGATGGCCCGGGCGACGTGCGGCGAATCGCTGCGGCTACTTTTTTCCGGCGGGCTTGTCTGGTGCGGCCTGCTCGGAAATCTCCTGGTTATACGCGGCAGCCTCCGATTCAGAGCAAACCATTTCCCGGATATCAAAGTTGTCCGATTGCAGGCGCAGCGGATATTTATCGAGGGCGTTCCAGGGCTTGGTGTAGTAGGCGGGGTCGATGATCGTTACGGTGAGCTCCATGATGTCGTGGTTCACTCGATGGAAGCGTTCCTCGACGCGCAGGTCCTTGGTGTGCGGACGGCCAACGTTATCGAGCCAAGTTCGCTCGTCGAGTCCGATGGTCTCCACAACCAGCGTGGTGTTATCCACCCATTTGCCGGTGGAATAGCCGTACCAGCGGGGCTCGACAATCTTTGGGAAATCGCGGCCGTCGGTCCAGACGCTGCGCCACACTTGATCATTTTCGTAAACGATCAGGGTCTTCTTGAGACTTTGCATGATCTCGAGAGCGCGCAGGTCGTGCAAGTCGATGCGCGGGAAGCCGATCGGATCGCACATTTCAAAGGGATCGTTTACTTCGGCCACAGGAGAATTTCCGAATCCATCTCCGTACTTATGGGCTTTCCAGGCCTGCTCGCCCTGCGGCGTGAATGGGAGCGTATGCTTCCCGTCCATCGGATAGTTATAGGCGCCTTGCGCTTGCACGCCGTTTCGCCATCCTTTGGCGGGCTCCCAAGTCCCGGAGATGTCGTGTACCGGGGCGGGCGCCGGGTTCGCATTCTGCGCCACCTTGGGCACCGTTTCCCCCCAGCCATCGACGTGCACCTCCAGGTCATAGGGATCGACCGGAGCTTTTTGGTTTTTTGCGCCTGCCGCCTGCGAAGCGGGAGCGGTTTGAGCGTACGCGAAAGGCGACCACAGCAAAGTTGCAACTACCGCGATGGTGGCAGCAAAGCCTCTTAGCATTTCTGCAATCCTTTCACTGTTTCGAACCCGGATTCGATGCGGATTCAGGACCGTTGGCTCGGGCGAAGAAAGTCGCCGCGCCGATTTTAGCTTTATTTATCGGCGTTGGCCCTATGATCCTGCGCAGCTTCGGCCCTGCCGTCCTGTTTTCCTTCGGTAATCATGACCTGCCCGTTGGCGAGGATGACCTTATCCAGGCGTGCGACGGGCGAGCCATTTTTGGCTACCGCGGTGGTGACCACGGTGATCTCGTCGCCTGGCTTGAAGGTCTGCGGAGTAAAGCCAAAGTTGATGATGTTGGAGGGCGCCACCAGTTCGATCACCCAATGTTGCACTTCCCCTTTGTCATCCTTCGCATCCATCTTCAGGAATACATGTGGATTGGTCCACATCCAAGACGTCACTGTGCCTTTGAGAGTGACCTTTTTGCTTTCATACGCGGCGTTGCCGTGATGAGCGTACAGCGGAGCGGAAACGAGGAGCAGGCAGAAGGCCGCAACGGTCGAGATCAATTTCATGGCGATCATCCTCCAGCGGAAGAAGTTCCGCGTACTACGTGGAGAGAAACATGAAGTCTATCGTAACTTATAACTCGTGGGAAGTCGATTGAGCCCACACGGGTAGTGGTGTCACTTGGATTTCAGCGTGCGGGCGAAAAGACGGACAGCGCTTGATAATGAACTGGCTGACGGCGGAAGAGGCGAGCTACTGCTGGGGACTTAGCGTCCACCACACGCTCAGAACGATGGCCGCAGCCACAAGAAAAACGAGCATGGCGGCGTGGTTTGGCGACCAGGCGCTCACGACCAGGCCGTTTGCGGCGGACAACGACACCAGCCCGAAAATGAACATGGCCAGGGCGAGAATCGCCGTCAGAAGCACCGATTGGCCTCTTCGGACCGCGGCGATCACACTGAGCACCACGCCCACGATAACAAGGAGATCGGCGATAGCGAGTAGGATTTCCATAGTGCGACGGATTCTACTTGCGGTCCGAAATAAATTCAAGCGGTGAGTTTTTGGTGTGGGCCAGCTGCATTTTGGCCTCTTGTGTGAAGATCAACGCAATTCAAACTGACCCACTACCGCTTCCCGGGTGACCTCGCCGGTCTCGATGCCATCCTCGAGCCGACGCTGAGGCCAAGTCCCTAAAGTCTGTTTCGCGGACGGACCTCGCTTGTTTCAGGCCCCGATTGACACTGCCTGTTAACTATTGTAAAAATCTCGCGAATACAGGATGGCAAGTCGCGCACACGCCTGTAAAAGGAGACACGCGATGCGTCCTAGGGACTTGGCAGGTTGGCTGGCCGTGGGAGTCCTGGGCGGCCTAACGACAGCAATGCCCGCCCGCATTTCCGCTCAAAACTCCAAAACAGCTGCGAAGAGTGAGGTCGGCGCCGGGGAGGAGTGCAAAGGCAACGGTTGCACTGTCTCGCTCGAGGACCAAGGAACGACCGAGAGCGGCTCGGAGAAGCCCTACGATTGGAAAGCAAGCTTCAGCCAATACAAAGTAGGCAAGGTGCCCCGAACCGCGGACGGCAAGCCCGATCTGCAGGGTATATGGAGCCGCACCACCCTGGTGCCGATGGAACGGCCGCGGAATCAGGACAAGAAGGAGATCGACGCGAGCACCGCGGCCAAGCTCGAGGATCAGGCGCAGCAGAAGCAGTTCGACCTGCGCACCGAGCCCACCGACACTCCTCCGGGCGAAAAGACCACCGATGCGTACAACACGTTCTGGAGAGACGGCTACTGGTTCAAAGTGCCGATGACCAGCCTGCGGACGTCCCAGGTGGTCGATCCTCCGAACGGAAGACTGCCTCCGATGACTGTGGAGGCTCGGGTTCGGCAGAACCGCGCGGCGGAGCTCGATAACCGGCCGGCCACGAGTTACGAAGACCGGCCCATTTCGAGCCGCTGCATCCGGCGGCCGGGCGCCCCGGGTCCGGCGTTCACCGGCTCCGGTCCGGGAGGCCAGGAATCGACTTTGGAGATTATCGAGGGCACCGACTCGGTGATTGTTCGCGGGGAATCGGGGCAATCCCAGTTGATTTACCTGGACGGGCGTCCGCGTCCTCCGGAGAGCGTGCACCTGCAATTGGGATCCGCTCGCGGACACTGGGACGGCGACACTCTGATTGTCGAGTACACGAACTTCTCCAACGACGAAGGCGCCGGGAGGGAACGTCTGACCGCGCGCTACAAGCGGCTGGACGACACTCACCTGCTTTTCGGGTTCACGCGGGACGATCCCGGAACGCGAATGAAACCTTACAGCGTGGAGTTTGTCATGTGGCGCCTGACGGATCAGGAGCAGCTTGTGGAGTATGCCTGCCACGAAGGCAACGTGGGCCTGGAGTTCACCCTATCCGCGGCCCGATCCAAAGAGCGGGAAGCGGCGGCAGAAGAAGGAAAGTAGCGGCCAATCGCGGGCGACGATGCGGAGATTGGCTGGGGAGATAGATCGATGAAAGCACGAAAGCTGTTGCTCTTCGGGTTTGTGATTCTCACCACGATGCCCCTGGCTCCCCTGGCCATCGCGCATCACTCCTTTGCGGCCGAATACGATGCGGATAAGCCAGTGACGCTCACCGGATCGGTGACGAAGATGGCCTGGATCAATCCTCACTCGTGGATCTACATCGACGTGAAGAAAGCAGACGGCACGGTGGAAAATTGGGCCGTAGAGGCCGGCCCGCCGGGCACCTTGATCCGCGCGGGATTTACCAAGGACTCTCTCGCCGCCGGAACGGTGATCAAAGTGAACGGCTATCGCGCCAAAGACGGGGCCTTGAGAGCCAATGGCCGCGACATAACGCTTCCCGATGGGCGATTGCTCTTCGTGGGCGGATCCAGCCCGGGCGCGCCCAAGGACTTTCCCGGGACGGCTACAAAGAAAGACCCGTAGTCGGAGCAATTGCGGCCCTGGTGCTTGAAATCATCCGAGAGGCGGAGCATGGCTGATCACCAGCAGGCCATTCGCCGGATGGCTCTTTTGCCGGCGGGCTTTGCCATTGCAGCATGCATGGTGGCGATGCCGGGTTCGGCGCGGCAACCCGCTCAGGACGGATCGGCCGTTACCTACAGCAAGAACGATGTGGGCATGCAGTTCGCTCCCATTCCCGCGGGCCAATTCCCGATGGGCTGTTCCGAGGGCACCAAGCCGGTGGAATGCGGGCCGGAAGAAAAGCCTCGGCACACCGTGCAGATCACCAAACCTTTCGAAATGGGACGGACCGAAGTCACCCAAAAAGAGTGGCAAGCGGTGATGGGGTCCAACCCCAGCCAGCACAAGGGGGACGACCTTCCCGTAGAGACTGTTTCCTTCCAGGATGTACAGGCGTTCCTTACCAAGCTGAATGCGCGCAACGACGGCTATCTCTACCGGCTTCCCACGGAAGCGGAGTGGGAGTACGCGGCGCGAGCCGGCAACGCGGACCAGTTCGGAGGAGCGAAAGTGGCGAATTCGCTGGCCCGGTATGCGGCGCCCGACGAGTGGGCGTGGTACAACGTGGAGTCAACCAATCCGGTAGCGGTGAGAAAGCCGAATGCGTGGGGCCTCTACGATATGCGCGGGAACGTGAACGAATGGATTCAGGATTGGTACGACCCCAAGTATTACTCGAAGAGTCCGATGGCGGATCCCAAGGGTCCGGATAGCGACGCCGCCGAGGGAGGCCGGGGTGTGCGGGGCGGCTCTTTTCACGACGATGGGCCGTGGCTGTCGCGCGTCTCGCTTCGCCAGCATTTTGCGGAAGATTACAAACATTTCGATCTTGGCGTTCGTGTCGCGCGTGAAAAACGTTAAGCACATCGCGGAGTTCGAATGAACGGCAGGCTTTCCCTGGCGGGTTCGTTTATTGCGGTGGTTTATTTTGCGGCCAGCGCTCTGGGGCAGGCGGGCGCGCCCACCCAACGCGTGCATATTCCCGGCATCCCCGACGGAACGTCGATCTATCCGAGGACCCCGAGCCGGGGAAGCGACTTCATTTCCATCGGCTGCGTATCCAAAACGCCCAACGGCGAATTTCGCGTGACCGACTGGAGAGGGGCCCAGCAATCCAATGGAGCCGGCGCTCCGGAGTTCCAAGAGACGGCCCCGCTGGTGATTCGGCTGCAAGGGGACCAAGAGATGCTGAATTTCCAGGTGGGCCACGAGGTGGAGATCCGAGGTCCGATCCTGGAAGATGCGAACGGGAACCGCCCTGCGGAGATGAAGGCGAACGTGATCCTCTATCTTTCCCGAACCTGCTGGAAGAGGGGAACCAACACCCCGGAAAGCAACCAGCCAAAGGCATAAGGCAACCGAAAGGGGCCCTGTAATGCAAGCGTCAGCCAGGAATATCGCTGTGAGGATCGAAGCTGCACTGACATTGACGTTGTGCGCGTTGTGGCTCGGCGCATTCCCGTCCTGGGCACAAACGGCGCCGGCCCCTGCAAAATCGCCGGTGACCGCGACTGCACAGACCACTCGCGGCGGGCAGGCGGCGGGAACCACACAGGCGGCTCGGACTGCGGCAGCCGCGCCGGCCACAGCGGCTCCGAAGACGATTACATACCGAGCGCCGCGCACCCCGGACGGAAGGCCGAATCTGAGTGGAATTTGGCAGGCGATCAATAACGCGGAGTGGGATATCCAAGCCCATGATGCAAAGGCGGGGCCGATCGTGGTGATGGGGGCGTGGGGCGGGATTCAGCCCGACCTTGGCGTGGTGGAGGGCGGAGCGCTGCCCTACCGGCCGGAGGCGTTAAAGAAGAAGAAAGAAAACGAGGCCAATGCGCTGGCTCTCGATCCTGAGGTCAAGTGCTTCCTGCCCGGCATACCCCGCGCGACCTATATGGGGTTTCCGTTTCAAATTACGCAATCGGCGCAGTATGTGGCGTTCACCTACGGGTACGATTTTGCCTCCCGAGTGGTGAATATCGGCATGAAGAGCAAGGCGCCGGTGGACTCCTGGATGGGCTGGTCGAGCGGCAAGTGGGAAGGAGACACGCTGGTGGTGGATGTGACCGCGCAGGTGGAGGATACCTGGTTTGACCGCGCGGGCGACTATCACAGCGACGAACTGCACGTCGTTGAGCGCTACACTCCCACGAGTCCCGATTCCCTGCTCTACGAAGTCACCGTCGACGATCCGAAGGTGTACACGCGCCCCTGGAAGATGAGCATGCCGCTCTACCGGCGCCTCGAAAAGAATATGCAGTTGCTGGATTACAATTGCGTCCCCTTCGTCGAAGAGCTGATGTATGGGCATCTTCGCAAGGTGCAGACGCCCGAGGAAAAAGCCCGGGAAGACAGCACGCTTCCCACTGCGCCTTCGGACGCACCCGTCAAGAACCCCGACGAAGAAGAACAACCCTGACGCCGCCCGCTCTTCCCCGGGCCTGCGGAAACGTCTCGTTCGATCTCTGAATTAGAATCAGAAGAAGAAAATGGCGCGCCCCGCCACCGCCACGCCGAACCACAACAATACGGCAACCACGGCGGTGAGTTTGCGGACGGCGGGAGGAAGGCCCTGCCTGTCCGCCCGGCTCACGATCCGCAGGGCCGTGAATTGGAAGGGGATCGCCAGGGAAAGGAACAGGACCTTATAGTGGAAAGCGACGTTTCCCCAGCACTTGGTCGCTTCCGAGGTGAACAGAAGCGTTCCGGTGAGAATCGTCAGAAAAAGTCCCGCCAAAGACCAGGGCATCAATTCGCGCGCGGTTTCCGCCACGCCTTTATCGCGCAACACGAGATTGCACAGCCGGAGCGCTAGAATCAACACCGTGCCGAGAAAGAGCGTTAAACCCAAAAGGTGAAAAACTTCGGCCAGCGTAAACGTCCACTTGGATTCCCGGATACCATGGCCCAGCCGGGTATTTTCGATCCACAGAAAGTAAGGGTAGAGTCGGTCCCACACCGTATCTGCGCCTTATAGGAAGTACGCCATCATGCGGCCCGCCGCGATAATCCCCACCCACAGCGTCAGCGACACCAGCCCCGCGATCCGGGCCTGCGCCGGCGGGATGGCCAGCGTGTCCCACTCCGCGCTCCGCCGGTCGATCGTCAGGTGGTAGATCCCGATGTTGACGCCGGCCAGCATCAGCATGATGACCTTGGCCCAGAAAAAAGGGCTGCCATAGCAGCGCATCGCGAGGGACCAAAAAAGCATCGCGCCGGTTACGAACGTGATCGCGAATCCGCCCAGCATGAATGGCCGCAAAGGCCGGAAGACAGCCGAAACCGCCTGATCTTTTAAGATCCATCCGGCAAGCCGCAGATCGAACCAGATCACGAGGCCCACGGATAAAGCCAGAGAAATTACGTGAGTTCCCTCGACGATGGGAAAGACGTAGTAGGACTCGCGAAGGGCCGTTGAACTGCGAGTGCAATCGATATACTGAAAAAGGTCATGAAGCGACATCTGCCGGTGCCCCCGGAAAGCGGGGATGATATCACAAGGTTTTGCACGAGGGTGCATAAGCGGCTTCTTTGGCGGGGGCGGCAGGAGTATGATCCGCTTAACCGGGAAGTTCGGCGCGTTGCGGAGAGGCGGAAAGTCCATGAGCGACAAGGGGAGCGACAAGGGGAGCGACAAGGGCGCGGATAGATCGGCGAAACAGAAGCTGGGGCCTACGCCGGAGTCCTGCATCATCATCGACCAGCCGCTAGTGCGCGACTACTCGACCGGCGGCGGACACGGGCCGGAAGAGACGCTGGTGGAAGGCGATCAGAAGCTGGTCACACGGAAGTGGCAGGGTTATCCGCCGCAGAATCTAAATCTCATCGGAAAGCCGCATCCGGCCATGCCGGAAGTGGGGATACCGCGGCTGACCGGCAAAGCCCAGTACGCCACGCGCATCGAATTGCCGAACATGCTTTATACAAAGCTGCTGACCAGCCCGCATCCGCGCGCGAAAGTGAAAACGCTGGACGTCTCCGCGGCGGAAAAGATGCCCGGAGTGGCGCATATCCTGACGCCGCAGAACGCTCCTTCCACATATCCCCTGCCGGAGGAGCTTTTCCTGCAGGGCGAAGTGGTGGCCATAGTGGCGGCGGAGACCGAGGATCAGGCCGAGGATGCGGCGGCGGCGATCCGGGTGGAGTACGAACTGCTTCCTTTTGCGTCGAGCCTGGAGCAGGCCATGGCACCGAACGCGCCGGACTTAAGCGGCAAGCAAAAGCCCGGAGCGACGAAGACGCTATCCGAATGGGGCGATGTGGAGAAAGCTTTTGCGGAAGCGGACATTGTTAAAGAATTTACCTACGCGTTTGGCGGAGGATTGCCAGTTCCCTTGCAGCCGAACGGGTGCATCGCCAAATGGGATGGGGACAAAGTAACCATCTGGGGCATGGGACAAAACATCTATCCCTCGCGCGCGACGGCGGCGCGGCGGCTGGGCATTCCCGTGGAGAATGTGCGCTTCATCGACAAATGGAACGGCGGGACGTTTGGCGGAGCGCAAAATACCGGCGATAAGTTCTATCCGTGGATTGCGCACATCGCCAAAGCGACGAACCGGCCAGTGAAGTTGATGCTGACGAAGAGCCAGGAGTTGGCGTTCCTGCAAGTGAAACCGCAAACACTGACGAAATTCAAAATCGGCGCGATGAAAGACGGAAAGATCACGGCGTGCCAGCGGGAGTTCCACGTAAATTCGGGCGCCAATCTGGCCGAGGGCCCCGGGATGAACGGCGGCAGGAGCGAGCTTTACGTTCACGTCGTTCCCAACTGGAAGGAGATCGGCTTCCTTTATAGAACCAATTCGATCAATACGGGCGCGGCCCGCAGCTATTTGCAGCAGGAGTTCAAGTGGGCCTGGGAACAGATGATGGACGAGATGGCGGAAGCGGTGGGCATGGACCCAGTGCAGATACGCCTCTTGAACGTGCAGAAGCCGGGAACGCAGGTGGCGTTGAAGCAGGGCGGAACGACGGTGATTCCCATGCCGGAGATGGAGAAAGGCACGCTGCGGTACGACTGCTTCGCTTCGGTGGAAGTGCTGGAGGAAGGCGCGAAGGCCATCGGATGGCAGAAGAGAAATCCGGTGCCCGGGGGAAATCCGGGCAGGTTCAAGCGCGGATTCGGCGTGGCCATGTCCCAGCATCACGCGGGGCGGCTGGGATATCAGGAAGGCGAGCCGGGATGGGATTGGATGATGGCGAACCGCCGAGGCGGGGCCGCCGCCGGGCCGGGAAACGACATCTACGACGGGGCGCTCGAGATCAACGCCGACGGCGACGTGGTTCTGCACTTCGCGCAGCCGGACAGCGGGACCAATCACGGCACTTCGATGTCCATGCAGATCGGGGAAATTCTGGGATTCACCACGCTCGATCGCATCCGCTTGATCTGGGGAGATTCGGAGCTTGCGCCGCAGGCGCCGGGGTGGAGTTCCGGGCTGACCACGGCGATACAGGGCGGAGCGCTGTGCAACGCGGCGGATAAGCTGCGCAAGGATCTGCTCCGGCGCGCGGCGGAGACGCTGAAGACAGATGCGGCAAAGCTCTCGATCCGAGACGGGGTGATCTCCTCGACCGAGCGCGCGAACACCAAGATCACGTTTGCGGCGCTGGTGAAGGCCAACAAAGAGCCGATCCGCATGGCGGGCAGGTGCGTTCTGACGGGCAGCGGAAGGGCGATGGCGCGAGGCGTGGGCGCGTGCTTTGCGGAAGTGGAAGTGGACACGTGGACCGGCGACTGGCGCTACGTGAACGCGGCGTATTGCCACGACGCGGGCCACGTGATGAATCCGCTGCTGGCGAATGCCGATCAGCACGGAGCGCTGGTGCAAAACATGGGCATGACCACCGACGCCATTCCATGGGACCGCGAGTTTCCCGGGACCTTGCACTACAGCGTGGGATATCTGTCGTACCGCTTGCCGACGATCATGGAGCCGCCGGAGCAGACCAACGTCTTCATCAACAGCCAGGAGCCGCGCTGGTTCTTCGGGGCCAAGGGGTTCGCGGAGACGGCTATCGGGGCGGCGCCGAGCGCCATCGCCAATGCCATCTACAACGCTTGCGGCGTGAGAATCCGCGAGCATCCCATCACGAAGGACAAAATTCTCGCGGGTTTGCGCGCCAAGGGCGAGATCGTCTAGAGCGATTGGCGTGGGCCGACGAGTTTTGCCACATGGACGCACGAGCGCACGCAAGGATCAGCAGGCTGGCGCGAAGGCGGGCGCCGCGGCGCTTCGTGACGATACTCCTAGCCACGGTTTGCGCCGGTGCTTTGGCAGCGAGTTACGCAGGCGCGCAGAACGGCGGGCAGACGAACGAACCGCGCACGAGGCAGGAGGCCGTCGTCAAGCAGGTGGCCCCGGATCTCTACTTTTTCTTCGATTTCGACGGCTCCAATTCCATCTTCTGGGTGACCGACTCAGGCGTGCTGGTGATCGATACGCGCGAGCATCCGCGCGCCGGCGCGGAGTTGATCGCGCAGATACGCAAGGTCACGGACAAACCCATCAAGTGGGTGATCAACAGCCATTTTCACGGAGACCACACCTTTGGGAACGCAGTCTTCCAGGCGGCCGGTGCGATGTTCGTGGCGCAGCAGGAGACGGCGCGGATCATGCCGCTGGTGCAGCCGAAAGAGATGGCGCGCCGGCAGGATTACTTCAAAGAGAACAACTACGATCCCAAGGAAGTGAAGCTGATTCTGCCGGACGTCACTTTCGACACGCAGATGAGCATTTTTCTCGGCGGGCGCGAGGCGCGGCTGATGTATTTCGGGCCGGGGCAGCAGGCCGGGGATACTTTTGTGCTGTTTCCGCAGGACCGCGCGCTCTACACGCCGGGCGCGTTCGCGCGACACAGCATGCCCAACATGGCCTTCACGCCATCGGTGGATAACTGGCTGAAGCTGCTCCATCAGGTTGCCACGCGGACCGACTACGATTTCATCCTGCCGGCGCATGGCGATGTGGCGCACCGCGAAGACGTCCAGGAACTCGCGGACATGCTGCAGGACGAATACACGACGGTGAAAGCTGCGGTGGCCAAGGGCATGCCCCTGGAGCAGGCGCAGGCAACGCTCACGTTTCCACAGTACAAGGATTGGCGCAATTACCAGCGGCTGAAGAACGAGATCAAGTCGCTTTATGAACTGATCCAGACGGGCAAGCGCAGCTATTTCGAATGAGGCGGGCGAGCCTCGTGCCCTTCTGTGGTTTCGAGCAAGAATCCGGCCGGGTCGAGGCGGTTCGAGTTAGTGCCTGTCCTGGTCGGGATGGCTATGACGCCAGTTCCAGTAATCGCGCTGCTCGTTTTCGTTGAGCTTGCCATACTCGCGGTAGGGATCGCGCGCGTGCGTTTCCATCCAGTAGCGGCGATAAGCGCGATCCTCGCCGGCATTCCAGCGATGGTAGTCGCTGTGCTCGGTGTCGTAGACGCGCACCCGCCCGGCGCAGCCGGCAGCGGCTAGAAGCGCTGACACTGCCAGAAAGAAGAAAAAGAAGGTCTCGGCCATTCTGTTTATGCGGCTTTTCATTTGGCGTTTCCCATGACCCTTCCCCGGCGGTTTTCCCGGTTATCTGTTGGATGTTTTCGCCGCGCGCGCGGATGGCCTAAGAAGACCTGAGAAGGCGGCCGGGCAAGCATTTAAGAAGACGGCGCCCGGGCATTATACGTCAAGCGCTTTGGCGGGATTCGGGAACCGCGGTGAAACCCGAAAAGCAGATCCCTCACCCCCATCCGCAAACAGCGCGGCTGGGTTCGGGATGACAACGCGAACCGGGAAGCACGCGGTGAGCGTTTTGCGCGGGCGTACAAGAGCGGCTAGGGGAGCAGGCCGAAGACGGCCACGCTATTGGCGGTGGCGGCGAAGACCTTGCCGTCGGCGATCATCGGCGTGATGAATTTGTTGCCGCTGCCGAAGTGGTCGCGGCCATTAGCGGCCTGATTGCTGTTGTAGAGCTCGTGGGTCAAGTCGCCGGCCGGGAAGGCGTGCAGGACGGCGGTGCCGGTATCTTCGATGGCCCAGACGATTCCGCCCGAGCTTCCGTTGGCGGAGACGCTGGGCAAGACTCCGGGATAGGTAAAGGATGCAGCGGTGTGAACGGGGGCGGTGGAGAGTCTGCCGTTCGTTATGGCGAAGGATTTCAGAGCGGCGTTGACGTCGCAGTAGTACACCGTGCCGTTGAAATAGGCCGGAACTCCCCACACTCCGTTGGGCACCGCGCCGGAGAGCTGCTGATAGATTTGATCGGAGGCCGGGTTGAACTTGCCCATATTGGTGCGGTCCACGACGTAGAGGTTTCCATCCTTCCCCGCGCCTACGGCCAGAAGAACGGTGTTGCCGGCGCCATCGTGAAGATCGGGAAGGACCATCGCGCCGCCGGAACCCAGGTCCGCGTCGGCGCCCGACTCGCTGGCGGTATTGAACATGGTGAAATAGTCGGCGACCTGGAGCGCGCCGCCAGCGGTGGAAATCTTTACGAAGGCATTGCCGTAATCGTGGCTGGCCGGAAATCCGTTGGCGTCGAGGTTGGTGTCGAAAGTGCCGTTGGCCATGAGCACGTAGATGTTACCTTGCGCATCGGCCGCGGGTCCGCCGCCGCTTTGCCAGATGGAGCCTTCGCTTCCGTTGGGAGTGAGGTTGATGACCGCGGATTGCGACAGGCTCGCCGGGTCGTAAGCCATGATCCAAGCAGTGTACGGGTTGATGTCGCAGTGCGAAGTCCAGGAGGTGTAGAGCACGCCGTTCAAGAGCAGCAGAGCGCTGCGTTCCTTGTATTGCTTGGGGTCGAAAACAACTCGTCCTCCGGAGCTATTGGCGCCGGTACCCGGGTAGGTGGCCTGAACGGCGACGGGGCTTCCCGGCAGTTCGGCGCCGGTGGTTACGTCCAGGGCGTGGAGGCGCTGGAAATAAGTGGCGCCCTCCTTGGACATGGCCACCACGTAGATCGCGCCGTGCGAACCGGCGCTGCGGTCGATGACCGGGGTCGAGGTGATGCCGATTTCGGGCGAGACCTGGCCGCAGGAACGGCTGTCGCTGGTGGTTTCGCCCAAGCCCAGCAGGGACGCTTTCCAGAGCTGGGCGCCGGTGTCGGAATCGAAGGCATAGACGGAGTCGTGCTCGGTGGCGACGAAAACAACGTTGGATACGCCGCCGGCGATGGGCAGATGCGACAAGTAGAGCGGCTCGGCGTCGACTTTGCCGTCTACGGAGAGGTTGCGCAGGAGTCCGAAGGTCTGCGAGTTGACGTTGGCGGGCGTCAATATCGTTTCCGTAAGGTTCTGACCGGTTCGAGCGTTGTCGTTGTGAAAGGTGGTGACGTCGGTTCCCGAAGGCAGCGAGGCGACGACGGTAAGCGTGGCCGAATTGCTGGTGACGCTGCCGGCGGCATTGGCGACGACGACGCGGAAGGCGGCGCCATTATCGGAGAGGGCAAGAGCCGGCGTTGTGTAGCTCGATGACGTGGCGCCATTGATATTCGCGCCGCCCCGCTGCCATTGGTAGCTCAATGGAGCAGTTCCCGTGGCCACGACGAGGAAGGTTGCGGTCTGACCGCTGGTAACCGTCTGGCTGGCCGGCTGGGTGGTGATCGTAGGAGGGACGGAGGAGGAGGAATCGCCAGAGGTGGTCGTTGTGGAGGACGCGGCAGTGGAGGTCTTTGTGGAGGTTGTGCCGGCACACCCTGCCAGCGCGAGCAGCAGCAAGACAACGGCGAAACCCAGGCCTCGTTGCGCGCGTTCGGTATGCATAGGAGTACACCCCTGCCGGATGGCCGCTTGGCGTTTATCAGGATACTAGAACGGGCGCGGCGATCACTTACCCGCAAGGCCAGTTTTGGTCCATTTGGGTACAGGGGGTGTTCAGCGAGTGTCTTAGGCAAAGGGAAAAAGCAGATCCCTCACCGCCATCCGCAAAAAGCGCGGCTGGGTTCGGGATGACAGCGCGGGGTGCGGAGGCGGACTAGCGCTTGGGAGGGGGCCAGAAGTTTAGGAAGCCGTCGCGGTTGGGCATTTTGACTTGGGGGAGGGATTTGGCGTCGAGGACGGCGTCTTTGGGGACGAGGGCGTCGATGGAAAGAATGTAGGCGGTGACGGCGTAGACTTCGTCGTTGGTCAGCGATTCGGGCGTGCGCAAAGGCATGGCGCGGCGCACGTAGTCGAAGATGGTGGTGGCGGTGGGCCAGTAGCTGACGGGAGTCTTCACCGGCTTGGCGGAAGCGATGGTGCCGATGCCGCCTGTGAGCTGGTCCATGGGCCCGCCTTTGCCTTCCGCGCCGTGGCAGGCCTGGCATTTTTCGGCATAGACCTTGGCGCCTTGCTCGACCGAGCCGCTGCCATCGGGCAATCCCCTGCCGTCGGGGGTGACGGTGATGTCGATCTGGCGAATTTCGTCGGGTGTGAGCGGGCGGCCGAGGTTGGGGTGCGCGGACTTGGCTTGCCCGGACGACTGAGCGCGGCAAAGGGCGGCGAAGAAGAGAATCGCGGCGAGCGCGGTGAAAACGGCGGCGTGCAGAAAGCGCGCGCGCTTAGAGATAGACATTTTGCACCGTGCCGTCGGCGGCGATGTTCCAGCTTTGAATGCCGTTGTAGTGATAGGGCTGGCCGGACGCGTACTGCGCGACCCAGGCGGCACGCGTGGGTTGGACGTTGCCCTTCTCGTCTGTGGCGCGGCTCATGAGAGCCGCGGGACGGCTCTCCCATTGCCAGGGCAGATGGAAGCGCGTGAGCGACTTCGGCAAAACGGGCGGAGCGAGCGCGGCGAGAGTCCAGCTCTTGCCGCCGTCGGTGGAGAGTTCGACCTTGGAGATGCGGCCCGCGCCGGACCAAGCCAGGCCGGAGATTTCGTAGAAGCCCGGCCCCTGCAGATTCATTCCGAAGGAGGGCTTGACGATGGCGGACTTCACCTCTTGCAGGAACATGTACTGTCGGGCTTTGCCATTGGGCAGAAGCTCGGTGTAGTGCGAAGTTTCGTCGCGGGCGTCGACGGGGGCGTCGATGACGTTGAGGCGGCGCAGCCATTTGACGTTGATGTTGCCTTCGAAGCCGGGCAGCAGAAGGCGCATGGGATAGCCCTGCTCGGGGCGGATGGCTTCGCCATTCTGGAAGAGCGCGATCATGGCGTCGTCGAGGCATTTTTCGAGCGGCACGCTGCGGCTCATGGCTGCGGCGTCGGCGCCTTCGGCGATGACCCATTTGGCGCCGCGCTGGAGGCCGGCCTCGCCGAGGAGAGTGGAGAGACGCACGCCGGTCCATTCGGAACAGGAGAGCAGGCCGTTCAGGGCGCCGGGCGCGGCTTGCTGCGGCTGGGGCTGGCTGAAGGTTCCGCTATTGCCGGCGCATTCGACAAAATAGATTTGCGATTCGAGCGGATAGCGCAGGAGCGTTTCGCGCGTGAAGGCCAGCGGCTGCTTCACCAGGCCGTGAATGATCAGCTCGTGGCGCGCGGGATCGATATCGGGGACGCCGTTGTGGTGGCGTTCGAAGTGCAGGCCGGCGGGAGTGATGGTGCCGGCGAGCCGCTCGAGCGGCGTGCGTGAAGCGCCGACGCCGAGACGAGCGGCAGCGGTGGGAGGAAGGAGGCGCTGGACCTTCTCTTCCCAATGCGAGGGCGTGCCGTAGGCGGAGAAGACGCGGCCCGGAGTTTTCATCCAGGGCGGGGCGGCGGCGCCGATGGCTTCGCCGTTGGTTTGGCGGGCGGCATCCTGGGCGGTGCCAAGCGCCGTGGCGCTTGCGCCAAGACCAGAGAGACCAGCGCCGACAGCGAGAGCTCCGGCGCGAAGGAGCGCGCGGCGGCCGATTTTGTGGCGGGGTTCGGATACGGCAGCGGTCGCGACGTGACCGGCGTTCGTGGGGGAGCGGCGGATTTCGGTCATGGGTTCCCTCCTGGGCTCTATCCATGTATACACCCGAAGCGGATGGGGCGGCATGGCAGAAGTGAAAGCGAAAAAGCAGATCCCTCACCCCCGTCCAAAATACGGCCGGGTTCGGGATGACGACGCAAGACGATAGCGCTTGCGGATGCAAGTCCTCTCGCGAGCAAACCAAAACAGAAACGGCGCGTCAAAGAAAGTTGTCGTGGTAACCTATAGCCCCTTCAGGTACCGGGCCGAGAATCAGAGGTTTCGCGGGAAATTCAGAACGAGGCGGATTTCGAAGAGCTTACTGTGAAGTGGCGTGGGTTCGCGTGTCTTCTTTTTGGAGCTTGGCGAGAGGGAGTTTGGCCGACTCCCAGGCGGCGATACCGCCGGCGATTTCGGAAACCGAGTTGAATCCGGCGCGCTGCAGCAGGCTGGCGGCAATGGAGGAACGATAGCCGCCGGCACAATAGACCAGCAAGGGCCTATTCTTCGGCAATTCCGAGGCGCGCTCCCTCAGGTGGTTAAGCGGGATGCTCACGCTGTCCGGGATCGACTTCTCTTCCCTCTCGCGCGGCGTGCGTACATCGACGGCGAGCGGCGGATCGGGCGAAGAGAATAGTTCCGCGGCGAATGCGGCGCTGATTCGTTCCGTGCGGATCGTCAAATCGGGCCGCGAATCCAGGCTGCACAATCCATCCTGCAAATATCCAACGACGTGATCGAAGCCGATGCGGCCGAGGCGGGTGGCCGATTCGTTTTCGAGGCCGGGGCCGGCGATGATGACGATGGGACGCTCGCGATCGAGGACGGTGCCAGCCCAAGTGGCGTATTGGCCGGCGAGACCGATATTGACGGCGCCGGCCAGGTGCGCCGCGGCAAATTCGGCGGGATCGCGCGTATCGAGAATCTGCGCGCCGCTCCGCTGAAGGCAAAGAAGTTCGTCAAGAGCGAGCGGGGCGACGCGGGCCAGAGTCTGGTCGAGCGTGGGCCGTTCCTGGCTGTTTAGAACAGCGTCGTAGGTGAAATAGGCGGGGGCTTCGGGCTGATCGGCGGTCACTACCCGAAGGAATTCGTCCTTGGTCATGGGCTGCAAAGCGTAGTTCGATAGCCGCTGCTCGCGCATGGTGGAGACGGTCTCCTTGCTCAGCGACTTTCCGCAGAGCGAACCCGCTCCGTGCGCAGGGTAGACGAGGCAATCGTCCGGCAAATTCAGCAGCTTGGTGTGAAGGGAGTCGAAAAGCATGCCGCCGAGCTCCTGGGCGGACCAGCCTAATGAGGCGCGCAGGTCGGGACGTCCAACATCGCCGATGAACAAGGTGTCTCCGGTGAGCACGGCATGCGGCTGGGAGGCATTCGCGTTCAGGTCGTAAACGAGGATAGAAATGGATTCGGGCGTGTGGCCGGGCGTTTCCAAAGCTTGCAGGCGGACGCGGCCGAATTCGAGGATATCGCCATCGTGAAGCCGAGTGAAGGGATAGGCGGCCTTGGCGCGCGCGCCAAGATAGATGGCGGCGCCGGCGCGGTCTCGCAATTCGAGATGTCCGGCGACGAAATCGGCGTGGAGATGGGTGAGGATGACGTGCTTGATGACGAGATTGTGTTCGGCGGCGAAGGCAAGGTACTGCTGGGTGTCGCGCTGCGGGTCAACCACAGCCGCCGTGCCGGCCGCTTCGTCTCCGATGATGTAGGAAGCGTGCGCCAGGCACGGCAGGTAGAACTGCTTGAAGATCACTTCGAGCTTCCGCCCGCCGAGGCCTTCTCCTTGGGGTGGGCGACGATGCGCAAATAGGGCCGGGGCGCCTTCCAGCCTTCGGGATACTTCTTGCGGGCCTCGTCGTCGGAAACGCTGCCGCTGATGATGACGTCTTCGCCGGGTTTCCAGTTCACCGGCGTGGAAACCTGGTGCTTGGCGGTGAGCTGGATGGAGTCGAGGACGCGCAGGACTTCGTCGAAGTTGCGGCCGGTGCTCATGGGGTAGCTAAGCATGAGCTTGATCTTTTTGTCGGGGCCGATCACGAAAACGGTGCGCACGGTGGCGTTGGTGGCGGCAGTGCGGCCTTCGGAGGTGTGGCCTGCGTCGGCGGGCAGCATGTCGTAGAGCTTGGCGACTTTGAGTTCGGGATCGCCGATCATGGGATAGCGAACTTTGTGGCCCTGGGTCTCTTCGATATCCACGGCCCACTTGCTGTGGCTGCTCACCGGGTCCACGCTCAGGCCGATAATCTTACAGTTGCGCGCCTCGAATTGCGGCTGCAGCCCGGCCATATAACCGAGTTCGGTGGTGCAGACCGGTGTGAAGTCCTTAGGGTGCGAGAAGAGAATGGCCCAGCCGTTGCCGACCCACTCGTGGAACTTGATGGCGCCCTGGGAAGTTTCCGCGGTGAAGTCAGGGGCATCGTCGTTTATGCGCAACATCGGTGGTCTCCTTGTGTTGTTGTGCCGTTGCCGCTAAAAAGCGGACTCGCACAGGTTTCTTCTGGGACAGCCGAAGTTTTGCGGGCTGAAAACCGCGGCCCGCATATCGTACGCCAGAGCTTTGTGCAAGACAACGAAGGCAGGCCGGGTTTGGCGGTCGGTTTGAGTCTTGACCTTGTCATTTCCGCCCCAGCGCGCGCCACTTTTTATCGTGCGAGTCTTCGCTCGCGCTGAGAGGCGCGCGCCGGGGAGACCGGAGTCCGGGAGGACGGCAACTCTTGTGCGGATAAGGCAGATGGCGTATGCTCCGCCGCAATGTCTAGACGGCAGAGCTAGCCTAAACAGGAGGAATCACGTGGGACTCACGCCTGAAGGTCAAAATCCATTCACGAAAGTGGACAAGCAGACCGTAATCGGGACTCTAAAAGCTACGGGATCGCGCGACGCCGACGTTCTGCATGCGCAGAAGGCCAAGATGCTAGCGCCGCAAAACAACCTGAAGATCCTGTCGTATATTCTGATCGGCGGGGGCGCCTTGCTATCGATTACCGTTATCCTGGCGATCGCGGGCATACCTCTGGCGCTGTTCGGAGTCTGGATGTACCGCTTCAGCTCCAAGAATATCGCGGCGATTGAAGAGGGCTTCAGCGAGTATGTGGCGAGTCCGGCTTCGGCGGGCGCCGAGCCGAACAGCAAGGCCATGGCGGCGGGCACCTGAAGGCGCTGCCCGCAATGCAGCCGCTTCGAATCATATTGCTGAAGAGCTGGCTGCAAATCGGGCCGGATTCGGGATGAGAGCCGGCAGACCGGGAGGTGACGATGAAAGTTGCGAAGATTGTGGGAGCGATCGTGGCTTGCCTGGTCGTGCTGCTGGTGGTGCTGCGGTTCACCGGCTTCGAACCGAAGAACTGCGTAAATGCTTCGACTCTGGCGTGCCGGGCGCCCGGGCTTTGGCTGCGGGGACAGCCGGTTGCCAGCCCAGCCGATTGGTCATTCACCGACAAAATTCCGGCAGTCAAGGTGGAAACCCAAACGCCATTCCTGGTTCCCTACTCGGTGTCGGCCTGGTGCGCGGTATACAACGGCAATCTGTATCTGACTTCTTATCGCGGCAGGAGGTGGGTGGAAAATATCGTCCGCGATCCGCACGTGCGGCTGAAGATCGGAGACCAAGTGTTCGATACTACGTTTGCACTGATCGACGATCCCGCGGAAAAGGCAGCCGTGCTGGAGGCGAAAGGGAAAAAATATCCCGGATGGAAGGTGCCGGCGGTCTCGACCGCTACGGTATTTCGCGTGATGGCGGACTAGCGGCGACGGCGTTCGGGCAATCGCTTCTAATTACCAGATGAAACTGGAGACATTGAATTACCTGGAATGCCCGAAGTGCCACTTGCCGTTGGCGGCTGGGGAAGCGATCGAATACTCACAGGACAGAGAAGAGATCGAATCCGGTGTCTTGGGTTGCCGCGCTTGCGGAACGACGTATCCGGTGGTGAAATCGGTGCCGCGATTCACCTCGCCCGATAATTACGCCGCCTCGTTCGGATTCCAGTGGAAGGCTTTTCCCACGCTGCAATTGGATTCCGTGATGGGAAACGATCTGAGCCGCAAGCGCTTCTACAGCTGCACGCGCTGGCCGCCGAACCTGCAGGGCGAGCGCATTCTGGAAGCGGGATGCGGCGCAGGCCGGTTTACGCAACTCGCGCTGGAAACGGGAGCGGAGGTGTTTTCGTTCGATCTGAGCAGCGCCGTGGAAGTCGCGCACGCAAACAACAAGAACTCATCGCGCCTCCATGCGTTTCAGGCCAGCATTTATGAGCTTCCCCTTCGCAAGGCGTGGTTCGACAAAATCTTTTGCATGGGCGTGGTGCAGCACTGTCCCGATCCCAAGGGAGCGTTTTTCAGCCTAGCCGACTTCCTTCGGCCCGGGGGGACCATCGTCATAGATGTCTACTCCAAGACAAGATTTCCCCCTCCTCTGAAATATTGGGCTCGGCCGATCACGCGGCGGATGCCTCCCAATCTCCTCTTCGCGATCCTCTCATCAGGGATCCCGCTGGCTTATGACCTGAAAGCGCTTCTCCATCGCGCTCCCATCGTGGGATCGAAACTGGCGGCTCTGATTCCCATCGGCCCGCTCAGCCATAGCAATATCGGGCTCCACTACACGGAACGGGAACTGAAGCAGGTGAAAATACTAAGCGCCTTCGACATGCTTTCACCGAGGTACGATCTCCCTCAGAAAATCGATGATGTTCAGGAATGGTTCAGGGAGGCGGGGCTCGTCGATATCGACGTGTCTTTGGGTTACAACGGGATCAACGCTCGAGGCGCGAGACCAGCGGCGTAGCGCGAGAAGTGGCGAGGCTTCTATTCGTGCGACAATTCCGTGATGCATAAGCGGATCGCGTCGGCTCAGACTCTGCTCGGCCTCGGCATTGTGGCCAGGATCGTGGCCTTTTCCACGGTACTTCCCATCACGATCGACTCGGGCCACATCGACATCATCAAGTACGCCGCGACTTTTCATCGTCCCGCGCCGATGAGCGCCGGCCAATTCGGCTTTCAACCGCCTTTGTAGTATTTTTTGGCCGCCCCGCTCTGGGCGGCAAGCCACAGTCCCAAGATCGTGCAACTTCTTTCGCTGGCGCTTTCAATTCTCACGCTGCTGCTGTTCTACCGGCTGCTGTACAAGGAAGAGATCATCCAGGGTGAGGACGCGCGTTACATCTCATTCCTGCTGATTTGCTTTCTTCCCTCGCTCATCTTGAGCCAAATCGTCATCGATAACGACACGCTGGCGATCTTCCTGGGAGCTTTGGCGACGCTCTATATTTTTCGAGTCCTCAAGCATTCGACTGTGCGGCAAATACTTCTCTTAGGTTTGGCCGCCGCGGCCGGCCTGCTTACCAAGGCGAATTTCCTGCCATTGTTGCCGGTTCTTGGGGCAATCGTATTTTGGGCGCTTCAGCGTTCGAGGACCGCCATGCGATCCGCCGCCTGGGCCGGCGTGTTTCTCCTGGCGGTGTGCACACTCGGGAGCGAGAAATTTATCCAGAACTATCTCGAAGCCGGAAACCCTTTCGCATCGGCATTGGATGGAACGTATTCGTGGATTCCCGGACAAGAGCAGACCTATCGCGGATTGGCGTCATTTGTAGATATCAACCTCTTTAAGGTGGTCTTGTATCCAACCACGATAGAAAAGACGGACGGATCTTATCCACTTCTGCTCTACGAAACTACCTGGTATCCCTACCCCAACAGGCGCTTGCCTTACGCAATTCTGGGCTCGGTTACGAACCTGCTGGCGATCATTCCCACGATATTTTTCTTCCGCGGAATCGGCAGGCTGACAACCATCGATCCCGGAGATCACCAATGGCGGCTGGCTGGAATCAGTGCATCGCTGGCTTTCCTTCTCGGCAGCATCGGCCTTCTGGTGGCGGTGATAGCGAAATATCATGTTTGGAGCGTCATGTCCGCGCGGCTGTTCTATCCATCGCTATCGGGATTCATTTTTCCATTCGCACTCGGGACTAAGAATGCAAGCAAATGGAGTTGGACTGCGCTGCACATACTGGCCGGCTGCTTCCTCGTGCTGCTTGCGGGCATGGCGTTGTATCGAGTGCTCTTCGTGTTTTATCCAGGGTCACTGGAGATACTGAAGCGGATGACGTAGACAGTCAGCTTTCCCGGTTGTACACCACAC
>Ga0335081_10001218_pt1 | contig 41008 bp, 35 predicted proteins | sample Lox_Sample_35_FD_206713 | JGI IMG/M metagenome (GOLD analysis project Ga0335081, IMG submission 206713) | Soil microbial communities from Loxahatchee National Wildlife Refuge, Florida, United States - Lox_Sample_3.5 | ecosystem: Environmental > Terrestrial > Soil > Wetlands | place: USA... | reverse complement strand
AAGTTCGAGCAGGCGGCCGCAATCAAGTTCCTGGAAAAGGTGGTCACAAATAAGGACGATCTGGCCTTCGTTGTTGGCGTGAACAATTCTGTCTTGCTGGCCCAGGACTTCACGGGGGACCTTGGGCTCATCTCTCACGCCGTCAATGAACTCGCTCCAGCGGGAGGAACCGCGCTGTGGGATGCGGTGAACTTTGCCTCAGAGAAACTGGTGAGCCGTGGTGAAATTCAGCCGGTAGCGCGAGTGTTGGTGGTGATCAGCGATGGCGAGGACAATTCAAGCCGAGGCACGCTGAAAGAAACCATTTCGAAGGCGCTACGGAACGAGGTCGCAATTTACACCGTCAGCACGCGGGATGAAACCAACGATGAGGAGACAGCTTTGTTGGGCGATCAGGCGCTCAAGAAGCTTTCGGAACTGACCGGAGGCGCGGAATACCGACCAGGCTCGGTCTCACATCTCAACGGAAGCCTTACGGAATTGCAAGAGGTCATCCGCAGCCGCTATCTGGTGTCTTACAAACCTGCCGGTTTCCAACGCGACGGCCGATACCGCGCCATCGATATCACTGCGGAAAAAGACGGCCATAAGCTGCGAGTCTACGCGCGGCGGGGATACTACGCCGCTTCCCAGACTTCGACCACTCGAACCGTCGTCACCCAGTAGCACGCTTCCGATGTTTCCGCGCGCATGCAAATGCTGCACAGCTTTTCCGGGGTGAGGCGGGGTGCTGCTTTGCCCGTCGATCAAGTTGTTTTTCGTCGCCATGATCGGATCATCGCGGTTCGCAGTAAGAGGCAACACCGGGAAATTCGCCTAGGAGCAGGGTTGGAACGCCTGGAACAATTCAAAATCTGACGATCGGCCCGAAAGTGATTCTCAGATTGTTGTGTGCGCCGCTGTTGAAGTAGATTTCGTCACCCATTTCGAAGCGAAGGCCCACGGGCCCAAGTGAAGCCTCGACGCCTCCAGCGGGATACAGGGCCGCATTCAGATTCGACGTACGTAGGCCCAGCACCGAACTCGCCAGGTTGCTGTACGGAAGCAGGCTTGGACTCAAGCGGAAATCGATGAACCCGGCTTTGAGCGTCGCAAACGGGCGAAAATGCCCGTGAGCGGGTTGTACCATTGGGCCAAACAATCCGTGAGTGACTCCGATAGACGTTCGCTCGATCGCCACGATATCTCCTGTCGTGATATTGCGAAACGCTTCATCGAAGTTGAGCCCGTAATCATAGGCGAGTTCGCCTTCCAGCATGACGTGACTGTGAATCCGATATCCAAACCGGGCACCCAACCCGATATTGTCGGTCGAGGTCTGCGAGATGCTAAGCCAATCGAGAAATATCCCAGCCTCCATTCGCGATTGACCAAAAGAGTATGTTGCGATTGAGAGAAAAAGAAGCAGCCCGGAAAGTTTAATCATGACCCGGGTTTACGATGAGGGCCGCCGCTTTCGGGTTGCTGCGGAAGACTCGACGCGAGGCATGCTATCACGTAATCGAACGCCCCATTTCTCGGCTTGACGCGCGCGAGAAATGGGGCGGGATCCTCGGATGTATCTACTTGGTTGACTTCAACGATGCCGCAATTGCCTTCGCGGCAGCCGCATCGCCGTTGTCATACTGCACTTCGACGATACAGACTTTGTCTCCGGCGGGAACGGCGCGATAGACGTTTGGCTTGCCGTTGATTCCCTTGCCTTCCATGATGAATTCACTCCCCGAGTCTTGCGTGACCTTATCTTGCGTATACACCGTGGGGGCCAGTTGATGCACCTGCGCAAGGCTGGTCAGTCCGTGCTTGGGCGAGGACACGGTTAGTGACACTTTCTTGTCCGGAGATTGTGCGCCGCCCAGAGAATCTGTGGACCAATTCGCCGGGACCGAAACGGAGCAGTTGCCATCGAGGTTTTTGGCGAGCTTCGTGTCCGCGGCGCTGGCAGTGAGGGCAACGACGAAAATGCACAAAGTCGTACGAGTTTTGTTCATGGAATCTCCCTTTCTTACTTTGGATTTGTGCACGGCTGTTTAGCAAAACGGCAACGTCAAGACTGCTGGATTACGATCTCGCTCCCACCAGAGCGTCGTTCACTTTCCTCCAGTCTGCACTCCGGAGTAATTCGCGAATACGATCGGGAGATCCTTGCAATTGGATAACGACGTTCTCGACTACAGGAGTGTGAGGAGGATGTTTGAAGTGGAACATGAGACCTTGGGTAGCCACGGTTGCCGACTTCCAGTCTCCGAAAAGAAGAACGATACTTTGGGAACGCTTGTCCTGGCTCTCCTCCGTCATATACGAGTACGCGGCGCCTGGAATCTGAAGCTGAGCCTTGGTTTTTGCGTCAGTGTCGGCACCGGCCCGGTTGAAATGCACTTGCACTTCAAGGCGGAGCAACTTCAGCTTCTGGCCCGCCTGTGCCAGCTCGGTCGGACTCATCTGTTCCATCTTTGCGAGAAAAGGCGCAATCTCACGCTGATAGAGCGGAGAGTCTTTTTTCACCGTGTAACTGCGTTGGATCAGTTCATCGACATCGAGGGGATACTCGTTCCCTTGACTCACCAGGACGTTGTCGTCAACATCGTAATCCACTCTGGTATCCCAGTCGTCAGAATCGAAAGTGTCGAGGAATGGATGGATTACTCCAGTGTACTGATCCAAGACTTTCTTCTCAGCAGGCGTGGGATCGCGAAGCGGGGATTGAGCATGGCTCGCCAGACACGATACCGTGCCGAAAAGCATGCACAACATCAAGCTCGGCAAACTGTTGCGGAAACCTCCAAAGCTGCGCCATACAGCATTCATTTCTGAATTGTTGTTCTTCATTGTTTCACCGGTTCTGGGCGGCGGTTCTTTGCGCGTCCGCTTGTTTCCTGTCCATATGCCGCCCTGGCGCAGAACAGAGCCGCCGTCAGGCACACTACAACCCGAGCACAACGTATCTCCATGGATGCCCCCAAGTGTGAAGTCCCAAGCAAGTGCAGCAGGATACAACACCGGGAGCATTTGGCGGAAGTTGTTGGAATGGATACGGCCCCACGCTAGTTCTAAAGTCTTAAACCCTTAATTTGCGGGCTTCCATATGGCAGCACCGATTATCTTTCCGGGGCCGGACTCCTGCGCGAAGGCGACGAGGCGAAGATTTTTGAATTCTTCGCCTTGCTTGAGCTTCAATTGAATGTCCGGTGCGAACGACTTTCCCTTCGAAAGTTTTCCCACTCTCGTCAGTTGCTGCACAACCGCAACGTGAACAAGCTGCTTGCCACCATTCTCTCCCCGAAGCACCTTCGATTCCACGTGATTGAGTGCAAGGGCAACATAGACGTCTACGTTATGCCGTTCGGGGTTCGCACCGACCTCTAATCGGGCTCGCATAGTCGTTGGATCGGACGGATCAATCTTCACATCGCCGATTGTCAGTGGAATCTTCGGGTCGCCCTTAGCCTTGTTCAGGGCGTCTTCGAGAGCCTGCAACTTCTCCAGGCTGACAGACTGAGTTCCATCGACCACGAACTGCGGAGTGTAGACTTCCCTCTCGCCGAGCGCGCTTTCGTAGGAGTTCTGGCGATCGGTGAACGCCGCGGAAGAGTTGGGATCCTTCCAGCCAAGTTGGTCCCAGTAGGTAACGTGCTCGCTGAGGACGATGAGTTGCGCTCCGGGAATGGGTTGGAACTCATCGAGCCTCTTCAGAATGATGTCCGCGGGAGGGCAGCTGGAGCAGCCTTCCGAAGTAAAGAGCTCGACCAGAACCGGAACGTTTTCACCACTCGCGATTGGGTCCGAGATCTTGTTCTCGGACTGACTTACCTGCCCCAACACAGCGATCGAAGCTAACAATAGAAATGAGAGCGCTGATGCAGATTGCGCGTGACTGCGGGAAAGCATGGGCATGAATTTTAGCATCGTTATCTCTGAGCAAAATACAGCGGACGTTGCCATGTATGTTGCTGACTTCGTTCCGCTACCACTCTTCAAAGCAATCGTAATTACTCTGTCTGGCAATCTTTCCGTCAACGAATTCGAAGAACATGGCGGAGTGGCAACGCATTTGTGTTCCGGCTGTAAGATTGCCGAATCCCAGCACAAGCGTTCCTGTCCACACGACTTCGACCGCGACCCTCTCTTCCTGCGCGACCGCGGTCTTAATTTCGTAGGTCTGCGCGGAAAACAGCGTGCGTCCTTTTTCGAAAGCGTTCTCCATCTGCGAAAGCGTGCCCAGAAGCCCTTGCGGATAGATGCGATTGGGCAGTTGCTCCATGAGAGCGTCGCGTTTGAACAACGCTTTCACAACGGAGAAGGCTCCTTGCTCGATCCCTTGAAGATAGCGGCGAACGGTTACGATGTTATCGATTGAAGCAGGCATGGCGGAATTCTCGCATGCGGCCTTGCTCAAAGTTGTCACGAAACGGTTGTCTCGCATTCAGTAACTTGGACACCTCGAGCCAAACAATGAAAACAGCCCATCCGGCTCCGATCAAAAAGCAGGATGGGCTCTGAGCCTACTGACTGAACGCTACGCCGTTGAAGGACGCGATTCCGATCGAATCGGAGGTCGCAGCAAGGGTCAAGTCGCCATAGTGATCAATCGAAAAAACCGAAATGCGGCCGCCGCTTCCATCCGCTGCCGTGAAGATAACGGCCAGCCACTTCCCGTCACCCGAGACGCTGACATCGGTGGGAACTCCCGCTACCGGCACGGACTTGTAGAAAGTCCCGCCTTGCCCATCGCTGAAGAAGATTGAAACCGCCTGTGCTGGACTGTTGCCGGAATACCAGATATTTCCGGGTCCTTTTGCCAACCAGCAGGGAGCATTGGTGGGATACGGCGGCTGCGGCCCGAGCACAGGGAATACGTCGCCCGCTTTATCAACCAACGCAAAGCTGTCCGGACTGTGTGCGGGATTGAATCCCAGAGTGTCACCCCAGAACGCAGCTCCCAGAGGGGTATCGTCGGCATTGGCCGGGAGCGTTATCGTCGAACTCGCCCCGTTCAGCGCTCCACTCCGGCTGAACCCGAGCCCAAGAACCGAACCGGATTTGAGTGTCACCGCCCCCCAAGTCTGTCCACTGACAATTTGCGCTGCGGAATTGTCGGGGAGAGAAACCGTTCTGCCATCTGGATTGCCATAAGGCCAGGAATAGCTCTGCGCACAATTTGCGCCCACAACCAGCGCATGCGTCTCATTGAGGGCGACCGATACCGGTTGAATACAGTTGGAGGTCAACTGGAACTGGCCGGCAACTCGGATAGAGCCATCATCGCGAACCAGACGGCTTACGGTATTCGACCCGTAGTTCACAACTGCGCCATGGAAATCCTGGAATTGCACCGCGCCTGCGTTGCCTGCGGCGCCTCCCTTTCCTCCCGAAGGTAAAGTGCTCTCCAGGGTCAGAGATGGTGTGCCTTCAGAATTCAATCGGAATACGACGACCTGATTGCCGGTCGCGTCATTTGAACTGGTAAGGACGAGGGTTTCTTTGTGGCGAAATTGGTCGGCTGCAAAGGCTGATACCGCTGCGAGAAGAGCAAAGGTCAGCATTCTGCTGATATACGAGAAGTGATTTTTCACGATAGTTCTCCTGTTTCAATTCTGATTTCGTAGCGTTAGTGAGTGAGGGGCACAGACTCCGGCGGCAGCGCGGTTGAGACACACCACGACTAACCCACCGGGATCTAAGACCGGGATTCCCCGGCTGTTTCTGTTTCGAATCTTGCGCCCGGCATGCGGCGGCGAATATCGGATGCGGACGGAGCCAGAAGGTTACACGGGAGCATTTGAATCTTTTCGGAAATGCCAGATCATCGTTATGCGTTCTTATGAAGGCGCTGGCTGTTCCACACGTCCTGAACGATTGCAGCAGGCTGAAGACGTCGAGGGTCAGCTATCTGCACACTGCCGATGGTGGCGCTTGCGGCGGTGATATGTATCAGAAATCCCCGGCATCGAAAAGCATGGAATGAAGCGTGCGCAAGCAATATCGATCAGTGATTCACATCTCGTGACTTCAATGGAGTATTCAGCGCTGAATCTCGATGAGAAGTACCCAGGCTCCGAACAGACCCGATGCAAACGAGAGCAAAACACCGGGAACGATCCAATACAGGCCCGCCAGCCTGCCGGAAATGAACAATATTCCGGATATAACGAATGGCAGCGGCGGCAGCTGATTGACGAGAAATCGAACTGTGAAGCCGATGTACTGGCGATCGTACTCGCGCGAACGAATGAACGATCTTGTATGCGCAGCCCAAACGAAGAGACCCGTCAGGGCGATTTCAATGCCCAGAGCCCTTATGCTCTGTCCCGGGATTAAAGCGAAGGTGGCCACGAAAACCACTCCGATCAAGTCCAAAAGAGACTCAGCGGCCCGGCCTGGCAAGTGCGCGAACTCGAGAATCCGCTTCAAATTGATGGAGACCGCGACGAAGAGCAGTCCACAAAGGGCAGCGGCCGCCCCAAGTTCTGCCGTGAGGAAAGTGTTCCAGCGTTGCGCCAGTTCGATGGGCATAGTTGGTGTGCGGCATTGTAGCGGATGCGTCCCGTTTTCCCGGCATGTGATTCAATCCTTGATGCGCAATTCTTAGTGCGCGGCGAGCGGTCTTGGTGTCGCATTCGCGTCAACCAATCTCATCGCCCACTTGATAGCTTCCACGTACATCGTCTGGAGGCGCGGATCGTCCCAGTTCTCCGGCACGTGGCCCAGAGTCGAATAAAACACCCGGCCCTTGCCGTACGTCTTTGCCCAAGTCACGGCAAAGTCTCCATCAGTGCGGTGAACGCTCTTGTTCTTCAGATCAAGCTTCGACGGATCGAGACGCATCAACACCCGCACTTTGTCGCGAGAATAATCTTTGAGTTGATAAATCTCGTCCCGCAACATAAACTCGCGCGGCCACTGCTGCATGCCGGGAAAGGCCGGATCTTCCACGATAATCGGCGCGTCGAACGTACCCCAAGGATGCTGGTCGAAGTAGCCGCCGATCATCTCTCCATATTCTGGCCATGAGGTAAAAGTGATGGTAGCGCTGTGGATGCCGACGAATCCCTTACCGTCATCGTGCACGAATGAGAGAAAGTCGGCTTTCTGCTGCGCGTCCATTTCAAGTTCGCCGCCGGTGTAGAAAAGCACCGCATCGAAATCGTTCAGATTTTTCGCGTTGTACTCCAGCTTCTTTTTGGTGAGCGCCTCAGTGTCGGTGCGGAACGTTGTGTCCCACAATCCGGAGTCATGTCCCAACCGCTCTATCGTTGCGAGCGCGTGCGATACCGCTTCGTGCCGATAACCTTTTTCCTCGCCGATCGCAAGCAGGTGTTTGCGGGGACTCTGCGTTGATTGCCCAAGGAGCAGGCTGGAATACAAAAGAACCAGAAGAAGGCGAAATTTCATGGCGTGAGGATAGCACTGTAAACAATGAAACACCGTCCTATCTTCGGGAATGCGTCGCTACAGTCGTGTGCGTTGCTTCTCTGCAGGCTGATAGTTCTCCAGCCTTGAATTCCCTCCCCAACAAGGCTCTAATGATCGCGCCAAGAATCTTTTATGGATCTGAATCCGATTTTCAGGAAAGTTGTTCTGGGAGCTGCGGAAGGTTCGCTCGATGTTGCGGGTTCGGCCTTGCTTCCCGGAGCGTGGCCCATCCTCAAGAGCGCCCTCCAGCCCGTCCTCGACCGGCTAAAAGAGCGGCTTGGAGGCAAAGACGTAACCTCCTCGCCCGAGCTCGCCCAGAAAGCAATTGAGGAGTTCCAGGCAGATCGCCACTTGCAGGAAATCTTCCGCAGCAGGTTGCTCGAGCAGCTCGACGATCTGGTGCAGCACCAGGCCGCAATCAACGGCGACGTGCAGAAGCTCATGCTGATCGTCACCAATGACCAGAAAACACTGAACGATGTTCTTGGGGGCGTACAGCAGATTGAGCAGCGGCTGGAAGATGGCGTCAATCTCAGCGACGCCGCGGTGCAGAAGCTCACGCGGGCTATCTCAGAGAAGGCGGCTACCAGCCGCGATGTCCGCGAGCTCGCGCTGAGCGAGCTTGGACCCGATGTGATGCGGATCGTGCAGGACCAGGTGCATCGACTTCAAATCCGTGCAGATGAACTGCTGCGCACGGACGCAGGCGACAGGGCGCTGGACGAACTTCAGGCCGGAGTGCTGCTGGTGGCGGCATTGCTCAAAGAGGCCCCCACCGACATCATGATGCGGCTCCAACTCGGATTCATCTATAAAACCATCGCGCAAGTGTTCGATGCAGCCGGCGACCAGGAGCATGTGAACGAGTACGTTCAACGCGCGGAGGAGATATTCCGCTATATCAAAGACGATGCGGCCGATAATCACGCGACCGCGCTCGACGTAGCGAATGCGATCCACGGTCTGGGCAATGTCGCTCAGCAGCGCGGTGACTTTGCGGATGCAATTGACAATTACAAGCTCGTCACCACCATGCTACCGGAACATTACTACGCCTGGCATGACATGTTCGGCTGCTATGTGGAACTGGCGAGAAAGGGAGATGTGAATGTGCCCGCAATGCGCAATGCGTTGGATCGCCTGAAAGAAACCGGAACAGGCAAGCCCGGGCTAGGAGCCGATTACATTGCTCAACTCGAAGGCATGCTGCAACCCTACGAAAAGGGGAAACCGGCTGCACCTGCCGGTCGCAAGCCCCGAATCAGTGGCGCGCAACGCTGAACCACCTGATGTCGCGTTGCAATGCACCCCTTACGAGAACTTGAATATATTCACCGGAGGCATGGGCTCTCGGTTCAGAACGATCTCGATGAGAGTCGTGGTAAACGGAAAAAACAGAGAGAAACTTCCCGGCTTGCTTCCATCGAAATCGGAAATGTCCAGATCGACCGGCCCGAAATCAGGAGAGGCTCCTTCCGCGATATTGGATCCGTATCCCTGATATCCCACAAGTTGGGTCCCGCTCTTCGCGATGATGCGCGCGATCAGGCGCTTGCCTTCGATCTTTCCCTTCAGTTCATCCAGTTTCACATGGAAGCAACGAAAGCTGTTATCGGCGGCGAAAGGATGGACATCCTTTTCGAATTCGGAAATTGAAGTCTCCGTTCCGTCCGCAGCGCGCGCAATAATCTCTATGGAGTAATCGATGATTGGACTGCCATGATTGTCTCTGGCCCGCACCACGAATTGTTGCCAGTTTTGTCCTTGTAGCTTGGCCCTACCCTGTCTGACGACATCGGAATTGGCGACGAGATTCTGATGAAAGTTGTCAAAATCAGCTTTGCTATTAACATCCAGAGCTTTCAGGACTAGAGCAACCAAGCCGTCCGGAGGCACGCTCATAATCTGGTTGTGGTGCACCCCTGCGATGGGAATCATCGGAATATCGATCAAGTTGCTGAAGTCCGATGACTGAACTCCGCCTTTGGCGACGCCCAAGTTCAGGGTAATCTTGCGGGTATTCAGGGCGACGCCCGACCAGCGAACCACACCATCGGTACCTTCCTGTTCCGTCTTCAGGAAAATCTCGGCGAGCGTGCCGTAGTCGTTGGTGCCGTCGAATATGAAGACGTAAGGTGTGTCGTTGCCCGGCCCGTATAGCTTTTTATCAATCAAATCTCTGTGGGCGAGATCCCAGGTAAATTGACTACCCAGTTCAAGATTGCTTAGCACGAGATTGCCGGATTCAAGAAAATCAGGCCCGAATGGATCTTTGCTGCCTATGAAAATTCTGCCCAGCAAGCTGCGTCCTTTGGCGGCAATGGGAGAGCCGAAAGTTGCTGGCGCGAGCGCGACCAGATGCTTCAGCAATCCATTGCGAGGCACCGCAGGATTGGCCGCGGTCAGCCAGGAACGCATGACCAGCATGCCCGTGGAATGAACAATGGCATCGAAGGGAGCGCGGTCCAGTCCTTTGTCGTGGAGGGCGTGGTTAAAGCCATTGGCGATGTCATCGACGGTGACTTCGTTGTTGAGAGTTACATAATTGCCGATAAAGATCTCGGTGACCTGTCGTCCAGCAGCAACCAGCGCATTGCGCCACGAGCCAAACGCATCTCCGCTGCTTGCGTATCCGTGGACTAGAACTAGAGGAAGAGGCATAACTCACCTGCTTTGCGGGCGAGAATTGTAGCAGGAAACTGTTAGAGGGAAGTGGTTAGAGGAACGCAGTTCGGAATCTGGAACGGGGCGTTGCAAGATCTGCGAACTCTAGTCCTTGCCCTCGAATCACGACCCGCCTCTACCGCTGCAGACGTTACATCGATCTCGATGTTCCGTAAGGGCGAAGGAAGATTCACGACGTATACGCTCCAGTCGCTCGTGCTCAACGTAATACGTCGAGTCCTTAACAATCTGCTCGTTAGAGTCAACGTATTCACCCAAGGCTCGAGTCGCAGTCGCAAATTCGTCTCTGAGCCGCTCACCGAATTCGCAAGACATACCAACCTCGTTTCGATTCTACGGCAATGGGATGTACGAATCGTCGTTCTGCGCCTGATGGCAGGAATGGGTACAAAATATTGCCTCGTTCGGGTGGTCCTCGGAGCTAAAGATGCCGGGACACTTGTCGCAATCCCCTTTGGTGCACTCCTTGGAAATGGAGGTCAGCACCGTAGGCTCTTGTCCCGGAGCATATTTTACCCATTTTATGTCCACTACCACCCTCTGGTTTGCAGCATATGCGCCTCATCCAACGCGCTCACTGCCAGGCCCTTCATCGCCCCTTGAAGGTTTTCGCTGACTTCAAGTAGCACTTTAGGGTCCTGATAATGCGTCGCCGCCATTACGATGGCTTTGGCGCGCTTTGCGGCTTCTTCCGGATCAGCGAACTCGGTCGAGTTCTTCATGAAGATTCCACTGCCTACGAACACCGCTTCCGCTCCCAGTTGCATTACGAGCGAAGCATCCGCCGGCGTGGCGATTCCTCCCGCGGAGAAATTTGGCACGGGCAGCTTCCCTGCTTTCGCCACCATCTTAATCAGCTCGTACGGAGCCTGGTGCTCTTTGGCTTTCGCATAGAGTTCTTCTTCACCGAGCACGGTCAGAATCTTCATCTCATGAACGATCTGGCGGATGTGCTTCACGGCGTGAACAACGTCTCCCGTGCCGGCTTCGCCCTTTGTGCGGATCATGGCCGCGCCCTCAGCGATGCGGCGCAGCGCTTCTCCCAGATTGCGCGCGCCGCAGACAAAGGGAACGTTAAAAGCGTGCTTGTCGACGTGGTGAGCTTCGTCGGCGGGAGTGAGCACTTCGGACTCGTCAATGTAGTCAACGCCGAGTTCTTGCAGGATCTGCGCCTCGGCGAAGTGTCCGATCCGGCACTTGGCCATCACCGGAATCGACACGGCGGCCATGATCTCCCGAATCTTTTTGGGGCTAGCCATGCGAGCAACGCCGCCTTCGGCGCGGATCTGCGCCGGCACGCGCTCCAGAGCCATGACCGAGACGGCTCCGGCTTTTTCAGCGATCTCGGCCTGGCGCGCGTCGGTGACGTCCATGATGACGCCGCCCTTCAACATCTCGGCGAGGCCGGTCTTGAGACGAAGTGAAGTGCTGTTGTTGCCGTTATTTTGGGACATGTTGGGAACCTGTGGATACCTTCTCGCGTTCGCGAAGAATCGGCTGTTTACTGCAAGCTTTCAGCCATCAGCTAACCCTCGGTTTGATGATTCCTGGAGGGGTTTCGCCGCTAGTCCATTCTAGCGCGGGCGAAGAGATTGCGGTACCCCGGCTCCAAATTCACCGCGGAGGCACTGAGTCACGAAGGAACCTGGGAGACGCATTTCTCCGTGACTCTGTGTCTCCGTGGTGGATCAGCGTTCCACGAACTTCCCGAACATCTTCTCGGGATCGATCGCCACGAACACCCCGCGGCCGCGGGCAAGGACTTCGCCTTCGGCATTCAGGATCTCGGCGGCGTTAATGTGCTGCCGACCGTGCACGCTGACTTCCCTACCTTCAGCTCGCAGGGGTTTCTCGAGCGGCACGGGCTTGAGGTACTCAATCGTCATCTCTTTCGTCACCGCGACCACATTGCGCAGCTTGTTTGCCTTGCCCATGGCGTCGTCGAGAATAGTCGCGATGATGCCGCCGTGGCAGTGGCCGGGAGGCCCGGTGTACCGTTTCGGCAGGCTGAAGTCGCAGACGAACGTGCGACGTTCTTCGTCAAGCGTGAACTGCAGATGCATACCTTCCGGATTATCCGGCCCGCAAACAAAGCAGTAATTTCTCGCGGGGTTCAGATTCCGAGTTTCGTGGCCGTGGGTCTTGCCGGACATGGGAAGATTAAAACATAGCCGCGGAGACCGCGGAGGTCACAGAGTTCTTTTTCAGTAAGAAATCCTGTATACATATCGGTTTTGCGTTTCCCCCGGGTGATCGCAGGCTGTCCACAATTTTGCAAAGAGCCTTGGGCGCAAATGCGCCTCGGAATGACAAATCCGCTTCGAACCGGAGTTTTCGAATGAAATCAGTCTCCCTCTTCTTCCTCGCTGCCGTCCTCACAGCCTTCACGCTTTTTGCCCAGTCCACTCCTCAGCAGAAACCCGACAAAGACGCCGATAAAAAGAACGCGGTTGCCGCTGCTTCGCCAGGCGGCAAAAAGAAAGCGACCAAAGAAGAAAAGAAAGAAGATTCCACGAAAGACGAGGCGAAGAAGCAAGAAGAAAAGAAGCCGGGAATGAATGCCGACACGTTCTCCGGGCTCAAATTCCGATCGATTGGGCCGGGAGCCGAATCGGGGCGCGTGATGTCGATTGCGGTGAATCCGCACAAGAAACATGAGTTCTACGTCGGTGTTGCTTCGGGCGGTGTATGGAAAACGGAGAATGACGGAACGACGTGGTCGCCGCTGTTCGACGGCGAGGGATCGTATTCGATCGGCTGGGTCGAACTTGATCCCAATGATCCGTCGGTAGTTTGGGTTGGTTCAGGCGAATCGAATTCGCAGCGCAGCGTCGGCTACGGCGATGGAATCTATCGCTCGGATGACGGAGGAAAGAGTTGGAAAAATCTTGGGCTGAAGAAGTCGGAGCACATCGGCCGCGTAGTCGTAGACCCGCGTGACTCGAAAGTCGTGTACGTGGCGGCTGCGGGACCTCTCTGGGGACCAGGTGGCGACCGCGGTCTCTACAAGACGACGGACGGAGGCAAGACCTGGAAGGCCGTGCTGACCGTCAGCGAGAACACAGGCGTTAACGATGTAGTCCTGGACCCTTCCAATCCTGACATTCTTTACGCGTCCGCATATCAGCGGCGCCGCCATGTCTTCACGCTGATCGACGGCGGCCCGGAGAGCGCCATCTACAAGTCGACCGACGCGGGTGCGACGTGGAACAAAGTTTCGTCCGGGCTGCCTTCGGTCGATATGGGACGAATTGGACTGGCGGTTTCGCCAGCAGATCCGAATGTTGTGTATGCCGCTGTTGAAGCCGCCGACGGCAAAGGCGGAATCTTCCGTTCGAGCGATAAAGGCGCGAACTGGGAACGGCGAAATGAATTCGACTCCGGCGCGATGTACTACGCGCGCATCGTGCCCGACCCCAAGAATGTCGACCGCATTTTCATCATGAACGTGGAACTGCGCGAGTCGACCGATGGCGGCAAGACATTGCAGAAGGTAAACGAAGTCAACCATCACGGGGATAACCACGCCATGTGGATCGATCCCGACGACACCAAGCACTGGCTGCTCGGCTCCGATGGTGGCATGTATGAGACGTGGGACGACGCGAAATCATGGCAGTTCAAATCCAATCTGCCCACCATGCAGTTCTACGATCTTGCATTGGATAATTCGCTTCCTTTTTACAACGTGTGCGGCGGTACGCAGGATTACTTCTCCTGGTGCGGGCCTACGCGTACCCGGAACGTCAGTGGCATCATGAACAGCGACTGGTTCGTCACCACCGGCGGAGACGGATTCCGTTCGGCGGTCGATCCGCAAGACCCGAACACGACTTATGCCGAATCGCAGTACGGTGTTCTGATTCGCTACGACAAGCCGACCGGGCAGGAACTTCTCCTGCAGCCGAAAGAAGGCAAAGGCGAGCCTCCGCTGCGGTGGAACTGGGATTCCCCGATCATCATTTCTCCGCATTCGCACACACGGCTGTACTTCGGAGCTAACCGATTGTTCCGTAGCGATGATCGCGGCGATACGTGGAAGCCAATCTCCGGCGATCTAACTCGCCAACTCGATCGCAACAAGCTGCCAGTCATGGGAAAAGTCTGGGGACCCGACGCCGTAGCGAAGAACGCCTCGACTTCCTTCTATGGAAACATCGTAGCTCTTGCCGAATCGCCAAAGAAGGAAGGTTTGATTTATGTCGGCACCGATGACGGCTTGATTCAGGCCACGCAAGACGGCGGCGGTTCGTGGACGAAGTATGAGAAATTCCCGGGCGTTCCCGAAATGACATATGTGAGCCGCCTGACGGCCTCATCGCACGATGTCAACACCGTTTACGCCGCGTTCGAGAACCACAAGAACGAAGACTTCAAGCCGTATCTATTGAAATCGATCGACAATGGCAAAAGCTGGACGTCGATCGCTAGCGACCTACCCGAAAACGGCCCCGTGCTCGCCTTCGCAGAAGATCCGGTGAACGCGAATCTTTTATTCGCTGGAACCGAATTCGGTGCCTACTTCAGCATTGACGGCGGCGGACACTGGGTGCGGCTGAAGGGCGGCCTGCCGACGATTGCGGTGCGAGACATGCTGATCCATCCGCGCGAGGGCGATCTAGTGGTCGCGACATTCGGACGCGGATTCTATGTACTCGATGACGTTACGCCTCTGCGGCAGATGAGAGCTGACGCAATCCAACAGGCTGCTGCCTTGTATCCCGTAAAAGATGCGCTGATGTATGTCGAGCGCCATCCGCTCGGAGGGCCGCACAAGGGATTTCAGGGCGACGCATTCTTCACCGCCGATAATCCGCCGTATGGCGCCGTCTTTACCTCGTACTTGAAAGAGAAACTCAGAACGAAAAAAGAGAAGCGTCAAGACGCAGAAAAAGATGCGGGCAAGAAAAACGAAACGCTCCCTTACCCATCGAATGATGAACTTCGTGCGGAAGCGGAGGAACCGAAGCCCGAAGTCCTTTTTATGATTTACGATGACAGCGGCGCGCCTCTTCGCCAAGTCGAAGGCTCGTCCGATGCGGGATTCCATCGCACGGCTTGGGACCTGCGCTACCCGGCATCGAAAGTAGTGCAGCACCATGATGACGACGAGGGTGACGGCGATTTCCGCGATGCCACCGATCAGGGGCCACTTGTCGTCGCCGGAACCTACTCAGTACGCATGTTCCAGAAGATCGATAGCACCATAACCGAATTGGGCGGACCACAAACCTTCAAGGTCACAACCGAGCAATCCGCTTCCATGACACCGGCCGACCGGGCAGCACAAGAAGCGTTCCTCCGGAAAGCGTCGCGGCTCTATGGTGCAGTCTACGGCGCCACGCGCACCGCCGACGATGTTTCCTCGCGACTTAAGCAAATCCGCGAGGCTCTCAAGGAAACTCCGGCAATTGAGAAACAACTCGGCCCCACAGCCGATGCGTTGGAGCAACATAATCGCGAGATTCTGCGCGCGTTGCGAGGCGATATCGAGATCGCGAAGAGGAATGAACCGATTCCTTCTTCGATTGGCGATCGCGTCAACACGATCATCGAAGGTGAACGTTTCTCGATGGCGAAACCGACGCAATCTGATGTTGATTCCTATGGAATCGCTGCTGGCGAGTTTGCGGAACAACTAGCAAAACTGCATACGCTGGTCGATGTTGAGCTTGCGAAACTCGAGAAGGATATGGAGACTGCCGGCGCTCCTTGGACTCCGGGGCGGGTGCCGGAGTGGTCGGAGAAATGAAATTCCGATTCCGCTGACGAAGATTTGTTTGCGGATCAGTGGGTGTCAAGTAGCGAACAAGGAAGAAGGTTCCGGCGCGGCTGCCATCGAACTTTGGCCTAAGGCATCCGTATCGCTCTCGGCAGTTCGCGCGCGGGGCGCGCGCGCCACATAGGAACTACGAGTTTGTCGGGAAGCTGATGCCCCAGAATTGCGTCGACTTCTCGTCCTTTTCGACGAACTCGACGCCGTAGGTGGAAATTCCCTGCTTCGCCGCTATGACTGAGACGATTCGGGCAGATACTTCTGCGCCGCGCTGATTCTTCAATGTCACGACTGACCCGACCGGCAGGTCCCGGCTCAATTGCACCGCGGCTCCATGCCGATTCAGGCTTGTCGCCTTGGCTGGCATGGTGAAATTGACTTTCAACTTGTCCTCGCCTGTCATACCAACCGAGGCGTTCAGGGCCATCCGGCTGCTGCGTCGCTTTGAAGCTTGCAAGCGATTTAGGGCTGCCGCAGCGATATGAGTGGGATGTGGTTTGGCGTGGGGATGAGAATGTTTGAAGCTCATGTCGTTCGCAGCACATTAAATCTACTTGCGAGAGGCTGCAACGTACGTTAGTCACCCCTGGTGGTTACCACCATAAGTGGCAGATGGGCCGAAACTTGGCTCCCAGAGCGGGTTCCGGGCTGTGCGGCAGATACCAACTTCTTTTCCGCTGATGAACGCGGATTTCGCGGATTAAGATTGATCCGCATTCGGTATATCTGCGGGATTGTTGTAAATCTTCAGACCGAGTTCTCTGCCCAGTGGTACCATTGCGTCCGCGCCCTCAGATGCACCCCCAACCCTCGAAACAGCGTCGCATTTCTTCAGAAGCCGGACCGCAATGGGATGGAAGATTTCGTTGAAGACTTCATCGCCGATCCTTGTAGAGCCCGCGAGCTTCACGAGCGGGAGCGCAACCCATTCCCCAAGTAGCGGAATGTGACCGGCGCGGAAAATGGCCAGAGCGTGCGACTCCATCATTCAACATTCTTCTGGATTAAAACCGCATCGTCATTCGTGCCAGACCGGTAAGGCCCAGCAATCAGGATCATCACGGATTTAGCTTCGGCTGCAGACACAACGCTCCTTTCACTAGACCAGCGTCGTTGTATTTCTCAACATTTCACGCTGCGAATGTAAAGTGATCATCAAAAGGCATCTTCGGTCGCAATTTCTTGAATAACTCGCTTGCATTGCATGAGTGACACTGTGTTACACTCGCCGCCGACTATTGCTTGCGCTGTGGGGCGCAGCAATCGCCGTGGGGAAATCCTTCTTGTCTCCGTCGGGGGTACTGGGGAATGGGCCTCGCGTTACTGGTTTTGATCTGGCTGATCACCCTGATCAGCACATACTTCTTCGTCGCCAAAACCTGGTGGCTGCCGGTTGGCGCCTCCGCCGCCGCGGGATGGATCGACGGTCAGTTCAAGCTCACCTTCATCATTATGGGCGTTGTGTTCGTAGCGGCTCAACTGTCGCTCGGATACATCGTCTGGAAATACCGTCAGACTCCGTCCTCGCCTCCCGTGCAGTACTCGCATGGAAATACGAAGCTTGAGATCTTGTGGACGACGCTGACCACCATCCTGTTCGTCGGTCTGAATCTCATGGGCAGCAGCGTGTGGGCAAGTCAACGATTCGACCCTGCGGAAACGGGAGCGGTGCAAGTCGAAGCAACCGGGATGCAATTTGCCTGGTACTTTCGCTATCCGGGCCCAGATGGCAAGTACGGCGCGACCAGCCCGAAGCTGATGGATCCTTCATCCGGCGGCGAAGCCGCGGTCGGCCTTAACACCTCCGACCCTGCTGCGAAGGATGATGTAGTTGCAGGAACGATGTATCTACCGGTGAATCGCGAGGTTGATCTCAGTCTGCGCTCGGTGGATGTCATCCACGATCTCTTCGTCCCTTCGCTTCGCTTCAAGCAGGATGCGGTGCCCGGTTTGAATATCCACATGCATTTCAAGCCCACTGTGATCGGTGAATACGAAATTGCCTGCGCTGAACTCTGCGGGCTTGGTCACTACAAGATGCACGGCATGGTCCACGTGGTCAGTCAGGAAGATTTCGACAAGTGGCTGGCCGCTCGGGAGGCAGAGAAATAGTAATGGCGACCGCGGCTACGGTTCACTCGCACGCTCCTCAAGGGTTCATTCGGAAATACATTTTCAGCCTCGATCACAAGGTCATCGGAATCCAGTACTACTTCCTCGCGCTCACGGCAGTGTTCGTCGGCATGTTTCTATCTCTGCTGATGCGCATTCACATGGTGTGGCCCAGCGCCACGATCCCATTGATGGGCGAGATCAAGCCTGAGACCTATCTCAGCTTGCTCACCATGCACGGCACGATCATGGTCTTCTTCGTGCTGACGACAGCTCCGCAGGGCGGATTCGGCAATTACGTCCTGCCGATTCAGATCGGAGCGCCAGATATGGCGTTTCCGGTGCTGAACATGTTGTCGTTCTGGACGACGTTCGTCGGATTCGTGGTCATCATTGCTGCGTTCTTCGTGACAGGCGGAGCTCCACTGCATGGCTGGACCGGTTATCCGCCACTGAGCGCCATACCGTCCGCAGGTCCAGGTGAGGCTCTCGGTGCCGACCTCTGGATCACAAGCATTGCAATTTTCTGTATCGCGTCGCTAATGGGAGCTCTGAACTTCATCACGACGACGCTCGACCTGCGCGCAAAAGGCATGACATTGATGCGCATGCCGCTTACCGTCTGGTCGTGGTTCATCACCGCGATCCTCGGATTGCTCGCGTTCGGCGTACTGCTCTCCGCCGGAATTCTGCTGTTACTCGACCGCAATCTTGGCACCAGTTTTTACGTACCATTAGTCGTCGTGAACGGACAGGTCTTGGGGCACAAGGGCGGCTCACCCCTGCTCTGGCAACATCTGTTCTGGTTCTTCGGACATCCTGAGGTCTACATCGCGATTCTGCCGGGCATGGGAGTTGCGTCGCAGATTCTCTCTACGTTCTCGCGCAAGCCGATCTTCGGTTATCGCGCGATGGTCTACGCCATGCTGGCCATCGGATTCTTCGGCTTCATGGTCTGGGGCCACCATATGTTCATGAGCGGGATGAGCCCCTACTCCGCTTTCGCGTTCTCGATTTTGACCATGTGCATTGGCGTACCGTCAGCCATCAAGACATTCAACTGGCTCGGCACGATGTGGAAGGGCCACATACGATTCGACACGCCGATGCTCTATGCCATCGGCTTCGTCTCGCTATTCGTATCTGGCGGACTAAGCGGGCCGTTCCTTGCGCAGCCAGTCCTGGATATTCAACTGCACGATACCTATTTCGTGGTCGGTCACTTCCACCTCATCATGGGAGTGGCAGCGATATTCGGCATCTTCGCAGCGACGTACTACTGGTTCCCAAAGATGTTCGGCCGCATGATGAATGAAACTTGGGGAAGAATTCACTTCTTCATCACTCTCGCCGGAACCTACGCAATCTTCATGCCCATGCATTACCTCGGCATGGCTGGCCAGACTCGGCGTTATTCGCAGTTCACCGAAGTTGCGTATCAGACGAAGCTCATTCCGCTACAAACGTTCATGACCTATGCGGCGTTCATCACGATCGCGGCGCAGTTCATTTTCGTGATCAACCTGTTCTGGAGCATGTTCAAAGGTCCGAAGGCCAGCGACAATCCGTGGGAAGCAACTACGCTAGAGTGGACGACAACGACTCCGCCGCCGCACGACAACTTCGGTGGCAAGACTCCCGTTGTGCATCACGGGCCTTACGAATATGGAGTGCCTGGCGCGCCGAAGGATTACGTGATGCAAACGGATCCAGCAACCATAGCTGCACATTGAGCATTGAGCTGGAACGACTCTGATCACGGTCCGTAAGCAGGCGAAGGGTTTGTGGAAGGGCACGGCTTCAGCCGTGCCGTAAGGGGCAAAACAAGAGGGGCTTTAGCCCTGAGGTTCGGCAACCCGGTTTCAGCACGCGCGCACTAAGTAGTTATGGCGACGTATATCCCTAGCACTCCGGTTGATGATATTGGGCACAAACCTCCTGCGCCTCCAGCGCGCGGCGGAGGAGACGATGGACGCGGCGGCGACGTTCCCGATTATGGCGCGCGCCTGCGCAGAGCACGGCTCGGCCTGATCTGCGGTATCGCTACTGTAGGCATGGTTTTCATCTCGCTGACCAGCGCATACATTTTTCGCCGTGGTCTGCCGACTTTCGATGGACAGTCCAATAGTTATGTCCGCGATTGGGGTGCTGTTGAGTTACCGTGGGCGCTGCTCGCTATCAACACTGCTTTGCTCGCCGCCAGCAGCGTCACAATCGAATTCGCGCGGCGTAAGGCGGCCCGGCAGGCAGCACTCGCTCCGGTGAGCGCGATTCCGGGCATCTCGCTCGGCGACGAAAACAATTTCCCGTGGCTGGGCGCGACCGTACTGCTCGGATTTGCATTTCTCGTCGGACAGTGGATGGCCTGGGGAGAGCTACACAATCGCGGATTCTACGTCGACACGAATCCAAGCAGTTCGTTTGCATTTTTGCTGACGATTGCCCATGCGGTGCACCTCGCGGGAGGAATGATCGCGCTGATTTGGGCGGCGAGTTCTTCCCTGCTCCACAAACCGCCAGAGGCGCGTCGCATAGCAGTCGACATCACGGCTTGGTATTGGCACTTCATGCTGGTTCTGTGGATTTACGTGTTCGCGCTGTTAGGATTCGCAAGGTAACGAAACTTCCAAAGGGGAGCTGGGGAATGGCAGACGCTACGCTAGAGCACGACGCTGTTCAAGGAATGCCCGCCGTTGGACACGGAGCACCCGGAGCATACGAAGCGCCACTGTTCGGGGCTTACTCGAAGAAAGTGGGCATGTGGCTGTTCCTCGCCTCAGACTCGCTGACCTTCGGCGCACTGCTGTTCGCCTTCAGCTACAACCGGATTTACACCAACCCGTGGCCGACGCCGTTTCATGCTCAGAGCATCGCCAATGCCACGATCATGACCGCGTGCCTACTCTCTAGTTCTCTGACGATGGTGCTTGCCGTCTTCGCGGCTCAACGGCATGATCGCGCCTGGACCAAGAATTGGCTGCTGGCCACGATGATCTTCGGCACGGCTTTCATAGTGCTGCACGGCATGGAATGGAGCAAGCTGATTGACGAAGGGCTCACGCTGCCGGGTTTCGCGTCACTGCTCGGTGTCGCCTCATCTTCTGGAACCGGTGAACTGGCGGACGTTTCGAAGAATGTTCCTCAATTTCCGCAGGCCTTCTTTGGTCTGACCGCGATGCACATGTTGCACGTCACGATCGGGGTGATCTACCTCGGGGTCGTCGCGTTCCGGAAGTGGTTTCTCCCAGTTCTGGCAGTGATCTGGATTGCCGCAGCTTTCATGATTCCGTCGGGCAATGTGTTCCACTACCCGGTTCATGTTCTTGGCTTAGGATTGCTATTGGCCGCAGTAATTCTGTTCCTGAAACCGAAGGATTACGATGCTCACGACGTCGAAGTTTGCGGACTGTACTGGCACTTCGTCGATCTGGTGTGGATGTTCATCTTCCCGCTCGTCTATTTGATGTCGACGAAAGTGACCTAAAAGCTCTTACCACAGAGATCACAGGGTTCCACAGAGGAAAAACCGATATGCACGATATCGCGAAGCACGATGACAGCAAGGGGCAGTATTTCTGGGTATGGGGAGCGCTGCTGGTTCTTACGGCCATTGAAGTGGTGCTCGGCTACAAGCAGGTTTTCACGCCGGTGCGCATGCTTGAAGTTCTGCTGCTCTTGTCTATTATCAAGTCGGCGCTGATCATCGGCTACTTCATGCACCTCAAGTTCGAGATCGCCCTGATGCGGTGGGTGCTGGTCCTCTCAGTTGTAGCCTGCTTCATCATTATGTATTTCTTCTTCTTCCCGGATGCGGACCGGATTATTCACCTTGGGGTGCAGTAACATGTTTCTTACTCGCAAAGCCTCGGCGATTGCCTTCTTCTTCGTAACGATTTGGACGGTTCCGGCTCTCGCCCAGGGCTGCGCCATGTGCCGCGCCAATGCCAAAGCCACGCCGAAAGAGGGCCAGCAGGCGATAAACCGCGCGATCCTCGTCATGGTGATGCCCCCGTTGGGGGCTGTCACTCTGGGTACGACTCTTGTCGTCCGTTACGCGCGCCGCCGCGACCACGACAAGGAAATAGAAAAAGACTAGTCGGACTACCAACATTAATTGTTTTGTTAGCGTCCTTCCCGGATCTTTTTCGCCTCGTAGTGGTATGAGCTTTTGATCTTCGGGCCCCCAGCGATCAGGCTTCCAAAATCCCTTATAATAGAAAGATTCATACTGCTATCCGGAACCGTCTGAGCGCTTGCGCTCGGGGTCAGGTATAGCGGTCGGCCCTGATTCGATGTCTTCTACTCCGTCCCAGACAGATAGCATTATCGTACGCGGTGCCCGCGTCCATAACCTCAAGAACATTGATTTTGAGGTTCCGCACAACACCCTGACCGTGGTCACGGGGGTGTCGGGCTCGGGCAAGTCTTCGCTCGCGTTCGACACGATCTATGCCGAAGGTCAACGCCGCTATGTGGAGTCGCTCTCGGCGTATGCCCGGCAGTTTCTGGAGCGAATCGAGAAGCCTGACGCGGACACGATTGATGGGATCGCTCCCGCGGTTGCCATCAAACAAAAAAATACAACGCGCAATCCGCGGTCGACAGTTGCCACCGCAACCGAGATCTACGATTACCTCCGCCTGTTGTTTGCACGCGTTGGTCGTACCTACTGTGTGAACTGCAGCCGCGAGGTGAAGAAAGACACAGTCGATGAAGTCGGCGAGGCGATTCTGAAGCTAGATCCGGGCACCCGGCTCCAGGTGCTTTTCCCACTGCAGCGGCCGGGGATGGCATCTGTGCAGGAACCCGAAAAGCCGGCGCGCTCCAAAACAAAGAAAGCCTCGCCAAGAGAAGGCCAGCGTGGCGTATCCACTCTGACGGATGCGCTAAAGACGAGGCTCTTTGATCTTCGCAAAGCGGGATTCAACCGGCTCTATCAAAACGGACAGATTTTTGAGTTCTCGACGCCGGAATCGCTGCTTGATATCAATTTTGCTGAACCAGTTTTCGTTTTGGTCGACCGCTTGACCATTTCACATGACGCTCGCTCGCGCATCGTCGATGCGATTGAGACCGCTTATCGCGAATCAGGCGAGGTTATTTTCGAACAGCATTACTCTGATGAGACCGACACTGACGCGCGCGGGGGCGCGCGCGCCACGCAAAACCTTCGCTTCGCTCAGCGCTTTGAATGCAAATCTTGCAACATCCGTTACGAAGAGCCGGAGCCGCGCCTTTTCTCGTTCAACAATCCCTACGGCGCCTGTCCGAAGTGTCAGGGATTCGGCAATACGATCGACTTCGATCTCGATCTCGTCATTCCCGACAAGCTCAAGTCTTTAGCCGAGGGCGCCATTGAGCCCTGGACCAAGCCGAAGTATCGCCCGCTCTTTACAGACTTAAAGCGATACGCGAAGGCTGCCGGGATCCCCCTTGATATGGCGTGGATTGACCTTGCTGAAGAACACAAGAATCTGGTGCTCAATGGTGAAGGCAAGTTCCTCGGAGTGCGCGGATTTTTTGCGCATTTGGAGCGAAAGAAGTACAAGCTGCATGTCCGCGTCTTTCTGAGCCGCTATCGCGGATATTCAACCTGCTCCGACTGCAACGGCAGCCGTCTCCGAATGGAGGCTCGGCAGGTGAAGATTCAAGGCAAGAATCTCTGCGAGATCTGCTCCCTGACAGTCGAAGACGCACAGAAGTTTTTCGATCAGGTGCAACTCAGCCCACAAGAAGCCGAAATTGCCGACAAGGTTCTCGAAGAAATCCGTGAACGCCTGCGATTCCTGGTCGAGGTCGGACTGGAGTATCTCACGCTCGACCGGCTCTCTTCGACACTATCAGGCGGAGAAGCGCAGCGCATTCAGCTTGCAACGTCGTTGGGATCGCGTCTCGTCGGCACGCTCTATGTCCTCGACGAGCCCTCGATCGGCCTTCACGCGCGCGACACGCATCGGTTAGTGAAGATCCTTCACGATCTGCGCAATCTGGGAAACACTATCCTCGTCGTTGAGCACGATTCCGACATCATGCGCGCCGCCGACCGCATTCTCGATCTCGGCCCCGGTGCCGGAGAAAATGGCGGCCAGCTCATCGCGGGCGGAACTTACGACGAAATCCTGCACAATCCCGCATCCCTGACCGGACGCTACCTGTCAGAAGACCTACGTATCCAACCTCCTCCTTTGCGCCGAAAGCCAGGCCCGCACCAGATCAAAGTACAGGGCATCCGCGCGAACAACATTAAGAACATCGATATCAGCATTCCTCTCAGAATGTTGGTGGCGATTACCGGCGTTTCGGGGTCCGGCAAATCAACATTGCTTCATCAGGTGATCTACAGGGCCTTGGCGCAGGCGAAGCAGCAGGCGAGCAATGGCAATGGCGCCGGGCTGACCACCTCAGCGACGTGGGAGAGTTTGGAAGGCGATCAGTATATCGACGAAGCCGTCCTTGTGGATCAATCTCCGATCGGCCGCACGCCGCGCTCGAATCCCGTGACCTATATCAAGGCCTTCGATGCCATCCGCGAACTCTTTGCATCCCTGCCCGAGGCAAAGAAACGCGGCTTAAGCTCGGGACATTTCTCCTTCAACATCCCAGGTGGGCGCTGCGAAGTCTGCCAGGGCGACGGCACCGTCACCGTAGAAATGCAATTCCTCGCCGACGTCGAACTCATCTGCGAAGAATGCAAAGGCACCCGATACAAGCCGACGGTGCTCGAAGTGCGCTACAAGGGCCGGAACATTCATGAAGTTCTGAATCTCACGGTGAAGGAAGCTTTGAAGTTCTTCGCTGAGGTTCCCAAGATTACCGAGAAACTGCGCGCTCTGGAAGAAGTTGGCTTGGGATACTTGCGCCTTGGCCAGTCGGCAACCACGCTCTCCGGCGGCGAAGCACAGCGTATGAAACTGGCGGCCCATCTGCAGCCGGCGACCAAAGACAGCACTCGTGCGGGCGGCGACAAACGCCGGCGGTTGCTCTACATCTTCGACGAGCCCACAACGGGCCTGCATTTTGACGACGTCAGCAAACTCCTGGCGGCCTTCCGCCGTCTGATAGAAGCAGGGGGATCGATTGTCGTCATCGAGCACAATCTTGAGGTGATCAAGACTGCGGATTGGGTCATCGATCTCGGTCCGGAGGGTGGAAACCGAGGAGGCAAGATCGTCGGCGTCGGTCCTCCAGAAGCGATTGCGAAACTTCCGGGCTCGTATACGGGAAAATATCTGTCGCACGTTCTTAACGACCATGAAAAAGGTAGTTCCAACGGGCGCCCGTAAGCTCTTGGCGGCGGCATTGGCCCTGGCTGCCACAGCAGGACTGTCCGCTCAACCTCGGGTTCAGCAGGAATCCGGCTCAGCGCAACAACAGGGCGAATCTTCTTCCAGGAACACCGGGCACAAAGCCACTAGACATACCACTGTCGAAGAAGAATCTTCCTCGCCGGATCTAACAAAAGCCGAAGATCTGCTCCAAAAGCAGAATTTCACTGAAGCTGAGCCGCTCCTGCAAAGAGTCGTCCAGCGGGATCCCACGAACTATGTCGCATGGTTTGACTTGGGATTCGCCGAGAACGGCCTCGGCAAGATGGACGAATCCATCGCGGCCTACCGCAAATCGGTCGATGCAAAACCCGATGTATTCGAGTCGAACCTGAATCTTGGATTGCAACTTGCCAAGGCCAACCATCCGGATGCAGAAAAGTTCTTGCGGGCCGCGACTCAACTCAAGCCCACAAGCCACGTCGACGAAGGACGCGCCCGGGCTTACCTGTCACTGGCTCATGTGATCGAAGCAACGAGGCCCGATGAAGCACTGGCGGCTTATCGTCAGGCAGCCGTGTTACAGCCAAAAGATCCCGAGACACATCTTGCAGCGGGCCTTCTGCTCGAAAGGCAAAATAGGTTCTCGGACGCTGAGCAGGAATACAAGCAGGCACAGTCCCTCGATCCGTCTTCAGTTGACGCCGCCACGGGCCTCGCCAACATCTACATGCGCGGACGCCGATTCCCCGACGCGGCGGTTGAATTGCGCAAGATAGTCGCCGCTCACCCCGATCAAGCAGCATTGCATGTGCAACTTGGCCGCGTACTGGCTGCCGAAGAGAAAAATGACGAAGCCATTGCCGAACTGGAAACAGCCGCAAAGTTTGCACCATCGGATCTCTCGGTGCAGCGCGATCTTGCCGATCTGTACGCCAACGTTGGGAAAAACTCCGAGTCGGAGAAGATGTACCGCTTACTGATTTCTGCGTATCCGGACGATGCGGAATCCCACCGCGGCCTCGGCCAAAGCCTTCTTCGTCAAAAGAAATTCGCCGACGCCCAGGAAGAGTTTCTTACGACGGTGAAATTAAAACCAGACTTCGGAGCCGCTTACGGGGACTTGGCCTTCGCCGCTAACGAGAACAAAAACTACGCCTTAACTCTCAAGGCGCTCGACGCCCGTCTAAAGTTTCTGCCGGAAACTCCCGGAACCTACTTCTTACGCGCGTCCGCTTATGACCATCTCAAAGATGTCAAGAAAGCAGCGGCGAATTATCATCTTTTCTTGGAGGCAGCGAACGGCAAGTATCCTGATCAGGAGTGGCAGGCAAAGCATCGGCTGATCGCACTCGAGCCGAAGCGGTAATTTACTGGGCAGGTGCTTGGGGTCAAGGCATGAATTGCTGGGCGAGGGTTGAGAAGTTCGGGCGAGTCGAGGCGACTGGCAGGGAGAGTTCTGGCAGTAATCCTTGCGTCCCTACAGCGCATCTTACCAATATCCTCGGTGCCACAATGATGCGACGCACGCTAAGTCGCTTCCTGATTTCCTTGCTCTTGCTAGCGCCCGCCGCTGCGAACGCGCACGACGATCTTACTGTTGACCAGCTCAAGGCTCGAGTTTCCTCCGCAAGTGTTTCTGACAAAGTTCATCTCTGTGTGCAGATCGCTGAAAAACAGCTCGACACAGCCGACAAGCTCTACACGTCCGGCGATCTGGATCAGGCGCAACCAGCACTCACGGATGTCGTCGCGTTCTCCGAATTGGCCCGCGACTACTCCATCCAGTCAAAGAAGCATCAAAAACAAACAGAGATTTCCGTGCGGGCCATGACGCGGAAGCTGACCGACATTCTTCATCTGCTCGGCCATGAAGACCAGGCACCAGTCCGGGACGCAATCACCCGCCTTGAGAAGGTACGAGACGATCTGCTCACCTCGATGTTCCCAAAAGGTGTGAAATGAAACTTCTACGCTTCGTCGCAATCGTTCTATTGCTGGCGCCAGTTCTATTGGCTCAACGTCATCGCGATCCGCTCTCCCAGGCTGAGATCGACCAGGTGCGCGACACCAGTTGGGAACCAAAGATGCGCCTGCCTCTGTACGTACAGTTTGCCCGAACGCGGCTCGACAAACTCGACCAGGTCCGCAGCGATCCCAAAGTCAAAGACCGCGCCAAACAGACGCACGATCTGCTCGATGACTTTCAGCTTCTTTACGATGAATTGAACGACAACATCGACACCTATGTCGACCGCCATGACGACATTCGAAAACCGCTGAAAAGCATTATCGAAGCCGACACCGATTTTCAGGCCAGACTACGCGCGCTGAAGGATGCCGCAAACGTGCCACCTGCCGAGGCTCAGCAATACGAATTTGTACTCAACAACATCATCGAGACGGTGGACGGCTCAGCCGAAGACCACCGCAAATTGCTCACCGAACAAGAAGAGCAAGCTAAGCACAAAAAGCTGAATAAAAATCCCTCGGCGGGAACCGGAGTGCCGGAGTAGGCGTTAGAGCTTGGGACAAGGGCACGCGGGGTGAAGAGGCGTACCCCGCTATAACATTCTCAAACCTGATAAAAACAAGCTGCCAGTCAGCCCTAGCCCCTGTCCTCTGATCCTGCTATTCTGCGCTCACTGTGCGTCAAGGCCTTCTCGAACTTTTCCACGATACATACCGTGAGCTTCGCCCTGGAACTCCGGTGCCAGAAATGGAAATTGATTTCTACGCTTTTGCCAATGTAAACAACACGATCCGGCTGCGCAACGGGAGATTATTGGTGCGGCTTTCAGATCTTTTGGAAGGCGCCCCGGAAACCGTACTGCGTGCGATTGCGCACATTCTTCTCGCAAAGATGTACCGCAAGCCTATTGATCGATCGAGTTCTGCCCGCTATCGCAAGTATGTCGGCAGTCACGACATCGTGCGGAAAGCGCACATCGTCCGCCAAATGCGCGGACGCAAGCTCCTCCGCTCGCCGCGCGGTCACTACTATGACCTCGATGCCATCTTCGAAGAACTGAATACGCATTTCTTTCACGGACTGATGGCGCGCCCGCGCATGAGTTGGAGCCAGACGAAGACCCGCCGCATCTTGGGTCATTATGATCCGGCACACAATGCCATCATCATCAGCCGCATCTTCGACCACCCCGCGATTCCGCGCTACGTACTGGAATACATCGTTTACCACGAAATGCTGCACCTCAAACATCCGGTGAGACTGCGAGGCAGCCGCCGTTGCGTCCATTCGGCAGAATTTCAGGCAGAGGAGAAGCTTTTCTCCCGGATTGATGATGCAAACAAGTTTCTGAAAAGGCTTTAGCCTTGGAATATCATCGATGCACGAGGTGCATACCCGCCGCTCGCCACTCTTGCGAGCAGTGGGAATATAACGTTGTGGAGGATTGGCTACTTCTCTTTCGGCAACACCCGGATCGTCGCCATCATGCCGCCATCCTCGTGCTCGAGAATGTGACAGTGATAGACAAAGTCGCCGATGTCCGGACCGCGGAAATCCATTCGAACCGTCACACTCGGGTATCGACCCGTTCCGCTCCACGCAGGCACGTCAACCGTATCGAGAAATTGCCGTTGCGATGGTGAGACCGGCAATCCGTTTTCTGCCATCACCAAAAAATGAATCTGATGGATGTGAAACTCGTGCCGCTCTTCTGTCCGATTTTCGATCGTCCACTCTTCTACCCCGCCCTGGTGCGTGACGATCGCCGGTGGATTATTGGGATTAAATAACTTTGGTTGTTGTCCTTCGACAGTGATGAAGAACTGGCTCTCTTCATTCTTTTCGGAAAAGTAAAGGTGGCGCCTTGCTGTCACCGGCGCTTCCGCAAGTCCTTCGAATCGTTGGCGGCCACTCACGTGCTGGAACGCTGGAATTGTTTGCAGATCTTCGTCGCCCTGGCTGCCGCGAACGTCGATCACCGCCAGCGGACGCGTCGGATCGCTATCGCCTGCCTCTCCGGTGTTGATGTACCGTGTGAGCAATACTGCCTTTTGCACATCAAGACCAGGCGTCGTCATGATGAACTCTGCTCGTCCCGCTGTCGGAATGAGCAAGTGTTTCACGCGGACAATTTTCCCCATCCGCGTTCCATCCTGCGACCCGGTAGCCACTCCATCGAGCGCCACCACGTTTAGAGGCTGTGGGGTGCCGTCGTAATTCAGTTCAACATCGATAATGGTGTCGGCGGAGTTGTTTGCCACTCTCCAGAATTGTCGCTCCAGCGGCTTGGCATGTATCACCGCCGGAGGGTACGCGGGATACGGCACCGGAATGTAGTTCAACGATACATTGTTTTCGGGCGCTGGAGGCTGCAGCTCCTTCGGCATCGGATAGTCTCGCACAATCAGCAATCGCTGTGGCAGGCCCGCCACCGCAGGCTGGAGGTTTTCAATTCCACGAACTACGATCAACCCTGTAGCCCCGCCCTGCACCGCCGCCTCCGACAGTCCATGAACATGAGGATGGTAGTAGTAAAGGCCAGGCGGTTCGTCCCCAGGAAATTTGATTCGGTATTCGAAAGTCTCTCCGGAATTGACGAGGGTGTGAATGACTTCATCCGAGTGGCAGGTTGGCGAGACATTCGTGCCGTGATAGTGCACGTTGACCGAGGAGTTAGTCATCGTGGAAGCGCCGCATTTCTTCGCCGCTGAGTCGTCTGCCGGAGTCATGTCCATGACTGGCGCCATTTTCATTTGGGGCAATCCCGGAGCGTCCGGGGGCACCAGATTCGTCACACGCAAGGTGACTTCGTCCCCGGGGTACAGATAAAGCGTTGGCGATTCTCGCCCGTCCAACGTCTTGAAGCAGAAGGTCGTATTTCCGGAATCATCAGTGCCGGTTACATAGACTAGATGGACGTTCAGCTTGCCAGCATTGCTGAAAACCGCCGGCGGATCAGCTACCGCGCTTTCCAGCGGATGTCGTGGGCAGCGGTTCTGTGCCCAGCACGCGGCGGGAACCGCCAACAACAGCAAAATCGAGCGGATGTTAGTCGTTGCACATACCAATTTCAGCAGTTTTGCCGCATTTCCCACCGTCAAGGCAAAGTAATTTCCCGAGCATCCCATCCTCATGCCTCCCTCACTGGTCACTAACGCTGGCGGGCATTGGATGCGGCATGGACTCTGTAGAGTTTGCAACAAACCTTCAACCGACAGATGAAGGATTGCGTCGATTCGAAAAATCTTCCGCGTTGTTCGATCTCTTCACTGGGTTACGTAATCGGGGCCGGACGCGGCATCCAGCCCTTAATTGACTCGGGACTCTCTGGTCCATAAGATGATGCGACTGAAAAACTGCCATCACTCATGATCGGCCGGACCATTTCTCACTACCAGATCGTTGAAAAACTGGGCGGCGGTGGTATGGGCGTCGTCTACAAAGCGCAGGACACGCGCCTGCACCGTTTCGTCGCCCTAAAGTTTCTGCCCGACGAAGTTGCCCGCGACCCACAGGCCATGGCTCGCTTTCAGCGTGAAGCCCAGGCGGCTTCGGCCCTGAACCATCCCAATATCTGTACGGTTCACGACATTGGTGAGCAAGACGGCCAGGCCTTCATCGCCATGGAGTTCCTTGAGGGAATAACCCTCAAGCACAAGATTGCGGGTCGTCCGATGGAAACGTCAGAAATCTTATCGCTGGCGATCGAAATCGCAGACGCGCTTGATGCAGCTCACGCCAAGGGAATCATTCATCGCGACATCAAACCGGCAAACATCTTTGTCACTGAGCGGGGTCACGCTAAAGTTCTCGACTTCGGTTTGGCCAAGGTATCGTCGTCCGACTCCTCTTCCAGCCAGATTGCATCGGCCAATACGATGACCGGCACGCTGGACGATCCTCATCTCACCAGCCCCGGTTCCACGCTGGGTACAGTCGCTTACATGTCGCCCGAACAAAGCAAGGGCAAGGAACTTGACGGCCGCAGCGACTTGTTCTCGTTCGGGGCCGTGCTCTATGAGATGGCAACTGGCACGCTGCCCTTCCGCGGCGATACCTCGGCTCTCATCTTCAATGCGATTCTTGAGAAAGCACCTGTTCCGGTAGCTCGTCTCAATCCGGATCTGCCTCCGAAGTTCGAAGACATCATCAACCGCGCGCTCGAAAAAGACCGTGAACTGCGCTATCAGAGCGCCAAAGAAATGCGCTCAGAGTTGATGCGTCTCAAGCGCGACACCGATTCCGGCCGCCAGATGCCCGTGGTCAGCCCAGATGCTGCGATCCCAACCGCGGCTCACACCTCCAGCAGCTCGGCGGTCGTCGCCGTCGCTAAACAGCATAAGCTCTCGCTCGGGGCCATCAGTCTGGTCGCGATTCTGCTTGTCGCCTCCGCCGGCTACGGAATCTATGCTCTGCTTTCCCGTACACGCCCAGCACCGTTCCAGAATTTTTCCGTCAGCAAGGTCACCGAAACTGGCAAAGCTTTGCGCGTGGCCATCTCCCCCGATGGCAAATATGTTTTGAGTGTTGTGGCGGATGGCGCCCAGCAGAGCTTGTGGCTGCGCAACGTTCCCACAAACAGCAACACCCAGGTTGTAGCGCCCGTCCCGGTCAACTATCTCGGTCTCCGCTTTTCTCCTGACGGCAACTATCTCTATTTCGTCCGCAATGAAGTGGGCAGCAACTCCCTGAGCGCCCTTTACCGCGCTCCGGTGCTGGGTGGAACTCCCGAAAAGCTTGTTACCAATATCGACAGCAACGTGTCCTTTTCTCCGGACGGCAAGAAGATCGTCTATGGAACCGCGAACTTCCCAAAGACCGGCCAGTACGTGATCACGATCCGCTCATTGGATTCGGGAGAAGAAAAGAAGTTGACCGATGGCCTAATGAGCGAGCAAGCCAACGACCCTGCCTGGTCACCCGACGGCAAGACCATCGTCTGCGCGATCTCCCAGCCCGGAGACGCGCTCTCCGGTCTGGCTGCCATCGACATAGAAAGCGGCAAGCGGAATCTGTTCATCACGTCGAACCTGCTCTACTTTGTGCGCCCCATATGGCTTCCCGATGGCAAAGGACTGCTGGTCTTGGGACAACTGCCTTACGGTGCGCAGTGGCAGATATTCTTCGTCTCCTACCCGGATGGAAAACTCACACCGGTTACGCGCGATACAAACTCCTACGTCGATCTTAGCCTTTCCGCCGACGGCAGAAGCGCGGCGACCGTGTTGCGGCAAGTGCACCTGAACCAGTCCGTACTCAAGGCGGGTCTCGGAAGCTCCGATACGCACCCGTTCAACACAGGTTCGCTCAACGATATGGTGACCTGGACGCGCGACGGCAAGCTTGTGGTATCCGCCGCGGCCGGTGGCTTGATGTTGGTAAACCCGGAATCAGGTTCTGAAACTCCTTTTGCCGCCCAGACCTCCGGCCCGAATTTTGCCCGGGCCTGCGCGGACGGGCGTGTGGTCTTCACCGCTCTCAACTCGAAACACACCGGCCTGGGAATCTTCATTGCGAATGCCGACGGAACCAATCCCAAGGAGCTCACTGCCGGCAAACTCGATTCGTTCCCGACCTGCACTCCCGACGGCAAGACCGTGCTTTACAGTGATGCCAACAACATTTTGCAGAAAACCTCGACCGAAGGCGGGGGCTCTCAGCAGGTCTCAGAGCTTCCCGTGTTCAGCCATGTCACCATCTCCCCCGATGGAAAGCTGGCTGCCTTTGTAACCTCACTGATCAATGAACCGAAAGAGAAAATAGCGCTTCTTTCCCTCGATTCCACGCAGCCTGCCCGTTTCCTGGAATTCGAGCGGCCTCGCGTGGAGTTTGCTTTCAGCTACTCCATCGGCACGATCCTCTTCGGCGCAGATGGCAAAGGGATCGTTTATCAAGTTCGAAACGGCGATACCGATAACCTCTGGTTGCAGCATCTGGATGGTTCTGCTGGAAAGCTGCTCACGGACTTCAAGTCGGAATTCATTCGCGATTTCGACTACTCCTTCGACGGAAAACAGCTCGCCATCATCCGTGGCCACCGGGAAGCGGACGTGGTGCTGATCCGTGACGCTGAAAAATGACTGGCCGGGAGGGGCCGAGCCGCTAAGACCTGCCTTGCTGCAGCCCAATACATTTCAGACCCCGTTTTCCACCGTGTGATCCTGATCACACTCGCTTGTGAGGACGCGGATTGACGCCTTTGGCGCGGGGAGAATATCCTTGAAGTTGAAATTGAAATTCATTTTCAAAATCGTTTTTAGCTCCCACAATTCATAGAGGTTTTGCTCGATGCTTCAGGCTTTCATCATCACCCTGCGCGAAGGCGTTGAGGCCGCCCTCATCGTCGGCATTACCCTGGCTTACCTGACCAAAATTGGGCGACCCGAGCTTCGCAAGACCGTCTATTCCGCCCTTATATCCGCTTTTCTGGGCAGCATTGGCGTTGCGATCGTCATCTCCCGCACCCACCTCAACGAAGACGTATTCGAAGGCTGGGTCATGCTGGTGGCCGCATTCTTTGTCGTCACGATGGTCATCTTCATGATGAAAACCGGCCGCAAGTTGAAGGGAGAAATCGAGGGTAAAGTTGGCTTGCTCGCCGGCAACGATGCCTGGTTCGGCCTGTTCGTTTTCATCTTCCTGATGGTCTTACGCGAGGGCGCAGAAACCGTCCTGATTCTCGCGGGCGTGTCGCTCAATTCGACCGAGCTGATGAGTTTTCTGGGGACGCTTCTCGGCCTGATTTCCGCCATCGCATTCGGTGTGATGTTCGTGAAAGGCAGTGTCCGCATCAACCTGCAGAAGTTCTTCAAGGTCACCACGGCTATTATGTTTCTGGTCGCCGCCCAGTTAGTTGTCTCAGGCCTGCACGAGCTTTCCGAAAGCGGATTCCTTCCCTCTTCCAAGCGCGAGATGGCCATCATTGGCCCAATCGTAAGCAATGACTGGTTCTTCTTCGTGACAATCTTTGCACTGGCCGCACTGATGGTGCTCTTCGAAGCCAAGCGCCGCGCGCCGCAAATCGCCCCCGATGCCTCGCCGGCTCAGCGCCGCAAGGCCGTGTGGACTGCCCGCCGCGAGCGGCTCTGGATGGGATCCGTCTACACCTTCTCGTTCCTATTCATCGCCATGGTCACGGCTGAGTTCGTCTATGCAAAGAGCACGAGTGGCATTTCTGCCGCAACCGAAGTCACGTTCACTAACGGCAAAATCAGCATTCCTTTGGCCCAGGTCTCCGATGGCGACCTGCACCGCTTCCAGTCAAAAGAGGGCGGCACTGAAATCCGTTTCTGGCTTTACAAAAAGCCTGACGGCAAAATCGCCACAGTCTTCGACGCTTGCCAGATTTGCGGAGCTGTCGGCTTTTATAAGAGCGGTAACGGGGTGATCTGCAAGAACTGCGCTGCTCCGATCAATCCACAATCGATTGGCACCGAAGGCGGCTGCAACCCGATTCCGCTAAAAGCCACTCGAACCGCCGACGCTATCATCATCGAGGAGGCCGACGTCGCGGCCGGCAGCAAAGCGTTCGGAGGACAGTAGCCGATGTTCATTCGGCTCGTCTACGAATCTTTCCGGCGGCAGAAACGGCGTAAGGTTCTGGCTGGCGCAGCGATCACCTTAGGTGTAACGGTCGCCACAGCTATGATTGCGGTCGCCACCGACATCGGCGACAAGATCAACCGCGAACTTCGCACTATCGGCGCCAACCTGGTTGTCACTCCGCAGGAAGACACGCTCGACGTCGAAATCGGCGGCATCAACCTGAAGCCTCCCACTGACGGAGCCTTCCTCAGTGAGGCCGATCTTCCGAAAATCAAAGGGATCTTCTGGCACAACAACATCACCGGATTCGCACCGATGCTGCCAGTCAGTGTTTCACTCGAGAATGGCGGAACGAAGCAGGATGTCACCCTGTTAGGAACCTATTTCGCGAAGCACATCGCTTATGGAAACGAAGATTTCGTTACAGGAGTGCGCAGCACTCATCCGTGGTGGAAAGTTGCCGGCTCATGGCCGGAAGATAGCTCGCAGGACGTGCTCGTCGGAGAAACTCTCGCAGCCCGCGCTGGCACAAAGACTAGCGCTACCCTGAACGTATCAGGACGTCCCCTCCATGTGGCCGGAATTCTCTCAACCGGGGGCGCGGAAGACAACGAGATTGTCGCCCCTCTGAGCCTCGCACAGGGAATCATCGGGAAGCCCGGAGCCGTCCGCCGCGTATATGTCAGCGCTCTGACAAAGCCGGAAGATGCCTTCGGCCGCCGCGATCCGAAAAGCATGTCGGGCGCAGTCTACGATCGCTGGTACTGCACGCCCTATCCCCAAGCGATTGCACTGCAACTGACCGAAGCCATGTCGCATTCGCATGCTGAGCAGATCCGCCAGGTGTCGCAAAACGAAGGCGCAGTGCTGACGCGGATTGAAGGACTGATCTTCCTGATCACGCTGGCAGCGTTGTTCGCTTCAGCTTTGGCAGTTTCGGCGGCAATGGCGACAGCCATCTTCGAACGCCGCGCCGAGGTCGGACTCATGAAAGCCCTCGGTGCCGGCAAGTTCGCAGTAGCTGCCGTGTTCTTCGCCGAAGCGGCTCTCCTGGCGCTGTTTGGAGGCGTGATTGGGTTTGGCGTTGGCAGCTTACTCGCCCATCAGATTGGCCATTCGATCTTCAACTCGCAGATTTCGATCTCACCTGTGCTTTTTCCGTTGATCCTTGCAATTGCCGTAATCGTGACCTTTGCCGGCAGTGCACTAGCGATTCGCCGCGCTGTGACACTCGATCCTGTTTTCGCCCTGCGAGGTGAGCTATGATCGCGCCAATGTCGCACCAGACACGCGATCTCACGGCCAGCCGCGCTAACGTCCCGCACACCTCCATGTTCGTTCGCATGCTGCTGCGCGCCGCAGTCTTGCGTCGCGGCCGCGCAGCATCAGCGCTTTTTGCGATGGTTGTTGCCGCTGCGGTTGCAACCGCAATGCTGAATCTATACGTCGATGTGCAGGCCAAACTGCAGCGCGAGTTCCGCAACTACGGAGCGAACATAATTCTGGTAGGCAAGAACGGCGCTTCCCTTCCGGTGGACTCGCTCTCGCAAGTGGATTCTGTGCTCGCTGGTCGCGGCATCGGTGCGCCATTCGGTTTGATCGTCGCGCGCACTACTGACGGACAACCGATCGTCGTCGCGGGAACAGACTTCAACCGCGTGAAGCAGTTGAACCGGTGGTGGTCCGTAAATAACTGGCCGTCCGTTTCGCAGCAAGCCCTCGTCGGGGTCCGAGCGCTTCCAATCGTTTCTCCCAAGGGCCAGCCGTTCGATCTCACTTTCCAGGGCAAGACAATTCACGTATCTCCGACCGGAACCGTTCAAACCGGTGCCGCCGAAGATAGCCGTATCTACGTCTCGCTCACTGATTTCGTTTCCTGGACGGGCGTGCAACCCTCTACCATCGAAGTAGCCGCTAGTGGCTCACCGGACGATGTGTCGAAGATGATGAATCAGCTCGCGCAATCGATTCCCGCTGCCGACGTCCGCCCGGTGCGCCAGATCATGGAAGGGGAAGCAAGAGTCCTGGGCAAAACTCGCGCAACACTGCTAGCCGCCGCTGCCCTAATTATCCTGACCGCAGCACTCTGCGTGCTCTCCACACTGATGGGCTGGGTCTTTGATCGGCGCCGCGACTTTGCCATCATGAAGGCGCTCGGAGCATCGGAAAAACTGCTGAACGGATTCTTCGCCGCCGAAGCTGCGGCTCTGGGCGCAACCGGTGCCGTCATCGGATTCTTAGTGGGCATCGGCATCGCCGCATGGATCGGCCGAGCCAACTTTCATGCGCCCGTTGTACCGCGCTTCAGCGTATTGCCCGTCGTGCTGTTGGGCAGCATGATCGTAACCGTTTTATCATCGATTCTTCCAATCTCGCTCTTGCGCCGCGTGCAGCCTGCGGTCATCCTGAGGGGAGAGTGAAATGATTCAGATCAAGCACGTCACCAAGCTCTATCCCGCAAAGGAAGCAGGCAACGGATCGGCCAAAGAAAACGGGAACGGCGCGATTCATGCCCTCGACCACATCAGCCTGCACGTCACACCGGGCGAATGGCTATCGATCATGGGCCCCTCCGGCTCCGGCAAATCGACGCTCGTCAATCTCATCGGTTGCCTTGATCAGCCCACTTCCGGCGAAATCTGGCTAGACGGAGAAAATGTTGCGGGCATTTCCGCAAGTGAACTGAACCGCGTCCGCGCCGAAAAAATTGGATTCATCTTCCAGCAGTTCCACCTGATCCCATTCCTCACTGCGGTCGAGAACATCATGCTGGCGCAGTACTTCCACAGCATGACCGACGAAAAAGAAGCTGTGGACGCTTTGGCCCGCGTAGGCCTCGGCGATCGCGCGCATCACCTCCCCTCGCAACTCTCCGGTGGAGAGCAGCAGCGTGTTTGCATCGCTCGCGCTCTGATCAACGATCCGCGCATCATCCTGGCCGACGAACCCACTGGCAACCTCGACGCACAGAATGAAGAGATTGTCCTGCGCCTCCTGCGCGAGTTCCATCAGCAAGGACGCACGATTGTCATGGTCACGCACGATCCGGTCGTAGCGCGTCTCGCGGACCGCCGTATTGAACTGCATCACGGCAAGATTGCCTCGATGGAAACTTTCTCCATGGCCGACGAGGAGCAACTCGACGAAGTCCTCGAAGAGCTTTGGGTGCTCGAAGAACACGGGGAGATCGCGGAAGTCGAGCGCATGGAAGTCCACGGTGCGCTCCCGGTCAGCATGGCGATCGAGAAAATGATCGGCCTGGGACTGGTTGTTTCAGCGCCGCATCCGCCGGAAACGCACGATCATAAGCCCTTTGTGAATCCCTGCCACGATGCGCTGAAGCCAGTCTCAGCTTCGATCGGCGATGGAACCTTGGTAGTCCAGCTCACTCCGCGCGGACGCGAGAAGGCTGGTAACATCATCCGCCGTCATCGCCTTGCCGAGCGCTTATTCACTGACAGCCTTGCCATGGACAGCGAGACCGAGATCGAGGAGCAGGCCTGCAAGTTCGAGCACATCCTCTCGCCCGAAGCCACCGACAAGATCTGCGCGTTCCTGGGTCATCCACGAACCTGCCCTCACGGCGCCCCGATTCCGATGGGTCCCTGCTGCCGGACTGCCGGATTGGTGGCTGCCCCGAGCCGTGAGACAGTTCGCTCCAAATAGCTCGAGCCCGTTGGTTTAATCACCTTCAGCGCGGCAGGACGCTGAACGAAGCAGCAAATCAATGCCGTATGATGGGAATGAATGCCCACTCGTCGTCCCACCATCGGCGTCTTCGACTCCGGCTTTGGCGGACTAACCGTCCTTAAAGCGTTACTTGAGATCGTCCCGGCAGCCGATTATCTGTACTTCGGCGACACCGCCCGCCTCCCGTACGGCTCGAAATCAGTAGAAACCGTTGCGAAGTATGCCGTCGAGGCTGCGCACTATCTGGAATCTCACGGCGCGCAAATGTTGGTAATTGCCTGCAACACGGCGACGGCTCTTGCCCTGGATCGAATCACCTCGGCATCGCTCCTCCCAGTCATCGGCGTGGTCGAACCCGGAGCGCAGGCTGCCAGTGCCGCGACACGCAATCGCAAAGTGATTGTCGTCGGTACGGAAGCCACGGTGAGCAGCCATGCTTACCGCAAAGCGCTGGAAGCGCGCGGCCTTCACGCAAGAGAGAAAGCGTGCCCTCTGCTGGTGCCTCTCGTCGAAGAGGGATGGGTGGAACATCCGGTCACAGAACAGGTCGCCCACATCTATCTCGGCGAGGCCTTCGCTGACGAATTTCGCGACGCGGACACAATCGTGCTCGGCTGCACGCACTATCCTCTGCTGAAGCCTTTGCTCCAACGCGTCACGCCGGCTCACATAAACATCGTGGACTCAGCCGAATCCACCGCCTGTGAAGTAGCTACGCAATTCAAACAGCTCGTGCCTGCATCAGGAATTGAAGAGAGACGTTCCGCACCGCGTCTGAAGTTCTTTGCTACCGATTCAACGGAGAAATTTCAGCGCCTTGGCCAACGATTTCTCGGCCATCCCATCGAGAGTGTCGAGCACGTCGACCTGAAAGAATAACTCGTCTTACTCGTTGGCCTCGAGCGGAAAGACCGCTCCGGATAACACTACCGTACAGTCTTGTTCGCTGCTTTGCGTCACATGGATTGACCGCAAGATTCGGATAGCGCGGGTCGCCCTCTGACATTTACTGTGTCCTTCGGATGAGCCTTTCAATCCAATGAGTCAGTCCCGGCAAACTCGGAATCCATGCGTCCGCTCGAAAACGTTATCTGGCAAGCTTTAACGACCCGCCACACGCGCTTTGCGCAAAGCTTCGGCACAGCGCGCCGCTTCGTGCCTGAGGTCGGACCACTCGCTGCCTTCGAGCAGCATGGCGATGAGGGCTATGTTTCGCTTGCCGGTTTAGTCGACGGCGGCACTGTTGGTGTTTTCCTAGAGGAGCCTTACGCTCCGCGCCCGGGATGGGAATTCGTTGTCGGCGCTCCCCTGCTGCAGATGATTTGTGAAAACGGCGCCGCCAGCGCTCGGCCTTCAAACGGCCACCCAAAGATCGAAGTGCTCGGTGACAAGGATTCGCCCGAGATGCTCGAACTCACGGCACTAACCAAACCTGGCCCATTCAGCACGCGCACCCACGAACTTGGATATTACGTCGGCATTCGCGACGCTGGAAAGCTGGTAGCGATGGCTGGTGAGCGCCTCAAGGTTCCGGGACACACCGAGGTCAGCGCTGTCTGCACGCACCCTGACCACCTCGGAAAGGGATATGCGGCGACCTTGATGAACGAAGTCATGAGCGCGATTCGTGGACGGGGCGAGACAGCCTTCTTGCACGTTCGCGGCGACAACCCGCGTGCTATCGCTCTCTACGAGCGATTAGGTTTCCGCATCTCCTGGCGAGGCCACTTCGCGGTTCTGCGTAAAAGAAATAGGGACGCCGAGGCGTCCCAAGTAAGTCACTACTAACATCTCAGTACAAGTGGAAATCCACTTCCACAGCAATCTCAAACGGCACCGGATGCCCATCTTTCATGGCTGGTTCGAAGCGCCAGGTCTTCACCGCCTGAATCGCCTTTTCATCCAGACCCATGCCGAGGCTGCTTAGCACGCGAATGTTCGTCGGATGACCTTGCGCATCCACGATCACGCCCAGCGTGCATACGCCCTGGTACTTTGCCTTGCGTGCTTCCTCAGAGAATTCAGGCTCAGGTGAGTAAATTGCCCGCGGAGGAGTCGCGCCACTGCCCATGCGGAAAACCCCGCCACCAGTGCCTCCACCTTCGCCAGGACCAAACCCGCCGCCCTTGCCCGAACCTACGCCACCACCAGAACCACTGCCGATACCGCTGCCGGAACCGGTGCCATTCGATGGCAGTACTGCATGCGACATGGGATCGCCAAAGTTCGGCATGTTGTTAGCCAGGGCCAAATGCACCTGCGGAGGAATGAGCAGGGTCGGTTCGGCCGTCAATTTCGGATGCTCGTTGCGAACGACCACCACTGGCGGAGTGATCTGTTCCATCGAAAACTTCGGCAGCTTGCCCTTGCTCGCCTGCAGCACATCTCTGTCACCACCGCCACCACCTCCGCCTGCTTGCGTCTTCGATGGCTTCAAAGGCGGCAGATCGCTCGGATCCACTAGCGCAACCGTCACTTTCTGTTGCGGAGCTACCGTCACAGCCTTCTTGAAGGCCACATAACTCAACGCGATCAACCCTATGATGACGA
>Ga0335081_10001217_pt1 | contig 41048 bp, 24 predicted proteins | sample Lox_Sample_35_FD_206713 | JGI IMG/M metagenome (GOLD analysis project Ga0335081, IMG submission 206713) | Soil microbial communities from Loxahatchee National Wildlife Refuge, Florida, United States - Lox_Sample_3.5 | ecosystem: Environmental > Terrestrial > Soil > Wetlands | place: USA... | reverse complement strand
GTATTACTCACTCATTAGTCGTTGAACATTCTTATTTATTTTATTGATAATACATCAATAATATACTAAAATAAGCTTTGCTGCATATTATCAGCTTTCCTGACTCGTTGGCTGGCTGGGTGACTGGCTGGCTGAATTTCATGCAATTAACCCTTTTTTCTATATAATTTCTACTATAAATAATTAGTACTATCAATCCCATTGGAATTATATAATATATATAAATTTTTATTATTCGAAATCCTTTCTACCTCTATTCATATTAAATTTAATATCTTGAATTTTTAAAATATCTTCTTCACTTAAAAATTTTTTTTCTTTTAATATAGAAGATACTTTACAAAAATATTGAAAATCCAAACGTTTAGTACTTATTAGCGGATATTTATTAAAGAATGGAATAATTTTATTTATATTATCACTAAATTTATTTACTACTAATTTTGCCGTTTTATTAGATAATTCTATTGATCCACAATTTAAAAAACTTATTATATTTTTCATTAATAATAAATTTCTTGAATGTTGAGTTAACCTAAAAGCTAAATAAAATCTAATACTATTAAACTTAGTTTTCTTAAGTTTAATATAAAAACAACCTTCAGCGTCAACAAAACCAACTAATCAATATGGATCAAGAATATCCTTATTTATTTTAAATGAATGTTCCTTCGGAACGATATCAGAAAAATATTTATTTAATTTATTTAACGATTTTCTATTCATAGAAGTTCTAATACTTAATATTTTTCTTATTCCATCTATATTTAAGTGTTCCTTTTTATTAATTAAATTAAAAGCTAAACGGAAAAGTTAAAAGTTTTTTTGCTTTTCAGTTATTAATGGATACTTAATAAAAGGAGGTATAATAACATTATTAATATCTTTAATGGATTGTACAGAATATACAGCGGAAAATTTATTATTACCTTTTTTTACTTGAACTTTACCTACTTTAAAGAATTTTTGTGTTTTTTCAAATAAATATAAATCTTTAATATGTAATTCTGTACTAAACTTTGGAATAATATATCAAAATTGTTTTCCTTTAATACTTCTTTTAAAAGTTAATATAAAAGAAGAGTCTCCATCTGCAAAACCAGTGATTCAATAGGGTGAAATAATATTATTAGATTTATAATTATTTCTCGTTTTATTATTTAATGTACATTATCCTTGTGATTTATATTTAGATATTAAATATATAAAAGTAGAAATTAATATAGGGCCTCTCATTAAGCCAGTACCCATGTAGAAAACAGAACCAAAAACACTGTCAGTGATAGTATAAGAAACACCGAAATACTCCATTCCTTGTAGCAATGTAAAAAGAACAGCCATATACAAAGTAGCTACTGATCCATTATTAGCTCAATCAATTAATCTATCTACTAAAGAATGATGTGTTACAGTCACAGCTGAACCTGAAGATAATAATAGTGTTGTATTCGCAGTGGGTACTTCCGAAGCATCTACTGGTTCTATTCCTTTAGGTGGTCATTCTGACCCTATTTCTATAGCCGGAGCCAAGGATGAATGAAAATAAGCTCAGAAAATACTAATAAAAAAGAATACTTCACTAATTATAAATAAAACTACACCTAAAGAGATTCCTTTTTGAACTTTATCTGTATGAGCTCCTAAATAACTAGCTTCTGTTATTATATCTTTAAATCATAATGCCATTCCTCAATTTAATAATAAAAATGAACAAGCTAATAAAAACTCTCCCATAGGATAACCATTAAATGATAATACCGCACTTAATGTAAGACATAATAATACTATTGATAACAATATAGGTCAAGGTGATTGATCTACTATGTGATATGGATGTAAAGGTAAACTTACTTCTCCATTATTGACTATTCTCTTTTTATTAAAAGTATATAAATATTTTTCACTAAATATTCTTTTAATACTATTCCTTAATTCTAATACTATTTCATTATTATATATATTCATATTATTAATATTTCTTAAAAAAATTATAATTTTTCTTATAATTATTACCTCAAATATTAGATTATTTACTATTAACTATTCTTCATTTTTAAATTATATAGGGAAAAAAATAAATTATCTCTTTTTACTATATATTATTTATCTATATATATAAGTATTAAACAATCCTTTTTTATCCCTTTTTATTCCATATTTTTATATCTACTATTTATTATAATATAAATAAATATAAATAAATTAAAAATTAAAAAAATTTATACTTTGTCTTAACAATTAATAATAATTTAAATGAATTTAATTTATCTTTAATACATAAATTATTAATAATCGAAAATAAAATTAATAATTAACGAAAAAAAAGTAAAAAAATATAATACTATATAATATAATATATTATAACGTTAATAATAATATATTTAATATATAATAAATAATATGAAATTTAATTAATATTTTAATTTTTCTTTTTTTTTCTATTTATATCTTAAAATAAGATTTAATATTTGTAATACTAATAAAATAGGCAGCTCATTATTCGGACAAACCGGAATCGAACCAATAACCTCCTGTTCCCAATACAGACGCACTACCAATTTGTGCTGTTGTCCGAGTTACTATTAATATAACATATAACTAATTAAGAATAATATATAAATTATTAATAATATCATTAATATAAACAATATTACATAAAAAAATTATATATATAATTTTTTAACTTAATTAAATATTTTATTATTAATCCATAATATTTTTATTAAATTATCCACGAAGGGAATTGAACCCTCAAAAAAGTAGGACTTAAGCTTACCCTGTCTACCATTCCAGCACGTAGATAAAACCCAGAATAAAAAAAATTCATTAAATTATCAATAAATTATAATTATTAGAAAGAATATATACAATTAGGGCTAAAAGGAATTGAACCCTTATCATGCCATTATGAGTGGCAGGCTTTAACCGTTAAGCTATAGCCCTATATAAAAGAAAATAATTAGCCTATTGAAGGACTCGAACCCTCATACTTTGATTACAAGTCAAAAACTTTACCAATTAAGTGAAATAGGCATATATAAAAATAATCAGAATTCAAATTTAATATATTTAATTTAACTATAATTTAATTAAAAATTTAAAATTTTATACATCAATAAAATAATTAAAATTTTATTAAAATAATCAATCTTATGTTATATATTTTAAATTTTAGAATAAAAATAAAAAAAAATTAAATAAAACAAAAAAAAAGTAGAAATTCGAATTAAATTTATATAATTTAAATATAATATAATATATTACTCCTTAAGTTTTTTAGCCTTAACGGGTCTCGAACCCGTACTACAGCATTGAAGGCGCTATGTCCTAACCATTAGACGATAAGGCCAATTTAATTATATAATAATAATAATAAATAATATCACTATTTAAAATAATACCGGTAAAAGGAATCGAACCTTTGGCTATTGCATATGAGGCAATCGTTTTAACCATTTAAACTATACCGATAAAGAGAATAATAATAAAGAATAAAAAAAAAATTAAACGTAAACTAAAAATCAAGAAAAAAAAGTATTTTTTTCTTATAATTCAAAATAATACAGTAAAAAAAGTTAATGATAATAATAAATATATTAATAAATTAATTTCAAAAAAAAAAATTTAGAATATTTTATAATAATCTAATCATTTACTAATGAAGTTTAGATTTTCATTAATACAAAATAGTTTATATTTAAATTTATTTTCGAATATTTTTTTTTATAAAATTTTGTTCATTCAATATTATTATTATAACACTAATTTTCTAGGTATATAATTAGCTAATATACTTAAAACAGTATCAATTATACCGAATAAAGGTAAAATCAGTAAAAAATGAATAAAATAATATGAAGTTGCTATTTGTCCTGCTATTATAAAAGGATGAACTAAATATTAATTATCATCTAATTAAAAAATTAATTTAATTAATAATCAATACTCTTTCCCGAACCGTACGTGAAAGTTTCCCTTCATACGGCTCTCTACAATAATAAATATAAAACATTAATAGAATTTTTTAATTCCTCTCCTATTTCTATTAATATAAAATAAACAAAATTTCATTATTAATAAAAAAAAGCCAAAAAGATAAATATAAAAATAATATATTTATTATTTATATATAAATATTAATATATTTATATATAAATATTAAAATTAATATATAAACAATAAAAAGTACAACTAATATTTTTATACTAAATTTAAATAATTAAAGATATTTATATAACACATCACAATCCATGATATATCTTATATATTTAAATTTCATTATTGCTACAATCCTTCCCTTTCTTATTATATTACTAATAACGTATATTAATATAAAAATTAAAACAGGTACTATGATTGTTCTGTTACCCCAAAAATATTTTTTAAAGTAATCCCGAATTTACTATATATATTCGACATCTCTTCTTAGATATTAAATTCTCATTCTTACCTTTGATAATTATCAAAATTTGTAACAGTCACTCCTTATATTTAAATGAACCTCCAATTTAAATATGACTGTAATTATACATATAAATTTATAAATATATATATATGTATAATCCCTCATGTTTAAGAGCAATGAATGATATAATTCAAGCAATTCAGCTTTTATCATAAAGAGAATATTTATTAGAAATGCTATGTTCAATATAAATAATAATTTATACTTAATTCTAAAAATATCATCATAATTTAGGAGTAATGATGGAATGAAAAACATTCACGATAAATATAATATAATCGGCGCACAGGTTCTACATGACAACTACCTAATCACATTAAAACTAAAAAATTTAATGCAAATATTCAAAATGCTATTATATATAAAGGTTTATAATTACTACCTTTAATATCACTAGTATCAGTATAAGGAAGTATTAATAGTATTAATATAGCAACGAACATACTTACTACTCCTAATAATTTATTCGGTATAGATCTTAATATTGCATAAAAAGGCAATAAATATCATTCCGGTACTCAATTTTGTTATCATAAGAATTCTTTATTTCTTATTTCCATTTTTTTTTATAGAATTATAAAATGGTTCAGACTATGTCATGTATTCTTTGAATACTCAAAGCGAATACAAGGGCACTCGTGGAAAGATTATTGTTGACATTACTCACTTTCTAGTCGTTAAACGTTCCAATTACATATATTAAAATTAATTGTTTTTAATGTGTGTCGCAATTGACTTCGCTGCAAGTTAACCTCAAATAAATCTAAAAAGGACTTTCTTGCAATTCACCCTTTTTTTATTTAATTATTACATTAAATACGACAATTCCTTTAATATTATTTATTTTATTAATTTATTTTCTTTTAATCATTGATTTAATTTTTAATCTCTAAAATCTTTAGCTTTTAATAAAGTTTCTTCTTTAGAATTGTATGTTTTAAAAAAGAAAAATTTAACTCTGGGTTTACTTTTTATAGGTAATTTTTCTGACCAAATTTTATTTCTTCATAATGAAATAGAATAAAAATCTTTCCTCTTTAAATCAAAAATATAATAGTCAATTATTATTTTTTGTCTATAACTTATTGGTTTGTCATACTTAGATATTTTATAAACTAAGTCTAATATTATTTATTTACCCTTTTTGCCAATAAGTAGCTTTTAATTTCATTAATAATAAAGCTTGGTCAGGATTAAATATTCTTTCTTTTTTCAAAACCAGAAATTAAAATTATCTGGTAATCCTTTACTAAGTTTTACTATATTCTCTATTAATATATAGATATAACATATAAATGACTTGTCTTTAATATGTTAAAAGATATCTCATTTTTAAATAAAGTATTTTTTATATCATTCAAAAAGAACAAATTATCTTTTGTCACTTTTTGATCTATTCTAATATTTGGTATAAATCATGGTAAAATTTTACTTTCTCTAATTCTAATATAAAGATTACCATCACCTAACATTAAACCCAATAAAAAATAATTGTTTATTAATTCTTTATTTTCTTTTATTTTAAAAAAGTCAATTGTTTGACTAGCCACAATATTATATAAGAAGAAACAATCTAAGATTAAATTCTTTCTTTTAATATTATCTACTAAGTTACATGCTAATAAAATTATTTTTTCAATTAATATAATAATTCCATGTGAATCATCTAATTTAGATCTTTTTTTATATTCATCAGATAATAATAAATATAATTTTTCCAATCCAATCCAATCCAATCTTTTTAATCCTTTATTTTTATTACCATAAAGTTTATAAAAATAAGGTATAAATTTATTAATAATAAAATTTCAATCTCTAGAATATAATTTAACAGAGTATAAAACAGAAGATAATTCTTCAATATTGTATTGCATTTTTGAATTAAATTGACTATTCAATAATACCAAAAATCTTAAGCTTTCAACGTTAACTGTAATACCTATAAAAACTATAGGGACGGAATATTAGAGACTTTGAATTGATTAAATAACCACCAATATGCCCCTCCGCTTAAAATATATTAAAATATATTAAAATATATTAAAATATACATTGGCTAAATGTTCAAAATGTTTAGAAAACTCGGAATCATAAAAATTATTATATTTAAATAATTCTTTATCTAATCTTAATATTATTAAATCAAAAATTAAAATTTAATAATTTTTATATTAACTTGTTAAAAATAAATATAATAAATATAAATATTCAATATAGTTTTATCGATGCCGGAGTTTGCATAGGATTAGCTTCAATATAATTATCTGAATGCTTAAGTTATAAAAAATATATTATAAAAAATCATACAATTAATTATTTTATAATATAAAGGATTATATCTTATACCTATTTTTAAATAATTTAATTAATTTATTTATTTTTGATTTATTTGGATTATTTTTATAATGATATTTTAATTCTATATACAAAATTAAAATTTGATAATACATACAATCTAAATATTTAATAGTATGAAAAGGATATTTATATAAATAGGCTAAAATTATTTTTATACCTATTAAATCATTAATTACATAATTAGAAAGACTACCACTTTTATCATAATATATATTACCACAACCTAATTTCATTTTTATAGATTCTAAAATACCAGATGTTTTTTGTAATATTGATACAGTTAAAGTATAGGAATTTCTGATAGAAAAATAGCCATTTGCGTCTATAAAGCCACTTAATTAAGCCGTGTCTATATTAAAATTATATTTTAAATTTCAAAAGGATTCAATATTGAATTTAGATCCCCTTTTTATTAACTGATTTAATTTACTATTCGAAATCAATTTCCCGTTTAAATCATTATATATTTTCTCAACACATATTTTTCTAGATACTCTTCATCTATAAACTTTAACATTACTTCTTTTATAAATAGAGCCCTTATAGAAACTATTTATACAAAAAAGAGTTAAAATATCTCTTTCATTCACAGTAATTTAACAAGATAAACTACCATTTTTAAGAATTAATTAACTACCATCACCATCTCTTAATCCAGCAAATCAATAAACAAAATTATTCTTTTCATAATTTTTTTTAGTTAATTTAAAATTTGAGGTATCAACATGTGTAATCTCTGAAGATTCTTTTTTATTATCATTACATAGTGATCTAATAAGTAAACTTTTAAAATGATCACGATAAAAAAGAATCCTGCTTATTAATTTTTTTCTAAAAAATTTAAAAATTTCTAAGCATTTAATGTTGTAATTCATACTATACATTAATATAGTAGGAGCCATTCAATAACCCAATTTATCAGGTATATAAAAAATTATAAGAGCAAAAACAAGGATTAATAAATAAACAGTAACTAAATCCTTAAAAGAAAAATAAGGATGAAAAGGTGTTCTATCAGCATTTCCTGTTGTACCCATAGGATTACTTGAACCACTTATATGTAAATATAATAAATGACCTGCTACTAATGCTGCTAAAATAAAAGGTAATGTAAAATGAAGTGAAAAAAATCTATTTATTGTAGCTGAATTTACAGAAAAACCCCCTCACACGACAAATATATTAATAATATAATATTTAATTATATTTTCATTATTTCACAATAATGTTTAGACTATGTCATCAACCTTTAAATAATATTTATTATTTAAATAATATTTAACTAGGCTGGAGGGATTTCGTGGAAGAATTATTGCTGATACTGCTCACCTTCTAGTCGTTGAATGTCTTTATAATCATTATTACATATAATATATAATATATATCATTATAAATTTCACTGCATATAATCTTACTAAGATTTGAATGCAATTTACCCTCTTTGCCACTAAATTATTACTAATTTAAGGAGCCCTTAAAGAATTATTTTATTTAAAAGGAATATTAATAAACATAGATTACTAATTCTATTTTGAATTAATTCAAAACAGTTTGTTATTTATTATAATAAATAATTATGAATAATAATTAATTATTCATTAATTGAATATACTAAATTCTTATATCGCTTTGTTGCACGTAAATCTGATAATCATTTTTCATAATTTAATAAAGGATAACCTAATAAAGGATGATGACCAGAAAAAGAAAAAAAATTAATTACTTTTTGTATATCAGCTTTAGAACTAACACTAAATTGATTATACAATACTTGATCTAAACCAATTTTTCTGCTAGTTTGAAATCTTAATTTAAATGCTTCAAATAATAATAAATCTAGACGTTGTCGTAATTGAAAACAACCATCACCATTAGATTTTATAAAAAAGGAACCTTCTGCAATAGTAAAACCTACTACTCAATTATTAAAAAAAGTTAAATTAATGTAATCTTCAGCACTACTTAATCTATAATTAATTAATGGTATATTACTAGGTATTTCAGAATATAAATTTATGTTATTTTTAAAAAGAAATATAGCTTTATCATATTGTTTTTGACGGCTATTTGTTAAAAAAAATAAATTATGATGTATTAATAAAGGAAAAAAAAATTCTTTTAAATCTGTAGAATTAATGATTAATTTACATGTTCCTTTTTCTTTAACTTTTGGATATGTATATATATTACCTATTTCTAATATAGACTTAATATATTCTAATAAAGGTAAATCTCTAATATTTAAGGAGATTATTAAATTAACCCTAATATAACCTTTAGGTGTTTTAGTAATAGATATATACCCATCACCATCTATTAATCCTATTAACATACTTAAAAAAGAATAAGGTATATTTAAAAATTTGTCTTTATCTATTACTTTATTTCGTTCTTTTTTATGTGCATGAGGACTTACTATTCCAACAGTTTTGAATAAAACTCAACTATTTAAATAATCTAGTAATTTAAAAAAAAGAAAATTTTTTCTTTTTTTTAAATTAATCATATTTGAATTTATTATCTCTTTTAAATATATATTATTAATTAATACAATTAATAATATTAAGAATAATTCTTTTATATATATTGACTCAACTAATGATTTTCCTAATCAAGGTATAGCACTTAAAAGGTTAGTTATAACAGTTGCCAAATTTTTAATTTAACGTATGTAGCTTAAACTACCACAATATATTTAAATATTTTTAAATTATTATGTTATTTTCATACTATAAACCCTGTTTTTGTCCTTTAAATATTTCTTAAATTAAAATTAATTAAGTATATTCTAAAGTCATTTTGACAAATACTTGTGTTCTTATTCAAGTTACATCAAATAAGAAAAAAATTCCGATTATACATTAAGCATCCTTTCAGACACCCACCAATGAACTAATCTGTAGCGATATTTTAGTTTACCGACGGTCTCATTGTAAAATATTCAACTTTAACCGTTTTCATTAGTATTGCTATTATGCTTTTATTAAACTAATATATTATATTAGTTTAAATTAAAACTTATAATAAAATGAAATTACAAATTTTAAATAATTTAAGGTACTTACTAAAAATTACTCCTTATTATTTAAATTACTTAAATAAGCATATAACTATAATTAAATATAAATTATTATTAAAAAAACTTGCTGGGTTGGGCTGGCTGGTTGGCTGAAATACAAAATTTATATAATTTTGTATTTCATTTCAGGTATTATATAAGGATTAATGATATCTCTCAAAAGAGGCATAGATTCTTTTCATATATATATTATATATTGATTCTTAGCCCCTGCTGATTGTACAGATGCCTTTAATTCAAATTTATCATTTAATATTTTGATTAAATATAAACATTCTGAATATGTATATGAATTTGTACAAAGTTTTAATCCTTGTGATACTTTAGACCCATCATCCATTATTCATATAGCTAAAGCTAAAGGTGTTAAATAAATATCAATACAATTAGGTATCCTCTTTATACCATCAATATATCAAATGTTATGAATTCAATTAAAACTAGTATAAGTTCACGTTCTAAATCGAACGATATTTCGTACTTTTCCTCCTTTGATTATTCTTCTACTAATAGTTGGAATAGATTCACTACAATAACCTCTAGAAGATATTAAATCATGTAATCAAATCATATATTCTACATGACTATCTTCCTGATAAAATGTAATACGTGTACCTACGCCCCCTATTCTTTTCTCAGCATAAGCATCACCTAACAAAGAACCAAATATAATAGAAAGAATATCACTATTATGAGGACCTATCCTTTGTCAACCCTTGTATTTATTCCTTATATTATAATATAAAGGCATTATATAAAATATAGAGAATTTATTAAAAAAGTTTAAAAAATATAATTTATATTTTAATCATTTGAGGCTAAAATAGTAACCTCAGTGTGACATTTGTCCATAAGGTAAAACATAACCTAAAAAAGCTGTAGCCATCATTAAGAAGAAAATAATAGTTCCTATCACTCATACTCCTATTCTAGGAGACCTATAGCTACAATAATATAATCCTCTACTAATATGTAAATAAACACAAATAAAAAAAAATGAAGCCATATTAGCATGACATACTCTTAATAATCATCCTTCATTTACATCTCTCATAATGTGTTCAACGGAAGAAAAAGCTAATGATGCAGTACCAGTATAATGCATACTTATTAATATTCCTGTAATTAATTGAGTAACAAGACATAAACCTAATAAACTTCCAAAATTTCATAAATACGAAATAGTAGAAGGTTGTGGACTATCAACTAAATAACTATTTAATATAGTTAAAATCGGATTTCTTTTTAATATTCGCATTTATAATTGTATATATATTATACTGACAGCCGGTCAACATAAGATTAATAGTATATATATATAAAAAATATATATTTTTATTTTTTATTATTTTATTTATTTTTATTTATATTAATTAATAATTAATTTATTCATTAAACTAAAAATATTTTATAATACAAGAATAATTATTTATAAATTCTACTTATTCTTTCCTTTTTTTATTTCTATGATTAATATTTAATAATTATATATTTAAAATTAAATATAAAAATCTACAATTTTCTAATACTAAAAAAAAAAAATAAAAATATAAGAATGACATAAACTAGAACAAAAATAAGCTGATTTTTGTATATTTATATTTAACTAAAAATATAGAATATATGACTAGTCACTAAATCTCATATAATTAGACCATATGGTTCCTATTATAAGAAAATCATCAATTTCCGTATAATATATAATTATCTTAATTTCTTCTTTTTCAACTTAAAGATTTATCTTAAATTTATAGTTTATTAATTAAACTATATATTTTAATATTCTTACAGACTTTCCAATAATAAATATATTATTAGATTTATTTCTCTTAGTTCTTTATTCTTTTAATTATTTTTTATATACCAGTTAATAATAAAATTTTGATAGTTATTTATAAATTATTTATGCATTTAATTATTATTTTTTATTTTAAATAATATTTTTCTAATTATTATTATTTAATAGTAAATCATTTCTATAAAATAATAAATTCCTAACTATTATTGTTTTATATTAAATCATTTCTATTTTATATAAAATTTTTCTTTTATATAAAAATTTTATATATTAATTATATAACCAGAAAAAATATAATAATTTAAATAAAATATGAAAAAAGGAAAAGAAATTAATATAAAAAATTCAATTAATATTATCTTTAATAAAAAAAGAATATAAAGAATAAAAAAGAATTAATTAAACCTAAAACAAAAACTAAAAATAGGAGAAGAAATTAAAAAAACTGAAATTAAACTATATTTACCTCTTTCCTTTTTTCTAACATTAATAGTTAATAAAGCTACTCATATTAATAAACAAGATGAAATTAATAAAATATATTTGCTTGTTATAAATAAATGATTATTAATTTGATATCCATAATATTTATAATAAGCTAATATTGTTATAGTTAATAACTTAATTTTATAAATAAAAACATAAAGAATCATTAAATTATTCAAACGATCTAATAGCACTTCTTGATTATACCACTTACAATATTTATTTACGTTTTTATATAAAGATAATAAATTCATAGGAAAAATAAATAAACCACACAAAGATAAAAGTAATAAAAAAAAAAGAAACCTTTCATATAACTATCTTCAACTAAACTATTACTCATTTCAGATTTTTCTATTATATTAAAAAGAGAAAAATTTCAAATGAGTATAATTTTATCTTTTTTTCATTTATCAATTCAAAAGTTAAATCGTAATATAAAGCTATTACAATTACGAATAAAAAGCTTAAAAATATAGAAAATAATAAACTTTATATTATTTTGTACATATTTAATTATATTTAATGTAAATATACAGCTTCATTTGTATAAGATGAAGAAAGTATTGAAAAAACATAACTTTGAATACCAGCTATACCTAATTCTAGTCCAGAAATAGCGGTAATCAATGATAAAAAAAGAGAAAATAAAATAATTGACAAAACCCATATACTTTTTAAACTCATAAAACCAAAACCAGATAAAATAGACAAAAGGAGGTGTCCTGATATTAAATTTGCTCCTAATCGTATACCTAAACTCAAACCTTTCGCTATATAGGAAATCAATTCAATAAGAGCTAAAAGTGGAACAAGAACTAATGGAGTACCATCAGGACAAAATAATGTAAAATATTTTCAAGCATGTAGAGAAAGACCCATAATTGTAACACCTAACCAGACACTAGAACTCATAGATAATGTTATTACTAAATGTGCTGTTACAGCAAAATTATATGGCACTAATCCTAATAAATTACTAAATAATATATATATAAATATTACAAATATTAAATTAAAAAAATATAATCCTACTATTAAACCTATTTGTCCTAATACCATATTATATATAGTAAAATAAATTGCTTCATTACTTATAGATCAACCATTGATTTTTATTTTTTCTTTAAAATTACCATTTAAATAATAAATTAATACTAAAGATAATATTAATATAATATATACTGACATATTAGTAAAAATATATATAGGTATATTTTTTAATATAAATCAATCTCCAAAAAGAGAATAAATTTCAAATTGATCCATAGGAGTAGCCATTAAACTACCTTCTTCTAATCCTGATTGATCTCCTACTAATTCTCATTCTAATTCATAACCTCTAAACTCTCATTTATAGTTTTTAATTTCTAATTCTCTATTTAATCCTGAATCTAATATAAACATTATATCATCTATTACTTCATCCTTAAAATCATATTTTTTCACTAATATTTCTTTTAATACTTTTATATATTCTTTCATATTATTATAAATATTTTCTATTGAATCATTAAATCAAGTTTTAATTCCATTTAATATAGATTTTCAATTATTATCTCCATAATTATTAATACTATAACTATGTTTATTTTCATATAATTCAAACAAACTAATATTATTATTTGATTTATCCATTGATTTTTTTATTATTAATTCGTTTTAATTACGCTTCACTTAGTGTTTTGATCAACCCGAAAAAAAAAACTTTAAATTTATAACATAGAAAAAATATTATATATAAATAATCTAATTTACTTAATATTTAGTATAATATTTTATATATATAAAAATTTCTATCCTATTAAAAATCCATTTATTTCGATTTAAATATAATTAAATCCTTAAAAAAAAAGTATATAATTATATATACATATATATGTATACATATATTATTCAATAATAGTGTAAATAATATATAAAAACTAGTTTTAATATAACACAATCAGATTCAATTATAATTAAAAAGAAAATAATTATTATATAAAAATAAGACTTTGTGTATTGATTCGAACAATACATCTTTCATATGTATATATGAACAACTTTACCAATTAAGCTAAACAAAGCAAAGGAGGTATACATAAGTACCTCATTTTCTTACTTTTTTCAAAAAAAAAAAAAAATAATAGGAATAAATAAATATAAATATAATTAAAAATTCATACCAAAAGGCATCATATCAAAAGTGTAAAATAAACATAAAGTAAAAATAATATAAGCAAATACAAGAGGTAATAATTCTTTTCAACATAAAGACATTAATTGATCATACCTTAACCTAGGAAATGAAGCCCTAACTCAAATGAAAAAAAATACGACTATAATTACTTTTAGACCGAATATATAAGATGCTAATATTTTATCCAAAAATAAACTAATAAAATTAAAAAAAATAATTTTAAAGCTAAATATATTAAAAATATCAGAATTATAGTACAATTCAAGAGAATTAATTTTAAAATAATTAGAAAAATTTATAATATTCATTAAAAGTGAATAAAAATAAGAAAAAAAACCCAAATAGGACATAAAAAATAAAGAAAATAAAGGATAGAGATAATAATAATAAAAATAAAAAAAAGGGTCCAATATTATTTTATGTAAATCAGGACAATGTTGTCCACCTAAAAAAAATATAGCCATAAAAGCAGACATTAATATTAACGATGAATATTCACCTAAAAAGAAAAAAACAAAAACAGAAGCAGAATGCTCAGTCATAAAACCAGCCACTAATTCAGATTCGGCTTCAGGTAAATCAAAAGGAGCCCTATTAGTTTCTGCTAATATGGCAATGAAAAAAGCTAATCCTATAGGTAATAGAGGGAAAATATTCCATACTGCTTGTTGACACTCAACAATATAAGTTAAACTAAATGAACCAGAAAATAATATTAAAATTAGTACAATAGAAGAGAACACTAATTCATAAGATAATAGTTGCGCTGTAGATCTAATAGCTCCCATAAAACTGTATTTAGAATTTGCAGCTCATCCACTGACTAATATACCATAAGAACCTAATGAAGAAACAGCTAAAGCAAAAAAAACACCTAATTCGTAATCAAATATTGCCAATCCTTCACCTAATGGTATTATAGCTCAACCCAATAAAGCAAATAATAAAGTAATACAAGGACCTATAATGAATAATAAATTATTTGATTGTCTAGGTATAATTATTTCTTTAACTAATAACTTTAATGCATCTGCAACATATAAATAAATATTAAATAATTTGTATTACACTAAATAATACTTAATTTATTTTTAACGGAACAAAATAATAATAATATCCTTTAAAAATTAATTCAAAATCTAATTTTTTTTTACTAAAGTTCCAAGATTAATAGATAAAATTTTTACTGTTTCTCTTATACTATTAAAAGGAGTATAGAACTTTTTCATTATATACATAAATCAATTTGTTTTTTGAGAAACTAACAAAATAAAAGAATGGAACCGTTTTCCAAGACAAAAATTATTTAAAACTAAATTTTAATATACTCATATTCTTCTTTATATCTATACTCATACTTTACCTACTAGAGAAACACTTATTTTTTTTTTATTATAGATCACACAATTTGTAACTTTACAGGTTTTCTATAGGAATAAGTCAAATAATTTAATAAAGGTTTAAATTCATGTAAATATCAATCTTATATTATTCTAAATTTATCTTTACAACATTATTCTATTAAAATAATTGAAAAAGAAGATCAACCAATAATATAAAGAAAAAGATATCAAAAATTATTTTTTTTTTCACTATTATAATAATAATAATTAATTATCGCTTCTATAAAGACTAAAAATAAGTAAATAATTAATTAGAAAGATATATAATCTTATAAATACCTGAAATATTTTTTCGTTTATTTTGGTATATAAAATGATATTTAATAACATCTCTAGATTAGAATGATCATATATTTTTCAAATTTTTATATATAAGAGTAATTTTTCAATATAAAATTTCTTAATTCTTTTTCTCTTTAAGTACTACCTTTATTTATTATATTATAATAGAATAAACAGTTTTATTTAGCTTATTATTACTCTTAATTAGTAAATTATAATTTATATTTAAAGGTAAGCAATATGTAATATTTTCAGTTAATTTAATATTTTATAATTAAAAAATATATTTAACTCATTTTTATTTTCATTACAATATTATTTAATATTTATTATAGACCATTTTATCATAAAAAAGTATATATCTATTTAATATGTAAGACGTGTGGTCGTTGAAAAACAATATAAAACTATATTTATATTATTTCTGCTGATTAATTAATAATAATTCTAAATACCCTAATATGGATAATAATAATCAATTGTTTCAGCATTTAGTCTTATTTTATAACCACCTGCAAATTAATGGTTGTAAAATTCCTCATATACCTACAGCATTGGGTCCACATCTACGTTGCATAGATCCCATTATTTTCCTTTCAGCTATGGTAACAAATGCTACAGTCATTAAAATAGGTACTAATATAATTAAAACTTCTAAACTATTATATAATATCGTCACTTAGGATATAACCTCTTAATATTATTATTATTATATAATAGCAATACTTATTATATTTATTCTTTAACATAATTTCAAAATTCGCTGAATTTTTACTACAAACTAATTTTTAAATATGCATTATATAATAAAAACAAAAAAGAATATCACAACAATATAAAAATCTTTATAACATATAAATAAATCTACTTTATTCCACGAGATATTATTCAAACATTAAATAAATCAAATTATATAAATGTTTTATTATTATTAAAAAAAATATATATAATTTAATAAGAAATATTATCTTTATAGAATGAATATGCTTTTTTTACTATATTTAAAGCACCTTCTTTTAATTCATAAATAAAACCAATAACTAAAATATATAAGAAAATTAAAACATTATTTTTACTTATATCTTGTATCCTTCAATTCATAGCCGGAAATGGGAATATTAAAATTATTTCTAAATCAAAAATTAAAAACAATAAAGAAACTCTATAAAAAATAATATTAAATCGTTCCCGTGTTTGAAAAAAACTAGTAAATCCACACTCAAATCCTCCTTCTTTTTCTAAATACTTATTACTTAAAGAAAAATAAGAATTAATAAATAATAATAATGCTGCTATAATAAAACAAACAACTAAAAAATAAAATAAACTACCTTTTATATCTTCAGAATGAGATAAATACATATTCAATATTAAATCAAAAGAAGGTATAAAAGCAAATCTTTTGTTATTATTAAACATAATAATTTTTCGACTTTCCTCTTCATATTTAACAATATTTTCTTTTTTTTTCAAAATATATTCATATTTATACTTATTGTAAATATATTTTATTTTAAGATTTAAATAAGAAACTATTTTTATTTTCTCATTATTTAAATTATATATTTTTTTTTTGTTTTCAGGATAAATATTTAGGAGTTCTTCGATAGAATTTCCTTTTTTATCTAATATTTCATTTTTTTCATTTATATAAAATATAGCTTTTTTAATAGGATAATAATAAATATATTCATATATTCTCTTAACAATACCATATTCATTAATAACAACAATGGCTAATTTACATTTACCTCTATAAGTTTTAAGCACATAACTAGTTACTAGTATATCGAATGCCTTATTAAATTCTTCTTGACTAATAACCCAATAATGAATCGGAATATTTAATTTCTTATTTATTTCATCTTTAAAAAATAAATGATTAATATAATAGACCATTTTTTCAAAACTCTCATTATTATATACATTATATAAATAAATAGGTTCTTCTTTATCAATAAGTCGAAGCTTATTTATCATTAAACAAATCTTTTGATGAGTAAAAAGAAAACTATTCGTTAAATTAAAAATACCACCCCTTATAATTAAATAATCATTCAAATTCCTTTTATTTTCTTTATATTTAATTCTATTATTATAATATAAATTAAGAAAATAAATTAATAAAAATATTATAAAAAATATCATAAAAAATTCTAAATATTCAAAATTAACATTAGAAATGACTAAAAAACTAAGAGATTTATTAGGAATAATATTCTTGTTTTTTATACTTTCACTACTTATTTTATTTATACTTTTATTTAAAGGCTTAAGTAAATTTACTATTTTTATATCTCGTGTATAATCTGCAGTTAATACAATAGCCCCAATCATAGCTAATAATAATAACACACTAAGAATATAAATATAAGAATGATAAACAGTATAAAATACATCTCCAATAGCGGATATTTGTGTAACTCTATTAACTGCAGAATTTCAATCAGGAAAAATAAGTAAATAATTATTACTAAACAAATCATCAATTTCGGTATATTCTAAATATTTTTCACTGTTATCATCTATATTTGATTTAACTAAGGATAAATAATTATTAACTTCAACATTACTAAAAAAGTCATAAAAATTTTTAATATTTTCTTCATTTTTATTAAGTAATTTAAAATCATTGCTATCAAATTCTTTACTAAAAAAGAAAATTTTTTTTAATAAAGTATCATATTTTTCTAATATAATATTTAAAACTGATTTATTATGAATAAAGACTTCTTCTTTATTAAAAGAAAATCCATAATTTTTAAAAAAAACAAAAAATTTATCACTATAAATTTTAAAGTCTACAATATTTTCTAAATTATGAGAATAACTTTTATCATTTGAATAAATTAATTGTTCCTTAAATGAAAAACTTTTAATTTTAATCAAACCTACATAATAGAGGATATTTCTTAATAAGAAAAAAAAACCACTTAACAAAAAAAATAATAAAGGAAGGTAATTACTACTTCTTTTTTCAATTATTTCTATATCTATCATCATAATTATAAATAAAAATAAAATAGCTATTGCACCAATATATACTACTATATATGATATACCTAAAAAAGTTATCCCTATGTATATCAAATAAAATGCAACTAATATATATAAAACAATTAAATTAAACACAGATATTATAGCATTTTTAGTCATTATTACAAATACTCCTGCTATAATAGCTAATATAGACAATAGTACTTTCATACTATTAGAATAAATAAATAATTCCATATAATTAGAATTCTATCATAATAAGTGAATAATGAAAGAATAAATAATTTTATTTATTCTTTTATAGAAAAAAAAAACATATATATATAAAAGTTTAATTTTATAATTTTATAGATAAAAATAAAATAATAAAAAATCAATTATAAAAACATTATTTCAATTATTACTTAAAATAAACCTTAAATTTGAAAAATTAAATCAAATGGGTATTTATTTTAATCTATATATATTTGATTTTCTTCTTAAAAATTTACATAATATAAAAATACCTAAACTCAAAAAATATATATAAATAACTAAATATAATATATATATATATAGAAAAAAAGTAAAAAAAAAGAAAAATAAAAATTTTACTAATTTTAAAGAAAATATAAAACAAATCATTAAAAAAAGTAATAAAATATTAAAACTCCAGTCACGATACGGAAATTTTTATTTATACAAAAAACTATTATTTAAAATATAATAAATAATAATACAAAAATAGAATCTAAAAATATAAGCAAAGAAAAAAAAAAGAAATAAAAAAAAAATTATTTAATATAAAAAATAACTAACTGGAATTGAGAACGAACGGAATTGAACCGCCTATGGTTAAACCAATGAGTTTACAGCCCATCTCTCAGACCAAATGAGAATCATCCTCAAGGAGAATATTAATGGTTTTCTAATATTTTTCAGCTGCAGGTTCCCCTACAACTACCTTATTTCGACTTAACAGATATTGAAGCCAAACATTCTGATCTTTACTAAATGAACGTGAAATCCACCTTTTCGTGATTCCCACTCTACATATTAATTAGAATTAAATAAATAAAATATAAATAAAAAATAAATATTTATTTAATTTCTAAAAAAAGAAGAATCATAAATATTTAATAAAAAAATTTTAATAAAAAATAAAATAATTTTCTTATATTATAATAAATAAAAAATTATTTAATATAGAATAAGAAAATAATAATAAAGAATAATAAAATTTTTTTATAATATTTTATAACATTAAATGGAAAAAGTTATAAAAATTCAGATAAGATAATAAATAAAAAAAATATAAAGTCAAAGTTCATCTTTATAAAGAAAAATCCAAATCTTATCATAGATTATTCGTTCTATAGTATAAAACCCAACCTGCCTATGCTTCTCTCTCCGCTTGACGAGTGGTTAGTACACCCCGGGTATAAAAATTTTCACCGTAACGATACTGATATACGATTACTTGCAATTCCTTCTTCATGTAGCCGAGTTTCAGACTACAATCCGGTACTAAATTACTTTTTTTTAGGGATTAGCTCCGACTTAAATCATTGCGTCCCTTTGTAAAAGTATAATGCGGCACGTCTATAGCCCACTTTATAAGGGCCATAACGACTTGTCTTGATCCCCTGTTAAACAACTAAGTATAATATAAGTATCATCTTATCTTTATCCTAATATTAAATAAATAACCAAATAGGGATAAGTATTAATACTATATACTTATTTAACTCCTTAACGGATGTTCTTCTTATATAACAAATAATATAAATAAAATTTATTTATTAAATAAATTTTATTTTATTTAAACTTTTTATATTTTAAAGAAGGGGGGTTTCGCCCGTCTATTCAGATTAAACTTAACATTTCACAACACGGACTAAAAACAGCCATGCAACACCTGTATATATAATTTAATTTAATAACTTAAATTATTTATTCTTTCGAATTATATGCAAAAAGTGGTAAGGTTTTACGCGGGTTATCGTATTAAATAACATGCTTCACTGCTGATTCCCGTAGGCCGTCTAATGATTTGGATTTCCGCCTTGCGGCCCTACTCCCCTGGTGGTATGCTTAACACCTTCGTTCGTACGCGCACTAAATAAAAAAATTTCGTTATTATTTATATAATTTTTTCTTTATTATTTAAGAATAAATGTATTGTATATATACGTATGTTTATATATATCATTAATAACTATTTATTATATATTAATAATATTATTTTTTTTTTAATAATCAATTTAACCTATATATGTGTTAAATTTATATAATAAAAAAACAAATTAATATGCACCACAGCATACATATTTTCTGCGTGGACTACCGGGGTCTCTAATCCCGTTCGATACCCACGCCTTCGTACCTCAACGTCAGTCATCACTAGTAATATGCCTTCGCCACTTCGCAACCCCCCCGGGTATCTATGTATTTTAACACTCTTCCCGTCGTATTTATTTACTCCGTTTTGACTCTAGTATTGCAATATCTTAACCACACTTAGGTGATATTCAAATAAGATTATAACTATACCGTCTACGTACCCTTTAGACCCATTTATGACGAATAACGCTTGCCTCTCACGTATTACCGCGGCTGCTGGCACGTGTTTTGGCCGAGACTCTTCAGATTATATTTATTTATTCAATTTTTATTCATGTAATTATCCAAGTTACAGAATAAAAAAAAATTGAATAAATGTCTCACTTTACCTTAATATTGTATTTATTTATATAATGGTGATAAAATATAAATAACTACTATTTTTAAAATTAAAGCTCTTCAATTAATATTTTCTTCACCGTCTTATAAGAACCGGTCAATTAAAGCAATATATTCTTTCTAATAAAAATAATTTGATTAGAAAATATAAGATAACGTCATTATCCTCTCTTCTTATGGGCTTTACCTAAAATTAATTAGCACGCATTAAGCGCTTTTTGTCTCCCTTCTAGATAGCTGGTTCAGCCTGTCGGCCATTGACCAATATTCCCTACTGCTGGCAGCAAAATCTGCTAGGCTGTTATCTCATCGCCTATGTGGCCGTTCATCCTTCAAAGATTCGACTACGGTTCTCTGGCTAGTTAAGCTATTACCTCTCCTACTACCTCCCCGATTCAGGCCTATCCCAAAACGAATATATTTCTTTTATCTCCTGCTTCGATGCAATTATTTCATTTACCATTTTCATAACTTATATTTAATACTATTATTATATTTATCCATTTTTATTATAATATTATATTAAATATTCGTTCTAATTATATTATTAATTTTATTATTAATTTTAATAATATTATTCGGTAAAACTAATTTAATTGCATTTCACACTTAATATTATAAGGTATTTAACCTTATTTCGGGATACGTTCCTGTTTTTACTCACCTGTACACCACTCTCTTTTTTCTTATCATTGAATAATTCTTAATACTTACTTTATTAAAGTAATATATAATTATTTTTATATTATATTAATTTTTAGATCATATTAATTATATCAATATATAGTTATCTTATACTTTGGTATTATAATATAATCCTTTAATATACCTTTTATTTCTACAATAATCAAAAAGTATTAATTTATTAATACCAATTTAAATATTATTATTACTTCTTTTTTCACCTTATTGCTTTAATAATTATACTTAAATATTAAGTCTTATTACTCTTTAATAAATTTTTCTCTAAAAAAGATCGTTCGATTTGCATGTATTAAGCCTCTAGATAGCGTTCACTCGGAACTATCATTAAATACTTATTTCTTTTTTTTTTTTATATTATATATTTTTTCTTTTTACTTTATTATTATTTTAATATTAAATATATAATATACAAATTCCTCTTATATATTAATTATTATAAATGTATATTATATAATATAATTCTATATTATTATACTTTATCAAAAAATAAAACATATACTTATATCATTATAATTCATAAATAATTATTAATAAATACTTCTTAATTATATTTTTATTAAATATATTTAATAAAAATATAAAAGAAAAGAAAGAATTTAATTATTTTAAAATAAATTTTATCACTAAATATATATATAATATATATACTTAGTAATAAGTCGTTAAAAGGACTCGAACCTATATCCAAGCATTAACAGTGCTCTGCTTTACCATTAAGCTATAACAACAATTTTTATATTATTACTCTTTTTATTTATTCTTATCAATATTAAAACATTCTTTTTTTTATTGATATACTTACCTATCTCTAATATATAAAAAATAACAAAACTTAAAAATATTATACAAAAAATCTTATACTTAAAAATATATATTATATAATAAAACTATAAAATTTAATAAATAAATCAATGCTAGTAAACTTTATTTAATTAGGTAGTTAATAAATAAATAAAATTAATATAAAAATATAAATACATAAAAAAATATTAGAAAAAAAATAAAAATAAATTAATAAACAAAAAAAAATAATAGCTATTTTATTAATGAGATTCGAACTCACATATAAATTTTTTAATTTAAACTATATTTAACATAAGTATAAAACTAAAAGATTTCGTTTTTACTTAAACTACAATAAAAAGAGGAAAACATAAAAATTATCCCTTTAAAAAAATCATAGAAGAATTCAAAAACCTTATATGTAATTTAATACAAAATAAGAAAGGATAATTAATTAATAAAAAGGTTTAAATAATACCTTTATATATTATTAAAAGAAGTAACTGTATATAATTACCTCTTTATAAAAATAAAATAATATAAGAAATAAATAAAAACAATATTTCTTATATATAATAATAAATAAATTAAACAAAATATTATTTCTATCTTTAAAATAAAATAAAAAAAAACAATAATAACAAGAACAGATATTTAACTTATCAAAAAGTATTCAGTATTTATATAAACTAAAACAAAATATAATTACAATATAATATGGATATATATATATATAAATTATATGTATACATAAATTTATAAAAAAAAAAAGAAAAACATTATAAAATAAATATCAAAATCCTATAATAAAAAAAAAATCCTAAATATTAAATAAAAAGATATTAAAAATTAATAATTTGATATAAAGAAGTTATATTTTAATAATAATAATTTATTACTATTGTTCTAATAATCAAGAAAAGAATTTTTCTATTTCAACAGCTACAATTTTAATAGGCATAGAAGAATGTAAAACACCACAAATTTCAGAACATTGTCCATAAAAAAAACCAGTTCGTTCTATTATAACCGATACTTGATTTAACCGACCAGGACAAGCATCTACCTTAATACCTAAAGAAGGCATAGCTCAATCATGTAAAACATCTGCTGCTGTTATAATAAATCTTATATGTGTATCAATAGGTAATACAACAGGATTATCTACTTCTAACATTCTAAATTCACCTTTTTCCAAACTTGCTTCATCTTTCATATAAGAATCAAAATTAATTATTTCATTTTCTTCATTTAAAAAATCAGCATATTCATATTCTCAATATCATTGATGCATTAAATATAAATGCTCGACTGTACATTAGATATTAAAAATTTAATACCCACAAGTGACCCAGTCTGTTGCAATCTAGGTTGTCCGTCCTAAACTGACAGTCTTATATTATTAATATGAGAATTTAACAATAATATTTTAACTGTTTTCACTTATGTCGCCTAAGAAGAAGAATTTTTAAATTTTAATCTTCCTAAAGAATCCTGTCGAATTCTTAAAAATAAAACTATAGTTTTATTTTTCGACTATCAATATATATATTGTATATTTAAAATTAAATAACTACTAAATTCCAAGTTTATATAACATAGAATAATGCATAAAAGGAGATATAAGTTTTCTTAATTTAGTTATAGATTTACTTTGAATATAAATGGAATATTGATAAGATTTACCGATATTTTGAATATTACATGACAATCCAAAATTTTGTTTTAATATTTCAACTAATAACTCCACTTCATTTAAATTAAATTCATTGCAAGAAATGCGTACCCCACTTTTAACTCAACCTCCATCATCAGAAATTCAAATAGCTAAAGCTAAAGGAGTTAAATAATTTCTTAAATTAAAATGAATTCTTTTTTTGCCATTTTTATAAAACATTTTAAATAATCAATCAAAACTTCTAAACGTATAAGTATTAAACTCATATCCATAATACTCTTTTAAAACACCATTATATTTCCGCGTATATAATCTAGGTTCTAAATTAGAACAATATCCTCGCTTATAAAAAAATCTATACAATCAAAATATATACTCTTTATGTTTACTACTTTGTCTAAAACAAAATCTAGTACCTTCTACAAATCTTTTATTACCATAACAATCACCTAATAAAGAACCTATAATAACAGATATAATATCCTTATCATGAGGTCCTATTCTATTCTTAGCTTTTACTAAAGTGTAGAAATTCCTTGATTTCGAAAAAAGGTTGTCAGAATTAGGAAAAAATGTTAATAATTTTACATAATAAAGTTTATTTATACAAAATATATACAATTTCAGGCCATCAATATTTAAATATTTATAAAAAATCATATAAACATTTATAAAGAAACCTGTTATTTTTACTGTCATAGCAGGATCTATAACTTCATCCATTAAATAAAGTAATTTAAAACTAGGAAAGGCAATAGCTACTAATACTAATGCTGGTCCTACTGTTCAAATAAGTTCTATTAAAGTTCCATGATTTAAATGTCTATATACTAATTTATTACTTGATTTGTTAAAATTTCACAATATAGAAAATAATATTCATGATACACCGAAAAGAATAACAACTAAATAAAACATTATTCTGTTATGTAAATCAACTATTCCCTCAAAAGAAGGACTTGCTCCATCTTGAAAATATAGTCCTCAAGCTACTGGAACATCTGATCTTTTAATTCAATTTTTTCATTTATTTTCTAATTTAAATATATTAATTTGACTCTCCAACATTATATTAATATGCATTCTTACTCCTTAATTTTTTACTTACTTTTTTATTTTTTTTATATTTCATTTCTTATTCTATATTTTCCTTCCATTATTATAAAATTCCTAATTATATAAACTTTTATTAAATCATGTATATTTATATAATTACAATATATGTTTAATTATATTATTAAATATCAAATTTAATTTTACTTCTTTTTAATATTAATATTTAAATATTTCCTTATATTTAACAATATAAAAATAATAATATATATACACTTTTAATCGGTGTATATTATGCATTATTTATATTATTATTTTATCTTAAAGTTCAATTAAATAATAATATAAATTAATTAATAGCATATATTATTATTTAATAAATAATTAAATAATAATTAAATTTTATTAATAATAACTTGGATAATAAAAAAAAGCATTTATTAAATTTAATGATTTAATAAATCATTTTCTTATTACCTTATTAAATAATTTATCAATTATTATAAACAAAAAAAAAGTAATAATCATAAAATTTATAATTAAATAAAAAGTATACGCAGGAAAAAAAATAATAATTAATTTTGAATTAATGAATTTTTAGTTAAAAAATCATTGTAATATACTTTATACTTATTCCTAAAATATAAAACAATTCTTTTAAATTTCATAATATATAAATTGAAGATTTCTTGTAATTTTGTATTTTATGTATTCATAAATAAATCATTCCTATAATTATTTCAAATTTATTTTTAAAAGAGGAAGAAATAAATATATTATCCAAAATTAAAAATAAATAATGTAATAATAAGATAAAAAGACCAAATATACCTATTAATGTGTAAATAATTTCAATATAAAAATTACAGAATAAGACAAAATTTAAATAATTATCCATAAAATAATTTATATTAAAATATAAAACACTATTTGAATCCAACAGAATTTGAGTATTTTGAAAATTATTTTCCGAATTAATATTAATCTTATTATTACTTAAATTAACATTAATAATTTCTTTATCCATTTCAGATTTTGCTTCTTTATCTATTTTTATATCCATTAGAGATTCTGTTTCTATTTCTAAATCATAAGTCATTTCATTCAATCAACTTACAAATATATCTGATTCTTCTTCTTTATTATTTAACGTATTTATATCTGTATCTACTAGAATTTCTGTTATATTAGATTCCATTACAGCTTTTGAATCTATATCAATATTCACTCTTTCCTTTAATCAATCCATAAATATATCTGACCCTTCTTCACTTATTATTTTTATATTTGTATCTACTTCAATACTACTTTCCTTATTTAAATAATCATTAACATTATTATCAAAATATTCATTTTCTATTTTACTTATGCTATTATTATTTGAATTTGAATTAGTACCATTTGATTGTGAACTTAAACCAGATTCTAGTTCTTCTTCACTCCCTTCTTCTAACTCTTCTTCTTCTTCTTCTTCATCATATTCTTCTTCTATTTCCTCCTCTAATTCCTCTTCCATTTCTTCTTCTAATTCTTCTTCATTATCTTCTTCTAATTCTTCTTCTATACTTTCAGCAGAATCTTCCGATTCAGGTACATAATCGGAATCGACTTCCGATTCTGATTCTGATTCTTCCGATTCTCTTATCCCATTGACTCTTATTCCATTAGCTTCTCCTCTATTTTCCGCATCATTTCCTATTTCTGGAGCCCTTAATAAATCTATATTTAAATCTATATGTGACTCTAAATTTTCGTTATAATACATTTCTGCGTCTGAATTAGTATCCGTAATTATATCTGTATCTGTACCAGTATCTGTAGTTGTATCTATATCTGTAGTTGTATCTATATCTGTATCGGTATCGGTAGTTGTATCTGTATCTGTATTCGAATTAGTATCCGTAATTGTGTCTGTGTCTATTAATTCAGATGTCATTGAATTATTATTTTCATTAAAAGAATTATCAAAGGAATGAAATAAATCGATGTTTTCTTCATTATCTCACAAACCATAAAAATTATCTAATTCTGTATATTCTATATTAACTTTTGAATTTAATTGTACTCTATCTTTTTCCATACTTTTTTCTATATTTTCTTCATTTTCATTATAAGGATCTAAAATTTCTTCTAGATTCATGATAGGAGGTCGAATTTCTCTTCATTTTCCATGATAAACAGGATCTTTTTCATAACTAGTATCTAATACACAAATATCATCAGGATACGAAACTAATCCTCTACTAGGTCCAGGTTCACTAATAATTTTTGGAGGAAATTCGAGAAAATCCTGATATCCTTCTAATGCCCTATCTAATCAATTTTCTATTTCTCCATTTTCTTTTTCTTCTGGAATAGAATCATATACTCTAAACAAAGATTTGTGCTCAGAACATAATAATGATTCGTCATACTCTTCTCTATTACGAGAATAAGAAGCAAATCCAAAACCATTATCAGATTCAAAATCAGAACTATAAACCGAAGAACTTTCTTCTTTATTAGAACTTTCTTCTATATTAATTTTTCCGCATTTTTCTATTCAACGTTCTAAGAATTCTTCTTTCTCTTTATTACGTTCTTCTATTAATTTAGGATCTTCATCTTTTTCATCATCTGTTTTTGTATCTATATCTGAAACATCACTATTAACTGGATAACCATAATATCTATATCTATTGATACAAGTATTTATAAATGTATAAATATTTGCATCAATATCTCTCTGAATTTTATTAAGATATTTTAATTCTTTATCATTATTTATATTTATATATACAGATGTATCTCTATTTACATTTAAATCAGATTCCGTTTCCGGATTTGTACCATTATTAACATCTGTTTTCATTCCAGTTTCAATAACATTCATATTTATATTAGTATTTGTATTTATTTCAGTTTCAATACTGTTATTATTATTGGTATCTATTATTATAATAGTATTAGTATTGATATTTATATTAATATCTGAATTAGTATCCATAATATCATCTATATCTGTACTAGTATCTGTAATTGTATCTGTAGTTGAATCTCTATCTGTACTAGTATCTGTAATAATATCTGTATCTGAATTAGTATCGGTAGTTGTATCTGTATCTGTATCCGAATTAGTATCCGTAGTTGTGTCTGTGTCTGTACTAGTATCTGTTACTGTACTTGTATTTGTATCTGTGCTAATATCTGTTATTATATTTATATCTTTTTCCATAATCAGATCTAAATTCTTATTTTCAATTAAGGATGGATATTTTTCTATTCAACTTTTTAAGAATTCTTCTTTCTCTTTATTACGTTCTTCCATTGACTTATTTTTATACCAATCTTCACCTCTTTCATTAGGACCTCACTGTATAACATAACCATCATTAGGACGTAGACCTAATACTCATTCGCCATCATCTCTTTGAGTTATTGATTCTCTAAAATTTTCTTTTATACGTGCATTATTTTCTTTATTTAAAGGAACCCCTGACATTTTCATATATTCCACAGTATCTACAATTTTTTGTTTACAACCATCACCTCATGATGTATGATTAATATCAATATCATTTAGTGTTCCTTTAAAATCCGTAAAAGAAGATTCATCAGGCATACGTTTATTGCAACCTCAACATCTATAATTATAATAATACTCAGGATCATTATGAAAAAAATAATCTAAATTAGCTCCTTTATCTAACTTTTGTATAATTATATCATTTTCACTAGGTATAGGATTACTATTACTAGCTCAATTTATTTCTTTACCTTTATACACTTTTTTATCTAAATCATTATCTTCTATATCTCCATCATAATTATAATCATAATTTGTGTTATTATCTATTCCTTCATCTTTATTTAATTTATATCCTGACTCTATCCTATCCGTTATAATTATTTCATTTTCAATCTCATTTAAATCAATATTATTACTAAAATTATTCAAATTAGAGTTATCTATATTATTATTTAAATCAATATTTTCATTAATAAATCTAGTAATATTTTCTTTTCCAGACTCTGACAAAAAGTTGGATTGTGAAATTTCATCTATAAAATTTTGACTTCTATTATTAATATCTTTTGTATTCATTGTATTATTATCTATTACATTATTATCAAAATTTATATTATTTACATTATCATGATCACTTAAATTGTTAAATACTATTTTATTATCAATATTAATAGTATCAACATTTTCGATATTGCTTGTTAAAATACTTTCGTTTATATTAACATTTTGCTCTTCCAAATTTATATTTTTACTCTTTCTTTCTTTTTTACTTATACCTATCATACTCATACTAGGCATAATTGTTCTTCTTATAATTCAACATCTAAATTTAAGGAATTTAAATAACATTAATACAAATTTATTAATTTTAATTTTCATAATTCTCAATAACAATAAAATATTCACTCTCTTATTCATTAAAAAAATTTAACAATTTTATAATTGTATAATAGTATTATATTAAATAATAATATAATAATATTATGTTCTTCCCCTTGTTTTATTTCATTCAAAATGGAAATTTATCCTTATTCCCTTTTTTTTAATAATTATATAATAAATTTAATTTAATTTATATCTTAATTAAACAAGAAAAAAGGTTATTTTGTTTTAGATATAAAAAATTATAAATAAATGTCAATAAAAATACAATTATTTATAAAAATACATAATATTAAAAATAAAAAATATTATTAAAAATTCAGCTAGCAAAATAAACATGAATATGATCAAATTATTACACCTTTTAATTAAATATATTTATAAAATATAAAAATATTTATTTTTCCTTTAATAAAAAAAATGATTCAAAAAAAAGAAAAAAGAAACACTAATAATAAATAGAAAGATAAATAAAAAAAAGGAATAATTAAGCATAACATAAATATTTTACTTTAATTTTGAAATAAGGATAAAGTAATCATATGAATGATATTTATAAATACATACGGCTTTATAAAATAAAACAAGGTAAAGTTAGTTAAAAAAGCAATCACTAAACTTAAATTATTACTAGGCAAAATAGCTAGAGAAAAATCAGAATTTAGTGTTTCTAAAGTGAATCTAGTTTTTTTTAATAAAAATTTATCATTTTCATTCTCAATACTAGATTCATAAAAAAAAAAAGGCATAAATACGTCATCATAAAAATAAATAAACTTAATTATTCTTAAATAATAAGCGGCACCAATAACGCTAGTAATAATAATAACAATAGATAAAAAATAATAATCTAATTGCATACTAGCCAATAATACTTGTTGTTTAGCAAAAAAACCTATTAAAGGCGGAATACCTGCTAAAGAAAAGATAGATATAGCTAAACAAAAAGCTAAAAAAGGATCTCTCTTATACATACCTTTTAAATTAGTTAAAAAAGGTACGGGTGTATATAATCAGTCATTCTCTTCTGAATTTAAATCATAATAATTAAGATCATGTTGAAGAAGATAATAATTATATATTGTATTTATTTTTATCTTTTTATTGGAATTCAATTTATCTCAATATTCATTTAAACCTAAATACTTATCATATATTGTTTCAAAAAAATCATAAATCGTAGGTTCACAATAAATATCTTTTTTTTGTAAATAATAATTATCTAAATACTTTACAGGTAAAAAATCATTATCTAAATAGTATCTACTATAAAGATAACCTCATGCCACTAAAATAAAAAATAAATTTAAATTAGTTATAGTATATTGAATTAAATAAAAGATAAAAGCGTCAATACTAGTAATAGAATTTAAAGATAATGCTAATAATAAAAATCCAATATGAGCAATTGTACTATAAGCAAACAATCTTTTAATTCTAGACTGACTTAAACCTAAAACAGTACCTATAATCAAAGATAAAAATGCAGAAAAAGTTAAAACATTAGTTCATAAACCTAAACTAGAATAAGAGGGATTTCAAAAAGAGAAATCTACATTATTATCAATATATAAATAACCCATACTTTTTCTTAAATTAATATAATTATTATATAATACTTCACTATTATTATTTTCAAAAAAAGAATAGCTTTGCTCTATAACATTCAAATTATTTAAATTTAAACCACTATGTATATTATGAATTAATATCAACATTAAAACTAATACAGATAATTTAGCTATAACTATTAATCAAGTAGTACTATAAGTAGGTACATCAGAATACACATCAGGAGCTCAATTATGAAAAGGTGCAGCCGAAACTTTAAAAAGTAAACCAGCAAATAAAATTAATAAACAGAGATCTAAATAATAATTACTAACGTTATCAGAATATATCATAAAAATAAATTCAAAATTTAAAGTACCAGTATAAGCATATAATAAACTACAACCTAATAAAATAAAACTACTAGATAAACCACCTAACAAGAAATATTTTAAACCTCCACTAGTTCCTTTAAAAGATCTAATTTGAGATGTAGATAAAATATACAATGTAAAACTTTGTAATTCTAAAGATAAATATAGAGATATTAAATTACAAGATGATATTAATAAAGAACCACCTATAATAGTATATAATAAAAGAAAACTATATTCCTTAACTTCTAACCTATTAAATTTTAAATTATTTTCTAATATATAAGAAGTTTTTAATATATTACTTATATTATTCTCTATTAATTTAAAAAAAGAATTCCTATTCTCTTCTAATTTCTCTTTTCTTTCATTTAATTTGATATTCGTATTTTCTTTGTTTTTTATTTTCTGCATTCATTCTAATCTATCGTATTTTATAATATTATAAGGAACAAAACAAGTTAAAATTGTCACTATCGCTCCTGTTAAAAATAAAATTATGTCAAAAACCTGTGACAAATTTGTTATTTTGAAAACGCCACCATATATTCCAAAACCTGCAGTTAACATATCTATATCTAAAGTATTATATGCTATATATGCACTCAGAATAAAAATAGTCAAAACGATTCTATTTAACTTCACATATTCCACTAAATATTCACTATCTCGTTTAATACTTGAAGTGACCACTAATAATAACATTAAAACTGCTATTATTAGCATCCTAAGAGATAAAGGATTCGAACCTTTATATTTATCTTTTTATTTTTCTTCTCTTTAATTATAAATTTATATATCTTATATATTCTTCCTTTAATTCTATATTAATTTATATTTTACTTCTAATTTAATTTTTAATATTTATAAAATATTTCCTTTTTTAAGATAATTATTTTTCCTATTAAATTAATCTCTTTCTTTCATAGTTATTCTTAAAAACAAATTATTTATTTTTAAGATTAAAAAATTATTATTACATTTATTTTTTCTTATATTAAATAAAAATAAAATACAAGAAAAGTAATAATAATATAATATTATTTATTTATATTAAAATATGAAACATATAATAATACTTTTATCCAACATAAAATACAAAAATAATATTATAAAGTTTATATTTTATTTTTATTTATTTTAATTATTTAATACTATGTAACAAATAAATATAAAACAAAATTTTATAAAAATAAATAATATAATAAAAATATAAAATAATATATTATCATGTAAAAACAAGGAAAATTAAATAAAAAGAATATTAATATTTTTAAAAATAAAAAAAAATTAAATACAATAAGTAATTAAAATATTCTTGATTGTATAGGTAATTTGTTAAAAGTATGGAAATGAGGCGGAGAATCAACACTTCATTCAATATTTTTACTTAATTTAGCATTATCGGTTCAAGCTAAAATATCTTCAAGATATTCATTTCTTACTCAACCATCTCTTGTTACCTCTTTACCATTTTCAAATTTATCACAAATAATTGAAATAAAGTAAGCAGTCATAATAACTGATATAAGAGAACCTGCACTAGCTACCAGATTTCATCCTGCGAAAGCATCTGGATAGTCAGCAATTCGTCGAGGCATCTTTATTTTAGAAAAATAAAAACTAGAATTTAACTAAAATAAACAACTCGAATAAAATAAAAAACAAATAATTATTAAAAAATACAAATAATAATTACCGAGGTAATCAATTATTAACATTACGGGCTCGTTCATATTCTTTTTGTCTATCCATTTGTATTCTTATCAAATCTTCTCTTAATTGATTATGGTATAAATTACGTTCTCATTTTCAATTTTTACTAGATTCTTCTCGTAAAATAAAATCCCTTCGTATTCTTTCTAAATATTTTAGTCTTTTTTCTTTATCAATATTAAATAATTCAACTTCCTCCCGTGAACATTTTTCTAGATAATCAAAAATACTTAATTTTCCTGTAACCATCATTGATCGTTTTATTTTCGGTCTTCGCTTCCATGGAAAATCTTGGTTTCTTGCAGCCATATAATTTACGTCATTAATCTCTAATCAACTATTAAGACTTTTAAGACGATCCTCATAACCTGCCTTATTTGTAATATGAACTTTTTCATAATCTTTTGGTATATAATCTTCTTTTTTCATTCATTCAAGTGTTCGTACTTTTCAATAATCGTGAGGATTAGAAAGATGTAAATTTTTCACTTTTGACGTCTTATTCAAAAAAGTTGTTAATTTTTCTCAAAATTTTTCTCTTTTTACTGAATCTTTCTCTAATTTCTCTTTAAATTTATCAGCTCTTTCATACAATGTATTATCATCTATTACACGTGGTAATTTTCGTTTCAAACTATAATGATATTTATTCAATTTTTCCTCCTTTTTCATTCCGTTTTCTATAGCTGTAATTTTCTCTTGTGGTGGAAAGTATATTACTTCCTCAAGTTCTTTTAAACTTTTTCCAGGAAACTTAAACAATTTATAATAACATAATTCTGATATATCTCTAATTTCTTTTACTCTTCTTTTTATATCTGAAAAAACAGAAAAATAAGCATTACTAATATCAGAACGACCACTATCAATAGTACGTATACTACCATTATCCTCTTCCGGATCTCATGGGGATCTTAAATATTTTCTATTTTCTTCTTCATTAGTATCTTTATTGAATTCTTCTTTTATTGTTTCCCCTGATTCTGATCTTATTTTATTAATATCACAATTACTACTATCTACCATATAAGAAACTTCATTTCATTTATTACTTTCTTCTCTATCTAAACTTCCTCCTTTAAATATAATTTCATTATTTCCATATATTCAGATATAATCATATCATATGCTAAACATACCACTAAATAATAAAGAAAAAACTAAAAGAGAATCTCTTAATTTTGTAAAAATAATAATTTTTCAATTATCATTAAATAATAAAAAAAAATAAATTAAAATAAAAAATAAAGAAAATATATTAAATAACATTTTTCGTGATTTTAAACCATTTATTTTATAAGTTATATATATAGAACAAAAATTTACTATAATATTTAACAATAATTTTAAAATTCTAAGATATTCAAAATTGCTCTCTTTTAAATATATATCACTATATATAAAAAATAATAATAATAATAATATAAAGAATAAAAAAATACCTTTTATTCTTATAAATCCTTTCTGTACTTTTATATAATTATCTTTCTTTTCTTCTAAATAGATATCTTTTATTTTATTTATATTCTTATATATTATATAACTAGGTAAAATAAAGGATATATAAAATATATAATCAATATTACTACTTATAAATTCTAATAAAATATTCATATTTATATATTCAAAACTTAAAGGTAAAATTGATATTTTTGTTGCACTATTAATTAAACTATAAATATGAATATTATTTTTATATTTATATATATTTATATATTTTTTTTTTAATAATTTATATAAATCATTATAGTTATATAATAATTTACTAAAATATAATCCTTTATTTTTAATAAATAAATAAACAAATCATTGAATAAAAAAATTAATTAATGAAAAAGAGAATTTAAAATCCATATAATTATATAAATTTCTTAAATTAAATAAGCTTAAAAAATTAGTCATTCCGCCATGTACCAATTTTAATTATTTTTTTTATCTTAATACCGTCTATATTATTTATAATATATTCTATAATTTATTATTATAATTTAAATAAAAAAAATTAATAATCAATTACTTTTTTTTATTAAATTAATTTATACGCAAGTAAAACAATAGTATATTAATTTAAAACTAATATATATATATATACATATATATATATGATAAATTAATTAATAAAAAAGTAAATAACGAAAAAATTAAAAATGTTATTAAATTAAATAAAAATATAAATATTAATAATATATACAAATAATTTTATTATTTAGGATAAATAATAAAATATTAAAATAAAAAAAGTAATAAGGACTATTTCTTATTAATCAAAAAAAAATTTTTTGACCAATATTCATTTGTAGTCTCTAAGAAATATAATCAAATCTATAAATAATAATAAATCTATTCATTTATTCTTAAAAATATAGATGTACTTCCTGTAGATAAGTAAATCTTAAATTCTCATTAATATAAAAATAAGAGTTAGAATACCTTCCCTACATATAATGAATTAATTAATTAATAGCGTTACCTATTAACGGGCATACCAAAAATAGAGATAATAATTTTTCTATTTATACTTAAATAATTTACCCTGTAAACCTAAAAAATGCATTGGCATAAATGTTAAATTTACCCCAATAAATAAACCTCAAAAATGCAATCTACCTTTTCGATCATTATAAGTTAATCCTTCAGCTTTGGGTGATCAAAAGAATCAAGCTCCTAATAATGCAAAAACAGCACCCATTGACAATACATAGTGAAAATGAGCAACTACGTAATAAGTATCATGGAATGCTATATCTAGACTAGCATTTGCTAATACTACACCAGTTAATCCACCAATTGTGAATAAAAATACAAAACCTAGAGCATAAATCATAGGTGTATTAAAAGCGAAAGTTCCTCCATATGCAGTCGCTAGCCATGAAAAAATTTTTATACCTGTAGGAACAGCAATTATCAGTGTAGCGGCTGTAAAATATGCTCTTGTATCGGCATCTAATCCTACAGTAAACATATGATGGCTTCAAACAATAAAACCTAAAACTCCAATTGATAACATAGCATAGACCATGCCAATGTAACCAAACACTGACTTATCAGACATCGTTCCGATAATATGACTAATCATACCAAAACCAGGTATAATTAATATATAAACCTCTGGATGCATACATTAAATCGTATGGACCATATCTTTAAATATAAACATTTAAAAATTTAATTTAACTATTGTAATTCTGCCATTTATTTCAAAAATATTGTCAACTTTTTTCTAAACAAGAACCAGAACCCTGTTTCGCTCTATGTGCTTTTAAAGCCTTAAGTTCATAATATTTAGGAATTAAATAAAGTCTATTTTTTTTTCCTGATTTTAAAGAATATTTCTTAAAATACTCAAGTAATTTTAGAATATCTTCTTTCTTAGTAATATATCACTTAAAAGACTGAGAACTTCCTCTATCAATATAGACATGACCTCCGTATATATCAATTAAAGGATATAAAAGTTCTGAGCTTTTTTGACCTATACTTAAACTTAATTGTCAATTACTTGAATTGATAGCAACCGTTCCATCTGCGTCAAAAAAGCCTGCTAATCAACCACTATTATATTCTAATTTCTCTGGATATATTAATTTTATTTCATATTTATTACAAATATTATTCAACTGAATTAATCTGTTAGAATTTCTTATATATCCATTAATATCTTTTATAACAGCTAACAAACCGGATTTATGATGCAATCTATATCTTATAGCTTTAGAACCGGATCTCAATTTAATAGATCCCCCGTAAACATTTTTAATTATATTTAAAGCATGTTCGTCTCTAATATCCATTGTAATTTCTAAACTAGCATATCCTTTTTTAGTTAATAAAAAACTTCCGTCACCATCTATTAAACCGGCTAATCATTCATTTCAGCTTTTATCATTCTTTGTATGTATAAATTGAATAAACATTTCATTATTTTTCTTTGTTAAATTAATATTCTTGTTTATAAATAACAAACGTATGGCCTCTGAAGTTCCTACTAACGAGTTATACGCTTTGGTTACTTGCAGATTCTTCATAATTAGGAGAATTTTTACTTTAAGGGTGTATAATAATATACAACTTATCATCAAAGTATCTCATAAATAAATTCTGAAGTCCCCGCTTACAGTTTGTTGCATAAAAAAAAAGATTTTTTCTTTTTCTAAGGGCCATTCTTGACCAAAAAATCAGAAAAGGTGTTGGTAAAGTACTGGATCTCCACCTCCTGCGGGTTCAAAGAAACTTGTATTAAAATTTCTATCGAATAAAAGCATAGTAATTCCTATTTTCTTGATTCACTAAAATTCAATTTATGACACTGTCACATTAATTAAAAATTAATAAAAGAAAAATAATTAAAATTTTCTTTTATTATTATGTAATTAAAGGTGAATACTCATCGATTCACATCGATGTTGGGACCATATCTTACTTATACAAATTATAAAAATTAATTAAATGACTTCAACTAAATTTAACTCGTTTATTATACATATCATTTTTTATATTGAAAATTTTTAATAAACCTTTTTTTTTTTTTTGACCATTTGACTTTATTATATCAATAATAGAAGATCAATCTTGATAATTTAAATATTTACTAGAATATAAAGGATATTTATTTAAATATTTAATTAAAGTTAAATGACTATCGATATTACATGTCCTTATTTTATATCTATCATAATAAATATTTCCTTTTCCTCTTTTAATACCTAATCTTAAATTTAAAAATAAAGAAATAGTATTCATAATATCGTATCAACTATAACCTTGTCCGTCTATACATTTTATTAAAATTTCTAATCCATAAGAAAGAATAGTTCTTCTATATCTTACAAAAAATAAACCATTACTATCAATAAAACCAGATAATCAGGCATTAGATCATAAAGAAGAACTATTTATTTTTTTCTTTTTAAAATTCAATTTTTTGATAATATTAATTCAATCAATCAAAATATTTAAATTATTAATTTGAGATGTTTTCATTTTTCCATTTAAAATTGATATTAAAAGAATCAATCCTGGATATTTATTAAATATTAATCAGTATGTATTTACACCTTTTGTTTTTTTTATTATACCTGAATTAATTTTTTTTTGTATCAATAATGCAAGAGGTAAATCTTTTAATTTAAAACCTATTTGAATAGAAGGATAATTAAGCTCTTTATGTTTATTTCATACTGTTTTTGGTACTATTATTCGTCCATTTCCTTCTAATAACCCAGTTAAATATCAAGCAAAATCAAAATTAATCACTTTAAAATCTTCTTTATTATTATATAAATTTATATAATAATATTTTTTTCATTTTACTTTAGTTAATCATATTTTTTTATATTTACGTATCAGTTCGGGCGTATAGTCTCTGTAGATTCCAAAAAGACCCAAGCTTTCTTGGTTTCCTGCTGATTCTCTTAATTTATTAATATTATATTTTAAGAATTTCCAGCAATTAGCCCAATTTTTTTCATTTGCGAGCAGAATAATAATACCCGCAAGAACAGGTAATGAGAGCAGTAATAAAACTGCTGTTATCAATACCGCTCACCCAAATAAAGGCACTTTATGTAATACCTGACCAGGCATACGCATATTTATAACTGTTGTTATAAAATTCATAGCACCTAACATAGAAGAAATACCTGCTAGATGTAAAGAAAAAATGGCCAAGTCAACGCTACCTCCTGAGTGAGATTGTACACTTGCTAATGGAGGGTACACTGTGTGAAATAGCAGATAAATCCTCAATATTTTGATTAATTTAAAAGCCTTTCCCAAACCGTACGTGAAAGTTTCCCTTCATACGGCTTTCTAAGATAAAATTATATTATCTCTGTTTCCCTTTGATATATATTAATAATATAATTTATATATTAATACTAAATCTACTACGAAAACTCCGTTATCTTATTTTAAAATAATTATATTTTATATTAGATAATCCCAAATTCTTATTAAAAATTCATATATATTCTTTTAGGTACTCTTATTGATAGTTCTTTCTAATTTTACTAGGCTGATTTTGTAAAATTTATCTTTTTTATTGAGTTCGTCTTCCTTACCATAAGAATCGTAGCTCGGAGATGACCATATATTATATATTATAATATTAAATCTCCTTTTTAAACATGCTATTGTTAGTTAACTCTTAACGAGCTATACCTAAGTTTAATGCTTTACACCTATTGTAATAAATACAATTAATTTTTTAATAACATTATTTATTTAATTTTATTTAAAAAACAATTTAAAAAATAATTAAAGGTTTTATTTTATTTAAATTTTCTCTATTTATATAAATACGAGGTACTTTAAATTTTATTTTCGATCTATTCATCGATTGAAGTATCATAGTGAATACTACTCAGAATATCTTATTTAATTAATAAAATATTCATTAACAATACTATTTCTTTATTAGAAAAAGAATCAGTACAAATAATTATACCTTTATCTCATTTTGATCTATCACTTATTATCTAATAAGCCAATACAACAAAATTAAAATAATTTATCAACTCTACATTAAGGCATCTATTTTTATTAGTTTCATAAAATAATTTATATATTTCATTTAAATATTTTAATTATTATGTTCTAATTGTTAAAACATAAAATATTCTACCTATCAAAATTCTTTTTATTAAATTAGGATAACTATCTTATAATGCAATAACTAATTGATTGAATATAGATCAAATATATTTGATATATTTAATTGGCTGCTTTATTTTAATTATAGGATTTCGACCTTTTCTTTTTTCTAAATGCCCATCAGATAATATAATACCTATTAAAATACTTTGAATAAAAGTAGTTAAATTTATCCTATTTCTATCTGTATTTTTTTAGATCTAAAAAAAGGAAGTATTATTATATGTATCTTAAAGTATAATTTCTTTATTTTTTTTTTTAGTAGTATTTAACATATTTCTTAAATAAAACTTTATATTTTTATATAAATTTTTTATTATATTACAAGAAAGAACTAAGGTGAAGTATTTACACTCAAAATTTTTAATAATTAAAT
>Ga0335081_10001216_pt1 | contig 41049 bp, 26 predicted proteins | sample Lox_Sample_35_FD_206713 | JGI IMG/M metagenome (GOLD analysis project Ga0335081, IMG submission 206713) | Soil microbial communities from Loxahatchee National Wildlife Refuge, Florida, United States - Lox_Sample_3.5 | ecosystem: Environmental > Terrestrial > Soil > Wetlands | place: USA... | reverse complement strand
ATTCCCGCGGTCGCGACCTGCCTGCTCGGAGTGTTGACTGGGGAATGGCTGCGCTCGCCGCGAAGCCCTCGCGCAAAGGCCTGGGGACTGGCAGTTTTCGGGCTTGTCTTTCTCGCGCTGGGAAAACTGTGGAACTTTTCATTTCCGATCAACAAAAAACTCTGGACCAGTTCTTACGTGCTTTTCACCGCGGGTTTGGCCCTGCTGGTACTCGCACTCTGTTATTGGGTTCTGGACATCAAACGCTGGCGTGGCCGCTGGACAACGCCATTCATTGTTTTTGGCATGAACGCCATCGCCGGTTACTTTTTGGCTGAGGTGATTTCGCACTGGCTGGATCGCTTCAAGACTGCCGATCACGCCTTTACCTGGCAGGAGTGGATTTACCAGCACTTTTTCAGCGGGCTTGCCAGCCCCAGCAATTCTTCTCTCATTTACGGGCTGGTTTATGTGTTCATGTGCTGGGTTGTCATGTGGATTTTGTACCGCAAGAGAATCTTCCTGAAAATTTGATTTCCTTCCGGCTCGACGCCACGCAAGCCATTGAATCAGTTGATCATTTCATCAAACGAATGCACATAACTTGGGTAACGTTGGCCCCTCCGTCGGCCCATGCTAGGCTCTCGTATCAGCAGTAAAATCAGCAGTTTGCGAGGCATGCATGCGATGCTGGGCCTTGAGCCTGGTTCTTCTGGGATGTCTCGGCTACGCGGGCGCCGTGGCCGCGACGCCCGCCAAGCAGAATAGTCCCAAAGGCAAACTCCCTGTTACCACCTCTTCGAAATCTGCCCGTCAGCATTTCGAGAAGGCGATGCAGAGCCTTGAGTACGTGCGCCGGGACGAGGCCCTCGGCGAATTGCGCAAAGCGGTCCTGGCCGATCCGCAATTTACCCAGGCGCTCATTCTGATTTCCCATCTCAGCCCTGATCCAGAAGAGCAACGCGGCATGCGAGTGCGGGCGGAAGAATCAGTTCGGCACGTTTCGCCGGGCGAAAAGCTGATGGTGACTTGGCTCGCTGGGGTTCAGGAAGATCATTATGTTCCTGCAATTGCGGCAATGAACGATCTGCTGGCCAAATATCCGCAGGACCAGCGATTGGCATTTCTGGCGGGTCGTTGGCTGCTCTTTCAGGAACGTTACGATCAGGCGACGGTCGTGCTCGAGCGGGCCGTCACTCTGGCGCCCAATTACCCCGCGGCCCTCAACGAATTGGCGTATGCCTATGCTTATAACGGCGACTTCGAGAAGGCATTTCCTCTCATGGAGAAGTATGTAGCCCTCGAGCCGGACCAGCCCAATCCGCATGATTCTTACGGAGAGCTTCTCCGCCTGGCGGGCAAATTTGATGCTGCTCTCGAGCAATACCGGGCAAGTATTCGCATCGATCCAGATTTCGGTTCCGAGCTAGGTGTTGCGGATACGTATGCGCTGATGGGCAAAGAGGAAGACGCGCGGGAAGAATACGAGCGCGCCATCGTCTTTGCCACAAGTGAGCACGACAAGGTTGAGTATGAACTGCAATCGGCGGTGACCTGGATTCGCGAGGGAAACCACAAGCAGGCTGAGAAAGCCCTGCGGGAAGTCGCAAGAAACGCTCATTTTTCCGGGCTGGGACAGCTGGAGGCCGAATCTTACCGCGTCTGGGGGCTGTATGAGCCCGATTACAAGCAGGCGATGAAACACATCAATGCAGCCGCTGATGCTTTGAACGAAGGCCACGCCATGTCGCGGAGTGACAAGGACGAAGAGCAAGCGCGAGTACTGCTTGCCGAAGTGTTTCGTTCTTCGCAGGCCGAGGATTGGACCACGGCATCTGCCAGCGTCAAGGCCTTGGCAGGAATGGCAACCACCAGTCATAGCCAGGTCGTTCAACGAAGTTATGAGGGAGCGGAGGGAGCGCTGCTGGTGGCACAGTCAAAATACGCCGACGCCATACCTCATCTCGAAGAAGATGTATCGGACCCGCTCGCCATGCGGCTTTTGTGGCAATCCTACGATGAAACTGGATCTGCTTCGCAGGCAGCGGCCCTGGCTGCAAAGATTTCAGCCCTTGAGGTTGCCACGGCGGAGCAGGCCCTTGTTGTGCCGCAGTTCCGTGCCAACCTGGTCAGCCAGGCAGTCAGGCGCTAGCTCAACATGCCACGCATCCCCATCCTGAGGCTTGGGCGTTCGACGGAGGAGATCCTCCCGCCGAGCCTCACCACTTATACCCCGGAGCTTTCCCTGCAAGGCCTGCAGCTTGGCGTGGACAATTTGCGGTACGACGTCTTTTTGAGTCCCAAATTCACCGAGCATGTCCGTTTTCAGATCACAAACTTAATTGTGCGCCACGGCGGGATGGAAGGACTGCTGGCGCAAGAAACACCGGTGGACAAGAACCCAAACCGGGCATATCTTCGCGGACCTGATTCCCGCGCCAAAGGTCTGTTCAAGCCCGCTCCTGCGGAACTGAAACCTTTATTGAGCGAACTGCATGTAGCCGCTTTGAACCGCGCGAAGTCTGCGGAAAATTTGTCCGTCGACCTGCTGGCGCGCGTGGCGATCACCAAATTCTTGCGCGCAGAACTAAGCTCGCAGTTTGCCCAGGTGCTTGAGCGTGGACGTGCCATGCTCAAGAGTTATGAAGGCGTCCGCCAGCAAAAAGCTCTGGAATACCGTGAACGGGTAGCGGGCTTTCAGGTAGCGAAAAAAATTATTCTGCGCAAAGCCGGGCAGGAGCTGTTCCGGACTCTACGCGAGATTGAGAAAGAAACTCTGGCCCGTATGCGCCGGTCGCTCTTCGGTGAAGGCAAAGAGGATCTTTACCGGCTGTTTTTGAATCCGCTGATCTTTGCCGAAGACGGTGGCGACGCTTATCTCAATGCTGAGCACTACGTGATGTTGGGCAACTATGATCGCGATGCCGACCGCTTCTCTAACGTGCGCCGGGTAACGGCTGAATTTCTTCGCTCCCTCAATCTTCAGGACGCGGACCGCGAGTCGGCAGTTGAGGGTTGGCTCAATGCCCCGGAAAACGCGCAGGAACTGGTCGGCGCTGGGAATCCGGATGAATCAACTCGCGAGGGCCGAAGCCAGAAAGCGCGGCTGGAGGCCTGGGTCGACTTGCTGGAACGAGAAAAAATTCTGGAGTGCGTGCTGGCTTCCTACGAAGTTGTGCCGTTGCTGGCTGAATATTCTCCGCGGGTCAACGCGCAGCAGTTGAAGAACGCGCTCATTTCCCGCGAGGAGCGCATGCGGGTGGAAAAGCTGATTGAAGGGGACGGCAAACTCTCCTGCGAGAGCTTCTACGCCGCTACTGCCCGAGTCGCCGGCTGCCGCGGGGGCGAGCGCGCCCGCATGGCTGGACGTTTCCTGCGCGATTTCCTCTGCTACCACCGCGATATCCGCCGGGTGGAAACGCTCAACGCTGCCTTGGATGCCGTGAGCCTGGTAAGCAATGACAAACTACGCGAGCTTTCCGCGATGAATGGCACGCTCTACGAATTCTTGCTGCCCGAAGAGCAAAAGCCGGCGGAAGAAAAAGTTCTTCGCCACGTAATCATCAAGGCGGACGTGCGCGACTCCACCCGGCTCACGCGTTCGTTACTTGAGCGGGAGATGAATCCTGCTTCTTATTTCAGCCTGAACTTTTATGGGCCGGTGAACAAACTTCTGAGCAAATATGGCGCCCACAAAGTCTTTCTCGAAGGCGACGCGATCATTCTCGCGCTCTTCGAGCACGAAGGGGAAGCTTGCCTGGCCGTCGCCCGCGCCTGTGTGCTGGCGCGGGAAATGATCGAAATCGTTCGCGGATATAACCAGTTGTTAGAGCGCGCAGGTCTGCCCAGCCTGGAGTTGGGAATCGGCATTTCCTATCAGGATTCTGCGCCCATGTATCTGATGGATGGCGAGCAGCGCATTATGATCTCCGACGCGCTCAACGAAAGCGACCGCCTTTCCGCTTGCAACAAGCGCATACGCAAAGCCATCGAGCGCATGCAAAGTCCATTCAACGTTTATCTTTTCCAAACAGCGAACAACGCTGACTCCGGTGAGGGCCCGGAAGACTTCCTGATGAAATACAACCTCAACGGCATCCGCCTGAGCGAGGCGGCCTTCCAGAAATTGCAGCAGGAAATTTCCCTGGAAGCCTGCCGGCTGGATTTGCCTGCGCTTTGGGGCAGCGAGAAATTTCAGCTCCGCACCGCGCTTGTTCCCATCGGGAATGACATCTTTCGCAGAATCGTCCTGCGCTCCGGCCGCGTTGCCCAGGTCGATCCGCAAAGCCTCTCACTCAAGCAATGGACCGAAGGGTGGTATCACGAAGTCTGTGCCAATCCTGAGGTCTACGCGCTGCTCGAAGCCAGCGCCAAGGCCGGAAAGTAGAAGCCCGCGTTAAAAACCGGCCGCGCCCCTGATCGCGCGGAAGGGAATAATAACCAGAGCTTCCAGATCTACCGGCGCGCCGTTCTTCGTTCCCGGCTGGAACCGCCAGTGGGCAAGAGCGTTGCAGGCATATTCATCCAGCCGGTCGTCGACACCCCGCACCACCCGCACCTCGCCGACCGAACCATCGCGGCGAATGATCGCGCGAAGTGTCACGGTTCCCTGCACGTTGTGACGCATGAGCTCGATAGGGTATGCGGGATCAACTTTTTGCGTAGCGACCGGGGCCGTAAGTTCCGGCTTGTCTTTGTCGCTATCGTCGGTTGGCCCTATCTCGGCGAAGCGAATTACCCAGCTTCCACCGGCAGAATTCAGGTTCGGCATGTTCAGCGTCATGGAATAAAACTTTCGATCGCCAAAGACCTGGCGGTCGAGTTCGGTCGCATTGCTTTCTGAGACCTCGTTGGCTTGGTGATTCTTAGTGCCAACTCTTGGGGCTCGTGTGTCCGCGATCAGGGAGCTATCGTGATCTCCAGGCTTGGCTCCCACCTCGCCAACCATCAGTCCCGAAGGAACGCCGGCCACTTTGCTGCCAGAGCTTCCGCCGGACCCGTTTCCTTTCGTGGGAGTTGCCGCAATGTCGGGAGTTCCGGCTGCTCCGGGCTTTCCTGTGGGACTTGCGGCAAATGCCCCTTGACGATTCCCTGCGGGTGGATTGATCGGACCCTGCAGTGCTGCGGGATGAATTCCCAGCGCAATGATTCTGCCTCGCGCGCCCTTCTCGGCGCTGCCAGAAATCGAAGGCGGAGGCGGCACAACTGCCGGCCCGCTTCCCAGCGAGGCGGCCGCTCCACCTCTGCCGCCGCCAACACGTTGCTCGACTACAGGTAACGCGGGCGCGGGAGCCACTACATTTTGGTGGCCGATGTTGATCTCTCCTGCGCGCCTTACGGAACCGGGTTCCACATTTGGCGGCGGTGCGACGATGGCCACCGCCGGCTCCTGCAAACCACGCCGGGGCGAGTCGGCCTTCACGTCCGGAGAAGGCTCTACGACAGCCTGAAGCAACGGCGCAGCAGAACGTGTGTAGCCGCTTACCTGCGGCGCCGGCTCGACGACGGAGATCGGCAGAACCGGAAGTTTCGCCTCCGCCAAAGAGCGCGTGGCCTCGATCGGTACAGCGGGCTCCGGGTGCGACCAAGACACAATATTGGGCAACGCCACGTTCTGCTTCAGCTTGAATGGGGATGGCGTCACGATGGTCTGTTCGTGATTATCGGTTTCTGGCGGCACGGAGATGATAGGTTGCTTCGCGTAGACCGGATCGCCCTTTTGCGTTTTAGCAGGCTCAACGTTGCCCGTATCGAGCGGTGGAAGATAATCGTCGGCCGAATAGTAGACTACGTCGTCGTGGCTTAAGACGGCCCGTTCCATTGCTACGGCAGGCGTTGGCCAAAAGCGTACTGCTCCCCAGATCAAAGCAAATGCAGCCACATGGCACAGAAGCGATTGAGGAAGCCTTCCCCATGGAGGCCTCGATTCCACAAAGACATCCGGCCAGAAAATTCCTGGCGTGGAAGACAAATTGAGCGCCGGTCTCCGCCGCGGCCAGACCAGGTCGGCAAGATTACGCAAGAAAGTCCGGTACCAGGGATCGAGCTTCAAGAGAAACGCAGGTTCAGGAGCGCGCTTCGGGCGAAGTGCGAACTTAGACGGCGGGGCTCCCCACGATGGCATCATCGGCGAAAGGTTTGATTATAGCTTTTGCCTGAACTCACCGGAACAGTCGGCAGTTCATTTCTTGGGCTAAGATTCAAAACGAACCTCAAGATTCGGAAGTAGTTCATTCTACGGGTTCCGAGCCTTATGCTTCTCTCGGCCATCGGTTTCTTGTTTAATACCCGAGAGGGGAAATTCTGAGCAGAAGAGATCACATGCGCACGCGTAGGGTTTTATCCGGAGCGTTTCGAATTTTTGTACTCTGCTGTCTCGGCTGCAGTGCTTTGCTCGCCCAGAACATTTCCTCCAAGCCTGCCGGCGATTACTCGGGCATGTACACCTTTCTGCAAGAAGGAGAATTTGTCCAAATCACAATTGAAGACCAAGGCCGGGTTACTGGGTTCGTCTCCCGCTATGGCGATCAGGAGAGCGACCGCGGCACCTTTCTCAATCAGTTTTTCAAGGAGGGTAAGCTCGACGGCGACAAGCTAAGTTTTACCACCCAGATCGTGCACGGCGTCTCATTCGCCTTCAACGGCGCATTTGAACGCGGCGAGGGCAAAAGCCTGGCCGATGAAGCTTACTATTTACTGAAGGGAACGCTGATCGAGTCCAACACCGCCGAGAAAAAAACTTCCTCCAAATCGCGCGAAGTGGTGTTCAAGTCTTTCCCCAAGGAAGTTGGGTCTTCTTCAAAGCCAGATTAAGATCTCGCGCGAAATAAAAACGCCGGCCCAAAATTGAGGGCCGGCGTTCTTCTGATCGAGCTTAGTTAGCACGCGGAGTGAAGATCTGCGTGTAACTGAGGTTGTCGACGTCGCGGAACATGGGCGTTCCCGGCGGCAGATTCTGCGGTTGCGCGAACAACGGATCGAAGGTGTAGTTACGAGTCGGCGGCGAATAGACTACGCTCGCGCCTCCGTTTTTGTCCGTTCCAGTCGCGTAGGTCGAGTAGTACATGCTGACCAACGATCCCTTGTAATTCAGGGTCTGGCCGCCCCAGTTTTCCAGCAGGCGCAGGAAGTTGTGCAGTCCGCCATCGGTGCCATAGTCACCCGCAGCCCACGCCAGGCCGGTAATCGGGAAGTTGATGTTCTTGCCGCCTGCAACCGCAACTCGATAATACGTGGTCCCTGCGGGACGCCCGCCGTTATTGGTCGGGTTGTTCAGGCTGGCCAGGTCAGACCAGTTGTTCGAGAGCATAGTCACGGCATCCGCGATGACCGCCGCCGCCGCATGGGCGGGATTGGCCGCGTTCGGATTTGCCCAGGTCGGGTCCGCGGCGCTGCTGTTGTAGTTGCCCATGACATAGAGCGGGTTCTCAGAGGCCACGGTGAAGCCACCCTGGCCGTTATCCAGCCTGACCGGCACGTTGCCCAACGAGCCATCCACCAGCCTCAACACGTGACGTGCGCCGCTGACCCAGTTCTTGGCCGCGATTGGGCAGCTCGCAAGCCGGTTGGCAGTCATGTAGGGATCAGGCGCGAAGCCTGCATTGAGAATTCTGCTGTTTACGCTGTTGGCGGCGTTGTAGGCCGCGCCGATATAACCAAAGCCTAAGCCCAGGTTGCCGGCGCCGAAATTGTCCAGCACGCCGTTGTTGTTCACATCCTCCGGCGACTGCGTCTTGGCGGGAGGAACAGCCTGCAGGGCGCCATCGGCTTGGCCGTTGGCATTCGGCGTGTTAATGGAGTCTTCAAAGCCAGAGTCTCCGGTTTTGGTGTTTGCCGGGTCCACCTGAGTGCCGTTGGGATTGGGCAACATGCCACGCCGGTCAGAGAAGTACAGGATGTAGCCGTTCTGCACCTGATAATCGACGCTGGTTCCGCTGCCGGGGATGGTTCCGTTCAACCATCGCTGCAAGTTGCCCACGTCGAGTTCCACGGCGTTCATGATGCCCATCGGAGTGCAACCAGCATTAGCCACGTCGCGCACTTCGCCTTCGCGGGAATCGTAGAAACTGATCGGATACCAGTTGTACATGGAGACACTTTGCACCGCGCCAGCCTTGCTATCGCCGTACCAAGCTGAGGCGGTTTTCGCATCAACCGTGACCTCGGGCGGCTTGCCGGGCGGGCAGGTCCATTTGGTCGAAGCGCCACTGCCAGCTGCTGGCTTCTGCAGCAGCAAGATTGCATTCGGGTTAATGGGATTGGTTTGTGGCAGCGTCGGCGGGGTGGTGCCGCGCGCGAATCCCAAGGCTAGCCATTCGCTTGTTACCGGATGAACCACTCCCGTTGCGTCTTTATATTCCACGCGGATGTAGCCATCGTTCAGGTTCCAGCTGGCCGTGTTTGCTGCCGGTGTCGGCGTGTAATTGGGATACGGGGCCGCGCTGTAGTACGGATTGGCCGCCGCAGAGCAGGTTGGCGGGTTAGTCGCTGTACACGTACTCAACGGCAGAACCGGGGGCACCGCGGTCAACCCATTGGCGTTGGGGACTACGATCGGAGCGCCAAGATCGTTCGTGAAAGTGAAATCTGCCGGCTGAGGAACCGTTGGCTGGTTGGGCCAATCTGGCGGCAGGGTCACGGCGGTAATCGATGGGTAGACTTGGACCTTTGTGTTGGTCCAAGTGGTGATGTCAGGAGTCGAGGTGTTCCCTTCCGCAAAATATGTGTTGTAAGAGCCGCCGCTGGCTAGCGCCGGCAACCCTCCTGGAACTGAGGCAGCCACTCCATCCGCATAATTGCCCACATTGGCGAGGCGGATGTTCTGAGGATCACCTGCACCACCGGGAAGGTCTGCCGGGGTATCGGCCAGCAAAACTCGAATCTGGGCTTCGTTATAGAGGCGTGCAGATCCCAGCGGCGAAGTGGCAGATTCACCTATCGGGGGCCGGCGAATAATCTCGAAAGGCTGAGCCTGTCCTGCCGCCGAGGAAGTGCCGTTCACAAACGGCAGCGTAAGCTGCACCGCTCCTGTGCCGCCCGGGTTGCCGTAGTTTCCATCAATAATCCAGCCATTGTAAGTGCCTGTAGAGATGGCGTTCCAGCCGCCATTCTGTCCGCTGGTCGTCCATGCGGTGGGGGCCGATCCGGCCGTCACACTGCCTTCGTTTATGCCGTTGACAGTATCAGCTCCCATGTCGCGGCATTTTGGTCTCGCGCCGTCGCAGCCCTGGGCCGCGGTCAGAATGTCAACGCTGCCTAAGTGCGCAGGAGCACCAGTTGTAAGAGTTGCGTTGGGAAGCTCCCAACGAACCACGTTGCCCCAGACCGATACCTTGTCGTGAAAAGTTATGGTGCCGCCGCTACCTTCAGATACAAACAAGTCACCATTCGTATGCACGCGGCCCTGGAAGTCCAGGTTGGGGCCGGCAAAGAAGCTGAGGTCAGAGTCGGAAAAGATACCGAATTGGAAAACCGGGATCAGCGCCACTTCCACAACCCGGTTCATGGTCACCTGGTCGCCCAGCGGGCGCTGCGCTGTGACGGCGAGATTAAACTGCAACAACTCTGCATACAACCCGGCATCCGGACCACTGGTGATCGGTCCAAATTGTGACCATGGTGTCCCGTTCGGATTCGTCACCTGCGTGACGTTATACGTGGGATAGGTAAGACTAGGGTCGTTGGTAGGCGGATTGTCCAAAGTGGCGAGGTCGCCCGCGGTAGGCGACTGAATGCTCTGGAACATGTTGGCCAAGCCAGATGTCATGTTCTCGATGCCGCCTTCGGCAGCGTGGTAAGCAATGTTGTGCTCCAGATCATTGCCGCCTACCCGGCTTTCAGTGTTGACCATCATGAGCAAGCCAATTGCGACCCCTGACATCAGCAGCAACAGCAACATCGCTGCGATCAGAGTGAATCCCTTTGCGCCAGATTTCATTCTGTCCATCTTATTGACCCTCATTTTCCTATCGCCACAGAGCCGCGACCTTCATTGCATTTCTGGCAGCTCCCTATTTATGAGCGGCCAAAATCAAGGTCTTTCCTGTTCCTGGAGAGGCTGATGGTCGAGCATATGTCGCGAGGGAGAGAGCGTCAAAGCACCAAAGTGACTCAACTGGTCACCACCCTCCGGTAACGTTACGATTGCGCTAAAGGCCATGTGGAGCGGGAGGCGAAAGTTGTTTGGCTCGGCCCAAACTGGCCCCTCCTGGCTTTCGCGTTGTATTCTCGTCGCGTGCCACGCCCGGCTATTCCTGGTGTTTCCCCGACCGCACCGCTCATTCTGGGTCTGGTAATTACGCTGGGCGCAATCGTTGCATACTCTGGTTATGTTACCCATCAGATCTCGGGCCTGCGCCAGCTCCAGAACGGCCTCGTGGACCGCAACCGGAAGGATTCCCTCCAGTTGCTTCGCATCCAAAACGATCTGAACTCGCTCGCCTTGGCCATGCGAGACATGTTGGATAACACTGAACCGTATCCTCTGACGGCGTGGTCGAACCAGTTTGATCGAATCCGTGCCGACCTGAATGACGCCCTGCGGCTGGAAGAACAAGTGACGCCGGTTGGCCGGACCGCCGATCAACAGAGCTATCTCAAGGCTTCAGTCGCCCAGTTTTGGGACGCAGTCGATCGCACCTTCGCTCTGGCACGCGAAGGGAAGAACCAGGAAGCGCGGAGCCAGATTCAACTTTCCCTTCAGGCCCGGCAAGCGGCGTTGAGCACCGCGGTGGCGCGACTGCTGGTGCAGAACAACGAGAGTGAAGAGCAGGCGGCCGCGCGAATCAGTGAAATTTATGACCGCGTGCAGCGCGACGTTTATCTTTTCTTAACGGCGACCCTGATTGCGATTGTGCTTACCAGTTTGTATCTGATCCGCATGAACCGGCAGTTGTTCGCGCAACTGGCGGCACTTTCCGAGCAGCGCAGCGAGCTGGCACAGACCCTGATCGCAACGCAGGAATCGACCTTGCGCCACCTTTCCCGCGAGCTGCACGATGAATTCGGGCAGATTTTGACTGCGGTTGGCTCCATGCTCACCCGCGCCGGTAACCAGGCGCCCGAGGGTTCCGCGCTGCGTGCTGATCTGCGCGAGGTTTGCGAGATTGCGCAGACCACGCTGGACCGCGTACGCAGCCTTTCCCAGGCCCTGCATCCTGTCATGCTCGACGAAGCCGGCCTGGAAAGCACGCTTGATTGGTATTTGCCGGTAGTGGAAAGGCAGTCGGGAATTCACATATTCTATGAGAAGTCAGGCGAGTCTTTTTCTGTGGACGGCAATGCGGCAGTCCATGTGTACCGGATATTGCAGGAGGCCCTTAACAATGTGGGCCGGCATTCCGGAGCGAAAGAGGCTTGGGTGCGTTTACAGTTTGAAGATGATGCCTTACAACTCGAAATCGAGGACCATGGCAGGGGCTTCGGAGGGCGAAAAGTTAACCACGGAATCGGCCTGGTCGCCATGCGCGAACGCGCCGAACTTTTGCATGGTTCGCTTCACTTTGCAAATCCGTCGCAGGGTGGGACAAAAATAACGTTACGAGTTCCAAAGGAAACGCTGGTTTCACATGCCGGATAAGATCTCCGTTTTGCTGGTTGACGACCATGCCTTGGTGCGGCGGGGCTTCCGGCGAATTCTGGAAGATGAACCAGACATTTCCGTTGTCGGCGAGGCCAGCGATGGCCTCGAGGCCTCCCGGCTTGCCAACGAGAAAAACCCAAAAGTGATCGTGATGGATTGCGCCATGCCGGGCATGAACGGGCTGGAGGCAACGCGCAGAATTCTCGAGAGCTGCCCCCAGGCCCTGGTTCTCATGCTCAGTATGCATTCCGAAGACACTCTGGTCCGCCAGGCCATGGAAGTGGGCGCGCGCGGCTATATTCTGAAGAATGCCGTTGACCTGGAATTATGTTCCGCTATCCGCCGCGTGGCAGCGGGCGAGACTGTGCTTGCCCCAGAGTTACAACAACCGGCTCCGCTTAAAGGAGAGCGAAGCGGCGCCCTCACAACCCGCGAGCTGCAAATCCTGCAGATGATCGTGGATGGAAAATCCAACAAAGAAATCGCAACTGCCCTGGATCTAAGTGCCAACACGGTCGCGGTGCATCGCGCCAACATCATGAATGCTCTGGGAATCCACAAGACTGCGGAATTGGTGGTCTACGCCATTCGCAACGGGCTGGTGAATCTGCCTTGAACCGGCGTTCGTTTTTGCTGGGGATGGCGGGTTTGGCGTCCAGTTCTGTCTTGCTTTCCGACGGCCTCGCGGCCTTCGCTCCGGAAGTGTCAACACTTGGGTTTCGATTCACAGACGCAACTGAAAGCTCTGGCATTCGCTTCCGCCACAACAGCGGCGCCTACGGAGGCAAGTTGTTGCCGGAGACCATGGGTTCCGGTTGCGCATTTTTGGATTACGACGCCGACGGCTGGCAGGACATTCTCCTGATCAACGGCATGGATTGGCCCGGCCACAAGCGCACGCGCACGACGCTCCAGCTCTACCGCAACAATCGCAATGGAACATTCTCCGATGTGACCCGAAGCGCCGGCCTCGACGTCGAAATGTACGGCATGGGCGTGGCGGTGGGCGACTACAACAACGACGGGTTGCCCGACATCTTCGTGACTTGCGTCGGGGAGAACCGGCTGTTCAAGAACACGGGGAAGGGGACTTTTGTTGACGACACGAAAGCCAGCGGATTGGGAGGTCGGCAGGCCTTCAGCACGTCCGCTCTCTGGTTCGACTTTGATCGCGACGGCTTGCTTGATCTCTTCGTTTGCAATTATGTGAAGTGGTCGCCCGAGCACGACGTATTTTGCAGTCTTGATGGCAAGCACAAATCCTATTGCACGCCGGAAGCTTACCGCGGCGAAACCTGCTGGCTGTTTCACAATCGTGGGAATGGGACGTTCGAGGATGTGACCGCGACGAGCGGAATCTTTGATAGCAGTTCGAAATCCCTGGGCGTTGCCATGTTTGATTACGACAATGACGGCTGGCCCGACTTGCTGGTGGCGAACGACACCCAGCCAAACAAGCTCTACCACAATCTGCGCAACGGAAAATTCAAGGATGTAGCCATGGAGGCCGGCATCGCCTTCAGTACAGAAGGCAAGGCCCGGGCCGGCATGGGTGTTGATGTTGCAGACCTTGACAACTCGGGACATCCGACCATCGCGATCACAAATTTCGACAACGAAATGATTGGACTCTATCGCGCCGCCGGAAACGGCAATTTCACTGACGCCGCTGTCCCCAGTGGAATCGGTTTGCCTTCGAAGAACACTTTAGGTTTTGGGTGCGTCTTCTTCGATGCTGATCTCGATGGCGCGCTCGATTTGGCAGTGGTCAACGGGCACATCGATGATACGGTGCGCAATGTGCGCAATGTCGGCTATGCGCAGCCGCCGCAACTCTTTCTCAACGACGGCAAAGGGTCTTTCAGCGATGTTGCGAACGCGGCCGGCGGTGGGTATAGCCAGCCAAAGGTCGGGCGCGGACTGGCTTATGGCGACTTCGACCGCAACGGTGATCTGGACTTGCTCATGACTACCAACAACGGTCCGGCATATCTCTATCGCAACGATCAGCTTGCGGGGAATCGCAGCATTCGTTTTCAGTTGATTGGAACGAAATCGAATCGGGATGGAATCGGCGCCGCCGTTAAGATTTTTGCTGCCGGGTCCAGCCAATCTCGCTTGGTAAAAGGCGGATCCAGTTATCTCTCGCAATCAGAACTGCCTGTGACCTTCGGCCTTGGGAAGCGCGACAAAATCGACCGGGTGGTCATCGAGTGGCCGAGCGGACGCACGGAAGAATACAAGGATTTGGCCGCCGGCCGGGCCTATCAGTGCACCGAATCGAAGGGAATCATCGCTCTTCCCACGTTCTAGAAGTGGACCCGGCGACCCATGTCATTCCGAGGCCGCTTTAGCGCCGAGGAATCTGCTTTTTTTCAATCCCCAAGCAGATTCCTCACGGCTAAAGCCGGTTCGGAATGACAATTGACCACAAAGTTGCTTCTCGATATTGACTAATATTTTTACAGTATTGCGTGATCTTTCGTTTGCGCTTAGTTTCTAGTCAATTTAATACAGAGTCCTCATCTAGTGCCCTCCGGCACGCAGCTTTGAGGAACCACCCCACGAAAAAGAGGTAGGTTGCGCGACCTACCTCTTATTTTTTATCAGGCAGTCTCGCCCCGGGGGCAGCACTTTATTTTTGTTTTTTGGTAACCAAAATGAAGTTCTGGCTGAGATCGCAGTTTTATTGGCTAATCGCTGATACCGCAGGCGCGAAGTAACTCTACAAAAACAATGTTTTCGCTCTGTTTGAAGGTTCTGAACGGAGGAGGCGAACTTGCGTCTACATTCGGTTGAGTCCCGGCTCCATGTTGCTGTCCTGGTTCTTGCCTGTGTGAGTTTGTTGCCTGGCGCAGCTGCCCAGCAATTGGGGACTGCAATTTTGAACGGCGTTGTCACCGATCCACAAGGCGCCCTTGTTGCCAATGCGCAAGTCACGGCCACAAATCCGAGCACAAAGGTGGTGCGTAGTACGACCAGTTCTGCTTCCGGCCTATTTGTCTTCAATGACCTGGCGCCGGGCAGATATGAGGTCCGAGTCGAAAGCAAAGGATTCAATCCCTGGCAGGCGATGGTTCCCGCGGAGGTCGGGCAGCAGGTCAACCTCAAGATCCGACTCGTCGTAGGGGGCCAGAAATCGGTCGTAGAGATCAATGACACAGACAATGAATTGCTCGTCGACACGACCTCTTCGGTTGTAGATGGCGTCGTGACAGCCCACCAGATCGACAACCTGCCACTCAATGGACGCAACTTCCTGGAACTGTCCCTGCTCATGCCGGGCAACATCATTGCCCCGAATTTTGACCCCACAAAAGCTGAAACGGTTGTCATCTCGTCCGCCGGGCAGCTCGGCCGTGGCGGGAACGTCACGATCGACGGCATGGACAACAATGACGACGTTGTCGGCGGAATGCTAATTAACGTTCCGGAAGATTCCGTGCAGGAATTCCAGGTTGCAACCAACCGCTTTTCTGCCGAACTGGGACGATCCGGTTCTTCAGTCGTGAACGTTGTGACCAAGTCAGGGAGCAATGCCTTGCACGGGTCGGCCTCGGTCTACGAACGCGACAAGAGTCTACAGGCGGTAGACCCGACGTTTAATCCTTCTTCCGCGAATGGCGAAACTCCTCCATTCAGCCGCCAGCAATATGCGGGGACGCTGGGCGGGCCGTTGGTGAAGGACAAAGCCTGGTTCTTCGGCGCGTTCGAATATCGCGATCAGCTGGGTGGAGTGCTCGTAGGTACGCGCAACCTGGAATCGCAAACTATCACCAATAGTTTTGCCTCGGAACCTCTGACTGATCCCATGGGAACGGCCCGCGGGGACTGGCAGATTTCTCCCAAAGACGTTCTCAGCCTGCATTATTCGATTGAGCGTTTGAACGCGACCGGCGCAGCCAGCTTTCTCTCGGCGCAACCCATTGGTACCGCTGCCCAAAGACAAGACCTCCGCAACAACTTTCAGACCTTTCAAACTTCCTGGACGCGCGTCATCAGCCCCACTTTGCTCAACCGCGCCAGTTACAGCTTTAACAATTTCATCAACATCACCAACCCGCTCAGTGCAGCGCCGGAATTGGACTTTCCCAGCATTGCTGATGGTTCTTCCTATCGCGTCCCGCAACAAACGCGTCAAAAGCGCTCACAGTGGGACGATGGCATTGACTGGACACACGGCAAGCACAACCTTCATTTCGGCGGCCAGTTTCAGCGCATTGGCGCTGATTTCAACTTAGGTGTATTCCAGTCGGGGGCGATTGAGTTTACCCAGGATTTTGCCAATCAAGACCGCAACGGCGATGGCACCATCAACGATGACGACCTGCTGTTTGCGGTCGCCATACGCAGCGGCAATCCTGCCACGCCATTGATTATTCCTGACGCCGACAACAATCACGTTGCGGGTTATATTCAGGACGACTGGCGGGTGCATCCGCAACTCACGCTGAATCTGGGCCTGCGCTACGAGATCGACAGTGACGTCAACAATGTTGGGCATTACGATCAGATCAATCCGATCCTGCTGCCTTTCTTGCATGGCACGCGTCACAAGGACTGGAATAACTTCGGTCCGCGTGTCGGCTTCAATTGGTCGAACAAGAGTGGGCTGTTCAGCTTCCACGGCGGCTACGGCATTTACTACGATCGGGTGACGCTGGAAATCGAGTCGCTGGAGCGTGGCCTCGACGGCCGCGCACTTCCCATTGATGTGCGCCTGGGGAATTGTCCGCAGCCAACTGGCCCCAACACCTGTGCGCCCTCGCCCTACCTGGATCCAAACGGAAACTTCTTGCCGGGAGCGCCCACATTTTCTGACGCTTTTACCGGGTCCATTATTCCCGGTGCGGGAGGAGCTTCAGAAGGCATCGACATCATCGACAACAATATGCGCAACCCCATGGTGCAGCAATTCAATCTGGGATTTCAATACGAGTTTGTCAGGAATTGGGTGTTGAAAGTCGACGGTATCCACAATCTCGGTACGCACTTCATTATTGGAGTCCCCGTAGGCTCGGTGTTTAACCCTGACTCGGGTGGCCCAGAGACCGTGACCAGCCTGCAATCCGCCGTCAACACGCACTACGATGCGCTATGGGTCACGGTCGACCATCGTTTCTCCCAGCGCTTCCAGTTTCACGGATCGTATGCGCTATCGAAGGCTCTGAACTACGCCAATTACGACCAGGTTCCATTTGGCTATCCGCCTGTGCAGCCTGACAACCTGCGCCGCGAATACGGTCCAACGCCGAATGACCAGCGGAACCGCCTGGTGCTGCAAGGCACGTTGAATTTACCAGTGGGTTTCCGGCTCTCGCCATTGTGGACTTACCGCTCAGGCGTGCCCATGGACATTTTGTATACGACATCAAACGGAAACACGCGCGTGCCGGAATTTCAGCGCAACGCGGGCGGGCGCGAGTTCCACAACGCGGCAGAACTAAACGCGGCGTTAACAGCCATTAATGCCAGCGGGGGAGCGGGTGGCGTGACCCTGCCGTTGGTTTCTCCCAATGCCAGCTTCAATGACACGTTCAATTCGTTTGATCTGCGACTCTCGAAGATTTTTCGCTTGAACGAACGCTTTCGGTTGGAGGCGCTGGCGGAAGCATTCAATCTCTTCAACAAAACCAATATTCTTGGCGCCTCCAACGCCAATTACTCCGGCTACTTTAACGTTCTGGTGCCGGACGGCGCCAATCCGACCCTCTCTTCGAAGTTTGGAACTCCGGTTTCGACTGCCGGCGGAGTGTTCGGGTCGGGCGGGCCCAGGGCGTTTCAACTCGGCGGAAAACTGACGTTCTAGCCGGCGAAGAGTTGATTCACTGTGTCGGCGCAACACCGGCCTGGCCCGCCGGGCTGATTCGGCAGAGCATTATGTCTTGTCCGAAAAGCCGGGGATCGCGGCATCCCATCTGCGCGAGTTCCGCTAGCCACTCAGCTTGCTTGTCATCGATCCATCCTGCCTGAAAAAGCCACGCATTGTTTTGCAGACCGGTTTGATGGCGGCGCAATTCGTCGAGTGCCAATGGAAATGTATGATCGGAGTAAAGCCATATCTCGGGAGAAGCGGCGATCACGGTGTAATCTCCGCAAGGGGATTCTAAAAAGGGCGCGGAAGTTTCGATCTCAACAACGGGATGTGAGCAGAGGTAGTAACTCAGCATCAGACCGCCTTCATAGTCTGTGAGAATGGCTGGAGCGGAAGGAACAGGCCGCCGCAGGAAGTTGATCGCCGCAGTCATCAGCCTCCGGTTCTGGTTCCAGGGTTTGATGAATGGTGGCGTCGGAAAAGGCCGAAGATTGCCGATGACGAGGGCCAAACCGACAATTGCCAGCTTCGTCCACAGTTTCGGGATCTTGAGGCGGTTCAAGCCAACGCTCACCCCACTGAACGCGAAAATCGCCAGCACTGCGTCGTGGCGGGTTCCTCCGTAAGGATAGAGCCCGGAAACCGCCGTAGCCAATGTAATAAAGAACGGCGCAACCAGCAAAATGACGAGGTGGCGCGGGGCTGGCTTCCGGCTGGGCCGAGAAGGCTTCTGCGTAAATAGCAGCATCGCGAGGGCCCACAGGAAAAGTAGTAAGGCAAGCACTCCAATCGTGCCGTTGCTGAAAAAATACCGAAACATGCGGACGGTTCTGGTGGCGAAAAAAGCGATTACGTGGTCCTGGCCGTGGTGACAAATAGAGCTACGAAGCCAGGTATTGCCGATTTCCTGACGTAGGCTACTGTCCCGAAGCCGGGAGAGATGACTGATGTAGAGGTACGAACAGAGGGCCAGGCCGCCGAGCTGACTGACCACCCACGCGGCCAGTAATCGCGGAGTCGCTTCGCTTGCCAGCAGGCGGATCAGCCCATAAATGCCTAAGGCGAGAGCAAAGATCAAGGACGAATAATGACTGAGCAGCGCGAGATAGAGAGTGGCCGCGAAGAGCAGCATCCATGATGTCGAATCATCTTCTACAGCGCGCTCCAGGGAATACAGACTGGCGGCGCAAAACAACAAAAGAAGGGCGTATTGCCGCACTTCCCCCGAAAGGGAGATGAGCGCCGGTGAAAAGAGAAAAAGAACCAAGCCAGTTGTGGCGGTGTCGCGGTCTGAAACTCGACGCAGCCAAAGAAACATCAGCCAAGCGAAAGTTGTTCCAGCGAGCATGAAGGGCAATCGCAAAATAAATTCCGAGTGGCCAAGCCTCTGCCAGTAGTGCAGAAACAGGATCATCAAAGGCGGGTGCGCCGTCGTGAGTGTGGCCTTGTACGTGGCCGCAAGTGATGGTTGACTGGAGAGCAAGCAGTGCAGAATTTCGTCGGGATTAAGAAAGGTGAGCGCAGCAGGTACGGCCCGCGTCAGGAGCCCTCCTGCCAGGCAAAGAAGTACCAGGACCTTAAACGACCCGGTTTTTATCGGAGGCATTGCTAGCCCAGTGGATATTTTCGCCACGAAAGAAACGAAGTTACACGAAGGAAAACCTTGCGGCAAGAACTACCCAACCCTCCCCCGCCAGGGTGCTCCGTTACCTTGAATCGAAAATTGTGAGAGCATGTGGACTGACATTGTCGCTCGCGACCGATGAGAGATTCGCCGTCAACCCTGCAAGACCGAACACAACCAAAATCAGCAATCTCTTCCCACGGCTCGCTGGGTCTGTTCCTTCTGGTTGGTGCGTGGTTTGGAATCTTTGCCGGATTGATCGAAGGCCTCTGCTTGCTTCTCTTCCAAATGATCAACTGGAGGCTCTGGGGGCGAATTCTCCATGTCTCCAAGGAAATTCTATGGGTGAGTCCTCTCGTTGATACCTGCGTTTTTCTCCTCGTCGCCTTCGGCACGTGGCTTGTCTGGCACTTAGTTCCGCGTGTTCCCGCTTTACGGCAATTGGCTTTCCTGCTTAGTTTTCTGGCTGTCTATGACTGGCTCTCGGTGACAAACCGCCTGGACTGGCGAGCCTCCCCATTGCTGGCTCTGGGTGTCGCGATCGCTTTCAGTCGCTGGATGCGAAAAAACGAAGCTCGTGCAATCGGGTTCTGGAGGCGATCATGGCGATGGCTGGTGGCTGCGTTCCTGGTAACGTTCGCCGCAATTCAAGGAGGAAAGTGGCTGCATGAACGCGTGCTGGAGGCCCGGCTTCCTCCCGCCGCTCCGGGCTCGCCGAATGTCCTGGTGATTGTCATCGACACCCTGCGCGCAGACCATGTTTCTGCATATGGATATTCACGCCCAACCAGTCCCCGGATCGATCATCTCGCGGCGCAAGGAATTCTTTTCGAGAACGCGATCGCGCCGTGTTCCTGGAGCCTTCCCTCGCATGGGTCGCTGGTTACAGGCCGTTATCCGTTTGAGCATGGACTGACAAATGTCCAGCCATGGCTGGGCTTGGGAAAGAACAGCTTGAATGGACTTCCCACCCTGGGCGAGGCCCTTCAGCAACGCGGCTACCGCACCGCGGCCTTTTCTGCGAATCGCATTTATTTCACGAGCAATGTCGGATTAGGCCGCGGATTTCTTCATTTCGAGGACTATTTCTTTTCTGTTGGCGATTCGCTGATCCGCACCCTCTACGGCAAAAAACTGGCCCGCCTTTACTTCAACCGCAGCGAAAAAAGCAAGGTGACTCGCGCGCTTCGCGCGGTTGGGTTAGGCGCCTGGCTGGATAAGGACTCAGAAGGCTCCGGCACTTACAGTGGCGCATTCGGGATTCGCAAACGGGCAAGCGACGTGAACCACGAGGTTTTGCGATGGATTGAGCGCGACCCGAATCGTCCGTTCTTCGCTTTCCTCAATTATCTGGATGTGCACTACGAATACGGAGGGCCTTGGGATTATCCGAAGCCGGGTTGGGACCGGGGAACTCCGGTTGACGAATACGATGCGGGCCTGGTTTATGCCGATGACTACATTGGGCGCCTCCTACTCCAACTGAAACAGCTCGGCATCATCCAGAACACTATCGTTATCATCACATCTGACCACGGCGAATCACTGGGCGACCACGGCCTTAAGTTTCACGGCGCATCTCTCTACTGGGAATTGATTCATGTGCCGCTGATCATTTCCTACCCCGGGCACGTACCGGAAGGAACCAAGGTGAGCGAACCGATGAGCATTACGGCGATACCCGCGATGATCTTCGATTTACTCGGGGTCAAGAACCAGCAGGTTTTTCCGACGTTCCCGCTGAGCGCCGCTATGACAAACCCTACCAGCGGGAACTGGCCCGATCCCCTTTCCGAACTTGCGCAGACAGACATCATCGTGCCGCAAGACAGGGTTGTACAGGGGAAGGTGCCGATTGCGACGGATGGAGACATGGAGGCGCTGGTCACCTCGCGCTGGCACCTGATCGTTCACTCTCGACAGGGGGCACAGCTCTATGACTGGAGAACGGATCCTGCCGAACTTCATGATCTGGCGCAAACTCCGGAGGGCAGGGCCGTTGCAGCAGAGTTGCTCTCAGAGTTACAGACGCGTACAGGGCGATCGTTGCCCGAAAATCAAAAGCGAAAGTAGCGGGGAGTTTACTGTCCTGCGCGTAGAGGTGAAATGAACAAGCGTCCGGCGGCCTTCTTTTTTGCGTCGGACGCGTCGCGCTGGTAGGCGGCATCTGACTGCCCTTCGCTTCCGGCTGAAGCTTCAACCAGCGTTGCGGCCAAAGAACGGAAAGAGCGTCCTAATTCCTGGTTCTCGTGGAAAGCCACCGGAACTCCCTTGTCAATGGCGGGCGCAGTCGATTGATAGTTGTTAGGCAGTTTCCACAGCAGTTTGCAATTGGTTGCTTTCTCGACGTCTTCGTCGGTGAATCCTGGGATCTTCTTGTAGCGGTTGAGCACAATTCGTACGCGCTCACGCCCTCCACTGGTCTCCTCGAGAAACGCGCGGATACGTCCGGCGCTCCACAACGAAACCACGTCGGTTTGCGCCACCAGCAGTACCGTGCTTGAAAGATCCGCAAGCAGTTGGGCGGTGTGGTCCAGTCGCCCTGAACAATCCACCACAACGTAACGGAAGTTTGCCACCAGCAGATCGAACAATCGGGCCAGCTCCGCTGCCGTCGGGGCCAGGGTTTGCGGTGTCTGCGGGCCCGCGAGCAGTTGCAGGCCTCCGCGGCACTGCGCCATCAGACCTTCCAACAGCGAAGAATCCATGCGGTGCAGGTTCTGGATTGCATCGGCCACGCCAAAGGAGGGACGCACGTTGAGATGCAGCGCGCCATGCCCCAGGGCGGCGAAGTCAACCAGCAAGACCTGGCCGTAGGTTTCCTGTAGAGCGACTGCCGTATTGACGGCTACGGTTGTCGCGCCTGCACCACCTTTGGCGCTGACCACCGTGAAGACCCGGGCGCGCCCGGCCGAAGTACGGGTTTTGCTGCGCGATGTCGCGAAGCGAGTGAAAGCCTCCAGCAAAGCCTCCGCTGAGGCCTGACGTTCCAGATATTCACGAGCCCCAGCCCGCATTGCGGCCACGATTGCAGGCGGCTGGTTCATTTCGCCAATCGCAAACACTACGATATCGCTGGTCGCGCTGTGGATCAGCTCGATGGTGTTGATCGCGCGTTGCACATTTTGCGGATCAATATCGACCAGCACAATTTCCGAATTAGTATCCTGAATCTGGCGCAGAATCGGATCGGTAGGGCTGGCGGGAAAGCCGACATGGCCGAAGACGCACCGGCCCAATTGGGTGGCTTCCGCCCGTTGCTGCAGCACCGGAAGTCGTTCTCTATCTTCGGTTAAAAGGGTAACTGCTATACCATGCATGGCCGGAGCCCTACTGATTCCCTTATTCGCATGTTAGTGAGTGACTGAAACCACGCCAAGTGACTTCGGTAATCTTATCTCCGTCTGCGTCGCTCGACACTCTGGGCCAGTCAGAGACTACCGTGACGCCTGCCTTCAATGGGAACAAAGGATCCAACAGCGGCCTACCCCGGGGGAGAAGGGAACGTCCACTGCGCTGGAACATTGTAAGCAAAAGCGCTCTGATTGAAAAGGAGAAAACCGGGCAGAATCCGCGTCCCACGGGCCATTATGAGGAAGAAACACACACAAACTCTGTGGAAAACTCGTGTTTTCAAGCCTGCCGTGCCGCAGCCTGCCGAGGTCCCTCCCTTGCGGGCGTCTGGTCATCGTGCGCGTGCTCGTGCAAAGCGGAAATACGTGCGAAGCTGGCTGACCTCTCGGCGCTGTCAGCCTGCGGCAAAAACTCGTATCCTTCCAGGCTGACGGCCACCGCGGACTTGTTTGTCATTGCTGCGATTCGCATCACCTTGCCGGGGCAGCGTACGCGCATGTTCTCAGCAAGAGTGATCTCGGAAGGCATCACCAAGGTAAGTTTGACACCCATTCCGAGTGCCAGCGGCAAGTCTGTGTAGAAGAATGCGCCGCGTGCACTCAGGTTCTGCGTAACACCAAATCCCTCGCGCTCGGCGCCCTCGGCCTGGATCGCAACTGGAAGATGAAAATCGAATCGATGCGCCGCGCGGCGTTCCACCTGGACTACCTGGTCGTCGCTCATGGCCTCTCCGCTATACTCGCCTTAGGTGCGGCGAGGTTCGCAGGCTGGACATTAACCCGGAAGTACCTCTAATTTACTCCAGCCGGCACGCGATGGGAAGTTGCAAACTGGTCACGGTCGGCGACATTCGCATCGCAGCGCACGTCGCCCGCATCCAAGCAACAAATCAAAAGTGACCGGCGCCGCTATTTCCGATTCAACCGCGGGAAATTCTTTCGGCGAACATTCGCGCTCCCCGGATTGGCTCCCAACTACTTTGCGTGCTCTGCGCCACCGCAACTTTCAACTATTTTTCAGCGGGCAGTTGATTTCTCTGATTGGCACGTGGATGCAGAACATCGCCCAGGCCTGGCTGGTCTATCGCCTGACGGGTTCTTCGCTGCTTCTGGGCGCCGTCGGATTCGCCAGCCAGATTCCTGTTTTTCTGGTGGCGCCCCTGGGCGGCATTGTGGCCGACCGCCACAATCGCCGCAAAATCGTGATAGCCACGCAAATCTCCTCCATGCTGCTGGCTTTCGTGCTTGCCGCCCTCACGCTGACCGGCGTGGTACGCGTGTGGCACATTTTCGTGCTCGCTGCTCTTCTCGGGGTGGTCAATGCATTCGATATTCCGGGGCGCCAATCTTTTCTTGTCGAGATGGTCGGCAAAGACGACCTGATGAACGCCATCGCGCTGAATTCTTCCATGTTCAACGGCGCCCGCATCATTGGGCCGGCGATCGCCGGAGTTTTGGTCGCGAAAATCGGCGAAGGCTGGTGCTTTTTCGCCAACGCCGTCAGCTATATTGCCGTGATCATCGGATTGTTCATGATGCGAGTGCAGCCGCGCACGCATCATGTTCACGGTTCGCCCATCGAACACATTATCGAAGGCTTTCGTTTCGCGCAGCGTACCGGCCCCATCCGCGCTCTGCTGCTGTTGTTGGGGCTGGTGAGCTTGGTGGCAATGCCTTACACCGTGCTCATGCCGGTGTTTGACGATCACGTGCTCCATCGCGGAGCGAGCGGCCTGGGCATCCTGATGGGCGCAACCGGTGTGGGAGCGTTGCTTGGCGCGCTCACTCTTGCCACGCGGTCGCACGTTCGAGGTCTGGGCAGGTGGGTTGCAATCGCTTGCGGTGGTTTCGGAGTGAGCTTGATACTTTTTTCCCTGTCCCGCAACTTCTGGTTCTCAACTGCTCTTCTCGTTCCAGTCGGATTTTGCATGATGTTGCAGATGTCGGCATCGAACACGCTGATTCAGGCCATGGTGCCCGATCATCTGCGCGGCCGCGTGATGGCGCTCTACACCATGATGTTCATGGGCATGGCGCCGTTTGGCTCATTGTTCGCGGGAGCGCTGGCAGACCGGCTGGGTGCTCCCTTGACCGTGGCTATCGGAGCGGTGGCATGCGTTGGAGGCGCGGTTCTTTTCTGGCTGAACTTGCCCAAGATTAGAGTCGAGGCCCGTGAACTCATCGTTGCCGAGACTTTGGCCGGCGGCGACCCCGCGCAAGAGATCACCGCCAGAGTGGTAGAAGACTGATGGTGCTAGTGCAGAATCTCCCGGGTAACCTCAAGCGCGGAACTGTGTACGAACGGCGCGGGGGTTAACGTCAGTACGAGCATCAGCAGTGCGAAGGCAGCCAGCCAGAGGCGCGCTCCGCCAATGCCCGGCCGATCGTAAACGATAGGATGCCGCATTCCACTAATGCGCAGCAGAATTGCCCAGATCAACCATCCCAGCCAGAAATGGAGCGCCATCGGAATAAGCGCCAGAATCGTGATTCGTGAAACTACCCGATGGGCCCGCGGCGCCAGCGCAAAAACGATGTGGCCGCCATCGAGCTGCCCGCCGGGAAGCAGATTCAAAGCAGTAGCAAACATTCCAACCCAGGCGGCGATGGCGACCGGGGGAAGATAGACCCAGTTTAACGAAGCTCCGCGAAGCGCTGCTGGCGCGGCCAGTTTCCAGGCCAAATGGAAGATCAACGGGTAGCCCAATTGAATGTCGGACTTCATGATCGCGAAGGGCACGCCCGCCCGTGCCTGTGGTACAGCGAACAACAGAATGGGCAAAGCCACGAGAAACCCGGCAATCGGTCCCGCGATTCCAATGTCAAACAGCGCGGCGCGCGAGCGTATCGGAGAGCGAATACGGATGAATGCGCCGAGCGTCCCAATCAGTGTGGGAAAAGGAATAAAGAATGGCAGGGTCGCCTCTACACGGTAATAGCGGCAGCAAAGATAATGGCCCATCTCGTGGGCCAGCAGGATGAACATCAATGTTGCGGAGAATGGAATGCCCAACGCCAGATTGGAACCGTGTAACGCCCACTGCACCGGGAAAATATGCATGCTGTCATCGGTGGTATAAAACGCCGGCAGATTGTGCAGGTAGTTGTATTCCATGCGCGCTCCCACCACCAGCGTTGTGAAAATGGTCAGCAACAAGAGCAGCAAGTGCAACGCGTAACGCGGCTTGGCCGGCGGGGCAATGTACACTTCAAGCGGAGTGTAATAATCCGAAGTGGAGGAGAGCGGGAACGTCGGCTCAGACATGCAGATTCAGGGGCCAGCCTTCGCGGCCCGTGTGCCTAGATACGTTGGAATCTTTCCCGGAGTTCACTGCACGCTTTCGACCAGCGCTAAACCGGACACAGGCGCTTACTCGATCGACTGCAACTCCTTCCCAGGCTTGAAGCGCACCGCTTTGCCCGGCGGAATCGAAACTTCGGCTCCGGTTCGCGGATTGCGCCCGATGCCGGTCTTGCGCGGCCGCACATTGAACACGCCAAATCCGCGAAGCTCAATGCGGTCACCCTTGGCCAGCGACCGCTTCATGCTGTCAAATACCGTTTCCACGGCCAGTTCGGCCTTGGTCTTGGTGATGCCGGTTTTGTTGACGACTTCATTGATGATATCGAGCTTGATCACAGGAGGCTCCCAGCGGCGGACTCAGAATAGCCTACCAAGTGATTGATGCTAAGGGAGATAAGGGATGATTGTCAACGGGAGTGATCAAGATTGGAAAAGTCAAACTGCGGCAAGATTATGCACGTTCCCCTGCGGAGCGTGATTTGATGTCGTATCAGACCGTCTGAACTGCTTACTCAATGCAAGACCCTGTTGTTGATATGACGAGCCTATCGACAGCCCATACACTCGACCCGGGGCTGCCGCCATTCGATAATAGTTAAGCCTTCCCACCAAATGATCGTCCTCTAGCAGTATGGGTACTTCATAGGCTCTCACCTCGAGCACGGCCTTCGTTCCCAGTATCTCTCCGTTGTTCCCGAACCCGAATCCTGGGTCAAAGAAGCCCGCGTAGTGAACACGGAATTCTCCCATGTTTGGATCATGCGCAATCATTTCAGCCGCGTGGTCGAGTGGGATGCTGACTCGCTTCTTCGACGCTAAAAGATAGAAGCCTCCGGGATCGAGAACAATGCGGCCGTCATCGGGCCGAGGGAAAGCCTGCCAAAAGTCTGTCGGCTGATAGTAATTAACTCTGTCCAATTCGATTATGAGAGGGTTCGACCTGTCGTGTTTTGCCTTGTACGCCACAATATCCGAACTACTACCACCCATAAGATCTACGGTGATCTCCACGCCGTTGCGAATCTGATTCTTGGCGGGGGTGCCGTTCGTGTCACACACGAGAGGGTGCTGCTTCGCGAGATCTCTGAGGCTTGTATCGTTCAGCGGTCCGGAATTACCTCTCACAAATCGCAGTTGGTTAAGCCTCATCCCCGATCGGAGCCGAATTGGAAACGTTCGAGAGGAAATTTCTACGTAAAGTTCTCCGGAATACCCTTTCGGTACTCGATCGAACTCGTCACCGCATTCTGTGATTAACCGCGTAAAGATGTCCAGCCGTCCGGTAGTGCTCTTCGGATTGGCTATGCCATGAATGTCTTCTGGCAGTCGCAGTTTTTCCAGCAAAGGCACTATGTAAACTACGCCCGGTTCCAGCACCGCGGGCGTGGCGGAAGTCAGATCGATGGTGGGACTGTCCCCGTCTAACATTTCATTAACCTTGGTAAGCAAGGTCTTCGAACGTCCACGCAAGAAACTTGCGCGCACCCGATAGGCCTGCCGCCCTAAGCGAAGATCGATGCTGGCGGGCTGGATCTGCGAGTCGGGAATGTCTGGGCTGGCGCTGATCCTGCCCGTCCGCACCATCCGAATGATGTCTTGCCATGGCAGAATCCCATTCTCGCCCGGCGGATCGTATATCTCGGGAAACAATGCGCGTTCAATTGTATTCACCTTAAGCTTGCCCCCAGAACCTCACGAATCTCGATGCCGCTCGATTAATGCGGCGGTCTTCTTTGCTCTTTCGATCAACTCTGTTGTGTAGTACCTTGTATAACCATCGAGGCTACAGAACCCGCGTTCGGCCTTTTTCCCGCTGCCTACGCGCGTATGCTCCGGAATGCGCTTGCCACAGTTTGGACAGATGTTCTTGTCCCACAACTCCAGCAGGTAATCTTGTTCTGACCTAGCCAACGTTAAATTCCGCGGCTCGCGTTGCCGATGCTTGTGCGCTTGCCTGTTCCAATGTTACGCGTAGTGGTTCTCCCATGTAAAAGGAGTATCCTGCTTTCCGCAAGTGTGCTTCCAATGTGGAAACGGCCCGCTCGAAGCCCTCCGGAACCTCTACGTAGACCGGTACGACAAGGATCTTAGCCATCGTTAGACTCCTGTCTCCCACAGGGCCGATCTGATTATCGAGGACGCTGATAAAGGACAAGGGTGTGGATTTTTAGCGTGTTGTGTGGATTTCCCAGCAGACTGAGAAGCCACCTTTCGGGCAGAGACCACGTTGCGCAAGCTGTCGAGTAGTTTAGGTCGCTCTTGCGGCCTCGATCTCCTCCTGTGCGATCTTGAACGCTGTGTTCGCCGCCGGCACTCCCGCATAAATCGCCGTTTGCAGCAGCACTTCTTTCAGATCGCAAGGCTCCAGTTCGTGCGCTAAGCCCGCGCGCACGTGCATGGCGAATTCTTCCCAGCGGCCCAGCGAGGCCATCATGGCCAATACCAGCAGGCGGCGCGTCCTTCGATCCAGCGCCGGACGCGTCCAAACCGCACCCCACGCATAACGTGTGATGAGGTCCTGAAAGTCGCGATTGAACTCATTCGTGTTGGCAATGGCGCGGTCCACGTGGGCATCGCCCAACATCGCGCGGCGGACCGCAAACCCGGACTCTAGCGAGTCTTCCCCATCGCGCGGCGGCAATAGAAATTCGAGCAGTGCGGCGCTGAAAGACCGTGGGCACTCCAGATTCGATATGTGCGCGGCGGGCAAGCGCACGGCTCGCGCTCCAGGTATTTTTTCCGCCAGGATTCTTCCGTTTTCGTCCCATGGCGCAGAGATATCGTGGTCGCCGCCGATCACGAGCGTTGGCACGCGAATCTGGGGCAGTGCTTCCCTGAAATCCGCGTCGCGCAAAGCCGCGCAACAACCGATATAGCCGGCCGAACTAGTCGCCAGAAACACAGACTTCATCGAATCCACGAAAGATTCGTTCCTCGCCAGGGTCTCCAGCATGAAAAAACGTTGCATCGCGGTTCCGGCGAACCCCGCCATTCCTCCTTCGCCAATGGTTTTAATGCGCGCGTCCCAGGCCTCTCGCGTCCCAATGCGAGCCGAAGTATTGGCAAGAACGAGTGCTGTCAGCTTTTCCGGTGCGTGAATCGCCAGCCACTGGCCGATGCTTCCGCCCAGCGACAACCCGCAAAAGGCAAACTTGCTGATCTTCAATGCGTCGGTCAACGCGAGAACATCGCTGCCCAGGAATTCCATCGAGTACTCGCCCGATAGAGCGTCCGAAGCGCCGTGCCCGCGAATGTCGTAGCGCAAAATCTGGAAATACGGCAGCAAGTCGGCGACCTGCGCCGCCCACATGCCATGGTCAGCGCCTACAGAGTGCGAAAAAACCACCACCGGCGCGCCGGCCTTGCCTTCAAGGCGGTAGTACAGGCGAATGTCGCCAACGTTTGCAAAGGGCAAGGATCAGCCCTCCTTTTTTTGGCTTGGTTGCGAAGACGAAAGCAGGGCTTGCCGGAATTTCTCAGCCGAGCCCAGGTATTCTTCCGGTTTCTCCAGCCCGCGCAAGGTCGACGCATCGATGTGCGAAGTGACTTCAGGCATTCCGGCCAGCACATCCGCTAGATGCCGGTCCTCGGCAAAACTTCGCCGCGAGGCTTCTTCGAGAATTCGATGCGCAACGTCGCGGCCTAATTTTGCTCCCAGCACCATCATTGCCCGCTCGGCAAAAACGCTGCCCTTAGTGCCGGTGACGTTTGCACGCATGCGCTCGGCATCGACCGACAGGCCCTCAGCGGTTTCTGCCATGGAAGCAATCGCCGTACCGGTCGCCTGCATTACCGAAACAACGATTGGCCACTCCGCTTGCCATCCTCCAGCAGCGCGCTCATGCTCCTGCACCATGGCAGAAAGAAACGACGCCACAAGCCCAGGCACGCGTGTAGCCGCCGCCAGCGTGAGGATGCAGGCGGTTGGATTGTGCTTATGTGGCATGGTGGAAGAGCCGCCACGGCCTTCGCTGCTGGGCTCGGCAGCTTCGGCAACCTCGTTCTGCATCAGCAACACAATGTCTTGCGCCATTTTGCCCCGAGATGCGGTCACCACGCCACAAGCGCACACCAGAGTTGCAAGGCCATCGCGCTGACTATGCCACGGCGCCTCGGGATTGCTGAGCCCAAGTTCCTCGGCCAAGGCCGCAGCCACAGCAGCTCCGTGATCGCCCAACGAAGCCAGGGTGCCGCTCGCTCCGCCGAACTGGAGAACCAATGCATCCGCGAAAGCGGCATTGAGCCGTTGCGCGCCGCGACTGACGGCTCCGAGCCATCCTGCCGCCTTCAGGCCAAATGTGACCGGCGGCGCAGCTTGCATCAGGGTGCGCCCCAACATGACTGTGTCTTTGTGTTTCTCCGAGAGATGGCGAAGCGCCGCTTCCAGCCGCGAAAGATCATTTGTGAGAATCGCCTCGGCTCGCTTCAGCAAGAGAACCAGCGCAGTATCGGCCACATCCTGGCTGGTCGCTCCCCAGTGCACGTAGCCGGCGGCTGCCGGATCACGTGACCCCACCTTTTCAGTGAGCGCCTTGACCACAGGGATGGTCGGCGTGCCGGCCACAAACGCCGCGCGGGCCAGAGCAGCAGCATCAAAATCACTTGCACGCGCAGCGGCGGCAATGGGTTCAACCGCTGCACGCGGAATTACGCCCACCCGCGCCTCAGCACGCGCCAGCGCCACCTCAAAGTCGAGCATGGCCCGCAACATGGAATGATCGGAGAACAGTTCGGCGAGTGCGTCGGTGGTGGCCAGACTCTCGATTAGCCGCGCAGGCATCGGCCGCGTTTCCTCCGTGCGGCATTATAGACGTTCAAATATTGGGTACATCCACAGTTCGCCGGTCAGTAGGCAGATCCGATAAGGCTGTACAACAAAACCGAGAGCACGATCGAAGCGAAAACCACATACATGTAGTCGCCTTCTTCCAAAAATCCAATGATTGAAAAGACCACCCGCGCCACGGGGGTCGCGATCAGCAAAAGTAATCCGAACTGAATGATTCCACGTCCGCTGAACGATGCCGCTCGAACCACGATTTCCTTGACGTATCGCAGATCGGCCGATTCGCCGCGAAAGATCCGGTAGTCGGCGGGCGAACTCCCATAGCGCGCCAGATACACAACGCCGCCGAGCAAAACCACAAAGGCAGAGATCATCACCCCGGCACGCAACAAATTGCCAATGATGATTTCAACCTTTCGGTCTGTCCAGGGCTTTCCCGTCAATCACATTCTCCCGGCGAGGCCTTTGTAGAGCATCTGCGCGCCCAGCAGTAAAATCACAGCGCCGAAAATTCGCCGCAGCCACTTGGTTTCGGCCTCAACCAAAATTCGCGTGCCCAGAAGTGAGCCGGCCAAAACTCCCAGCATCACCGGCATGGACAATCCTGGATCGATGAATCCACGATGTAGATAAATGCCTGCGCTGGCGGCTGCGGTTACTCCAATCATGAAATTGCTGGTCGTTGTCGAGACCTTGAAGGGAATCCGCATAGCCTGGTCCATGGCCAGCACCTTTACCGCGCCGGATCCGATTCCCAGCAGCCCGGACAAGGTTCCCGCTCCAAACATGAGACCGAATCCCAGCGGAACGCGGCGAACATAGTACTCACGTATGCCTTCAGGGGTTGGGAAACTGCCATTCAGGCGCAGCCGCGTGGCCAGAGGATCCGGTACGTTATCAATGCTGAGCTTGACCCGTGGCCTTGCCGACAAAAACGCGGAGTAGAGAAGAGTCAGGCCAAATACGGTCGCGATCGCGCCGGTTGAGATTCGGGAAGCCAGATAGGCTCCCAACAACGCCCCGAGCGTGGTCGCGATTTCCAGGAACATTCCGATACGAATGTTGGAAATGCCTTCTTTCACATAGGCCGCCGCAGCGCCCGAGGATGTGGCGATCACAGAGACCAGTGACGCCCCTATCGCGTAACGGATATCTACTTTGAAAAAAAGTGTTAGCAGCGGCACCAGAACAACGCCCCCTCCCAATCCGGTAAGGGCGCCCAGCAAACCCGCAACGAACGACCCCATACCGATCAGGGCTGTGAACTCCAGGGTGGTGATCCGCATAGATTAGGTCCGCCAACAGTTTGCCACACGAACCGCATCACCCCTATTGCGCTGAAGTTTCCCCGGTTGGCTTTTCCGATGCGGCGCGAATTTCGTATCCCGGAAGGGCGAATCTCACGTAAAATAAAACAGATAAAATCCTTCAGATTTTGAGCCGAGCTGTTTGAGGAGATTGCATGCATTTTGAGTTCTTTGCCCTATATGCAGGCCCTGATCAGGTAATGACCGTGACCTCAGGGCTGGCCAGCCTGGTCGGGCTGCTGTTGATCTTCTGGAATAAAGTGATCGCGCTCTTCTCTCGGTTTCTTCGCATCTTTCATCGTTCTGATTCGGGCTCTTCAACCCTACCGGCTCAAGGGGAGACTCCCAAGACTCCGGAAAAAACATCCTGACGTCCGGATTAGCTTTCTTGCCCAGAAAAGTCATCGTAATCGGTTTGGATGGTCTTGAACCCAGCATTGTGGAATCCATGCTGGAGAGGGGGGATCTGCCGAATCTCGCTAAGATTCGCGCGGCAGGTGGATATTCGCGCCTTCAAACGACTTATCCTGCGCAAACGCCGGTTGCCTGGTCATCTTTTGCCACCGGTACCAATCCCGGTGGTCACGGAATTTTCGACTTCATCTGCCGTGATCCCCAGACTTATCAGCCTGATGTGGCGCTCAGCCGTTTCGAGCCGCCCAGGAACGCATTTTCTCCGCCGCGAGTCGTCAACCGGCGGGGCGGTATTCCTGTCTGGCAAGTTCTGAGCAAAGCTGGGGTGCCGAGCGTGGTTCTGCGTTGCCCGTGCACATTTCCACCCGAGACATTGCAGGGCCGCATGCTCGCTGGTGTTGGTGTGCCTGATCTGCGTGGCAGCCAAAGCAAAGGAACGTTCTACACACAAGATCATGCAGTCACACCGGAAGAGAACGAGCAGCTGATCTATCTCGATCGGGGCGCAGATCTGCGTACCCGAGTGATCGGTCCCCGCAATACCAAACAATCACCGCCAGCCGACAGTTTCTGCGAGATGCGCGTGCGCGTGGACCCTGCCGGCCATAAGCTTTTGATCGAAACCGGCGGCACGCCGGCAAGAATTGAAGTCGCCGAGAAAACCTGGAGCGAGTGGGTCCGCTTCAAATTCAAGCTGTCGTTGTTGCAATCGGTGAGCGGAATTGCACGTTTCTACGTGCGCCAGATCGCGCCGCATCTTGAATTTTATCTTTCAGCCGTGAACTTTGACCCTGCGGCTCCCATGTTCCCTGTGTCTTCTCCGGGAGACTATGCCAAAGAGTTATCGGAAAACATCGGTCCTTTCTCCACGCTGGGAATGGCGGAAGATCACAGCGGGCTGAACAACGGCCGCTTCGACGAAGCCGCCTATTTGCAGCAATGTGAACTGGTGCTGGCCGAACGCGAGAAGACTATGCGCTTCGAGTTGGATCGCTTCACAGAAGGCCTTTTCTTCATTTTGTTCGACACGCCCGACCGCATTCAACACATGCTCTGGCGTTTTCGCGATCGCGAGCATCCGGCTTTCGAGCCTGATCTCACGCCGGAGCTTGCGACCCGTATTGAAGAGCATTATCAGCGGTGTGACCGCCTTTTATGTGCTCCGTTGGAGAAAGCCGATGAGAACACTTTGTTGATCGTTGTTTCCGATCACGGCTTCGGTACCTTCCGCCGCGCATTCGACACGAATACGTGGTTGTGGCAAAACGGATTGCTCGCATTGAAAGATGGCGGCAAGCCCGGTGAAGATCACGGCGAAGGGTTTGGCTCAGTCGATTGGTCGAAAACCTATGCTTATGCCGCAGGCCTTGGTGGAATTTATTTGAATTTCAAAGGCCGCGAGCGGGAAGGAATTCTGGAAGAAGGAGCCGAAGCTGATCGCGTGCGTTGTGCGATTGAGAATGGATTAAGAGGTTTTCCCGACGCCCAAAACGGACGAACCGCGACTCGGAGTGTCTCCCGTCGCGAACAACTTTATTGCGGCCCGTTTGTGCAGAACTCGCCTGATTTGTTAATCAACTTTGCGCGCGGCTACCGTGTCTCCTGGCAAAGCGCGGTAGGTGGATTTGCAAATTCATTGCTCGAAGACAACAAACGCCGCTGGAGCGGCGATCACATTGTCGATCCCGAAGCTGTGCCCGGCATTCTCTTTGCCAACCAAGTCCTGAGCAGTCAAAACCCGCGTATCATCGACCTTGCCCCAACAATCTTGAGTTATCTTTCTGTTCCAGTGCCGGAATCTATGGTAAGTCGATACTTCAGCCATGAAAATCTGCGTACTGGGACTCGACTGCGCTGCTCCCGAGATTATCTTCGGCGACGAGCAGCTCGTGAATCTTCGCCGGCTGATGGACGCCGGCGTTTACGGGCGGCTGGAGAGCGTGGTTCCGCCGATTACCGTTCCGGCCTGGATGTGTATGAGCACGAGTCAGGACCCCGGCTCTCTGGGCGTGTACGGCTTCCGCAATCGTTCCGATTATTCCTACGACAAATTGGCGTTCGCGAATTCCGGATCCATCAAAGCGCTCGCGATCTGGGACCAGCTGGCCCGGGAAGGAAAGAAGTCGATCATCGTGGGCGTTCCGCCGAATTATCCGCCGCGCCGGGTGAACGGCATTAGCATCGGCTGCTTCCTCACTCCCGACACAGTAAAAAATGAGTTTGTTTATCCGCCCGCCTTGAAGCAAAAGATTAATGAGCTCGTGGGCGAATACCCTGTCGACGTAAAGAATTTTCGTACCGACCGGAAAGATTGGCTCAAGGACGAAATCTTCCGCATGAGCGAAAAGCAATGGAAGGTCGTGCGCTGGCTACTTACAGAGCAGGAATGGGACTACTTTCACTTCGTGGATATCGGCTTGGATCGCATGCACCATGGATTCTGGAATTACCTCGATCCCAAACATGTTCAGTTTCAGCCGGGCAATCCCTATCAAAATGCAATCCCCGAATACTACCGCTGGCTCGATGAGCAGATCGGCGGCGTCCTCGAATTGTTGAGCGACGATGCGATAGTTCTGATCGTTTCTGACCATGGCGCGCAGCGGCTGGATGGCGGAGTTGCCATCAACGAGTGGCTGATTCGCGAAGGCCTGCTTGTGCTGAAGGAATATCCGTCATCACTAACACCGTTTGAGAAACTCAACGTCGATTGGAGCAAAACCAAAGTCTGGAGCGAAGGCGGATATTACGCTCGCGTCTTCTTCAATGTGCAGGGACGCGAACCGCAGGGAATAGTTCCTGCGTCCGAGTATGAATCTTTTCAGAATGAAATGAAAGCTCGCCTGGAAGCTTTGCCCGATGACAAAGGACAGCCATTGAATTCCCGGGTCTTCAAGCCCAAAGAACTTTATCGGAATGTGCGCAATGTGGCCCCTGATCTCATCGTGCACTTTGGCGGTTTATATTGGCGCTCCATCGGCACTGTTGGCCACTCGAAAATCCATGTGCAGGAAAATGACACTGGGCCAGATGGCTGCAACCACGCTCAGTATGGAATGTTCATCCTCGCCGCGCCGAACTGTCCATTGACCGGGGAATACGATGGCGCGCGTCTCCTGGACATTGCCCCGACTTTATTGGATCTGGCAGGTTACGAAATTCCAGAAACTATGCAGGGGCGTTCCCTCGTAGCTGACGTCCAAAAGAAGACCCCGGGCGGCAAACTAGAGGGGACAGACTCCGAAAATGAGGTCCGCGATCGCCTTGCGGGGCTCGGTTACATCTAGGAGTCACAATACCGATGCCAAAGTACCCTGAGAAATATGTACCAGGTGAATCGTAAGTGATTGAAATCCCTTGCTGGAAGCGACTTTCCGGTTCCATCTCCCAATGAAGCCGTTTATTACGGCTATGTGAATTGACTCTTCACACCCTTGAACCTAAGAGACTTTTATATTATGTTAGTCAAGCTTTCGACGTACCTGCGCCCTTCTCGATAGCCCAGTCCCCCCAGAGGTAGCCCTACTCTTATGAGAGCTTTTGCCTCGGCAACTGCCGCCATCCTTCTAACTGCAGTTGGATTTCTTCCAATCGCGACTGCGCAGGTCACCAGTGTTACCACTTATTATTACGACGGAACGCGCTCCGGGCAAAATGTCAATGAAACGACCCTGAGTCCGGCCAATGTTACTCAGAGTCAATTTGGGAAATTGTTTGCCACCACCGTCGACGGCTATGTCTATGCTCAGCCTTTATATGTGGCAAACGTAAAGAATATTGCAGGCGGAACCCACAACGTGCTCTATGTTGCGACCGAACACGCCAGCATTTATGCAATCGACGCGGATAGCGGCGCGGTTCTCTGGCAGCAGAGCCTGATCAATCCCCCTTCGGTCACGACGGTTACCAGTGGCCAAGTATCCTGCACCGATCTAGTGCCGGAGATTGGAATCAGCAGTACTCCGGTGATCGATACCAGCACTGGGACCATCTATTTTGTGGTCAAGACCAATGAAAATGGCACGTATCACCAGCGCCTGCATGCTCTCGATATCGTGACCCACACCGAAAAGTTCGGCGGCCCAATCGAAATCAGCGCGACTTTTTCAGGCCGCACCTTCAACGCATTGCAACAGCATAATCGCCCGGGCCTGTTGCTTGAGAACGGGCACGTGATCATCGCCTGGGCTTCGCATTGCGATAACACGCCGTACCAGGGCTGGCTCATGTCCTACAATGCCGCAACTCTGGCCCGGGAGGCGGTATTCAATACTGAACCTGATCCTAACGGTTACGATGGCGGCATCTGGATGTCCGGCGATGGCGTTGCGGTGGATGCCAGCGGCTACCTGTATTTCGCAACCGGCAACGGCGACTATAACAGTGCCACCGGCGACTATGGCGACAGCGTCATGAAGCTCAGCGGCCCCAGCGGCGGCGTTTTCACGATCGCGGATTGGTTTACGCCCATAAACCAGAGCACATTAAGTGTCGACGACACTGACGTCGGCTCCGGGGGATTGCTATTGCTGCCGGATCTGCCCACCGGATCGGCTCATCAGCAGCAATTGGTGCAGATGGGCAAAGAAGGCAAGATTTACGAGATAGATCGCGGCACCGGCAACATGGGCAAACTATGCGCGACCTGCACCACGTCGGATACACAGATCGTGCAGGAACTTCCTGGCGCCTCGAACGGTGTTTGGGGATCGCCGGCTTACTGGAACAACACGGTCTATTGGGGTAGCCAGGCTGACGTCGTCTCGGCCTGGTCCTTCAACGCTAGTAACAGCGGCCTTCTCTCAGCTTCTCCAATATCAAGCACCAGCAAGAATTTTGGCTACCCCGCAGGTTCGCCTACAATTTCAGCAAACGGAGCCAGCAACGGCATTCTGTGGATTTTGGACAACAGCTCGTTCAAGTCCACCTGCTGCCAGGTACTCTACGCATACAACGCAACCAACCTCGGCACAATGCTGTACAACAGCAGTCAGGCGCAAACGCCAAAGAATCGTGATCAGTTGGGCGGTGCGGTAAAGTTCGCAGCCCCGATGGTGGCAAATGGCAAGGTGTACGTGGGGGGCCAGTCGGCGGTCTACGCTTTCGGACTCATCAGCACCACTCCAACCGCAGCCACTCCCACCTTCTCCCCGGCGCCGGGCAGCTATTCCAACTCGGTCACGGTAACGCTGTCCGACAGTATTTCGGGTGCCACGATTCACTGCACGACCGACGGCGTTACAACACCGACGGCAAGCTCGCCTGTTTGCACCACGGTCACGATTACGGCTTCGACTACGTTACAGGCGATCGCCGTGGCCACAGGCTATAACAACAGCTTGGTCGCAAGCGGCGCCTACAGCATCGTGAGCAGCAGCGGAGGCATCAACTACGGCGCGGGTTTTTCTTCCTCCGGCCTCACTCTGAACGGTTCTGCCAAGCTAAGTGGCACGAGTGTACAGCTCACGGATGGCAACGGAGGAGAGGCAGGGAGTGCGTTCTACAACTCGCTCGTCAGCGTTGCCAACTTCACCACCGACTTCAGTTTTCAGCTCACCTCTCCCTCGGGCGACGGAATCACCTTCGCCATACAGGGGGTCGGACCAACGGCGCTAGGCCCGTCTGGCGGTGGACTGGGCTACGGGTCGGCTACCGTGGGCGGAACCGGGGGCATAAGCAACAGCGTGGCCGTCAAGTTCGATCTCTATAACAACAATGGCGAAGGCACGGATTCGACGGGACTCTACACCAATGGCGCCTCGCCTACGACGCCGGCGATTGATATGACCAACTCCGGAGTCAACCTGCATAGCGGCGACGTCTTCAGCGTACACATCACTTATAACGGCACGGCGCTGACCATGACCATTACCGACGCCAGCAACCCTTCGGAGACCTTTACTACCAGCTGGACGGTGAATATTCCTTCCGTCGTCGGCAGCAGCTCAGCCTACGTCGGCTTCACTGGAGCAACAGGCAGCGAGACGGCGGTTCAAGACATCCTGACGTGGACTTACGTAGCATCGTCAAACTCACAGCCTGGAGTCGCCACTGTCAGTCCAACCGTGATAGGTTTCGGACGGTGGCTTGTCGGCTCGACCTCGACCACGAAAACTGTAAAGCTTACCAATTCGAGCGCCAATAATTCCCTGGCAATTTCGTCGATCGCAGTCAGTGGTGGCTTTGCGCAGACAAATAATTGTCCGGCAGCGTTGCAGGCAGCCAGCTATTGCGTGATCAATGTCAGTTCCGAGCTTCTGCGTTCGGGTTCGATGACAGGCATGCTTAGTATCTATAGCAATGCCGCTAATTCGCCGCAGCTGGTCACGCTCAATTCTATTGGGGTGCTCCCGGTGTCTGTCACTCCGCCGAACGCCTTTTTCGGCAAAACCGCCGTGGGAACGGCCAGCGCGCCCGTGACCGCGACGATTACCAATAACACTGGCGCCGCAGTGAATTTGAGTTTCACGACTTCGGCTGATTTCACCGCATCTGCCCCCAGCTCCGGCGGTTGCGGCTCTAGCCTTTCAGCAAACTCCAGTTGCCAGCTTAGCGTGGTGTTCCAGCCTTCGCAGAATGGACAAATCGGAGGATCGCTCGCCGTTTCTGGGGCTTCTTTTGCCACTCAGATAATCAGCTTGAGCGGCACCGGTGCAAATGGCACTGCCATTCCTTTTACCTTTCAGCCCACGACTCTCGCTTTCGGTAATCAAGCGGTGGGTGCAAGCAGCGCTCCCCGGACCGTCACCGTCACGAATAAGGGAAGTTCCTCACTTACTCTCAAGTCTCTCACCGCGTCCGCTGGCTTTGCGGCAGCTCCTGCCGGAGGCTCGCCGTGCCAAGGAGCGTTGGCTCCCGGTGCGCAATGCACCTTTGCTGTAACTTTCACTCCCACAACCAATGGCGCGATCATAGGCCAAGTTGCCATTGCCAATTCCGGCGCACCCAGCCCCGTGCTTTATCGCGTGACCGGATCGGGGGTGTGGCCCGTCACATTCTCCGCGAATAGTCTGACCTTTGCAGCGCAGACTGCGGGTACGACCAGCGCCCCGCAATCGGTTTCATTGCTGAACAATCAGGCCGTTGCACTCAGCATCACAAGCATCGTGGCAAGCGGAGATTTCGCCGCTCTTCCGGGGGGCTCTGCACCTTGCGGGTCGAGCCTGGCCGGGCATGCGAGCTGCACCTTTGTCGTCACCTTTGCGCCTAACAAGACGGGCAGCATAAAGGGAACCGTGACGGTCACGCACAACGCCAGCGGGAGTCCGCAGGATTTAGGGGTGTCGGGAACCGGTCAGTGAAGCCCTGCCTGGGCAAGGTTCGGCTGCCCGCGCGGATTCGTTCCATTCCAAAACGCTCAACTGCGTAGCTGGGAGAGCGCCTTCCGGACGTCGGCCGCTTCGGAATAGTTCGGGGCGATCTTGAGCACGCGCTCGAAATGTTGCCTGGCCAGGCCCGGTTGGTTGTTCTTTTGATATGCCAGCCCGAGATGATAATGGAAAGTGGGATCGTCGGGCATTTTGTTCTTGTCGGCCAGCCGTATGGCCTCTTGAAAAAGATCGATGGCAGATTGATAAGCGCCTTTTTGATAAAACACCCAGCCCAGAGTGTCGGCGGCGTTGGGTGAATCGGGCAGCCCGCGTCGGGCGGTCTGTGCCAGCGATAACGCCACGTCTACATTGCCGCCAGTTTCCACCATGACATAGGCAAGGTTGTTGGAAGCTGTGGGATCCTCGGGCCTGAGGTCGAGCGCTTTCCGGTAAGCTTGCTTCGCGTGGTCCCAATCGTGTTTCGATTCATACAATTCCCCCAGCAGGGTGTAGAACATCCCGTCGCGGGGATTGTTTTGGATCGATTTTTGGTAGGTCGCGATGGCCTCATCGGTGGAACCCTTCTCAACCTGCACGCGGCCTAACTTTATTAGAGCGTCTGCGTTGTCCTTGTCGAGTTCGACGGCCTTTTGAAAGGCGGCTTCGGCCCCGTTGAGGTCCTTTTTGAAGCCAAACAGGACGGTCCCGAGGAGATCATAAAAGGCGCTGCTATTGGGGACCTTGAGAATTTGTGAGTTCGCCGCGGCCACCGCTTTGTCGGTTTGCTTCTGGAGCAGATATGTATTCATCAGGCCGCCCAGGGCATCGGCATCACTGGGGTCGCGCTCCAGTGCTTGCTGGAAAGCTTTCTCGGCCTGCGGGAATTGCTGCTGGGCCAGGCGTAAGTTGCCCAGTTGAAGGTATCCCACCGGGCTCTGCGGCGCGATTTCGATGGCTTTATTCGCGTCCGCCTCGGCCCGCCCAAATTGCTTGCGATTGATCTCGGCGATCGCACGCAGGGCATATCCGTCCGGTGCGCCGGGCTGCAAACGGATAATCTGATCGGCGTTCTGTTGCAGTCCATCCACATTGTCCCGTCTGAGTGCTGAGGCAGCCAGGGCGCGATAACCTTCGGTCAGGTCCGAGTTCAGTTGCACTGCATTCTGCCACTCAGCTTCGGCCCGCGCCACATCTCCTAGCTGATCGAATGCCAAACCCAAATGGTAGTGGGCCAGGGCGTTGTTGGGGTCATTCTTGATCGCCTGTTGGAGAGTTTGGACCGCATCATTGGAGCGCCCCTGGCGAACCTGGATCTGCCCGCGATAAATCAGTGCCTCCACGTCGTTGGCATTGGACTTGAGAATTGAATCGTTCAGCTTTGTGGCCTCATCCAGCCGGTTCTTGAGGATCAAGAGCTGGATGTAGTTCTTTTGTACCTGCAAATCTTTCGGATGGTCTTGGTACAGTGAACCGTACTCCGCCGTTGCTTTGTCCAGGTCGCCGGTCGCAAAGTAAAAGTCGCCTAGCATGCGATAAGCTTCGGAGTCATCCGGCAGATCCTGTTTGGTTTGCTTGG